>Ga0265338_10000317_pt1 | contig 87318 bp, 83 predicted proteins | sample 42126metaG_FD_193579 | JGI IMG/M metagenome (GOLD analysis project Ga0265338, IMG submission 193579) | Rhizosphere microbial communities from Carex aquatilis grown in University of Washington, Seatle, WA, United States - 4-21-26 metaG | ecosystem: Host-associated > Plants > Roots > Rhizosphere...
GGGCTTGATCAAAGCCCATTCTCGATCGCTCAGGTCAAACCGCGCCATGTCTACCCCCAAATCACCTAAGGGGAGTGAATCACTGTTCGTCAGCTAACGGAATCCATTTATGAGTACAGAACCTAGCGAAATGGTTCTCTCACACCGTTGCGATGGACCCGGACGCAGAGATGCTGGCGATGGCGCAGAGGACGGCGGCGGATGAGCGGATTGGGACAATCACGTTCATGCCTGGTCGTGCTGAGAATATTCCGGATACGATCGGACCGCTACGTATGGCTGCATTCGGAGCCTCTTTTCATTGGACTGACCGCATCGCAGTCGCGCGGCATCTCGATAGGTTGGTCGAGCCCGATGGCGCTATCGTGATTCTGTCCCCGAGCAGCTTTTGGTCCAGTCGCATGTTCGAATGGAAAGCGGTTGTGCTCGATACATTGAAGACCTGGTTGGGCAATGAACGGCGGGCGGGTCCTGGAACCTATTCACCGATGCCAGTCCATCAAGAGTGTTTGGCACAAACACCCTTCTGTGCGTTCACGGAAGCAACCTTCGTTCGGTCTCATGTTTGGACATATGAGAGTATCGTTGGCTATCTGTTTTCAACGTCCTTCGCGTCGCGCGCCGTCCTCGGCGACAATGCAGCGGATTTCGAAGTTGACCTTCGCAGGAGGCTGTCAGGACTGTCTCCTGATGATTCATTTGCAGACGAGATCGAGTATTCCGTGATCTCAGCGCGCCGTGCGTGATTTTGCGTTTTTCCGCATCGGGTCACATGGAGAGACGTCGCGCGCTGCATCAAGCGAAAGAAGTCGAGCAGATCCTTACAGCTGCTGAGAAATCCTAATCCGAACGTCATTCAGACTTGGTAAAACTCCGACGCAAAGACTAGCGATCTCTGGGGTCGGATGTAGGAGATCAGGAATCATAATGGTGGCCATTCCCGCCGCTGCCGCCGCGCGAACTCCACTATGAGAATCCTCAAGTGCCAAGCAGTTGGATGGATCAACTCTGAGCAGAGCAGCCGCCTTCAGGAAGGTTTCAGGATCAGGCTTGCCTGCTTCAACATCGTTCCGCGTGACAAGCACATCGAAGTTGCAGCCCTCAAATTCCCTGCCGCACCAGTCCTGCCCACCATGCGCGGTTTCCTCCCTTGGAGGCTTTCGGACGCCAGCCGCCGAATGTGCCGCGCTGTCGATCATGCGGCCGGCATCCGAAACCCTTCACAAAAGCTGCCCCAAGCCGCTTCGAAGGCTCACTTCCGCTCGGTCTCCCAGAGGGGGGCAGTTCAGCGCCGCTTATGAGCCTCCGGAACGGCCGAAGGCGGAAATCAACGGGACGAACGGGCTTACGCGAAGGGCTAGTTGTCGCCATCAAAACGGTGAGCGATGTAGAGATGCGTTTCGTAATCGATATCCAGGCAGCCTCCTTGATCGTCGATCGCTTTTGCAATTTCATCGAGCAAGTCTTCACGCGTCTCTGCCGCGAGTAACCGAATGTCGGATCGCGTGCTCAGAAAATTCGTGTAGCTGGATGTCGTGTGCTGCCATTTCCACGGATAGCACTTGTGCTCAACAGGCCTGAACAACTGCGACCCGTCAAACCAGTCCTTAAACGGGCCATTCGGTAGATACCAGGCTTCGGGCGGCGGTTCCCACGAGCCCGTGTGACGTAGCCAAATTTCCTTAAACGGTTCCAGTAAATGTGAGGGGAGTCCTCCAGGCACGTGCCCGAAGACGGCAAGGGTTCCGTTAGTCGAAAGCAGTTGGGCGGCTTTTACGAACCGGACTTCGGGGAATACCCAATGCCACGCCTGTGCCGCGAAGATTAAAGCGAACACTGAATTGCCCGCTGGCCACGCCTCGAAAGTCGCCTCGGCCAGTTTCACGTTGGCAATACCCGCCAAAGTCTCGCGCGCACAGCGGATCATTTCCGATCCGGGATCAATGGCGATGATCTGCAAACCGCGCTTCGCAAAGCTTTTTGTTGCTTGACCCGTTCCACAGCCAATTTCAAGAACGGCATCGGTTGGCTTTAGGTTTGCAAACGAGATGACATCGTCAATCAGAGCCTCTGGGTAGTCGGGGCGCGAGGCCCTGTATACGTTCGCGACCTGATCGAATGTGAAACGCTGCTCCATTGTTTGCCTCGTTTTGTCGGTTAGGGAATATAATCTGAGCAGCGCCTGTTCGTCCAACAGCCCACTTCCGCTTAGGGCCAAAGGACTAAACCGCTCGCGCGGTAGGGCACGACAGCCGGCAGCACGGCTGAGAGGATAGCGCAACGAGGTGTCCTGTCGTGAGATGAGTTGACGCAACCTTCACCCATGACTGGAGCATCCCCATGACCGACGAGGCCATGAGCCCGTTGCGGCGGCGCATGATCGAAGACATGACGATCCGCAAATTCGCGCCAAGACCCAACATGACGAGTGCAGCGGGTCAAGGACTTCGCCTTCGTCAGACGGTCGCCGGATCTGGCGAGCTTCGAGGACGTGCGCCGCTATCAGCTTCATCTGGCATCGCGCGGCGCCGGCGTGCCGACCATCAACAAGACGGTCTCGACCTTGCGGTTCTTCTTCAAGGTCACGCTGTGGCGTCACGAGATCGTCGAGCACACCCACGTCATCCACGAGCCGCGCAAGCTGCCGGTGGTGCTGAGCGTGGAGGACGTGGCGCGGCTGCTCGATGCGGCACCCGGGCTCAAATACAAGGCGGCGCTCAGCGTGGCCTATGGCGCTGGCCTGCGAGCCAACGAGGTCGTCTCGCTCAAGATCTCACACCCCGCTGAACCGCTCAATCTGTCGAGCCGCCGTATACGTACGTACGGTTGTGTGGGAGGGGCGGAGTCGTGAGACTCCCCCTATCCCGATAGGCCTTCACCCGGCGTTCCCTGCGCCTTCTCGATGCCGAGCGGGCCGTCGATCGCAAGCTTCGGTCGCCGTCCGCCACGAGATCGCGCGCGTGTGTGCTGTTTGAAACGTGGATAGGACCTGCACGGGCTCCGCGTTTCCGTCACGCGCAGCCGGCAAGCCATTCGTTCCCCATTGCTGATGAACTTTAGGTCACGCGGAACCGGAACCGCGGGCGATCCTCCGTTGTTGAACGGCGTCTCGAACGCACTGGAGGAGAGAATGATGAGGACCCGTCTTGCCGTTTCGCTTGTTGCCGCGTCGCTGCTGGCGTCGGGCGCGGCCTATGCGCAATCCACCACCGTCGAAGGCGCCGCCAATGGTGCCGCCGCCGGTGGCGCCGTTGCCGGCCCGGTGGGCGCGATGGTCGGTGGCACGGTTGGGGCTGCCGTTGGCGCCGCCGTGGAGATCCCGAATGCCGTGATCACCTCGATCGATGCGGAGCGGGCCCCGTCGGTGGTGGTACGCGAGCGTGTCGTGGTCGGTGAGCCGCTGCCCGATACGGTCGAACTGCGCCCGGTGCCGCGCTACACCGAGTATCGCTATGCCGTCGTCAACGATCGTCGCGTGATCGTCGATCCGCGCACCCGCCGGGTGATCAAGATCATCGAATGATCTGACGCGATCCTTGAATGCGCTCCCTGTCAGACGGGCCTCGCTGCGGCAGCAGCGGGGCCTGTCGTGCGTCAGGTCGTCTGCGGGCGGAATTGGCGGGCGAGCCACTCCAGCAAAGCGGCGATGCCGAAGCCGACGCAGGCCGTCGTGGCGTCTACGACGAAATCCTCCAGACGGGCGTGGCGGCCGGGCGCCAGGAATTGGGCGAGCTCGAGGGCGCCGATCAGGATCACGGCGATGGCCGCCGTTCGCAGCCGATGGCTGCCATAAGCGAGCCCGAAGGCAAGGCCGACCAGGACGAAGGCGAGGGCGTGCTCGCCATCCTGTCCGATCGTGGAATGAGGCCGATAGCTCGGGGGACCCAGCGTTGCGAAGGCGACGGCTGCGGCCAGCAGCCAGGCGGAAACTCGGAGTACGATCTTCATGATTCCTGCTTAGCATGTTCCGGGCCAGCAGCCCGGCTCACACCCGCTTGAGGTTAATGACCATCTGGTAATACCGTGCCCTCGGGCGAGGTCCATCCGATCGGTTGCCGCACGCCAAGGCCCTGCATGAAGCGCTCGCGGATCTGCGCCGGATCGCGCCGGGTGGCGCCGACACCGGGCTTGTCATCGATCCGTGCCGCGATCAGCACCGGGCCGGTGGCCGCCAGGGCGAGATCAACCAGGCGTTCGAAATCCTCCTCGTCGGCGGCCCAATGGCAATTGGCCATGCCGCAGCCCGTCGCGATCGCCACAATATCGGCCTGCCGGGCCGGCGTCGGCTGGCTGCCGGTGATCTGGTAGATGCCATTGTCCATGACGATGATGGCCAAATTTTTGGGCGCCAGAGTCGCGATCGTGGCCAGGCAGCCCAGCTGCATCAGCAATGAGCCGTCGCCTTCGAGCGCAAACACCCGGCGTTGCGGCTGCGCCAGGGCGACGCCGAGTGCGATCGGGCAGGCCAGCCCCATGCTGCCGAGCATGTAGAAATTCTGCGGCCGCTGGCCGGCGGCCCAGAGGTCGAAATTGGTGTTGCCGATGCCGCCGATCACCGCTTCCTCCTGCGTCAGCCTGGCGACCAGCCGGCAGGTGAGATCGAAGCGATTCATGACCTTGATGTTGCGCGCGCGGTCGTTCATGCGAACAGCTTTCCGCCGGTGAGCAAAGGCGACAGGATCAGCGCGACGGCAGCCTGCGTCGCGACCGCCTGCTTGATGGAGCGGTCGACAATGAATTCGAGCTCGTCGAAGCGCGTCATGGTGTGATGCTCCATGGCCAGCGCATCGAGCACAGGGCGCATGGTCCGGCACACCAGCGACTGGCCGTAGTTGAACTCGCCGAGCGTGCCGCGCTCGGACACGACCATGATCAGCGGGATCTGGCAGGGCACGACCAGCGAGGCCAGCACGTTCGGCAGGGTCGCGAAGCCGGAGGTCTGCATCAGCAGCGCGCCGCGCCGCCCGCCCATCCAGGCGCCGGCGAGGATGCCGACCGCTTCCTCCTCGCGCGCGGTGGCAAAGGTCGTGAAGAACGGATCGTCATGCAGGCTCTGGATCAGCGGCGTCAGCACCCGGTCGGGAACGTAAGGGACGAGGTCGATGGCGTTGCGCTTGAAGCCCTGCAGGATGATCTCGTGCCAGCTCGGCGGCGATGCGGATCGCGCCGCATCGGGTGGGGCGGCCATGGTCGTGCCTCTCGGTGTCGTGCCTCTCGGTGGGATGCGCGCCGAGCTTGACGGCCGCGGACCGATTGTCAACATGCCGGCCCGGCCGGTCAGGCAACCGCCGCTCGCGTCCGAAAGCAAGAAGCAGGAACCAGGAGGTCGCTCGACCATGGCTGCGAATTCCAAGCGCGTCTTCTACGTCAAATATCTCGCGCACCCGATCTTCAGCGAGCGGCTCGCGGCCCGTCCGGATGTCCGGCTCGACCGGTTGGACAATGACACTCCGGACCCCGAAGCGGCGCCGATCATGGCGGCGGCTCACGCCTACCAGATCGGCGCGGCCCGTGACGAGCTTGCGCCGCGCTTCCATGTCGATGCCGACCTGCTGCGCCGCGCGCCCAATCTGCTGATCGTGTCCAGCAACGGCGCCGGCTACGATCCGGTGGACGTCGACGCCTGCACCCGGGCGGGCGTGCTGGTCGTGAACCAGTCGGGCGGCAATGCCCATTCAGTCGCCGAGCACACGCTCGGCATGATGCTGACCCTGTCGAAGCGGATCATTCAGTCCGACCGCCGGCTGCGCCGGGAGCGCGACGTCAATCGCAACGACCTGATCGGCAATGAGGTGCAGGGGCGGACGATCGGCATCGTCGGGCTCGGCAATGTCGGCCGCCGGGTCGCGGAGCTGTGCCGGGGTCTGCTGGGCATGACCGTGCTGGCCTACGATCCCTATCTCTCGCCGGAGGAGATCGCCGCCCGCGGCGCGGAGAAGGTCGAGCTCGCCGATCTGATGCGGCGCTCCGATTTCGTCTCGATCAACTGCCCGCTGACGCGGGACAGCCGCGGCATGATCGGCCACCGCGAATTCGCACTGATGCAGCCGCATGCCTATTTCATCACCACCGCCCGCGGCTTCATTCACGACGAGGACGCCTTGCTGGCGGCGCTCCGCGACCAGCGCATTGCCGGCGCAGGCCTCGACGTCTGGGCCAAGGAGCCGCCGCCGCCGGAGCATCCGCTGCTGCAATTCGACAACGTGCTGGCGAGCCCGCACACCGCCGGCGTCACACGGGAGGCGCGGCAGAACATGGGCCAGATCGCCGCCGAACAGCTGCTCGCCGCCCTCGATGGGCGGCGGCCGCCGCGCCTGATCAATCCCGAAGCCTGGCCGCGCTACAGCGACCGGTTCCGCGCGACGTTCGGAGTGACGCCGTCCTAGAAGCGGCAAGCAGGAGACGACGAGAAGATTTTATGCGTCTGAAGCTGCAATGCAGCAATGAACATTCTATCCGGGGCGGCCCTGACGATCTGCCCATTGCTATTTTCCCGGCGGTCTCGACAGGCGGGACCTCGCTGATCATTTTCTCAGAAGCGCCATGAGCTTAAGCCTGGAATTTGGCTCGGCGCCGAAGGGAAATCGGTCCGATGCGCCGCCTGAATTCATTGCTGAAGGCCACTCAAAGCCGCGTCCGGCGCGCCGTCTCGACCTTCGTCGCCATCGCCGCAGCCAGTCTTCCGTCGGCGGGGGCGTGAACGGGGTTCCGCTGTTCCATCAAATATTTGGCCCTGCGGCTTGAGATCCGTCCCCAGCCGCTGTTCAACCGCGCTAACATGGACTCAACCACTGCTGACCAGCGGGGAGAGCCATGTCGCATTACGTCGTTCATTTCATGAAGGATGTGCTCGGCGAGAACGGCCGCCAGAGCGAGATTTGCCAGTGTACGCTGGAAGTTGAGGCCGAAACCGAAGGCCAGGCCGCCGAGATCGCCAAGACGCGATTCTGCGAGCAGCAGGCGCTGCACGACTGGTCGTTGCACGCCGATCGCATCCAGGTGAAGGCTGCCGATTTTCCATCCTGACCCGCAGGGTCAGCGGCTCGCTCCCGCCGGCGCCTCGGTCGTGCCGGGGCCGAGCGAGCGCTGGACCATGACCGTATCGGACCATCGGCCGTAGCGGTAGGCGACCCCGGGCAGCAGGCCGACGCGGACAAAGCCGAACCGTTCGTGGATGCCGAGCGAGGCCGTGTTGTCGGCATCGATATAGCCGATCATCTGCCGATATCCCGCGGCGGCGGACGCGTCGATCAGCGCCTGCATCAACAGCCGGCCGACGCCGCGGCCGAGATGCTCATGATGGACATAGATCGAGTGCTTGACCGCGAAACGGTAAGCAGGCCGCTTCCTGAACTGCACGACATAGGCATAACCCACCACCTCGCCGCGGAACGTCGCGACCAGATGTGGCAGGCGGTGGTTGCGCAGGTTCTTGCGCCGCTGCTTGAGATCGTCAGGTTCGGGCGAGCCGGAATTGGCGGCGCTGTCCTCGACGCCCCGGCGAATGTGCCGCCGGTAGATCGCCAGCATGGCCTCGACATCCTCGTCGCGCGACGGCCGGACCAGCACCGGCGGTTCGGCGTCGAGCACGGTCGCGGGATTGTCCATCGTTCGAATTACTCTGCGCAAACATAGGTATGGAGCCGAATCCGGCCAGCTTCGTCGATCTCCTTGTACAATCCCTGAATCTCGACGTCGAAGCCCGGAAACGTGTTGAAGGCGCGTTCGAACATCTTGAGGTAATCGATCATCGGCCGGGCGCGGTCGGACAGCCGCTCGCCCGGGACGATGGTGGCAATGCCCGGGGGATACACCACGAAGGGCGTCGTCGCGATGCGTCCGTCGATCTGGGCGATTGGCAGATAATCGACCTCGTTGCGCATCAGCGCACGCGCCGCCTCGCGCGGCGACATCGCGATCTCCGGCAGATGCTGCGGCTGGAACTGCCTGGCTTGCAGCGCGCTCACCTCGGCCTCGCGGTAGAACCGGTGCATCTCGCCGCAGAGGTCGCGCAGCCGCACCTTGCCGTAGCGGCCGAAGCGGCGCCGGGTGAACTCGGGAATGGCGTCCTCCAGCAGCACGTTGTCGTCGTGCAGCCGCTTGAAGGCGACGAGCCCGCTGATCAGGGTGCCGGCCTTGCTGGCCTCGACGCCGGGGGTCAACAGGAAGAGCAGCGAGTTGAGGTCATTTTTCTCGGCCACGATGCGGTTCTCGCGCAGATATTGCGCGACGATCGGCGCCGGGATGCCGTGGTCGGCGTAGCCGCCGGTGGTGCGGTCGAAGCCCGGCGTGAGCAGCGTGAGCTTGTTCGGATCGGTCATGGCGAAGCCGGGCGCGAGATCCGGAAAGCCGTGCCATGCTTCGCCCGGCGCGAGCTGCCACAGCGCGGCGTCGGTCGCGAGTTGGTCGGTCGAGATCGCCTCCCAGGCCACGTCATGCCGCCCGCCCGGGCTGGCGGCGTCAGGGATCGACACCCGGTCGGGCACGAACGGCTCGAAGAACCAGCGCCGCGCCGGATCCTTCTCCTTTTCCTCGAATTCCCGGCGCATCGCCCTGATCTTCTTGCGCAATTCGATCCCGAGCCGGATCGTGTCGTCCCACAGGACTTCGCCGGAGCGGCCCTTCATCATCTGCGCGCCGACGTCGAGGGAGGCGAACAGCGGATAGAACGGCGACGTCGAGGCGTGCTGCATGAAGCTTTCGTTGAAGCGGCGATGCTCGACTCGGCGGCGCTGACCCTTGATGTGGCGATCCTTGATGTGGATCTGCGACGCCTGCGAGAAGCTCGCGAGCTGCTTGTGGGTCGATTGCGTGGCGATGATGCCGGGGGCGTCGGGCCCGAGCTCGGCAAGTCCCATGGCGAACCGGCCGGCATAGAGCGGGTGGAATTTCATGAAGCCCGCCCAGGCCTCGTCGAACATAATGTAGTCGCAGAGATGACCGATGCGCTGCAGGATCATCTCGGCGCTGTGGATCGTGCCGTCATAGGTGCACTGCTCGACAATGGCGACGCGGAACGGCCGTTCCTTGCGCCAGGCCTCGGGGTCCTTCACCAGCGGGTTGTTGCGGATCTGCTGCCGCAACTGCTCCTCGTCGAGCAGATCCCAGCGCATCGGCCCGATCAGCCCCCAGGCATTGCGGACGGTGGGAACATAGACCGGAACGCCGCCGGAGATCAGCAGCGCGCCATGATGGGCGGCCTTGTGATTGTTGCGGTCGAACAGCACGAGGTCGCCGTCGGTCACCAGCGCGCCCAGTACCACCTTGTTGGAGGTCGAGGTGCCGTTGAGGACGAAATAGGTCTTCTCGGCGCCGAAGATCTGCGCCGCTTCCTTCTGCGCGCGCAGCGCCGGACCCTCATGGGTCAGCAGGTCGCCGAGATCGAGCACGGAATTGTCGAGATCGTCGCGGAACACGGCTTCGCCGAGATGCTCGACGAAGATCCGGCCGATCGGGCTGCGGCTATAGAACACGCCGCCATTATGGCCGGGGCAGGTCCAGAGCTGGTTGCCTTCCTCGGCATAGTCGACCAGCGTGCCGAAGAACGGCGTCTTCAAGGTCTCGGCATATTGCTTCAGCCGGCTGATCAGGTTCTTGGCGATGAACGCCGGCGTTTCCTCGGACAGGAACACGTAGCCGTCGATGAAGTCGAGCACCTCGACCGGGAGGTCCTCGAACCGCTTGCGGCGAATCAAGAGGATGATCGGGAAGTCCAGGCCGCGCCGCCGCATCAGGTTGATCAGGGCCGCCGTCTTGCCCTCCAGCCCCTTCTTGCCCCAGTCCACCACCATGCAGCCGATCGCGGCATCGGTCTGCACCGCGATCTCGGCATCCTCCAGCTTGCGGGCGCGCACGACCTCGAAGCCCGAGCGCTGGATCTCCTCGATGATCTGGTTGAAGCGCAGGCCGGCGAGATCGTCGGTCTCGAACACGGGCGCGGCGAACAGGAAGGTGAAGCGGCGGAAGTATTCCATGAGAGTCTTTCGGCTGGGTGGGCAGCCACCTGTCGACGGCTTCGATGACAATGGGATGACAATCGGGCCGTCTCCGGGTGACGGTTCTGCCGATGGCCTCGCTTTGTTCGTATTCTGCACCTTGAGGCGCGATGGCGCCCTGGCGCTTGTCTTGACCCTGTCGCAGTGGCAATCGTCCAACGCTTGAGCGACCCGAAAGGACCCATCGTGCTCCCTGACTGGATCTCCCTCGATTGTGCCGCGCCGTCCGAGAGCCATCGGCAGGCGGCCATGGCGCGCCAGGCGCAGCTGACCAAGCCGCTCGGTGCGCTTGGCCGGCTGGAGGAGGTGGCTGTCGAGCTGGCGGCGCTGCAGGCGACGGACTACCCAGGTGCCGACCGGGCGCCCGTCGTGCTGTTCGCCGGCGATCACGGGATCGCGGCGCAGGGGGTCTCGGCCTATCCGCCGGAGGTCACAGTGCAGATGCTTCGCAACTTTGCCGGTGGAGGCGCGGCGATTGCGGTGCTCGCGCGTCATCTCAACTGCCCGCTCGAGGTGGTCGACGTTGGCACGCTGGCGAGCGATGCCGTTCCCGGCGTGGTGGCCGACAAGACGCGCCGCGGCACGCGCGACTTCAGTGTCGCGCAGGCGCTCACGCCGGAGGAGGTGGCCTTCGCCTGCGATGCCGGGCGCCGCGCGCTGGCGCGGCAGGCCGATCATCAGCCGCAGCTCGTCATCTTCGGCGAGATGGGGATCGGCAACACGACATCAGCCGCCGCGATCGCCGCCGCGCTATTGTCCTGCGCGCCGGTCGACATCGTCGGCAGCGGCACGGGTCTCGACGCCGATGGGCGCGCCAAGAAGGCCGCCGTCATTGTCGCAGCCCTGGCGCGGCATGGACTGACATCGGACGCGGCGGTGGCGGATATCCTGGCCGCCGTCGGCGGCTTCGAGATCATCGCAATGGCCGGCGCCATGATCGCTGCCGCGCAGCGGCGTTGGCCAGTGCTGGTCGATGGCTTCATCGTCTCGGTCGCGGCGCTCGCGGCGGTCAGGCTCAATCCGTCGTGCCGTACCTGGCTACTGTTCTCGCACCGCTCGGCCGAGCGCGGTCATGCGCTGGTGCTCGACGCGCTCGGCGCCCATCCTTTGATCGATCTCGACCTCAGGCTCGGGGAGGCCTCCGGCGCCGCCACCGCGCTGCCGATCATCCGGCTCGCCTGCGCGCTGCATAACGGCATGGCCACCTTCGCGGAGGCTGCCGTCTCGGGACGCGACGCGTGATGCGGATCGATCTGCTGCGGCACGGCTCGACCGGGCGCGACGGTTATCTCGACGGCCGCACCGACCCGCCGCTCACGGATGACGGCTGGGATCAGGTCGGGCGGCAGACCGAGAGCCGGATGTGGCGCCGCGTCGTGAGTTCGCCCTTGGCACGCGCGCGTGCGGCCGCCGAGGACTATGCGCGGCGAACCGGCTGTACGCTGGAGATCGATGGCGATTGGCGCGAGCTTCACTTCGGCCGCTGGGACGGACGGAGGCGCAGGGACATTGCCGCCGAGGCCCGCGGAGCCGACTTGCTGGCGGCGTTCTACGCCGATCCCGCAGTTGCGGCGCCCGAGGGCGAGAGCTGGGCCGACCTGCAGGCGCGGGTCGCGCGCGCCGTCGAGCGTGTTCTGACCCATTCAGGGGCGGCACCGGTTCTGGTGGTCAGCCATGGCGGTGCCATCCGTGCCGCGCTATCGCATTTGCTCGGCTGGCCCTTGCCTCAGCTGTGGAGCTTGCGGATTCAGCTTGGCACCCGCATCACGCTCGAAGCCGGGCGGGGGGCGGACGGCGCGCCCTGGGGCGAAATCGTCGAGATCATCCAGCCATGAGTTTGCGTGACTTCTGGATCGCATTGCAGTTCATGACGCGTCTGCCGACGCCGCGCGTCGTCGAGTCCCGGCCGGACGATCTCGCACGGGCATCGCCGTGGTTTCCGGCCGCAGGGCTGGTGATCGGCGCGTGCCTGGCCCTGATCGCCCGGATTTTCCAAAGCGCCGATCCATGGATCGTCGCGCTGGCCGTGGTCGTCGCCTGGATCTGGATCACAGGCGCGCTGCATCTCGACGGTCTCGGCGATGTCGCCGACGCGTTCGGCGCCGCGCATGGCAAGCCCGAGCGCTTCATCGCTGTGCTGGGCGATCCTCATGCCGGCAGCTTCGCGGTGGTGGCCATCAGCCTGCAGATCGCCGCCAAGCTGGTGCTGCTCGCCGAGCTGGCGACGGGGCCGACCGGCTGGGCGCTTCTGCTGATCCCGGCCTGGGCGCGCCTGGGCACGTTGGTCTGGAGCAAGATGCTGGTGTCGTTGAAGCCGGGGCTGGGTGCGAGCGTGTCGAACCGCGCCGGCTGGAATGTCATTGCTGGATGGAGCGTCGTCCTGGCGATCGGCGCGCTTGCCGGCGCCGTCCCGAGCTTGCTTGCCATCGCACTCATCCCGGCCGTCGCAGTCTATTGGCAATGGCGGCTCGGCGGCATCACCGGCGACTGTCACGGCGCCAGCATCGAGGTGACGGAGACGCTGCTGCTCGCCGCTTGCGTGCTGGGCTAGCCGGCGTCGCCGAGCGCCTGAGTCAGGCGCTGCCACGCGGCTTCATCACCGGGGAGCCCGAAGCGCAGCCAGTTCGGCTGCGCCGGGAAGCGTCTGACATGGATGCCGCGGCGGGCCAGCCGTTCGGCGATGTCAGTCGCGCCGGTCGAGGCGACCAGCCGGAACAACGGCGTGCCGCCGATGGCGACGCAACCGGCCTTGGACAGCAGCCCGTCGATGCGCGCGCAGTCCTTGACCAAGCGGGCGCGTGTCTGGTGCAGCCACGCTTCATCGGCCAGTGCGGCCATCCCGATGGCGAGCGCAGCTCCCGACACCGCCCACGGCCCGAGCTGCTCGCGCAGCTGCTGTGCGATGTCCTCGGCGCTGATCGCAAATCCCAGCCGCACGCCGGCAAGACCATAGACCTTGCCGAACGAGCGCAGCACGATCGTCGCCGGCGGCAGGTCCGTCGCAAGGCTCGCGTTGGCGGGATAGAGGTCGATGAAGGCTTCGTCGACGATCAGCAGGCCATCCCGGCGACGCAGGGTGGCGGCCAGGCTGACTAGCGTCTCGCGCGCCAGCAGCCGCCCGGTCGGATTATTGGGATTCACCACCACCGCCACATCGGCGTCGGCCAGTCTGCCGACATCGTCGGTCAGGCTGACGTGATGGCCACCGCCGCGCCAGCACCGCGCGTGCTCCTCATAGGTCGGCGCGAGCACGGTGACGGTCGAGCACGGGCGCAGCCGCGGCAGGATCTGCAGCAGCGCCTGTGTGCCGGGAGCGGCCACGATTTGCTCAGGCGCGTCCACGCCATAGCGCGCGGTGGCCGTCGCGCGGAGCGCGCGTTCCTCGGAGGCGGCCGGCAAGCGTTGCCACGAGGCGGGCGGGATCGGTGGCACCGGGTAGGGCACGGGATTGATGCCGGTGGACAGGTCGATCCAGGGGCGCGGCGCATCGGGGTAGCGACGGCTGATGGCATCGAGATCGCCGCCGTGAACGATCGCTTCCGGCGGGGTCTGCTGCGTGCTAGTCGCTCTGTCGTCCATGTCTGTCCTTCAGCGGAGAGCGATGTTCGTCTCACTCGCGCTCGCGGCGCTCCTCATCGAGGCTGTCGTCGGTTATCCCCAAATCCTGTTGCAGCGGATCGGTCATCCGGTGATGTGGATCGGCGCGCTGATAGCATGGGCTGACCGCCGCTGGAACGGGGCCGACGCACGCTTCGCGGTGCGCCGGGCGCGCGGCATCGCACTGGTCGCTCTGCTGGTCCTGGGGATGATGGCGATTGGCCTGGCCGCGACATCGGCCACGCAGGCCGTGTTCGGGGAGCCGGCGGCAACGATCATCCTGGCCGTATCGGCGAGCAGCCTGCTGGCCCAGCGCAGCCTCGATGCGCATGTCGCTGCGGTTGCTGAAGGATTGGAGAAAGAGGGGCTCGACGGCGGTCGCCGCACGGTGGCGATGATCGTCGGGCGTGATCCCGAGCGGCTGGATGAAGCCGGCGTGGCGCGCGCCGCGATCGAGAGCCTCGCCGAGAATTTTTCGGATGGAATCGTTGCGCCGCTGTTCTGGCTTGCGGTCGGCGGGCTCCCTTGCATCCTGATCTACAAGGCGATCAACACCGCCGACAGCATGATCGGTCATCTCTCCGAGCGTCACCGCGCCTTCGGCTGGGCGGCGGCGCGGCTCGACGATCTCATCAATTTGCCGGCGTCCCGGTTGTCGGCGGTGTGGCTTGCCGGTGCGGCGGCGGTCGTTCCCGGAGCGTCCTGGCGTGCCGCGCTGCAGATGGTCGGACGCGATGCCTCCAAGCATCATTCGCCCAATGCTGGCTGGCCAGAAGCCGCAATGGCCGGTGCGTTGGGGCTGCGGCTGGCGGGGCCGCGCGTCTATGACGGTGAAACGGTCGCGGATGCATGGATGGGCCAGGGCCGGTCGGCTTTGAATGCGGGCGATATCAGGCAGGCCCTCCGGCTTTATCGGACCGCGTGCCTGATCCAGGGCATCGTCGTCGCTGCGCTGGCCCTCGCCGCGATCATGTGATCGCACGCGGCACGCGCGCGAGATCCATAATGCGGTCGATATCGATGTAGCGTTCGAGATGTGCCGCGAGCGCATCCAGGGTCGCATCGACATCGGCGTCATAGGACAGGCCGCTTGCGGTGGTGCCGAGACCGCGCAGCCAATGCGCGCGCAGGTGGTCATCGGCGAACAGGCCATGCACATAGCAGCCGGCGATCTGGCCGCCAGCCGCAACGGCCCCATCGCGGCGGCCGTCGGAGAACACGAGGAAGGGGTGTTGTGCGGCGGGCCCGTCGGTGCGGCCGATATGCATCTCGTAGCCGCGGAAGGGCGCCTCATCTTGAGTCAATCTGCCCTCGACGTCGCGCAGCGCCTTGTCGCCTGTCAGTGTCGTTTCGATGTCGAGCAGCCCAAGTCCCGCGACCGCGCCCGGCGCGCCTTCATGTCCGTCGGGATCGCTGATCATTCGCCCCAGCATCTGATAGCCGCCGCAGATGCCGAGGACGCGGCCGCCGCGGCGCAGATGCGCCTGCAGATCGATGTCCCAGCCCGCCTCGCGCAAGGCGGCAAGGTCGGCGATCGTCGCCTTGGAGCCCGGCAGGATGACGACGGCTGCGTCTCCCGGAATCGGCGTGCCCGGCCTGAGGAATTGCAGGTCGACGCCGTCCTCCAGCCGCAACGGATCGAACTCGTCGAAATTGGAGATCCGGGGATAAGCGAGCACGGCGATCTTTGGCCGATCTCTGCTCCACACTCCGCCCCCAGGCAGTCCGAGCGCATCCTCCGCCGGCAGACGGCGCGCATCCGCGAAATGCGGAATGAGCCCGAGCGATGTCCATCGGGTTCTTGTCGCAATCTCGCTCATGCCCGAGGCAAACAAGGCGGGATCACCGCGGAACTTGTTGACCAGGAAGCCCGCGATGAGCGCTGCATCGTCGGGCGCGAGCACAGCCTGGGTGCCGACCAGGCTCGCAATGACGCCGCCGCGGTCGATGTCACCGATCAGCACCACGGGGATCTGTGTGGCCTGCGCGAAGCCCATATTGGCGATGTCGCCGGCTCGCAGGTTGATCTCCGACGCCGAGCCTGCGCCTTCCACCAACGCGATGTCTGTATCGGCGATCAGATGATGAAAGCTATCAAGCACGGCCTTCATCAATTGCGGCTTCATGGCCTGATAGGCGGACGCCTTGGCATTGCCGATCACGCGGCCCTGGACCACGACCTGCGAGCCGATCTCGCTCTGCGGCTTCAAGAGCACCGGGTTCATGTGCACCGTCATCGGCCGCCGCGCCGCGCGCGCCTGCAGCGCCTGGGCGCGGCCGATCTCGCCGCCATCGGCGGTGACCGCGGCGTTGTTCGACATGTTCTGCGGCTTGAACGGCGCCACCTTCAGCCCCCGCAAGGTCAGCGCCCGTGCGAGCCCGGCGACGATCAGCGACTTGCCGACGTCGGAGCCGGTGCCCTGGAACATGATGGCGCGTGCGGGCATGGACTAGTACTCGATGCCTTCCTGCGCCTTCACGCCGGCCGCGAAGTGATGCTTGACGAGGTTCATCTCGGTGACGAGATCGGCGGCCTCGATCAGCTCCGGCTTGGCGTTGCGGCCGGTGACGACGACGTGCAGATCGGGGCGGCGCCCGGCCAGCGTTGCGACCACGTCGCCGATCGGCAGATGGTCATAACGCAAGGCGATGTTGAGCTCGTCGAGGATCAGCAGCCGGATCGTGGGATCGGCCATCAGCTCCTTCGCCTTGCCCCAGGCGCGCTCGGCCGCGGCGACGTCGCGCGCGCGATCCTGCGTCTCCCAGGTGAAGCCTTCGCCGAGCGTGTGCCACGACACCTGATCGCCGAAACGCTCGATCGCCTTGCGCTCCCCGGTCTCCCACGCACCCTTGCCGAACTGCACGACGCCGATGCGAAAGCCGCGGCCCAGAGCGCGCAGCATCAGGCCCCAGGCCGCGGTCGACTTGCCCTTGCCTTTGCCGGTGTGGACGATCAGCAGGCCCTTTTCGACGGTCTTCGACGCCACCTCGGCATCCTGAACCGCCTTGCGATTCTCCATCTTGGCCTTGTGGCGGGCATCCTCGGCGCTCTCGGTCATCGGCAGATTCCTTTCATGTCCAAGTCCGGTCTGAGCCCTGTTCATTTCAAGATCAGCGGCAGTCCCGCCGCCATCAGAATCACCCGATCGGCCGCCGCTGCGACGTCCTGGTTCAGCCGCCCCTGCGCATCGCGGAATGCGCGCGCCAGCGCATTGTCCGGGACGATGCCGAGACCGACCTCATTGGACACGACGACGATCGGACCGGACGCTGCGGCGAGCGCGTCGACGAGATCGGCACAGCAAGCCGCGACCTCCATTTCGGCGAGCATCACATTGCTGAGCCAGAGCGTCAGGCAGTCGATCAGCAGCGGCATGCGCGAGCCGGCATGGGCGCGGACGAGAGCGGGGAGATCATGGGTGGTCTCACGCGTCTGCCATCCCGCCACGCGCCGCGCCTTGTGCTGCGCGATGCGCGCGGTCATCTCATCGTCGGATGCCTGTGCGGTCGCAACATAGATCCAGGGCGGCGGATTCGTGGTCACCAGCGCCTCAGCATGGCGGCTCTTGCCCGAGCGCGCGCCGCCGAGCACCAAGGTTAGGCGCGGCAGGGCGGGGGACGGCGGGGCAGGGTCCATGGGGACGATTCCGATTGACGGGCTTTGGCGCGACCCGTATCTAACAGGATGACGGTTCTCCGAAAGGAGAGATTTAGGGAACACGGTGCGGGTTCTGAACCCAAGGCCGTGGCTGCCCCCGCAACTGTAATCGGCGAGTGTGAGGCCAAGACACCACTGGGAAACCGGGAAGGTGGTTTCACGCAGCGACCCGAGAGCCAGGAGACCTGCCGTCGACATTGCTGTTGGCCGACCCGTCGCGCGGGGAGTCGCGATGCTGGTTTGATCCCGCCGGGATGGGCGGGATGCCGTCGGATGCAGCGCATCGTCCGGCCCTCTGGGGAGCCGGCAAGCGACGGAGATGGCCATGAAGTTCAACCGCACTGCGTCCTTCGCGCTCGCGAGCCTTGTCCTGCTCGCGGCCGAGCCCGCCTTTGCGCATCATATGATGGACGGCAAGCTGCCGCAGACCTTCGCGCAAGGTCTGCTGTCCGGTTTGGGTCATCCCGTCATCGGGCTCGATCATCTGGCGGCCATCGTGGGCGCCGGCATCGTTGCGGCGCTGCTCGGGCGCGGCTTTGCACCGGTGCTCGCCTTCACCACCGCAATGATCGCCGGCGTCGGTCTGCATCTGGCCAAGGCCAACATTCCCGCGGCCGAACTGCTGGTCGGTCTTTCCACCGCGGTGGTCGGTCTTCTGGTCGTGATGCGCGGCCAGTTCGGCGTGCTGCCCGTCGCGGCTCTGTTCGCTCTGACCGGCCTCGTGCACGGCTATGCGCTGGGTGAGTCGATCGTCGGCGCCGAAAACACCCCGCTCGGGGCCTATTTCGCCGGCCTGCTGGTGATCCAGACCCTGATCGCGGTGGGAGCATTCCTGGGCACGAAGGCGCTGTCCGCGAAGGCCGACACGCTTGCGCCAGTCGCGCTACGCATCGCGGGCGCTGCCATCGTTCTGGTGGGCGGTGTCGCGGCGGCGACGGCGGCCGGCGTGATCGGCTGATTGATGACCGCATCAGAGCTTGGGCAGACGACACTGTTCGTCTGCATCACTTGCCGTGCGCAGGGTGTGGACAGTGCGTCGGCTGACCAGCCGCGGGCTGGAGCGCGTCTGCTTGCCGCGATCGAGGCCGCGCCCGCAGAGCAGCGCGCCGGTGTTGCCGTGGTCGGCGTCGAGTGCCTGTCGAACTGCAACCGTGCCTGCACCGTCGCGGTGACGGCGCCGGGCAAGTGGACCTATGTGCTCGGCGCACTCGATCCCGACATTCATGCGCAGGATGTGCTGACATTCGCTCAGCTGCATCAGCGTCACGAGGCCGGTCTGCCGGCCTGGCGCGAGCGTCCGGAATACGTCCGCAAGAACACCGTTGCGCGGGTACCCGCGCTGTCGTTGCCGCGCTGAAGACGAGAGCTCTCGCCATGACAAAGTCCTACGCCAAGACGCCTTGCACCATCGTCACCGGTTTCCTTGGCGCGGGGAAGACCACGCTGGTGCGCAACCTGATCGAGACGGCGAATGGCCGAAGGCTCGCGATCATCGTCAACGAGTTCGGCGATGTCGGCATCGATGGCGACATCCTGAAAGGGTGCGGCGTGCCGGACTGTCCAGAGGATCGCATCGTCGAGCTGTCCAACGGATGCCTGTGCTGTACGGTCGCGGATGATTTCGTGCCGGCGCTCAAGAGCCTGCTGGACCAGAAGGAGCCGCCCGAGCATATTGTGATCGAGACCTCGGGCCTCGCACTGCCGAAGCCGCTGGTGCAGGCCTTCAACTGGCCGGAGATTGCGACGCGTGTGACCGTCGATGGCGTCGTCGCTGTCGTCGATGGCCCTGCTGTCGCCGCTGGCCGCTTCGCCGATGATCCGGAGGCCTTGGCCGCGCAGCGTGCCGCCGACGATTCGCTCGATCACGACAATCCGCTCGAGGAGGTCTATGAGGATCAGCTGCTCTGCGCCGACCTCGTTGTGATGAACAAGAGCGACCTCTTGAGCGAGCAGCAGCGCAAGGATGTTGCGGCTGAGATCGCCGCGAAGGTGCAACGCGCCGTCAAGGTCATTGCGACGGAGCACGGCAGGCTGTCCGCGTCCGTTCTGCTCGGCCTCGGCGCCGCGGCCGAGCAGGACCTCGCCGCGCGGCCCTCGCATCACGACAATGAGGCCGAGCACGATCACGACGATTTCGAGAGTTTCGTGCTCGATGTGCCCGCGCAGATTTCGCCGGACGCGCTCGTCGACCGCATTGCCGCTGCCGTCGATGCGCATGACGTGCTGCGCGTGAAGGGATTCGTGGAGGTGGCCGGCAAGCCGCTGCGCCTGCTGGTGCAGGCCGTCGGCAACCGCATCCAGCACCAGTTCGAGCGTCCGTGGCGGGCGGGGGAAACGCGGCAGGGCCGGCTGGTGGTGATCGGCGAGCGTGGCCTCGATGCGGCCGCGATCCAGAGCCTGATCGCGGGATAGGCGAGGGCGATGCATCTCCTGGCGACATCCGGCGCAGATCTCGACGACCTCGAACAGGCCGTGGATCTCGCACAGTCGCCGGCCGAGATCGTGGTGCTGTCGTTTTCGGACAGTGACCTGTCGGCGCTGGCGGGGGCGTGGACCGCATCGGCGGCCGAGTTGCCCAGCCTGCGGCTCGCCAGCCTGAAGCGGCTGAAGCATCCCATGTCGGTGGATCTCTACATCGACAGCGTCATCCTCGGGGCGCGCGCCGTCGTCGTGCGTTGCCTCGGTGGGCTCGACTACTGGCGCTATGGGATGGAGCGCATCGCGGCGGTTTGCCGGAGCCGCAAGATCCTGCTGGCGGCGCTGCCGGGAGATGACCGCGCCGATGACCGGCTCGATGAGTTCTCGACCTTGCCGAAAGAGTCGACAGCGCGGCTGTATGGTTATCTGCACGAGGGCGGCATCGGCAATGCGCGCGAGGCGCTGCACTATCTGGCCATGCTGCTCGGCCGCGACGCGACGTTTGCCGAGCCGGTCGCGATCGGTTCGATCGTCGGCTTCGTGCCGGATCGTGGCGCCGTCGCCATCGACGATCTCTGTTCTGGCGATGACAAGCGGCCAGCCGCGCTGATCGTGTTCTATCGCGCCAGCTTGCTTGCCGCCGACACGGCGGGAATTGCGGAACTGATGCGGACGATCGAGCGCGAGGGGCTCGCCGCAGCGGCTGTGGCGGTCACCAGCCTCAAGGATCCGAGCATCGCGGATGCGATGGGGCGATTGATCGCGACGCGGCGTCCCGCGATCATCCTGAATGCGACCGCATTCTCTGCGTTGCGCGATGACGGCTCGACCGTGCTGGACGCAGCCGACGCGCCGGTGCTGCAGATCATCCAGGCGCAGAGCACCGAAGAGGCTTGGGCCGCCTCGTCGCGCGGCCTTTCGCCGACCGATCTTGCCATGAATGTGGTGCTGCCGGAGCTGGACGGCCGCTTGCTGGCGCGTCCGATCGCCTTCAAGGGCGAGGCCGCAGCGGATGAGCGTCTGCAATTCGGCACTATCAGCTACGTTCCGCAGGCGGATCGTGCGTCCTATGTCGCCCGGCTCGCTGCGCGATGGGCGCGGCTGCGCGCGGCGCCGGCAGGCGAGCGCCGTATGGCGCTGATGCTGTCGGACTACCCGGCGCGCGGCGGGCGTCGTGGCTATGCGGTCGGTCTCGACACCAGCGCGAGCGCTGCGGCCATTGCGCAGCTCCTCGCCCAGGCAGGATACGATCTTGGCGGTGCTCCACCGACCGCCGCGCAGATCGAAGCGTTGCTGCGCGACGAGGCGGATGACCTCGTCGTGCCGTTCGCGGTCTATCAAAGCGCTTTGAAGCTGTTGCCGGAAGGGCTGCAGGACGCGCTGCATGAGTGCTGGGGCGAGGCCGCGGCCGACCCGGCATTTTGCGATGGTGCCTTTCGCTTTCCGGTGCTGCGCGCCGGAAAGCTTACAATTTTGCTGCAGCCGGATCGCGGCAGTCGTGCGGACCGCAAATCCGGCTATCACGACACGACCGTGCCGCCGCGGCATGGCTACGTCGCGCTCTATGCGCATCTGCGCGAGGTCGAGACGATCGATGCCCTGGTTCATCTCGGCGCGCATGGAACGCTGGAATGGCTGCCGGGCAAGGCGCTGGCGCTGTCGAACACATGCTGGCCGGAGGCCGTGCTCGGCCCGCTTCCCGTCATCTATCCGTTCATCGTCAACAATCCCGGCGAGGCGATGCAGGCCAAGCGCCGGCTTGCGGCGCTGACGCTCGGACATCTCACGCCGCCGCTGGCGCAGGCCGGTCTGCACGGACCGTTGCTGGAGCTGGAGGGGCTGGTCGAAGAATATGCCGAAGCCGATGGGCTCGATCGGCGCCGCCTCAGACTGCTGGAAGACGAGATCATCGCGCGGGCCTGGCAGAGCGGTCTCGCCGCCGATTGCGGGCTCGACCGCACCATGAACGGCCGCGAGGCGGTGGCGCAGCTCGACGCCCAGCTCTGCGATATCAAGGAGCTGGCGGTGCGCGACCGCCTCCATGTGTTCGGCCAGGCTCCGGACGCGCCGGCGGCCGGCCTGCTCATCGACGCGATCGCGGCAGCCGCTGGCCAGGCGGGCGGCGCCGTCGATCGCGCCGACGTCGAAACCCGAATTCACGCGAGCGTCGTCGCCGAGCGCGAGGCGCTGCTGGCCGCGCTCGATGGCCGCCGCGTGGCGGCCGGGCCCGCTGGCGCGCCGAGCCGCGGCCGTCTCGACGTGCTGCCCACCGGGCGCAATCTGACTGCGATCGACCCGCGGGCCATTCCGACCCGGACCGCGGCCGTGGTCGGCGTGCGCGCGGCCGACGAGGTGATCCGGCGTTATCTTCAGGACCACGGCGATTATCCGCGGTCGCTGATGCTCGATCTCTGGGCTTCCGCATCGCTGCGAACCGGCGGTGACGATCTCGCCCAGGCGCTGGCCTATCTCGGCGTGCGCCCGCGCTGGGATCTGAATTCGAACCGCGTCACCGGCATCGATGTGCTGCCTTTGGCGATGCTCGATCGGCCGCGCATCGACGCGACGCTGCGCATCTCGGGATTGTTTCGCGACCTGTTCGAAGCGCAGATCGCGCTGTTCGATCTCGCCGTGCAGAAGGTCGCCGTGCTCGACGAGGACGATGCCGACAATCCCTTGGCCGCGGCGCGGCGGCGCGGCGAGAGCCTCGCGCGCGTGTTCGGTGGCGCGCCCGGCAGCTACGGCGCCGTCGCCGCCGACCTCGCGCTCGGGATGACATGGGAAACCCGATCGCAGCTCGGCGACGCCTATCTGGACGGCAGCGGCTATAGTTTCGGCGGAGGGCATGACGGCGTGTCGGCCGCCGCGACGTTTCGTGACCGGGTTCGCAGCATCGATGCGCTGGTGCATCCGCAGGACGATCGTGAGCGCGATCTGCTGGACGGCGAGGAGGTCGCCGACTTCGCCGGCGGCTTCGCCGCTGCGGCCGCATCGCTCGGCGCGACACCCGCGCTGCTGCATCTCGACACCAGCCGGCCCGACCAGCCGAAGGCACGCACGTTTGACGAGGAGATCGCCCGTGTGGTGCGCGGCCGACTCACCAATCCGCGTTGGATCTCGGGCATGCTCGCCCACGGCTATCGCGGCGTCGCCGAGATCGCGCAAGGAATCGACGCGCTCTACGCTTTCGCGGCCACGTCGGACAGCGTTCCCGAGCATCTGTTTGATCTGGCGCATGGGGCGTTGCTGCGCGACGAGGCAGTGTTGGACGGCATGATCGCGCGCAATCCGGCGGCCGTGGCCGCCATTCTGTCGCGGTTCGAGGATGCGCTGCGCCGACGCCTCTGGGTGCCGCGTCGCAATGCTGTTGCTGACGAGCTTGCGCTGGCCCATACGCGCCTCGTGCCAACGGAGAGAGTGTCGTGACCGCCGCGGTCGATATCAAAGGCTGGTGTCCCGGGGCGCGGCGGCCGATGCCGAGCGGTGACGGGCTCATCGTTCGCGTTCGGCCGCATGGCGGCGCCTTGCCGGTCGCCGCGCTGCGTGACTTGGCTGAGGCGGCTGAGCGCTTCGGCAATGGCCAGATCGATCTGACGCGGCGCGCCAATCTGCAGATCCGCGGCGTTTCCCCAGCGACCTTGGCGCCGTTGTGGGAGGTCTTGGAGAGGCTCCGGGTGCTCGACGACAGCGCGGAGCTGGAGGCGATCCGAAACATCGTGATCAATCCGCTGGCGGGATTGGACCCCGCGGAAATGATCGACATGCGTCCCGTTGCGGCCGAGCTGGAGGCCTTGCTGGCGTCCGATCAGGCGCTTGAGGCGTTGCCGGCCAAGTTCGGTTTCGTGCTCGACGGCGGCGGCCGGCTGCCGCTGACGGATCTTGCCGCCGATGTTCGGCTCGCGGCCTGTGATCGCGACGGTCGCGGCCGCGTCGCGCTCGGCATGGCGGCCATGGATGGCGTCGCATGGCTTGGCACCACCGACGCCGCTGATGCCCCGGCCAAGGCTGTGCAGCTCGCGCGGCTCGTGCTGCAGCACAGCCCGACGCGCCGCTCCGCGACGCTGCCGTCGACGATGCAAACTGCTCTGAGCGCCGCGCTGGGGCTGACGGTTTCTGATGCCATCGCGACGAGGGCGATCGCGCCATCGGAGCGCTGCGGTCTGATCGCTTTGACGGACCAGACCTGCGCCGTCGGCCTCGGCGCGCCGTTCGGTCGCCTCGACAGCGAGACGCTGATGCGGCTCGCGGCTGTGCTCGCGGCCGATGATGTCTGCGAGATCCGCCTGTCACCTTGGCGCAGATTGTATGTCGCAGTACGCCGCGAAACGGCCGCGCAGTGCGTGTCCGATGCGGCGCGGCTTGGCCTGATCGTCGATGATTCGGATCCGTTGATGCGCATCGATGCCTGTTCGGGCGTCGGCGGCTGTCCGTCGACCGGGCTGGCGACGCGGCAACACGCGCGCATGCTCGTGGCCGCGATGGCGCGCACAGGGTTCAAAGGTTCGTTGCACGTCTCCGGCTGCGCCAAGGGGTGCGCGCGCTCGGCGCCGGCAGAGCTGGTGCTGGCCGGTGACGGCGATCATTATCGCATCATCCGCCACGGCACCGTGAAGAGCGCGTCCTGCGGCATGTTCGATCCGGCGCGCGATGGGACAGCGGCCGGGCTGTTCCGAGCAAGCGAGAACGCCGATGTCTGACCTGCGCGACTACATCAAGGATGGGGCGGAGATCTATCGGCGCTCGTTCGCGACGATCCGCCGCGAAGCTGACCTGACGCGCTTTCAGGGCCTGGAAGAGAAGATCGCCGTGCGCATCATCCACGCCTGCGGCATGGTCGAGATCACGTCCGACATCGAGATCTCCGAACGCTTCGCGGCCGAGGCACGCGCCGCGCTTGATCGCGGCGCGCCGATCCTGTGCGATGCAAAGATGGTGGCGCAGGGCATCACGCGCGCCAGACTGCCTGCCAACAACGAGATCATCTGCACGCTCGATGATCCCAAGGTTCCAGCTTTGGCCGCGCAGCTCGGCACGACGCGCTCGGCCGCGGCGCTCGAATTGTGGCGTCCGCATCTCGGCGGCGCGCTGGTCGCGATCGGCAACGCGCCGACGTCGCTGTTTCATCTGCTCGATATGCTGGACCAGGGCGCGCCGCGGCCGGCAGCGGTGATCGGAACAGCGGTCGGCTTCGTCGGCGCGCGCGAATCGAAGGAGGCGCTCGCGGCCGATGGCCGCGTGCCGTATCTGATCGTGAAAGGACGCAAGGGCGGCAGCGCGATGGCCGTTGCGGCGGTGAATGCCATCGCGAGCGATGCCGAATGAGCCTGCTCGACACCATCGCGGGCGTGGCCGATGCCGGCACGTTGTACGGCATCGGCGTTGGTCCCGGCGACGTGCGTTACCTCACGCTGCGCGCGGCCGGCCTGGTCCGGTCGGTCGATGTGGTGGCGTTCTTCGCTAAGCGCGGGATGGAGGGCCATGCCCGCCGGATCGTCGCGCCGCTGATGGATGCCGGCCGTCGTGAGTTGCGGCTGGAATATCCCGTCACCGAAGAGGTGCCTGTCGCCGATCCGTCCTATCAGGCGCAGATCGGCGGTTTCTATCACCGCGCGGCGGAGAGTATCGCGGCGCATCTTGCCGCTGGACGGTCGGTCGGGTTGCTGTCGGAAGGCGATCCGTTCTTCTACGGTTCGTTCATGCATATGTGGCGCCGGCTCGAGCGTGATCATCCGGTCGAGGTCGTGCCCGGCGTGACCGGCATGTCCGGATGCTGGACCAAGGCCAACGTTCCGATCACCTGGGGTGATGACATCCTCTCGGTGTTGCCAGGTACGTTGGACGAGGACGTCCTACATGATCGGCTGGCGCGTTGTGAGGCGGCCGTGATCATGAAGGTCGGGCGCAATCTGACGAAAGTGAAGCGAGCCATCATCCGCGCCGGCTTGATCGACCGCGCCCTCTATATAGAGCGTGGCACGATGGAGGCACAGCGCGTCGCGCCGTTGGCTGAGATCGAACTGGCGCGCGGCCCGTATTTCTCGATGATCCTGATCCCGGGACAGGGGCGTCGGCTGTGACGGGCACGCTCACCATCGTGGGGGTCGGTCCGGGGCGGCCGGAGCTGATCACGCCGGCGGCGTCGCGAGTGATCGCTGCTGCGACCGACTTGATCGGCTACGGACCTTATCTCGACAGGGTCGCCACCAGCTCTCCGGGCCAGGTCCGCCACGCCAGCGACAACCGGGTCGAGCTCGATCGCGCGCGGCACGCGCTCACCCTCGCCAGCGAAGGCCGGCAGGTTGCCGTGGTGTCGGGAGGCGATCCCGGCGTGTTCGCCATGGCCGCCGCCGTGTTTGAGGCGGTCGAGACCGGGCCCATGGCCTGGCGCGAGCTGGACATCCGCGTCGAGCCCGGCGTCACCGCGATGCTCGCAGCGGCCGCTGAGGTCGGCGCGCCGCTTGGCGGCGATTTCTGCGCGATCTCGCTCTCCGACAATCTCAAGAGCTGGACCACGATCAGGCGTCGCCTCGAAGCCGCGGCCACGGCCGATTTCGTGATCGCGCTCTACAATCCGCTGTCGAAAGCGCGACCGCACCAGCTCGGCCAGGCGTTCGAGTTGTTGCGGCAGCTCAAGCCGCCATCGACTGTCGTCGTGATGGTGCGTGCCGCCGGCAGCGGCGATGTCAGACGGATCATCACGACGCTGGCGGAGGTCAATCCTGACGACGCCGATATGCGTACGCTGGTGATGATCGGGGCGACGGCCACGCGCCTGATCGCGCGCGAGGGCAGGGCGCCTTGGGTCTATACTTTGCGCCGTGAGGTGGAGGGTGGCGCATGAGCAAGTTGCGTCTCCAGCCAGAGCAGTGCCTGCCGCGCATCGTCGAGCGCGATGCCATGCGGCTTGTCGGGGCGCGCGATCATCACCACGGGAATGCCGAGCCGCCGCGCGGCCGCGATCTTCGGATAGGTCGCAGCGCCGCCGGAGTTCTTGGAAACGATGAAGGCGACGCGCTGCTGGATCAGGAAGTCGTGCTCCTTCGCGTCGTCGAACGGCCCGCGATCATAGACGAAGCGAATATCCGGCGGCAGGACGATGTCGCCGGGCGGGTCGATCGTGCGAGCGATGTAATGATGCTGCGGAGCCGCGGCAAACGCCGCGAGCTCCAGCCGGCCGAGGCTGAGGAAGATTCGCGCCGCCGTCGCGCCGAGCGCCGCGGCTGCAGCCTCCGCGCTGTCGACCTCGATCCAGCGATCTCCGTCCTGGCGCTGCCATGCGGCGCGCCGGATCGAGACGAGCGGCAGCGACAAGGCACGGCAGGCCGCGACGGCATGGCGCGAGATCTGATCCGCATAAGGATGCGTCGCGTCGATCACTGCGGCGATCGCACGATCGCGCAGCCATGCTTCCAATCCGGCAACGCCGCCGAAGCCGCCGATGCGCGTCGGCAGCGGCTGCGGCTTGGGCGAGGCGGTGCGGCCGGCGAGCGAGAGCGTCGCCGCGAAGCGGGCGTCGCCGTCCAGCAGACGCGCCAGCTCCGAAGCTTCGGTCGTGCCGCCGAGAATGAGAATGCGCATGCAGGACAGGGTCCATCATGAATCCGCAGCCAACTTGCAACGCGGCGCGCTGGCTGTCCATCGTCGGCATCGGTGAGGACGGCGTTGAGGGGCTTTCGCAGCCTGCCCGCCGTCTCATTGCGCAGGCCGCGTTGGTGGTCGGCGGCGCGCGCCATCTGGAGCTCGCGGCGTCGCTGATTTCAGGCGAGCGGCTGGCCTGGCCAAGTCCGCTGCATCTGGCGTTCGAGCGGATCGAGGCCCGCAGGGGAGAGCCGGTGGTCGTGCTCGCCAGCGGCGATCCATTCACCTACGGCGTCGGCAAGCAGCTGATGCAGCGCTTCGGCGCGGCGGACATGCTGTGCGTGCCGCAGCCATCCGCCTTCAGTCTGGCGGCGGCGCGGCTCGGCTGGCCGCTGCAGGATGTCGCTCTGGTCACCCTGCATGGCCGCCCGCTCGAAGGGATCATCCGCCATCTCGTGCCGGGGGCGCGCATTCTCGCGCTGGCTTGGGATGGATCGACGGCGGGCAAGCTCGCGGCTCTGCTGACGTCACGGCGCATGGGGCGCTCGCGCCTGACCGTGCTCGAGGCGATGGGCGGACCGCAGGAGCGGGTGCGCAGCGCGGCGGCCAATGTCTTCGATCTGTCGGACATCCACCCGCTGACGACGATTGCTCTGGAGGTGATCGGCGAGCCGGACGCCCCGGTGATTCCGCTCACGTCGGGTCTCGCCGATGATCTGTTCGAGCATGACGGCCAGCTCACCAAGCGCGACGTGCGGGCCGTCACGCTGTCGGCGCTGGCGCCGCATCCAGGCGAACTGCTCTGGGACGTCGGCCTGGGCTCAGGTTCGGTCGCGATCGAATGGCTGCTGCGCCACGGCGCGCTGCGCGCGATCGGGATCGAGGCCCGGCAGGACCGGGCCGACCGAGCCATGCGCAACGCGCTTGCCCTCGGCGCGCCCGATCTCAAGGTCGTGCTCGGCCGCGCTCCAGCGGTGCTGGCCGATCTCGAACCTCCGGATGCGGTGTTCATTGGCGGCGGGATTTCGGAACCAGGCGTGTTCGAGGCGGCCTGGTCGCGACTGAAGCCGGGCGGGCGGCTCGTGGCGAATGTCATTTCGCTCGAGGGCGAAGCGCGTGTCACCGAGCTGTTCGGCCGGCATGGCGGCGAGCTGATCAGGATCGCCGTGTCGCGCATCGAGCCGGTCGGCCGGATGCATGGCTGGCGGCAGGCGATGCCGGTCACGCAATGGCGGGTGATGAAGCCATGATTGCGCTTGGGATCGGCTGCCGCCGCGACGCCAGCGCTGATGCGATCGAGGCCGTGGTGGCTCGAGCCTTGAGGGCCGCGAGCCTGGTGTCGAGCGATATCGCCGTGATCGCAACGGCAGCCGACAAGCGAGACGAGGCGGGCATTGTCGAAGCCGCCAAGCGCCTGCGGCGTCCCTTGGTCGGGGTCGCGGCTGCCGAGCTTGCGGCGGTCGCCGATCGCGCTGTCACCTATAGCGACCTCGTGCACCGGTTGAAGGGAGTGCCATCCATCGCCGAGACGGCGGCGCTCGTTGCCGCGGGCCGCCATGCGCGACTGATCCTGCCGCGCATGGCCAATGCGTCGGCGACCTGTGCCTTGGCTGAAGGGGACGGCGCCTTCCCTGCGGAGAACGGCGGATGACGGTGCACTTCATCGGCGCCGGCCCTGGCGCGGCGGATCTGATCACTTTGCGCGGGCGCGACCTGATCGCGCGCTGCCCGGTGTGTCTCTATGCCGGTTCGCTGGTCCCCCAGGCCCTGCTCGAACACTGCCCGCCGGGCGCACGCATCGTCGATACGGCACCAATGTCGCTCGACGAGATCATCAATGAGATCGCACAGGCCACGGCCGCCGGCCATGACGTCGCGCGGCTGCATTCCGGCGACCTCGCGATCTTGAGCGCGCTGGGCGAGCAATTGCGGCGCCTCGACGCGCTGCAGATCCCTTACACCGTGACGCCGGGCGTGCCGTCGTTCTCCGCGGCGGCGGCGGCGCTGGGACGTGAGCTGACCCTGCCGGGGCTTGTCCAGTCGGTCGTGCTGACACGCACGTCGGGGCGCGCCTCAGCCATGCCCGATACGGAACGACTGTCGCTGTTCGCGCAGTCGCGCGCCACGCTCGCCATTCATTTGTCGATCCATGTGATCGACAAGGTCGCCGATGAGCTGCGCCCGCATTATGGCGATGATTGCCCGGTCGCCGTGGTCTATCGCGCGAGCTGGCCGGATCAGCGCATCATGCGCGGCACGCTTGCGACCATCGCAGCTCAGGTCGCGGCCGATGCGGTCGAGCGCACGGCGCTGATCCTGGTTGGCCACGCACTTGGCGCAGAGGATTTTCGCGACAGCGCACTGTACGATGCTGATTATCAGCGGCGGTTTCGCGGGAGGGGAGAGTGATCTGCCCCCAGACATCGCCCGACCAGCCGGCCGTCGCGGTCGAACACGGCGACATCGAGCGCGACCGCGTCATTGGCGAGCGCGCGATACGCGGTCTGCCAAGCGGCCCGCGCGACCACGTCGCCAGCCGGGAAGCCGGACCTGTCGGACTCTTGCAGCACCTGCAGCGCGGTGTTGGCGGTTCGCGCCGTCTCGACCAGCGCCGGTGGCGCGCCCGCATCGTGCAGCGCGGTTGCAAGCCAGCCGAGATCGACCTCGCCGGCGCGCGAATGCAGGTCGAGCAGGCCTTGGCCCAGCTTGGTCATCTTGGCAAAGCCGCCGGCGACGGTGACGCGGCCGACGGGATGGCGGCGCAGATACTTCAGCATGCCGCCGGCGAAGTCGCCCATGTCGATCAGCGCCGTGTCCGGCAGGCCATAGAGCTGCTGCACCGCCTTCTCGGAGGTGCTCCCGGTGGCGCCGGCGATGTGCGGCAGGCCGGCGGCGCGCGCGACATCGATGCCGCGATAGATCGAGTGAATCCAGGCGGCGCAGCTGAAGGGCACGACGATGCCCGTGGTGCCCAGGATCGACAGGCCGCCGACGATGCCGAGCCGCGGGTTCAAGGTCTTCTTCGCGAGGTCCTCGCCGCCGGGAATCGCGATCTCGACGGTGACGTCGCGCGTGCCGCCAAGGGCTGTGGCAGCCTCGTCGATCGCGGCGATGATCATCTCACGCGGCACGGGATTGATCGCAGGCTCCCCCGGCGGCAGCGGCAGTCCGGGCCGCGTCACGGTGCCGACGCCCGAGCCGGCGCGGAACGCGATGCCGGAGCCGGCGTCGCGCCGTTGCACCGTGGCCTTGATCAACGCCCCATGCGTCACGTCGGGATCATCACCGGCATCCTTGACGACGCCAGCCGTCGCACGCCCCCCCTCGGCCTCGTGGATCGCGACTGCGAAGCTCGCGCGACGTCCGCCCGGCAGGGCGATGTCGACGATCGCAGGACAGCTGCCGGTCATCAGCAGCTCATAGGCTGCGCGCGCAGCCGCGGTCGCGCAGCTGCCGGTGGTCCAGCCACGCTTCAGCGGTCGGTTCAGCGGATCCGCAGTTTCCGTCATGCCGGATCGCATAGCATATTTTGCTGCGACAAGCCGGTACTCCGACCATGACCGCGGCGGCTCCCAAGGGGATCATCATCGCCGCGCCGCGCTCGGGGGCCGGCAAGACGACCGTCACGCTCGGGCTGCTGCGCGCTCTTGCCGAACGTGGCACGGCCGTGCAGCCGTTCAAATGCGGCCCCGACTACATCGATCTTGCGTTCCACAGCATCGCGGCGCGCCGGACGAGCTACAACCTCGACGGCTGGGCGATGTCGGCGCCGCAGCTGCGAGGGCTTGTGTCTGCCGTCGCCGCCGGTGCCGAGATCGCCATCGTCGAGGGTGTCATGGGCCTGTTCGATGGGGCGCCGCAGCCCGGCCGCGCGGGCAGGGGCTCGGCCGCGGATCTGGCCGCGCTGCTGGGCTGGCCGGTGGTGCTCGTGCTCGATGTCAGCGGGCAGACCGAGACGGCTGCCGCTGTCGCGCTCGGCTGTGCGCGGTTTCGGGACGATGTCCAGATCACCGGCGTGATCCTCAATCGGGTGGCGAGCGAACGGCATCGCGCGCTCATCGCGCCGGCGTTTGCGCAGCTCGGAATCAGCGTGCTCGGCGCGGTCATGCGCGATGCGCAATTGACATTGCCGGAGCGGCATCTCGGCCTCGTCCAGGTCCAGGAGCTCACCACGATCGAGCCTCATCTCGACCGGCTTGCGGCATGTCTGGCCAAGTCGGTCGACCTCGATGCCGTGCGCGCGCTCGCGCAACCCGCACGCCTCCCGATCGATGCCGCACAGACATCAGGCCTGGGTATCAGGCCGCCGGGGCAGCGCATTGCCTTGGCGTCCGACGCCGCCTTCTCGTTCAACTATCCGCATCTGTTGCGGCACTGGCGCGCCGAGGGCGCGGAGATCGTGCCGTTCTCGCCGATGAACGACGAGGCTCCGGACCCCACAGCCGATGCGGTCTGGCTGCCGGGCGGCTATCCCGAACTGCACGCCGGCCGATTGGCGTCGGCGGCGACGTTCCGCGACGGACTGCGCGATCTGGCCGCGCGCGCGGTGCCGATCCATGGCGAATGCGGGGGCTATATGATGCTGGGGGCCGGGCTGGAAGATGCCGAGGGCGCGCGGCACGCCATGGCCGGATTGCTGTCGCTGGAGACCTCGTTCGCCAGGCGGCGCCTGCACCTCGGCTATCGCCGTGCAACCTTGCTGGCGGATTGCAGCCTCGGCCGGACCGGAGCCGAAGTCCACGGTCACGAGTTCCACTACGCGACGATTCTGAGCGGAACCGACGATCCGCTGATCGATTGCCGTGATGCGTCGGGCCAGGTGACGGCAGAACGCGGTGCCCGGCGCGGCTCGGTGACCGGCTCGTTCCTGCACGTCCTGAGTGGAGCGGCGCCATGAGTCCTGCAAAGCATCCCCCGCATTTCGATGCGTCCTTCAAGGCTCTGTTCGCCGATCTCGTGCGCTGGCGCCGCGATGTGCGCCGCTTTCGGACCGATCCGGTGCCCCCGGATTTGATCGAGCGGCTGCTGACCCTGGCCGCTCACGCGCCTTCCGTGGGGTTCTGTCAGCCCTGGCGGTTTGTCCTGGTTGAAACTGCAGAGCGGCGTGCGGCGATTGCCGATAACTTCAGACAGAGTAATCAGGCCGCGCTGGCAGGGTATGATGGCGAGCGACGCGCGCTCTATGCCCGCCTGAAGCTGGAAGGGCTCACGCTCGCTCCCGTGCATCTCGCTGTCTGTGCCGATGAGGGGACCGCGACGGGTCACCGTCTCGGCCGCGCCACGATGCCGGAGACCTTGCGCTACTCGGTGGTGGCGGCGGTCCAGACCTTCTGGCTTGCGGCCCGGGCCGAAGGGCTCGGTGTCGGCTGGGTGTCGATCCTCGACCCCGCCGCGGTCTGTCGGGAACTCGACCTGCCGTCCGACTGGACGCTGGTCGCCTATCTCTGCATCGGCTGGCCGCAAGAGGAACATGACGATCCCGAGTTGGAGCGTCACGGCTGGGAGACTCGGCTGGACCAGACAGCGATCCAGCCGCTCAGACGGTAGAGCTTGAGCCGGAAGAGCGGAAACCGCGTTCCGAAACGATCAAGCTCAAACCAATAAACAGGATCACGAAGCCATCGCCAGCGCCGGCGCCTCCACCGTGGCCGGCTCGGCGGCCTGGGCGGTGGTGCCTGCCAGTTGGAAGCGCATGCCGTGCAGGGTGATCGTGAGGGGGATGCCGCGGAAATCGTCGTGGAAGGCGCGGACGCGGCGCATCATCTCGGCAGGATCGATATCGGCCGCCATATCGCACATCCGCGCATACATCTGCCTGGTGCTCTTGATGCCGCTCCAGGCGATCGGGAGAACCGGCAGCGGCCCGGCGTGGCAGGCGAGATCGCGCGACATGCGCCAGAACAGATAGGCTGTCCGCACGAACGTCATCTGCTCCAGGCCGCGGACATCGACGCCGTTCGGGATGTCGAAGGTCTCGGTTCCGATGATCGCGCCGCAATCGACGCGGGGCTCCATCACATGGGCGGTGGCGCCGAAGCTCTCGGCGCCGTCATACATCGCAAAATGGGCTGGCGCCCAGCCGGCGTAGTTCGGCGGCCCCGGATGAAAATTGTAGGCGCCGTGACCGACAGCCGCCAGAATCTCGGACGGCACGATCACGCCGGTGGTGAACGCGATCAGGCGAGATCTGCCGAGCACGTCCTGTTCGATGGCTTCGAGTTCCGGCAAGCTGACCGCGCCGCGGAACGCCAGTGCGGGATTATGCGCCCTGAGCAGTTCGGAGAGCGCGAGCTGCTGGTCGCGGCTGCCGGTCAGCAGAATGATGGTATCGAACATGATCTGTCCTCGTTGCAGTCAGCGGCGATAGGTCTCGACATTGTCCGGCCTGCGGCCTGCCTCGGCGGCGGCGATGGTGCGGAACAGGTTCTCCGGCAAGTGCTGCCCGGGAACGACCTCGAAGACCATGTTGTCGGCGAGGAAAGCGGCTTCGCGGGCGATGCGGGCCTCCGGCTGCCACGAACACAGCGAGAGTTCGAGCCGTCCGAAGCCGCCGCAATCCGCGACGAAGGCGCGGGTCACCGCATCGATGCTGTCGGCCGTCTCGCGGGCGCTGCGGCTGTCGACCTCGCGCAGAATGACGGTGACCGCTTTGTCGGAGTTGGCACCGGAGCGGAGGACGAGCAGGGCGTCTGACGCACCGACACGGCCGGCGCGCCTGGCGGGGCGGACCATCGTCGCAAAATCCGGATCAGGACCGAGATCGCCGCTCGTCGGTTTCAGGTTGTGAACGACGACAGCGCTTCGAGCCGCCAATTGACCCGCAACAGCGTGATAGGACCGCGGCAGCCACACGGTATCCAGCGCAATCTGCGAGGTGACGGCACTCCAGGCCTGATCAATGAGATAACCGTCCCAGACATCGGGAAACGTGCGAGCCAGCTCAGACCACGTCCTCAGCATCGTCTCGGCCGCCTTCGAGCGGCCGAAATACAGCGTCCGCGCCGACATCTCCCAGCCGTTCCATTTGTGGACGGCAAAATCGCAGCCCGTCAGCTCAGGCAGATCCGGGACGGCCTGCAACATCACGTCGGGCTCGACGAACAGGAGCGGCTGCTTGTGCCGCTGCCACATGCGCGTGACGAAGTCCGCCCTGTCGGCGGCTGTTAGGCGATCGCCGCTGCCGCTATCGATGGCTTCAATCTCGAAGGCGAGGCCGAGCCGCTCGAGCGAGCGTCTGAGATGATAGATATGCAAGTCGCCGATGGTCCTGGCGTGACAGGACACGACTCGCAGCGCATCGGGTCTGTGCGCGCCTACCGGCGCCGGCCAGCCGAGCCCGCCCCACCACAATTCGTGTGGACCATCCGCCGATGCGCCAACGGTGCCGAACTCGGTCAGCTTCGATTTGAGGAAGTCGAATGCAGGATTTTCCCCGAGTGGGATTACGACTGCGTCATGGGACGTCAAGCTGCTGACCAGCAGTTCGGCTCCGGCACCCGTCGGAGGGTCGAGCACGAGAATGGTGCGGCCGCCGCACGCCTCAGACAAACGATCCCACCGGACCGGCGGACCGAATGTGCGTGACACCCAACGCAGACGGCGAGCCTGGTGTTCGCCGAGCCAGACTCCGTCGGCGCGCAAGGTCTGCGTCGGGTCGTCATGAATGGCGCTCGATGCTGGTCGCGTCATGCAGGTCCTCCTGGACAGTTGAACGGACCAAGGCCGCAGATCAGGCGCAGCGATCGCGCAAGTGGTCGTGCCGTTTGTGATGTGGGTGTGATGGAAGCGGGGACACGGAAAACGTGTTGTTCATTTCGTAATGTTGCCGGATGTCACCATTGATTGATCATCCACGCGCGCTGAGTGCCACGGAATGAAACGCGGTCCATTGAACTCATCGCCCGGAGCGGAACAGTTAGTTAAAAATGGAGAGTCAGTGCGGGCGGCCGAGCCTGATTGTTTGCTTCGTCGGCGCCCGTCCGAGCGATCGCGAGAGGCGATCGAAACATCCGGAAACAGACCTGCCCGCTATTGAAACTGATAGAAACAGACACGCGCGCATTCAGTGCGTTCGACACGTCATGTCGACCGCCCTGCATTCCTTGATGTCGGCTACTACAACGTTTGAGTTAGTCGGATCAGGCGCATGAATTCGTAAAAAGTCGTCGTGCGAGTCAAAAAACGCGCCAGCGGCAACTGACAGAGTCAAAAAATACGGTAGCTTCGCTGAAGATGATTCGGAAAAAATTGCCGGGCGCCGGATACGCTCGGTGACGATTTCCGGCTCTCGCGCCACTGCCATGTTGATGTACCGCGGTGCGCTCCTACGAACGCTGTGTGTTTGCGTTGTGCCTGCATCTTCAGCTGAATTCGTCCTCGGAATGAATCCCTGCCATGCCGACCTGCGGCTTCTCTTCATCCATGATCGTGCCTCGCCTGATCCGCGGAGGGCAGAATTTGCCCGGCGCTAGGCAAAATACTCCAGCTAAGCGTTTGAAAAACAACAAAAATAATCCGCCTGCTTGTTTCGGTCTGGGCGTTCAAGGATCGGAAGCCGTGTGCGAGACGCGGTTTTGGCATTGCGGGTTGGAGATTGGGAAATGAACTACGCGCTGGACGTCTGTGCCCCGACTGATGGCGTGCCCCTGAACGCGCCGGCGTCGCCGGATGTCGCCGAGGTGCCGTGGAGCGAGTCGGCCAGCACCGTTCCGGATTGCTCGCCCGGTCAGGTCGCGGTGTTCGACGAGGACAAGGAACTGCTCGATCGTCTCGCCACGGGAGACGAGACGGCGTTCCGCCTGCTGGTCGAGCGTCATATCGACCGCGCCTATGCCATTGCCTTGCGGATCGTCGGCAACGCCGCCGATGCCGAGGATGTGGTGCAGGACACGATGCTCAAGGTCTGGACCCATCGCGGACGTTGGCAGCATGGGCGTGCCAAGTTCTCGACCTGGCTCTATCGCGTGGTCAGCAACCGCTGCATCGACCTACGGCGCAAGCCGCGGACCGAGAATGTCGATGTCGTTCCGGAGGTCGCGGACGGCAAGCCCGACGCGGCGAGCGTGATCGAACGAGCCGAGATGAGCGATCTGCTGGAGGCTGCGATGCGTCGGCTTCCGGAGCAGCAGCGCGTCGCGGTGATCCTGTCGTATCACGAGAACATGAGCAATGGTGAGATCGCCGAGGTGATGGACACCACGGTGTCTGCGGTGGAGTCGCTGCTGAAGCGGGGTCGCCAGCAATTGCGTGACATGCTGCGGCGGCACGAGCGCGACATCTGCGGCGCTTTCACCGATTGCTAACCATAGAGTCCTGGCCAGAAAGAATTCCCGCCTGAAACACGCAGGCGCTTCCGTTTGATCGATCAGACGGGGCTGATCCGCACCGTCAGTCCTTCCACGATCCGGCCCGTTCTGCCGATCACTCAGGAGTCTTCACCGTGCCCGCCATTTCAACCAACATCGCCGCCAATTCGGCCGTCCGCTATCTGAACATCAACTCCAATCAGGAGACGAGCTCGCTCTCCAAGCTGTCGAGCGGATCGCGTATCACCTCGGCCTCCGACGACGCGGCCGGTCTCGCCATCTCGACGCGCATTTCCTCGGACATCACCACGCTGCAGCAGGCGGCCACCAACGCCGCGCAGGCTACCTCGATCCTGCAGACCGCCGACGGCGGCGCCTCCAACATCAGCGACATTCTGGCCCGCATGAAGTCGCTGGCCTCGGAGTCGGCCTCGGGCACGACGGTCGGCACCAGCCGCACCTACATCCAGTCGGAATTCTCGCAGCTGATCAGCGAAATCTCGTCGATCGCGACGGGAACGCGCTATAGCGGCCAGAGCCTGCTCGACGGCACCAGCACCTTCTCAGCCGGCGTCTCGGTGCTGGTCGGTTCGTCCGCCACCGACACCATCGACATCAAGCTGTCGGATCTCACGGCGAGCACGCTTGGCGTCTCCTCGCTCGACGTCAGCACCCAGAGCGGTGCGACTGCGGCGCTCACGACGCTCGACACTGCGATCGACACCGTGTCGAAGGCCCGCGCGGATATCGGTGCGCAGGAGTCGCGCTTCAACTTCTCGGCCGATTCAATTTCGACGCAGACGCAGAACCTGCAATCCGCCAACTCCGCGATCAAGGACGTGGACATCGCCTCGGAGCAGGCGAAGCTGTCCTCGGCTCAGGTGAAGACCCAGGCTGCGGTGTCGGCCGAAGCCGCGGCAAACCAGATCCCGCAGTACCTCCTGAAGCTGCTCGGCTAAGTCATGTTCTGCCGGGCCGGCGCGACGCCGGCCCGGCCTCTCCCTCGGAGGATGTCGACGAATGACGGTGAGCAGCGCGACCTCAAGCACGAGCAGCACGACGTCGTCGTCTTCCTCCTCGTCGACGACGAGTTCGAGCAGTTCGCTCACAACGTCGGGAACGAGCACCACGAGCACGATCGACTGGACTGCTCTGATCCAATCCGCCGTCGACGCCAAGCTCACCCAGGCGACGCAGATCTCGACCAAGATCACGTCGAACGAGGCGAAGATCACGGCCTATCAGACGCTGCAGACCGCGTTGAAGACGTTGTCTTCAGGCTTGTCGTCGCTGGCTACCTCGATGGTGAACTCGCTCGCGACCAACGTCTTCGCGACCCGGGCGGCCACGATCAGTGCGACGGGGGACGTCAGCGCGTCGTCGGCCCTCTCGATGTCGGTAAACAATGGTGCGGCGACCGGCAGCCACACCCTGACTATCAGCCAGATCGCCACCGCGCACAAGGTTGCCGGAACGACCCAATCCAGCCAGACCACGGCGCTCGGCTATTCCGGAACGTTCTCGCTTGGCCTGTCGGGCGGCACCACCGCCGACATCACGGTCACGAGCGACATGTCGCTGCAGGACGTCGTCGACGCGGTCAATGCCCAGACCTCAACGACGAATGTCGAGGCGTCCATCGTTCAGGTCTCGAGCGGGTCATACGAGCTGGTGCTGACCGGCACGGAGGATGCCGCCGACATTACTTATTCCAGCTCGTCCGGCGATGACATCCTCAACAAGCTCGGGGTGACTGACAGCTCCGGCGCTTTCGCCACCGTGCTGCAGACCGCGCAGGCGGCGGAGTTCACGCTCGACGGAATCAGCCTGACCCGCAACACTAACGACATCACCGACGTTCTCAGCGGCGTCACCTTCGATCTTCTGCAGGCGACACCGTCCGGAACGACACTCAACATCAGCATCGGCACAGATACCAGCCAGATTTCGTCGGCGCTGCAAACATTCGTCACCAACTATAATGCTTTCCGTGATGCGGTGATCGCGCAGCAGACGACGAATTCGGATGGCACCGCGGCCTCGAGCGCGGTGCTGTTCGGCGACGGCACCATGCGCGACATCATGAACACGCTCCAGGATGTGCTGGGAACCTCGGTCGGCGGTCTGACGATGGCGGATCTCGGCCTGTCCTTCAACGAGAAGAATGAGCTTGAGCTCGACACGGGCACCTTGTCGACGATCCTCAGCACCAATCTGAGCGGTGTCACCACATTGCTGTCGGCCCAGACCAAGACGTCGTCCAGCCAGCTCAGCGTCGTGAATACCGGAACGTCGCCGCAATCCTTCACGCTGGATCTCACGGTGGATTCGTCGGGCAATCTCACGGCGGCCTCGGTCGGCGGCGACAGCTCCCTGTTCACCGTCAGCGGCAACACGATCGTCGGCAATTCCGGGACGGCCTATGCGGGCATGGCCTTCACCTATACCGGCTCGACCTCGCAGTCGATCACGGTGACCTCCACCCAGGGGCTGGCGACGCAGATCTACCAGTTTGCCAAGACAGCCTCGTCGACCACCGGATCGCTGCAGACGCTGATCGACAATCTCACGTCGCGCGACGAGACGCTGCAGGCGAAGGTCGATGACATCAAGAGCGCGGCTGCGACGTATCAGACCCAGCTCACGGCGCAATACGCCAAGTACCAGGCGGCCATCGAGAGCGCCAACAACACGCTGACCTATCTGAAAGCCCTTCTCAACGCGAGTTCGAGTAACTGATGACCCAGAATCCGATGGCACATTTGGCCACTCAGGCCTATCGCGGCGCGGCCGTCACGGTTCCCCCGGTGCGCGCGGTCATCATGCTTCTCAACGGGACGGTGACGTACCTCCAGAAGTGTCTTCAGGCCCAGGAGGCACGGCGTTTCGAGGAGGGGCATGCACATCTGACCCGCGCCACCGCGATCCTGCGCGGGCTGAGCCTGCATCTGGACCCGACCCGCGGCGGCGCCGTCGCAGAACGCCTGTTCGAGACCTACAATGCGCTGATTGTGGCCGCCCTGCGCGCCTACGGCCGGCCGGGGATGCGCGAGAACTTCCTGCGCATCATGGCGGGGGTGACGGAGCTACGCGAGTCCTGGGAGGCGGTCGACATGAGGGCGCGGACAGGATCGCGGGCGGGTGATTCGCCGAAACGAGGGTGAGCTGAGGCGAATCAGCTGCGCTGCACCGCGGGACACATTGCGAAACCGAGGGAAACAGGAGCTGTCCGGCTCGGATTGGCGGTATCGAAAGCAGCATGTGCTGCATAGGACCCCCGGGAAATACGGAAATCCAGCTGCATCGCGCAGCTGCATTGTCGCGGTCCGGCAATATCAATTTCGTCCAGCTACAGAATGGTTTATGACGATCCCAGACACGCTGGATCGGGCGGACGATGGACGTCAGGGAATTCGAGGATCTGATCGACCGCCTGGGAGAGGACATCTCCCAATGGCCTGATGTGCAGCGCCGCGCCGCGGCCGATCTGCTTGCTGCATCGCCTGATGCTGCCCGGCTGCTGTCGGAAGCGCGCCTGATCCGCCAAGCCCTGTCGTCAGCCCCGGTCCGCGCGCCCTCTGGTCTCGCTGATCGTATCGTTGCAACTGCCGGCCGCTTGGCGGCGGAAGAGGCGACCGCGTCGCCTGCGGATGTCCATCAGCCGGGTTGAGCCGCGCCGGCCCGCAAGCTCGGATCGAGCGCTGAGTGGCCGGCCGGCGTTTGCGCCCCGGTGCAATCGTCCCACATCATAGATCCAGCTTTCCATCGGATCATGCGGAAGACGTGCGCCGCTGCCGGCGCAGGCGTTCGCCGTCGCGGTTGTTCGGCGGTGCCTGAGACCTGTCTGCGAACATGATCGCATGCTGTGTCCGCTGTCGAACACGAGCAGCGACCCGACCGTCCCTCTCGCCGGCCGATCAGGTCCTGTCAGCCGCGCCGCTGCGCCCGGCGTTTTTTGCCGCCCTTGCACAACTGAGCGGCGGCAAATTCTGCCGTGAGATCAAATAATTCCCTCTCATTTTGCGCGCCTGAATTTGGCGCGACGGCCGTTTGATCAGCAGACGCCCCGACGACGTTCGGGCGTGAGCTGTGTCCCACCGCGCCGATCGGTGAGAGCCGGAGTTCTATCATGACCGTTTCTGCGGCGAGTTCGTCTGCAACGACCACCTCATCGACCTCATCAACGAGCGACTCGTCTCGGACGACGTTGAGCTCCAGCGACTTCCTTCAGCTGCTCGTGAGCGAGCTGCAGAACCAGGATCCGCTGAATGCAACGAGCGTGACCGACTTCGTCAACCAGATGACGTCTTATGCCAACTACACGTCACAGCAGTCGCTCAACACCAGCATGAACTCCCTCGCCAGCTCGTTCTCGAGCCTGGTGACGCTGAACTCCGTCAACTACATCGGTCACACCGTCGAGGCAAAAACGGACACCGCCGTTCTCTCCAACGGCTCCGCCACCTTCGGCTACTCGCTGTCCTCGGCCGCATCGAACGTCTCGATCTCGATCAAGGACTCCTCAGGAAACACGGTGTGGACCGGGACGGGGACCGGAAACAAAGGGGCGAACTCGATCACCTGGGATGGCACCGATTCTCAAGGCAACCAGCTGAGCGACGGCGGCCAATACACGATCTCCGTCACCGCAACCGACTCCGCGGGCAATTCGGTCCTCAACTACACGACGATCACCGGCACGGTGACCGGCATCGATACCTCGACCAGCACGCCGTCGCTCACCGTCGGTGGCGTTCCGGTCAGTGCGAGCAACATCATCGGCGTCACCTCCTGACGTGTCATTCGGAGTAAAATCATGAGTCTCTCTGGAGCCCTGTCCTCGGCCATCTCGGCGCTGAACGCGCAGAGCTCGTCGCTAGCCATGATCAGCGACAACATCTCCAACGCCGACACGACCGGCTACAAGACGACGTCTGGCCTGTTCGAGCAGCTTGTGACCGCCTCGAGCAACTCGAAGGCCTATTCCTCCGGCGGCGTGTCTGTCTCCAGCCGAACAAACATCACTCAGCAGGGACTCCTGGCTACCACCACGAACGCGACCGACGTCGCAATTCAGGGCTCCGGCTTCTTCGTCGCAACTGACTCCACCTCGGCCGGCGGCGAGACCTTCTATACACGCAATGGCGCCTTCACCACCGACAATGCCGGCTATCTCGAGAACAACGGCTATTATCTCGAAGGCTGGCGGACCGATGCGAGCGGCAATGTCGTCGGCAGCGGCCTGGAGCCGGTCAACACCAAGGTGGCGTTGACCAATGGCGGAGCGACCACCAAGACCTCGCTCGCAGCCAACCTGCCGGCCGATGCAGCCAGCGGCGACACGTTCAGCAGCTCGATGACCGTGTACGACTCGCTGGGGCAATCGCATACGCTCAACGTCACCTGGACCAAGGGGACAACGGCGAATGAATGGACCGCCAGCTTCGCGCCAGCCACTGCATCCGACGGCACGGTCACCAGCGGCACCTATACGATCAATTTCAATTCCGACGGTTCGCTCAGCACCGTCTCCTCGACCAATCTCGGCATCACCTGGAACAACGGCGCTGCGGCGAGCTCGATCGCGCTCAGCTTCGGGACCACCGGGGGCGGTACCGACGGTCTGACCCAGCTGGCGTCCGGAAGCACAACACCCAGCGTGTCCAACTTCAGCGCCAATTCCGACGGCATATCCTTCGGTACGCTGAGCAGCATTTCGGTCGGCAAGAACGGCCTCGTCGAGGCGACCTATTCCAACGGCCAAACCGTTCCGATCTACAAGATCGCGGTGGCGACTTTCGCTGATCCGAACGGTCTCGTTGCGCATTCGAACGGCATGTACACCGCTACTGCGACGTCGGGAAATGCGACCTTGCAGGCGTCGGGCGAGAACGGGGCGGGAACCATCTATGGCAGCGAGCTTGAATCCAGCACGACGGACACCACCGGTCAGTTCAGCAACATGATCTCGGCTCAGCAGGCCTATTCGGCTGCCTCGCAGGTGATTTCGGCCGTCAACAAGATGTACGACACCCTGATCTCGTCGATGAGGTGAGCATGGCCGACGTGAAGAGGGAGCGGCTCGGCGAGGGCGAGGCGCTGTTGAAGAAGCTGCGGCGGCTGAAGCTGCGCGCGGCTGCTGCTGGCAAGGATGACCGCGCGCAGCTTCTGGCGCTGATGGACGATATCGAGGCGATCCGACGCAAGCTGTTGCGCGAATGCGCGCAGCTCGAGGAAGAGTTTCGGATCGCCGCGGTCCGCGTCACCGCCCTGAACACCTACGCGCGCGTCGCCCAGGCGGGCCGACGTCCGCCGCGTGAGCATTGAGATTGGAGCGACAGCATGAGACAGAAGGTTGAGGTTCCTCAAACGGCCGCAAGCGAGGACGAGGTCCGGGCCTTGATTGCGCTGATCGACGAATTGATCGCGGTCGTTGCGGAGGAGAATGTCGAGCTCGCCAAGGGGCTGCCCGCGTCGCGATCGAAGCAGCTCGACGACAAGAACAGGCTGGCCGGCATCTTCGAGCAACGGGTGGCCGAGTGCGCCGCGCGGACCGCTGCGCTCGACGTAAAGGACCGCGTGCTGCGCGAGCAGCTCCTGGAGCATATTCTCAACCTGCGCTTTGCGATGGATGAGAACCTCGTTCGGCTGCGCGCGGCCATCGAGGCGAGCAACAGGCGCATCGAGGCCGTGATGCAGGCGATCCGCGAGCAGATCGCGAACGTGTCGCCCTATGGCGCGAGTGGACGGCGCACGGTGCGGGCGACGTCCTGCGGAACCAACGTCAGAGCTTGAAGCAATTCGAGGGGAGTGGGGACGATGTCGCTCGATATAGCCCGTCTTGTCGCCTTCAGCGGCATCTCCGCCACGGAGCTGCAGATCAGTGTGGCGTCGTCGAATATCTCGAATGCCGACACCAAAGGCTACACGGAAAAGTTGGCGAATCAGGTCGCGACCGTTACAGGCGGCGTCGGAACCGGCGTTTCGATTACCGGCATATCGAGCAACGTCGACAAGCTGCTGCTGAAATCGCTGATCGGCGCCAATTCGGAGCTCGGTGCCGCCGACACGACCAACAGCTATCTGGAGCAGCTGCAGCAGCTGTTCGGCAGCGCGTCGACATCTGGGACCTCGACGACCGGAACGTCGCTGGCGAACGCGCTGGCATCGCTGGAATCGGCGTTGTCGTCGCTGGCAAGTTCGCCGAGCAGCGTGTCGCTGCAATCGGCCGCGGTCAGTGCGCTCGATGACTTTGCGAGTCAGCTGCGCAGCACGTCGAGCGGCGTGCAGAGTCTGCGTGCGAATTCCGACAAGGACATCGCCTCCTCGGTCAAAAGCGTGAACGATGATCTGCAGCAGATTGCGGATCTGAATGTCCAGATCCGCAAGATGGCGGCGGCCGGGCAGTCGACGGCAGATCTCGAGGACCAGCGCAACTCCGCGCTGCAGGACCTGTCGTCCTATATGAACGTCAGCTACTATACCGCCTCGAACGGCGACCTTCAGGTCTATACGTCGTCGGGGCGTGCTCTCGTCGACAGCTCGGCGCACACGCTGAGCTATACCGCGTCCGCGAATGTCTCGGCGTCGTCGAGCTATTCGTCTGGCGGCTTCAGCGGCATCATGGTCGACGGCGTGGATGTCACGTCGCAGATCACGTCCGGCAAGATCGGCGCATTGATCACGTTGCGCGACCAAACCCTGCCGGCGACGCAGACGCAGCTTGATCAGCTTGCCACGGAGCTGAAATCGGCGCTGAACGCGATCACCAACGGCGCGTCGGCGGTTCCGCCGCCGACCAGCCTGACCGGCTCTGCCAGCGTGAGCAGTACAACCGCGCTGGCGGCGTCCGGAACGGTGCGGATCGCGGTAGCCGATCAGAGCGGCAATCTCGTCTCGTACAAGGACCTCGATCTGTCGTCCTACGCCACGGTCGGCGATCTGGTGACGGCACTCAACGGCATTTCCGGTGTGTCCGCCTCGCTCGATTCGAGCGGATACCTGTCGATCAGCGCGACATCGTCGTCCAACGGCATCGCGATCAACGACATGACGAGTTCGGTCGGCGGGGGCGGTTTTTCCGAGTATTTCGGGATGAATGACCTCGTCACCGGCACAGGCGCCGCCAATTTCGCCGTCGACAGCAGTATTCTCAGCGGTGCCGCCGGACTGCCGACTGGAACCCTCGACAATTCGGCCACATTGACCACCGGCAGCCAGGTGCTGACGTCCGGCTCGGCCACGATCATCAACCAGCTCTATGACAAGCTGACCGGCTCGACGAGCTTCTCGTCTGCGGGAGGCCTGAGCGCGACCACCGGCTCGTTCGCCGATTATGCCGCAGCGATCGTCGCCAATGTGGCAAGCAAGGCAACCCAGGCGTCGAGTAACTATACTGCCAAATCGACCGCCCAAGCCAGCTATGCGAGCTCGCTGTCGTCGCAGTCGGGCGTGAATATCGACGAGGAGACCGCGCGCGTGAGTTCGCTGCAAAACAAATACGCGGCGGCGTCGCAGCTGATCTCCGTGGTCAACAGCATGTTCTCGTCGCTGCTCACTGCCGTGCAATCGACTTGATCCGGAGCGTGTAACATGACGATGCGGGTCGCGACCTTCGCAAACTCCGACCAGATGATTTCGAGCGCGCTGCGCACGCAGGCCACCATGGCCGATATGCAGGTGCAAGAGGCCTCCGGGCTCAAGACGGAGTACCTGGCCGGGTATGGCGCCGATACGCAGCATGTGGTGAATCTGCAGGTGTCGGTCACGCGCGCGCAGTCCTATATCGATGCGGCGACCTTGGCCGATAGCAAAGTGCAGGTGATGTATTCCGCCGTCGGGCAGGTGTCCGATATTGTCAGCCAGCTGCGGTCGGCCCTGAGCGCCGCCAGCTCCGGCAGCAGCACCGGAACCACGTCGGCGATCAGCTCGGCGCAGCAATTGCTGCAGCAGATGGCCGGCATTCTGAACACCCAATATGACGGACAATATCTGTTCGGTGGCGCACGGACGTCGACAGCCGCTGTCGATACCTCGACGTTCGCCTCCGGAGCGGGATCGCTGGCGACACCGGATACCAGCTATTATAAAGGTGACGACGAGCTTGCGTCTGCTCGGGTGTCCGGAGGCGCGGCCGTGACCTATGGCGTCACGGCCGACAATTCGGCCTTCGAGGAGGTGATGCGGGTGCTCAAATTCGTCGCCAACAGCTCGACCCTGTCGTCCACGGATATCAGCTCGGCGCTGACGCTGGCGGACCAGGCCGTCGACGACGTCGCAACCGTGCAGGCCAAGCTGTCCGATGCCGCCTCTCGGATCGAGAGCGCGAAATCGGAGCAGACCGATTTCAAGAGCTATGCCGAGAGCCTCGCGACGGACCTGACCAGCGTCGATGTGGCTGCGGTGACGGCGCAGCTGTCCACCTATCAGGCCCAGCTCACGGCGTCCTATACCGCCATCTCTAAGATCCAGAGCCTGAACCTGGCAAGCTACCTGCGTTGATCCGGGGAGGTCATGGCGATCCCTGACTGTCCCTTACTCGACCCAGGCAGCACATATATCTGGAACCTGAGCGCCGCCGATTGAAACCATGACGGCTCCCGGAGGTTTGTTGACGGGCAACCCGTCGGTGGACCTCGCATGGACCAAGCAACTCAGCCTCGAAGCGCCGGCCATGGCTTGCGGTCGGTCGCAGACAATGTGTGGATCGTCGATGCCGGCCGCATCAGCGCCGCTGGTGTGCCGCTGCCAATTCGAATGGTGGTGATACGGCTGTCGAGCGGTGACCTGCTGCTGCATTCGCCAACACGATTTTCCCACGCCTTGCGGGAGGAGCTGGAGCGGCTCGGTCCAATCAAATATCTGCTCGCCCCGAACGTCGCGCATTGGATGTTTCTTCGGGACTGGCAGGCGGCCCTGCCGAATGCCCAAGTTTACGCCGCGCCGGGCCTTGCGCGGCGCGCGCAGGTCCGCCGCAGCGGGCTGCGGATCGATCGCGAACTGACCGATGTGACGCCGGATGCCTGGTCGCAGGATCTGCAGATCGTGCTGATTTCTGCGCCGCTGTTCTCGGAGGTCGAGCTGTTCCACCGGCCCAGCCGTACGCTCATCCTGACCGATCTCGTGCAGAATCTGGCCCCGGAAGGTCTCGGGGCGGTGCGGCGCACCGTGGCGCGTCTGCTCGGAATCACGGCGCCGGACGGCAAGGCTCCGGCCTATCTGAGGTTGGTGTTGCGGCTCGGCGGCCGCGCCGTCCGGCTTGCAGCGGCCCGGCTGATCACGCTGGCGCCCGAGCGCGTCATCTTTGCCCATGGCCGCTGGTTCGATACTGGCGGCACGCAGCGATTGCGGGCCTCGCTTGGCTGGCTTCTGGATTCTGCCCCCGAAGCGCGCAGGCTGATGCGAGATCTGCGCGGAACCCGCGTCGTGGTCACCGGCGCGTCCAGCGGCATTGGCCGTGCCACGGCGCTCGCTTTGTCACGCGAGGGTGCAAGTGTCGTGCTGGCTGCGCGGCGCGAGAATGTCTTGAAGGATGTGGCGCTCGAATGCGAGACGCTCGGGGGCCGGGCCATCGCCGTTGCCACCGACGTCACCGACGCCGATGCGGTCAAACGATTGGCCGAACAGGCTGTGCGGACGTTCGGCGGCGTCGATGTCTGGATCAATAATGCAGGGACCGGCGTGTTCGGTCCTTATCAAGATGCCGATATGGCGCTGCATCGCAAGACCGTCGAGGTGAATCTGCTCGGCACGATGAACGGCGCCTATGCGGTGCTGCCCATCTTCCTGCGGCAGCGGCGGGGAACCCTGATCAACAACATTTCGTTGGGCGGCTGGGCGCCGACACCGTTCGCCGCGGCCTATACGGCAAGCAAGTTCGGCCTGCGTGGCTTCTCGGCCAGCCTGCGCCAGGAACTCACCGCTCACAAGGATGTTCACGTCTGCAGTGTATTTCCTGCCATGGTGGACACGCCCGGTTTTGTCCACGGCGCCAATGTGTCCGGCCGCACCTTGGATCCGGGGCCGCTGCTGTATCGCCCCGAGGACGTCGCTGAGACGTTCGTGCAATTGGTTCGGACGCCGCGCGACGAGGTCGCTGTCGGCTGGCCGGCACGGCTCGGCCAGATTTCCTATGCGCTGGCCCGCCGCCCGACCGAGCAACTGATGAGCACAGCGTTCCGCTTTCTGTTGTCGCGAGCCAACAGCGCGCCGCGCAGCACCGGCGCGGTGCTTGCACCGATCGCGGCCGGCACTGCGGTGAGCGGCGGCTGGCTCGGCCGCAAGAAGCTGCCGCCGGCCGGTCAACTCAGCAGGATCGGACTGGCTGTCGGCATCGGCGGGATCGCATTGATGCTGCTCGCACGTCGTCGTCCATCGTCCGCGCCGCGCGCCCGCGCGCACCGTTGATCTGGAGGCTGCATGCTCGGCAAGCTCGATTGGTCGGCGATACCGTTGGGCCAGCCCATTCCACTCGTCGCCGCCGGTCTGGTGCTGGTTGCTATTCTGGGCGTCCTCATCTGGGTGTTTGCCAAGGGGTATTTCCCCTATCTCTGGCGTGAATGGATCACCAGCGTCGACCATAAGCGGATCGGGGTGATGTACATCCTGCTCGCTTTCGTCATGCTGCTGCGCGGCGGCACTGACGCCATCATGATGCGCACGCAGCAGGCCGTCGCTTTCCATTCCAACGGTTACCTGCCGCCGGAGCATTACAACCAGATCTTTTCCGCGCATGGCACGATCATGATTTTCTTCGTGGCGATGCCGTTCGTGGTCGGGCTGATGAATCTCGTCGTGCCGCTGCAACTCGGTGTCCGCGACGTTGCCTTTCCGACCCTGAACTCCGTGGGATTCTGGCTTACCGCGACCGGTGCGTTGCTGGTCAACGTCTCGCTCGTGGTCGGCGAGTTCGCCCGCACCGGCTGGCTGCCGTTCCCGCCGCTGTCGGAGCTCACCTATTCGCCTGGCGTCGGTGTCGATTATTATATCTGGGCGCTCGAGATCTCCGGGGTAGGGACGCTCGTCAGCGGTATCAACCTCGTCACGACCGTGCTCAAGCTGCGTACTCGGGGCATGAGCTATCTGCGCATGCCGATGTTCTGCTGGACCACGCTGGCCGCCAATCTGCTGATCGTTGCGGCGTTTCCGATCCTGACGGCGACGCTGACGATGTTGATGCTCGATCGCTATTTCGGCTTCCACTTCTTCACCAACGAGGCCGGCGGCAACATGATGATGTTCATGAACCTGATCTGGGCCTGGGGCCATCCCGAGGTCTACATTCTGGTGCTGCCGGCCTTCGGCATCTACTCGGAAGTGGTTGCGACGTTCTCCAGCAAATCGCTGTTCGGCTATCGATCGATGGTGCTGGCGACGATGGCGATCTGCGTCGTCTCCTTCATGGTCTGGCTGCATCATTTCTTCACGATGGGCGCGGGGCCGGACGTCAACGCGATCTTCGGCGTTGCCAGCATGATCATCGCGGTGCCCACGGGGGTGAAGATCTACAATTGGCTGTTCACGATGTATGGCGGCCGGGTGCGGTTCACGACGCCGATGCTGTGGTCGATCGGCTTCATGATCACGTTCATGATCGGTGGATTGACCGGGGTGCTCGTCGCGGTGCCGCCGGCGGATTTCCTGTTGCACAACAGTCTTTTCTTAGTGGCCCACTTCCACAACGTGATCATCGGCGGAGTCCTGTTCGGCGTCTTTGCCGGCGTCACCTACTGGTTTCCGAAGGCGTTCGGCTTCCGTCTGTATGAAAGCTGGGGCAAGGCGGCTTTCTGGTTCACCCTGATCGGCTTCTACATGACCTTCATGCCGCTCTACGTCGTGGGGCTGCTCGGCATGACCCGGCGCATGCAGCACTACGATGTCGCCGAATGGCGGCCCTGGCTGGCCGCGGCGACCTTCGGCACGGCGTTGCTCGCGATCGGTGTCGTTCTTCAAATCCTCCAACTCGTGTTCAGCATCCGCGACCGGGAACATCTGCGCGACACCACCGGCGACCCCTGGGACGGCCGCTCGCTGGAATGGGCGACATCGTCGCCGCCGCCGGTGTTCAATTTCGCGGTGCTGCCGAATGTCACCGGGCAGGACGCGTATTGGCGGATCAAGGAAAACGCCAAAAACCAGCAGCTCCAGACCAGAGAAAGGGACTATGAGGACATTGAGCTGCCGAGAAATTCTCCCACCGGCCTTGTCTGCGCCTTCTTCGCCACGATCATGGGCTTTGCGTTGATCTGGCACATCTGGTGGATGGTGGCGCTCGGTGCAACAGGGGCCGTCGCGACATTCGTCGCGTTCGCCTGGCGCGATCACGAAGAGTATGTGATTCCAGCAGCAGAGGTCGCCCGGATTGACCGCGGCATCATTGAAGCGCGGCAGGGATTATCGTCCGCGGCGCACGGCACGTGAAGTGAATGGCAGCGGTGCGGCGGACCGACCGCTCGCGCCGCTGCCACGACTTCACGCGATCATGTCACCAATGATGATGGGTGCGGATCACGCCATGACCGTGGCCGAAGTGACGGCCGCCATGCCAGCCATGGTGATGACCCCAGCCCGGACCGCGATAGTAACCGTAGCTGTGCCGCCACGGCCGCGGCCCATAGGAATAGCCATAGCTGCGATAGAGCGGGCGGGGCGCGTAGCTGTAGCCATAGCCGCCGTAATACGGACGATAGGCGTGCACCGGGTAGTAGCCGCCATAGCCGTAATACGGGGAGCTTGCGTAGCGGTAGCCGCCGTAACCGTATGACGGGTAGGGCGCATAGCCGCCATAATAGTTCGGTGCCGCAATCGCCGATCCGATCACGGCACCAGCCAGCAGGCCGGCTCCGATCGCCGCACCGCCGCCCCAGCCACCATGGTGCCAGCCCCGATAGCCGACCTGGACGGCGTGCGAGGTTTCAGCCGGTTTCGCGGCCGCTGACACCGCGGTGAGCGGCGCTGCGGAGACCGATTGCAGCGTGGACAAAGAGATCGCGCCGGCGGCAGCCATGGTCGCGGCGGCCTTGAAGGTCATCATTCTGATTTCTCCCGAGGTGTTGGGTCTTGCTCAAACCGAACGACAGAAGCCTGGTTTCAGTTCTCAAGGCGGACCGATTGTCGCGCCACATGTGTCGATGAACGCGGCGACGTTTGAGTTCCTCTACCGGCAGACATGACGGCGCCCGTCTTTGCCAAGATAGGTGCCCGAGGCCGGATCATAGGATCGATAACGCTGCGCGCAGGAGACCTGGGACTCGCTGGCCTGCGCACGGCTGTTGGCAATGGCGCCACCGATGATCGCGCCGGCCGCGAGGCCGCCAAGCACGGCCGCGCCGGAGCCGTGGTGATGATGCCGGTAGCCGTATTGGTAGCCGTGACGGCGACCGAGGCCGGGATGCCAATCGTGCCCGCCGCGCCAATGGCGGTATTGCACCTGCTGCAGGCCGTCGACGGCCCGGGCGGGTGCGGCCGGATTGTTCGGCAGCAAAGGTGCCGCCGCCAATGGCGTCACGGCAGACAGTGTGATGGTGCCGATGGCGGCGATCGTCAAAAGTTTGCGCAGCTGCATCTGCGTGCTCCTTTCTGACCTTCAGATATTGGGAGCAACGTTCCGCCACAACTGCCCGTTCCGCGTCATGCTGCCGCCGTATCGGTGGCACAAGGTCGCATCGCGGTCACAACGCCGCAGCGGCCCTGCGGGAGGCCGCTGCGGATCCACCTACACCAACGGCTCGACCACACGCGCTCCACTAATCGATCAACGCATCGAGCAGCGCATCCGGGCATTCCGCCATCATCGTATGTCCCGCACCGGGCAACACGATCGTGCGCGATTGTGCAATCGCCGCTGCCAGCGCCTTGCCGGCCTTGACCGGCGTCATCATGTCCTTCTCGCCGAGGATGAGGCGGGTCGGCACCTTGATCTTGGCTGCCGACGTCAGAGCGTCCTGATAGGTGTTGCAGGCGGCGAGATCGTTGAACAGGACCCCGGGCGCGCAGCGCTCCAGGGTCGCTTGCGCGCTGCCATGCATCCACAGCCCGGGCGCCCGGCTGCCGCCGAGTTCGGCCGCAAAGCCGAGGCCCCAGATCGAGACCATGTCGATGGCGGCGTGATCATTGGCCTCCGCGGCCTTCAGGAGATCAGGTCCGACCGTCATGGTGGCCGCGGTGCCGATCAGGCTGAGCGCCGAGACGCGCTCCGGGTGACGTGCCGCCGCATCCAGCGCGATCAGCGAGCCCATCGAATGGCCGATCAGATGCGCGGGCCTGGCATTCACCGCCTGCATCAGCGCATCGATCCAGTCGGCCATCGCGGCAATGGTCGGCAGCGCCGGCCCGGCGGAGCGGCCATGGCCGGGCAGATCGGGCACCAGCACCGCAAATCCGTGATGGGCGAACCAGCGGCTATGCAGCGCCCAGACCGAATGATCGAAGCCTGCGCCATGCACGAAGACCACGGCAGGCAAAGCGGGCTCGAAAGCGCGGCCGCCGGTGGCAATGAAGACGTCGCGGTCGTTGATCGACAGCTGCATCGCTCACACCTTCTGCGAGGCGCGCAGCGCCTGTCCGAGATCGTCGATGATGTCTGACACCGCCTCGATGCCGACCGACAGCCGGATCAGCTCCTCGCCGATTCCGGCGGCAGCGAGCTGGGCCGCATCCATCTGCTGATGCGTGGTCGAGGCGGGATGGATTACCAAGGTCTTGGCGTCGCCGACATTGGCGAGATGGCTGATCAGCTTCAGGCTTTCGATGAATTTGCGCCCGGCAGGCCGTCCGCCCTTGATGCCGAACGAGATGATCGAGCCGGCGCCGCGCGGCAACAGCTGCTTCGCCAGCGCATGATCCGGGTGGGTCTCCAGCGACGGGTGCAGCACCCAGTCGACTGCCTTGTTGGCCGTCAGCGCGGCCAGCACCGCGCTGGTGTTCGCGACATGACGCTCCATGCGCAGATGCAAGGTCTCGACGCCCTGCAGCAGATGGAAGGCGTTGGTCGGCGACAGGCAGGCGCCGAAATCGCGCAGGCCCTCGGTGCGGGCGCGCATGATGAAGGCGGCCGGGCCGAACTGCTCGTCGAAGACGATGCCATGGTAGCCGGCATAGGGTTCGGTGAGCTGCGGAAACTTGCCGGACGCACGCCAGTCGAACCGGCCGCCATCGATGATGGCGCCGCCGATGGCGATGCCGTGGCCGCCGAGCCATTTGGTCGCCGAGTGCATCACGATATCGGCGCCTTGCGCGATCGGCTGGCTGAGATAGGGCGTCGCGAAGGTATTGTCGATCAGGAGCGGAATGCCCGCTTCGTGCGCGATGGCCGAGATCCTGGGAATGTCCAGCACCTCGAGGCCGGGATTGCCGAGCGTCTCGCCGATGACGAGCTTGGTCTTCGGCTGGATCGCGGCGCGGAAGCCGTCGAGGTCACGCGGCTTGACGAAGCTCGTGGTGATGCCGAAGCGCGGCAGAGTGTGGGCAAGCAGATTGATGGTGCCGCCATAGAGCGAGGACGAGGCGACGATGTGGTCGCCGGCATTGAGCAGCGTGGCGATGGCGAGATGGAGCGCGGCCTGGCCGCTCGCGGTGCAGATCGCGCCGACGCCGCCTTCGAGCGCGGCCAGCCGCTCTTCGAGCACGGCTGTGGTCGGGTTGGAGATGCGGGTATAGATGTGGCCGGCGCGTTCGAGATTGAACAGCGCGGCGGCGTGCTCGGTATCGTCGAACACGTAGGACGTGGTCTGATAGATCGGCACCGCGCGGGCGCCGGTCGCGGGATCCGGCTGCTGGCCCGCATGCAGGCTCAGGGTCTCGAAGGCAGGCGGTTTCGGCGGCGGCATGCGGGGCAACTCTCTTCAGGCGGGTCGCATGTTGTGCCACAGATTGCGGCGGTCGTCAGCGTCGGGAGCTGGGGTAGCGCCGGGGGCCTCCTGGTTCGAGATGCGGCGCGCCCACACCCGTTTCAACAGGATCGTAGATGGGGTAACGGGCCGACCACCCGAGCGGCACGCTCACTCCTGCGCTATTTGGGAGCGCGTTCGCGTGCCGCCCGGGTGGTCGGCCCGTTACCCCGTCTAGGAGGAGCCAGCCGAAACCGGCTGATCGGCTTCAGCCGAAGCTCTTCGGGAATAGGCCTGACGCGGCGATCTCGGCGATCGAAAGCCGCGGGCTTGGCTTCTCACGCTCCTTCAGCATCGCCGGTAGCTTCTCGCCGTCGCCCTTGCGGCCCACGGCGATCGCGATCTCCACCGCGAAATCATCGGGCACGCCGAGCGCCGCCTGCGCGGCAGCGACATCGAAGCCGCTCATGCCGTGGGTGGCCCAGCCGGACAGGGCGGCCTGGTTGGCGAAATTGGCCCAGGCGGCGCCGGCGTCGAAGGAATGTGTGCGGGCCGGCACCGGCTCGGTCTTGCCGGCCGGGATGAAGGTCTTCTTCGACAGCACGTAGACGATGGCAGCGGCATGCTGCGCCCAGCCGCGGTTGAACTCGATCAGCGGCGCCAGGAAGGTGTCGAACTGTGCCGAGCCGCGCAGCGCGTAGAGGAAGCGCCAGGGCTGCGAATTATACGAGGAGGGCGCCCAGCGCGCCGCTTCGATGAAGGTGAGAAGCGCCGACTCGGGCAGCGCCTCGTCGGTGAAGCCGCGCGGCGACCAGCGGTCGACGAACAGGCGGTGGGCCGGGTGCTCGGTGGTGCGGTCGGTCGGCGGGAGGTGGTCGGTCAAGGTGGGCTCCTTCATTCAGGCTCGTCATCGGGCCTCGTGCTCGGCTTCGCTGCAGAGCACAAACCTCGGTTCCCTCTCTGGCTCACGGCGCCTTCGGAGTCCAGATCGCTAACGCAGATGTGTCCACCTTCGCGGGCAGCACGCGCTCGGCCAGAAATGCGTCGGCGATCTTCTGCTGCTCGGAGAGGCCGGCTGCGGTGACTGTGCCGACCTGGTAGGAGCGGTGGCTGTTGGCCTCCTCGACGGTGGCCGCATCGATGCCCCACAGCGTGGCGAGCTGGTTCGCCGCTGCGGCCGGATTGGCCTTGACCCATTTGCCGGTCTCGACCAGCTTGCCATAGATGATGTTGAGGACGTCGCCGCGCTTGGCGGCATAATCGGCCGAGGCGAGGTAATAGCGCTTGTAGCTGGCGAGCCCGTCGCTGCCGTCGGTGAGCACGCGCGCGCCGGATTGGCGGATGGTGCTGGTCAGGAACGGATCCCACGCCACCCAGGCATCGACATTGTTGCTGACGAAGGCGGTGCGGCCGTCGGCGGGCGGCAGATAGGCCGGGGTGATGTCCTTGAAGGTCAGCCCCGCTTTGGCGAGCGCTGAGAGCAGCAGATAATGGCTGCCGGCGCCCTTGGTCACCGCGATCTTCCTGCCCTTGAGTTCGGCCAGCGACTTGATCGGCGAGGCGGTCGACACCAGGATCGCCTGCGCGGAGGGGGAGGCGGCCTCCTCGGCGACGTAAGCGATCTTGGCGCCTGCGGCCTGCGCGAACACCGGCACGGTGTCGGCGACATCAGCGCCGACATCGATGCTGCCGATGTTGATCGCCTCGAGCAGCGGCAGGCCGCTGGAGAATTCGTGCCAGGACACCTTGATGTCGAGCGGCGCCAGCGCCTTTTCCAGCTCGCCATTGGTCTTGAGCAGGGCGATCAAGGTGGAGGATTTCTGATAGCCGATGCGCAGCGTCTCTGCGGCTTCAGCGCGCGATGCGGCGAGGGCGCCGAGCAGGGCGACGGCCATCATCATCACGCTGCGGCGGGCCAGCCTCAGGGGGCGCGATCCGCGCGCCGGGCCGGTGAAAGAGGATGTCATGCGAAATCTCCTGAAAGCCGATGCCTGCAATCTGGCCGGATCATTCGCAGGATCGGTTTCCCTGCGCAATTTTGCAGATCGGTCGGGATGGAGAGGAAAGTTCTTCATTCGGGTCTGTCGCGAGAAAATCTGTCTTCCTGCCGAGGGAAATCCGATGAGGCAGCCGTCCGCAGGCTCGCGGCGCACCAGGCGTCCAAGATGTGTCTGCCGTTCGTCCCTCTCTGAGGAGAGGGCACAGGGAAGGCCGGGCATCGACTGACGCCCATGGCCCGCGTGCAAAAAGCAAAGCACGCGGCGGTTACCACAGGATCAGCCGGCATCCGGCCTTCCCTGCGCAATGGGCTTACGGCTTATACGCGATCTCCCCGGTGCGCCGGGCTGTCTGGCCACCGTTGCGCATGATGCTTGCGCATCAGCGCGTGATACTAGCATCGGAGTATCAGGACCACGCGACTTCGCCGTCCGGCTCTCCTCGTTCGTCCGCATGCGTGACGCACGCTGCGACGAGAACCGGCCATCGCATCCCACCCAACGTTTCGTGACGTTCGCGAAAGCGCCCCTCGATCGGGCGGGATGGGGAAATAAGATCATGAATTCTGAAAAAAAGAAACAAGAATATTGTCCACGGCGGGACTGGACAGGGCAAATCAGCTTGAGATCGCGGGGGAATTTCGCTTTTTTGAGCACGCGCGAAGAAAGCCGGCCGAAACGAAGCACGGCGGCTCATGAGCGGATTTCACCTGAGGCTTCCGTCTTGCGCGGCGGAGCAGGTCGGCGCCATTGGGGGGCGGAAGCTACGAAGCAATCCGATTCGGGAAGACAGACTGTCGCTGAGGCAGACCTCTGCAAATGAGCCCGTGGCGTCCGCATTCAGCCCAAAACGGACGTCGGCTACGGGTCAAGAGAGGCTGTGGCCCGTCGCGTTCTGAGGCCCGCTTCCTATGCAACCCGGATCAAGATACGCTTCTCTGGTCCGGCTCGGAGATTAAAGAGTCGGCGGCGGGAGTTCTTAGCCGGGATAGGGAGCGCAACGGTCGCGTGCAATGCAAAATGGCATTTCCGGTTGAGAAGTTGGACCTCGAGCTCGCCCTCAAGCGAGTGAAATCTGATCTAAATACTGCACGCTCTTTTATCGAGTCTCCTTTGGAGATCGAGTTGGTTGATGCCGATCAGGCCACTTGGCTGAGTCAGCTTAGCGAAAAAATTGCCGCCGGATATCGTCCCCACTCTGCTGTGATCGCGGACATTCCTAAAGGAAATGGCGCAGTTCGTCCTGCAGCCCTCCTCAATCTTGAGGATCGCGTGGTGTATGCAGCTGCAGTTGGCGCCTTGCTTTCGGCTATCAACCTCGGATTAGGTTGGTCTCAAGGTAAGGTCGACTTTTCATATCGGCTTTCCGAGAGCGTCCGGCGGGTTGAGTGGTTCACAAATCGCTTCAATGGCTGGTCTGCATTTCGCAAAGTCAGCGTCGAGCGGATTGATAATGGCGCGGCTCACGTCGTTCTTACCGACATTACGGGATTCTACGAAAACATAGATTTGACGGTTCTGTTTTCGGACTTGAGAACGCTCGGCGCTGATAGCGACGTAATCCAATTGCTTCAGCTCTGCCTGAATCGATGGGCTGTCGTGCCCAATCGCGGAGTTCCACAAGGACTTTCCGCCTCGGATGTGCTGGCCAAGGTTTACCTAAACCCAATTGACCAAGCCATGGCAGACATGCAAGTCGACTTTATTCGTTACGTGGACGACATACGAATTTTTTGTTCAGACGTACCAGCTTGCAAAAAAGCACTGATGTCTCTGATCCGATCTCTCCGCCGACGGGGTCTAAATTTGCAGTCGGCAAAGACGGAAATCGTTTCAGCAGCTGAAGCCAAAGCTATCATCGAGGGTATCGCTCCGATAATAACTGACGTACAAAAGCAGTATAGGGACTTTCTCATTAAAACAATGGAGTCGATTAATCCCTACATGACGATAGAGGACCTTGATGACAAGGTGAGTCCGGATGATGCGCCAGTGGAGGTCGTGCGAGAGGTTTTCCGTCAGAAGTTTATAGATGCGCCTGGAAAATTCAACAAAACCCTATTTCACTTTCTTATAAATCGCCTTCGAGCACAATCCGACGACTACGCATTGGCATATTGCCTTGAACACTTGGCAACCCAACCACAAGAGACCCAATCCCTCTTGGACTACATTGGCGCGGTTGGAACATTTCCAAGAGATTTTACTCCAATTGAGAGTTTTCTCCAGTCGCCTGATTGCATGTATGACTATCAAGTCTATCAGATTTTTCGATGGCTGCACTCGTTAGGCTCTCCACCGAGTGTTGGGTTGATTACTGTCGCCCGACTCATAACCTTCGACAATGCGCGAGCGTTCTATCTGAGGGCAGTATGCCGCTTGATCTTACAGACCCACGGATCGATGGCTGATCTGGAGCGTTTGGAGGCCGGTTACGGCGAAGTCCACAACGAATTGGAGCGAGCGCAAGTCCTCGTGAGCATTAAACGACTAGAGGTCGGACGGAGAAACGCGTTCTACGGTCGGGTAAGTGGAGATGGGCAGCTTTGCGAGCGAGCAATTAGAATGGTCAAGGAGCAAAGGCTTTAGATCTACGTTGAGGCGACGCCGATCGTTGGCTGAATATCCGGAAAGGATCGAGGCCACCATGACCGCGCAGGTTGATGTTCCAGCCGATCTAGCCCAATACCGGAAATTTCCGTTTGTTCGGACGCTACAAGCTACACCTCAATCAGAATGCTCTATCACGTCCGCTCCTCGCCCTTAACAGACACCTTCCAGGCTCTGATGAGAGTCCGGTGTCGGCTCGTCGCCGATTCGCGACGCTGCATCACGTCAGCGGAGATCTGGATGCGCTGGTCATCGAGTCGACGTCGCGTCCCGGCGGCCGTGGGTCCCGCTGCCCGTCATGAAACGCGCCCCTCTCTCAGCGCTGCCACATCGGTGGCATCAGGTGACCCCGGCGGATGGCGATGAGCAGAAGGATCACGCCGGCCGTGGTGCAGACCACCAGCGCGACCACCGAATGCTCCATCCCGAACGAGCCCCCGGTCAGCAGCTCCGGTCCTTCGATGGTGGCCTTCAGCAGGCAGGGATCGCTGACGGCGCCCGAGACGACGCCGGAAAAGACCGCCGATTGGAAGTAGTTCCAGGCCATGTGGAAGCCCATGCAGATCCACAGGCGGCGGGTGACGAGATAGGCCGCGGACAGCAACAGCCCGGCCTCGATGCAGATGTAGATGGCCCCGCCCAGCGTCGCTCCTGGGTTCAGCAGATGAACAAGTCCGAACGCGAGGGATGAGACCAGGATCCCGACCCAGCTTCCGAACATGTCCTCGACCGATCGCATCAGGACGCCGCGGAAAACCAACTCTTCGAAGACTCCCGACTTGATCGCCAACGCCAGGTTGGGAAGCAGGAACAGCAAGGGGTTGAATCCCTGGACCTTGTAGATGCCGAGCAGCATCAGGACCACGGCGCTCACGGTATAAAGGACCGCGCCACACAGCGCGCCGATGGCCCATTCACGGCCAAGCCCCGGCGTCGAAAGCTCGGTCACCTCGCGGCGTTCGACGAGTTTTCCATAGGCCACGTACACGCCGATCGCCGCCAGGCCCAGGATGATCTGGATGGCCGCGTTCAACAAGGGTGAATCGTGGAATTGCTCGAGGCGAGCCTGGGCCCACCCCATGAAGTAGAACAAGACAGATCCCAGGACGATGAGGCGCGTCAGCGGAAATTGCAGAATGCGCAGCCAGAGTGGCTGACCAACAAGGCTGACATCCGTCATGTGAAAACCTTCCCTCCCCAGATCCGCGCCGCAGCGACAACTGCGACCATATCGTCCGTCCTCGCGAGCGCATGTTGGCCCTGCCGCACCGGCGAATCCTCCGGTCAGATCGGACCTCCTGTTTCGGACCTGATGACCTCTCGGTATTGATCTTACCGGTCCACACGGACGGCACCCGCAAAGAAGCAAGCCCCATCCGACCTATCATTGGATATGAGGAGCAAGTCGATGCCGCAATCGACTTTGCAACATCCGAGCTGCTTTCGGGTGCGGCGTGTTTGCGGAAGCCTGGGTCACGCATATGCTGCTTATCGGGCACTGACCCCGTTGGATGCGCGGGACCAGCCCGTGCATGACGGAGGATCCTGTGAGGGCGTTGATCGGAGATGCGCCGGCTGCAGGACTACCCGGCCTTGCGCCTGCGAGGCTTGTTTGCCGTGGAAAGATACGCGCAGAACATGTCCGACATCGCGTCGGCATAGGCCGATATCTCGGCGCGGTTGCGCGGTGTCTCCGAGAAATGCTTGCCGACCTGGCTCAGCGTCGCCTTGATCAGGTCGGCTGCACGCGCGCGGTCGGCTTCTCCTGCGTCGGGCAGGACCTCGCGCATGAAAGCCAGCAGCGCGCGGCGGCCGCTGGCCGTGGCCTGACGCGCTTCGGGCGCGTCGCGATAGAGCGGAGCGGCATCGTCGAGCGCGCCGCGGATCGCGGCCTCGTCGCACTCCGATTGCAGGAAGGCATGAACCAGCGCCCGTAACCTCACCAGGGGCGGGCGGCTCGTATCCTCCAGGATCCCGTGCAGGAGGCGGGTCGTCTGCTGCCACTCGTCGCTCTGCAGCCGGAACAGGATGGCGGCCTTGTTGGGGAAGTACTGATACAGCGAGCCGACGCTGACGCCGGCCTTCTCGGCGACGCGGGCGGTGGTGAAACGCTGTGCGCCTTCGGTCGTCAAAACCTGAACAGCGGCCTCCAGGATGGCTGCGACGAGATCGGTCGAGCGTGCCTGTTGTGGCTGTTTTCGCGCGGAAATCGAGGCTTTTCGACGAGGAGCCATGCGGCGTTCCGGAATGCGATTAGCGAACGCGAGTGATTATTCGTATTTTGACCAGGACGCAATGAGCCACCAACGCCCTGGAGATGACCATGATCACGCTGACCACCCAACCTTTCGCACCGCTGCTCGATCGACTGCTCGCCGAAGCCGCGCTGGCGCGGCCGGAGACGAGCCCGATCTTCGCCGGCATGGCCGAACGCGGCGAAGCGCTGATGCGCAGCAAGTCCGGCCATGTCGAGCTCTATACGCAGCTGAAGGATTTCCCGCTGCCGGTCTCGCGCGAGACCGGCGTGCTGCTCTACATGCTGGCGCGCAGCTTCGAGGCGCGCAGGATCGTGGAGTTCGGAACCTCGTTCGGGATCTCGACGCTGTTCCTTGCCGCGGCGCTGCGCGACAATGGCGGCGGCCGGCTGATCACCACCGAGTTCGAGCCGTCGAAGATCGCCCGCGCCAAGCATCATCTCGCCGAGGGGGGCCTGCTCGATCTCGTCGAGATCCGCGAGGGCGATGCGCTGCAGACGCTCGGCGCCGATCTGCCCGAGGCGATCGATCTCGTCCTGCTCGACGGCGCCAAGCCGCTCTATCGCGATGTTCTCGATTTGCTCGAGAGCAAGCTCAGCCCCGGCGCGTTCATCGTGGCCGACAATGCGGATCATTGTCCAGACTATCTCGCTTATGTCCGCGCGCCGGGGAACGGCTACCTCTCGGTTCCGTTCGACGACGAGGTCGAACTGTCGATGAGCATCAGGTGATCCGCGCGCGCCGGGCTCTGGCCCATCGGCGGGGCGACGATCGCACGGAAATGCGCGGCGATATCGGCGCGCCGCGCCACCCAGACCTGATCACCCAGCCGCGCCAGCATCGCCAGGATGGCCCCGACCGCCGCAAACCGCGCCGGCCGGCCGGAGATCCGCAGATGAAAGCCGATCGTCAGCATCGACGCCGCGCCACGATCGGACTCGGCGAGCAGCGTGCGCAGCGCGGCCGCGACGTAGTCGGAAAAATCCTCGGGCTGCACGAAGCCGTTCGGATGGAAGAACTTCATGTCGTTGGTGTCGAAGCCATAGGGCAGCACCAGCAGCGGCCGGTTCGCGGCTGAGGTCCAGTAGGGCAGGTCGTCGTCGAGCGCGTTGGAGTCGTAGGTGAAGCCGAGCTCGCCGAGCAGGTCGCGTGTCCAGGGGCTCTGGCTGCCGCGGGTCATGAAGCCGACCGGCGTCACGCCGGTCGCGCGCGCAATGATGTCGCGGGTGCGGACGATGTCGCGGCGCTCGGTGGTGGCGTCGGCATAGAGCGCGTGCGGCAGCCAGCGCCAGCCATGCACGGCCGGCTCATGCCCGGCCTCGACGGCGATGCGCGCGAGATCCGGCACGCGCTCGACGGCACGGCCGCACATCATCAGCGTCGCCGGCCTGCGCTGCGCGGCAAAGGCGTCGAGGAAGCGCCACAGGCCGACCCGCATGCCATAGTCGAACACCTGCTCCTGCACGAGATCGCGCATGCCGGAGGGCAGGGTCGGCTGCACCTCGCCATAACGCTCGGTGTCGGCGTCGCCCTGCTCGACGGCGAGCTCGGCGCCTTCCTCGAAATTGATCACCAGCGACACCGCCACGCGGGCGCCGTTCGGCCAGATGATGTCGGGGCGCTGGCGGCCATAGCCGCGCAGGTCACGGATGATGGTCATGAAGAGCTCTTTCCGAAGCTGCGGCTGAGTCCGCCCAGCGTCTCCGCGCAGACAAGTCCGATGAGGGTGAGCACCACGATCACGCCGGAGACGGCGGCGACGCGGACGTCGAGGCTGCCTTCGAGGATGGCCCACAGCTTGATCGGCAGGACCTCCGTGCGGGCATCCGCCAGGAACAGCGACACCGGCACATTGTCGAAGGAAGACAGGAAGGCGACCAGGCCGCCCGCGACGATGCCGCGGCGGATCAGCGGCAAGGTGATGCGGCGAAAGGTGTACCAGCGGCTGGCGCCGAGGCTCAGCGAGCAGGTGACGAGCACGGGATCGAGCTGCTGCACGGCGGCGCCGACCATGCGGATCACGAACGGCACGCAGACGATGGTGTGGCCGAGCACCAAGGTGGCAAAGGACAGCCTGATGCCGATCACGTTGAACACCAGCAGCAGCGAGAGGCTGAAGGCCATCGCGGGCAGCACCATCGGCGACATGAACAGCGCATCGAGCAGGCGCGCGCTCCGCGATCGGTTGCGGGCCAGCGCCAGCGCCGCGGCGCTGCCGAGCAAGGCCGAGAACAATGTCGTCCACAGCGCCACTTGCAGGCTGGTCAGGGCCGGCGTGAGCAGCTCGGGCGAGCGGAACAGCTCGACATACCAACGCGCCGACCAGCTTGGCGGCGGGAATTTCAGCGTCATGCCAGATGTGAGGGAGATGATCAGGACGACAAGCGTCGGCGCCAGCAACAGCAGCACCGATGCCGCGGCGATCGCGCCGACGACGCCGCCATAGATCCGGTCGGAGAGGTCACGCTGCATCGAGGCCTCGCGTCAGTCTGCGCGACAGCGCGCCGATCGCGGCGACGATGCCGATGACCGCGGCGGTGAAGATCAGGGACAGCGCGGCGGCGAACGGCCAGTCCTGCACGCCCATCGACTGCTGATAGATGTAGCTCGGCATCAGGATGATGCGGCCGCCGCCGATCAGCGTCTGGGTGATGAAGGCCGTTGCGGCTGCGGCGAATACCAGAAGGAGCCCCGCGATCGCGCCGGGCAGGGTCAGCGGCAGGATGACGGTGACGAACACGCGGACGCGGCCGGCGCCGAGACCTTCGGCAGCCCGCGCCAGATTGCCGTCGAGCCGCAGCAGGCTGTTGATCAGGGGCAGCGCCATCAGCGGCAGCTGGATCTGCGTCAGCGCCAGCACCAGCCCGCCCCAGCTGTAGAGCAGGCGGGCCGGACTGTCCCACAGGCCGAGCGACAGCATCGCCGAATTGACGATGCCGTCGCGGCCGAGGATGACGATCCAGGCGAAGGTGCGCACCACGGTGCTGGTGAGCAGCGGCAGCAGGATCAGGAAAATGAGGCCCGTGCGGATCAACGGGCCGCTCGCGACATAGACCAGCGCCAGCGGGTAGGCGAGCACGAGCGCGCACAGCGCGACCTCGAGGCCAAGCATCACGGTGTCCGCCAGCACGCGCAGGCTGAACGGGTCACCGAGAAAGCGCAGATATTGCGCCGGCGACAGCTCGGCAAAAGCGGGCGTGCGGAACAGGCTGATCGCGACCAGCGCGACCAGCGGCAGGACGAAGGCAGCGAGAAACACCAGCGCCAGCGGCAGCGCCGGCGCGAGCTTTCCTGTGGGACGCGGTGTCGACATGCCGAATGCTAGATCTTGACGTCCTTGTTGAAGCGCGTGATCCATTCGCCGCGCATGTGCTGGAACTTCGTCCAGTCGAGCAGCACGTTGCTGGCGATGAGGTCGTCGACGCTCTTGGCCACCGTCAGATTGGCGCCGGTCAGCGCCACGTTCTTGTTGGTCGGCATCATCACCCAGGGCGCCGCCTCGATGCCCTTCTGGGCCTCGGCCGACATCACCGTGTCGAGATAGTCGAGCACGAGCTTCGGATCCTGGTTGTTCTTCACGATCTGCGCGCTGGAGCGGATGATGACCGCGCCCGATTTCGGCTTGGCGAAGGCGATATCGACGCCCTTCGCGGCGAGCAGCGCGACATTGTTCCAGAAATTGAAGGCGATATCGATCTCGCCCTGCTGGAACAGGGTGGCGAGCGCGCCGGGCGAAGCGGCGATGGCGCCGACATTGGGCAACAGCTTCTTGATCGCCTCGAAGGCCGGCTCCAGATTGGTCTCCGAGCCGCCGTTCAGCTTGGCGATCTCGACCATGAAGGCGGTGCCGAGGCTCGAGCCCATGCCGGTGATGCCGACGCGGCCTTTATATTCCGGCTTCCACAGATCCTCCCACGAGGTCGGCGGCGTGGTGATCTTCTTCGGATTATAGGCGATGCCGATCAGCTGCACGGTGATGACCGGCGCGTAGCCGTCGGGATGGCGGAACGGCTGCGGGATCTGCGCGAAGCTCTTGGACGCTTCCGTCGGGAATTTTTCGATCACGCCGCTGGCGATGGCCGGGATCAGCGGACCCTCGTCGAACAGCACGACGTCGAAGGGCGGGGCGTTGCGTGATGCCTGGATCTTGCCGATCTGGTCGACGCCGAGCAGCGGCGTGAAGGTGACGTCGGCGCCGCTCGCCTTCTGGAAGGCCGGCCCCATCACCGCGCGGAACGCCTCGTCGAAGCTGCCGGGGTAGGTGGTGGCGACGATCGAGGTGGCGGCGCGGGCGCGTGAGGACGTCATGACATGGGGCGCGGCGAGGGCCGCGGCGGCGGTGGCGAGCAGGCGTCGGCGGGACAGGATCATCGTGAAACTCCTCATGCTCTTGCGATGGATGGCGAGGCCGTCGTGGCCTCGAAGACGTGGACCTTGCTGATGTCCTGAATCACGAGCCATGCGGCGTCGCCCGGCCGGCCCGACCAGGCGGCGCGGGACTGGCTGACCTTGATGGCTTCGCCCGAGGCGGTGACGCAGTCGATCACGCTGAAAGCCCCGAGCGGCATCACCACGCGGATCGTCACGGCGATCGAGCGCGGCTGCGCGTCCGACACCAGGGCCAGGTTCTCGGGCCGGATCGAGACCATGACGTCGCGGTGCGCAGGCGGCGGTGCGGTGCCGGCCAGAGCGAGTGCGCAGCCGGCATCGAGCGCGATCGTGCCGGGTTGCGGCGATGTCCGTCCCTTCAGGAAATTGGCGTGGCCGATGAAGCCGTTGACGAACAGGCTCGCAGGCGCATCGTAGAGCGCATCGGGCGTGTCGATCTGCTCGATCCGTCCCTTGTTGAGCACGACGATGCGGTCAGCCATCGACAGCGCCTCCTCCTGATCATGGGTGACCATGATCGACGTGACGCCGCAGCTCTTGAGCAGGCTCTTGATTTCGATCTGCATGTCGAGCCGCAGGTTCTTGTCGAGCGCGGAAAACGGCTCGTCGAGCAGCACCAGCACGGGATCGATGGCGAGCGCGCGCGCCAGGGCGACGCGCTGCTGCTGGCCGCCGGAGAGCTGGCGCGGGAAGCGATCGCCGAACGACGTCATCTGCACCCGCGCCAGCATCTCGGCGACGCGCTGCTTGACCATGGCGCCGGGCGACTTTCGCGCGCGCAGGCCGTAGGCGACGTTCTCGGCGACGGTGAGGTGGGGGAATAGCGCGTAGTTCTGGAACACCATGCCGATGCGGCGGCGATTGGCGGGCGTGCGGTCGATGCGCACGCCGTCGAAGCTGACGGCGCCACGGCTCGGCTGCAGGAAGCCGGCGATGATCTGCAGCAGCGTGGTCTTGCCGCAGCCGGAGGGGCCGAGCAGGGCGATCAACTCGCCGCGCGCCACCGCCAGATCGATGCTTTCGAGCGCGACCGTGGCGCCGAAGCTGTGGCCGACGCCCTGCAGCATCAACGCGCAGCCGCGCGCCTCCGTCCGGGTCTCCGCTACTCTCGTCGTCGCGCTGCTCAACATGCATGGCTCTCCGTCGCGCCAGAGGTCAGCAAGCGCCGTGCCAGTATTGTTGCTGACGCAAGCAATTGTAAAGACGTTGAAAAAAATTTGGCGCCTAAAATTGGCGCCAATTTTTGTTCGATATTGGCGACGAAATGGGCGGTGTCTGGTGAAAGAAGCGGCAATGTGGCTGCTTTCAATCTTGCGGGCTTCGGCTAAAAGGGACGACATGATCAAGACTCGCGGCAAAGCCGATCGCGTTGCGCAGAAGACCCCGGCCCGGAGCAAGGTCCGGCGCCGGCCGGCGCCGCGGCCGGAGTCCGAGCCGGTCGATCCGCGGCGGATGGATGACGATCCGGTCGTGCAGGGCATTCTCACGGCGATCAGCCAGAAGCGGCTGAAGCCGGGGACCAAGCTCGGCGAGGACCGGCTGGCGCGCGCGCTTGGCACCACGCGCATCCACATCCGCCAGGCGCTGGCGCATCTCGCCTCGCGCAAGATCGTCGTGCAGTTTCCGAACCGCGGCGCCTTCGTCTACCGGCCGACCTGGGAGGAGGCGCGCGAGATGTTCGCCGCCCGCCGCGTCATCGAGGCGGCGACGGTGGCAGCCGCCATCGACCGGCTCGACAAGCCCGGCAAGGCGCTGCTGAAGGCGCATATGGCGCGCGAGGCGGCCGATGACCGCAGCGATCGTTGGGCCTCACTGTCGCTGACGGCGGAATTCCACATCCTGATCGCGCAGCTCGCCGGCAACCATGTGCTGCTCGACATGGCGCGCGAGCTGATCCTGCGCACCTCCCTGGCGATCGCGACGTTCGAGCAGCCCGGCGCGCCCGACTGCTCGCCGGATTCGCACCCCGACATCGGCGAGCTGGTGTTGGCGCGTGACAAGGCCGCGGCGGTCGCCGCCATGACGCATCATCTCGATGACATCGAGCGCCGCATCCAGCCGCGGCAGGCTGACGGCGAGGTCGATGAGCTGACGGAGATCTTCAAGGATCTCGGCGTCAGGCCGGCCGCGCGCCATGACAGCTGAGCACGGCGGCACGCACTCGATGACTTCGCCCCTGCCGCGCATACTGCTGATCAATCCGAACAGTTCGGCCGCGACCACGGCGATGATGGTGGCGATCGCCGCCGCATGTTGTCACGGGCGGGCCGAGATCGTCGGCGCGACCGCGATGCGGGCGCCTGCCATGATCGTCGACGGCGCGGCGCTGGCCGCATCCGCCGACGAAGTGGTCGAGATCGCACGGGCGCAGGGTGATGGCTGCGACGGCATCATTGTCGCCGCGTTCGGTGATCCCGGCGCCGCCGAGATCCGCAGCTTCTGGCCGCGACCGGTGGTCGGGATCGGCGAAGCCTCGATGCGCGAGGCGGCGCGCGATGGGCGGCGCTTCGGGATTGCCACGGTGACGCCGGCACTGGTCGCGAGCATCGCGGCGCTGGCCGGGCAGCTTGGGCTGGCGGCGCAGTTTACGGGGACGCGGCTGACCACGGGCGATCCGGCGGTCCTCGCGGCCGACCCCGAACAACTGGAGCCTGCGCTCGCGGCGGCGGCGCGCGCCTGCATCACGGAGGATGGCGCCGCGGCCGTGATCATCGGCGGCGGGCCGCTGGCGCAGGCCGCCGACCGGCTGCAGCCGCAATTCGAGGTGCCGATCATCAAGCCGATCGCGGCGGCGGTGACGCAGCTGCTGCAGCGGCTCGGCGCCTGATCTGCGCCTGATCCGAAGGCGTTCATCCCACTCATGAGGCCATAAGGCGCAGCGAGCTGATCGCCGGGGCGCTGGCTCGCGCGCGAGCAGGATGCGGCTCATTATTTCGGCATGGGTAATAAATTTTACGCTTTCAAGTTTTGACGTAATGAAACAGATTTTCTGCGCCGGTGACCATCAAGCGAATGCCCGCGACGCGGCGCGTTCATGCGAGGAGGAGCCAACGTGAGTAGCGGTTTCATCGAGGCGCATGGCCTCTGGAGCGATGAGCAGAAGGCGGCCGCAGGCGAGGCACTCGCTGCGGTCAAGGAGACGGGGGTGCGCTGCATCCGCGTCTCGGTCGCCGATCCCCAAGGCAAGCTGCGCAGCAAGACGCTGATGCCTGGTCCATTCCATGCTGCGCTGAAGAACGGCATCGAGTTCACCAACGCGCAATACGGCTTCGATTCCGCCGAGGGCATCGCCTACAATCCGTTCGTCGATGGTGGCGGCTTCGGCATGGCCGAGATGGCCGGCTTTGCCAACGTCATCCTGGTGCCCGATCCTACCACGTTCCGCGTGCTGCCCTGGTCGCCCGGCACCGGCTGGGTGCTCGGCGATCTCTATTTCCGCGACGGCCGTCCGGTGCCGTTCGATGCGCGCCACAAATTGAAGGCCGCGCTCGCCGAGCTCGCGCGGGAGAAATACACCTTCATCACGGGCCTCGAGATCGAGTTCTATGTCACCAAGGTGATCGATCCCAAGCTCGCGCCGGAGGACATGGGCACGCTCGGCCTGCCGCCAACACCGCCGGTGGTGGAAGCCGCGGCGCGCGGCTTCTCCTACCAGGTCGAGGACAATCTCGACCGCATGGACGACTTCATCTGCACGCTCGCCGATCATTGCGTGGCGCTGAACCTGCCGCTGCGCACGATGGAGAACGAGATGGGGCCGGGCCAGCTCGAATTCACCTTCGACGTTCAGACCGGGCTGAAGACCGCCGACACGATGTCGCTGTTCCGATCGATGGTGAAGCAGGTCGCGACCCGCATGGGCCTGCATGCCACCTTCATGACGCGGCCCGGCCTGCCGAACTACGTGGCCAGCGGCTGGCACCTGCATCAGAGCCTCGCGACCGCCGACGGCCGCAACGCCTTCGCCTCCGAGCCCGGCTCGGGCGAGCTGCTGTCCGAGGTTGGCCGCCGCTTTGTTGGCGGCCTGCTCGAACATGCCGCCGCCGCCTCGGTGTTCACGACGCCGACCGTCAACGGCTATCGCCGCCGCAAGCCGAACTCGCTGGCGCCGGACCGCGCCACCTGGGGCTACGACAATCGCGCCGCGATGATCCGGGTGCAGGGCATGCCCGGCGAGCCGTCGGCGCATATCGAGAACCGCATCGGCGAGCCCGGCGCCAACCCGTATCTCTACATCGCCTCGCAGGCGCTGGCCGGCCTCGACGGCCTGCGCCGCAAGCTCGATCCCGGTCCGCTGGAGACCAGCCCCTATACCGCGACGCATCGTCCGCTGCTGCCGACCAACCTCATGGAGGCGCTCGAAGCACTCAAGGGCAGCAGCTATTTCCGCGCCCAGCTCAGCGACGTCTTCGTCGACTGGCTGCTCGGCATGAAGCAGAGCGAGGTGAACCGCTTCCTTGCCGCCGAGCCGGACTGGCGGGCGACGCCGGACGACGTCACCGCCTGGGAGCATCGCGAATATTTCACGCGCTACTGACCGTGGCGCAGGACGCAAGCGCCAACCGCCTGCGTCCTGCCGGCTTCGAGGAGATTGCATGAGCCATCCACCTGAATTGCCGCTCGACGCGCTGGTGCAGGAGCATCGCGTCCACCGCTCGCTCTACACCGACGAGGCGATCTTCGCCGACGAGATGAACCGCGTGTTCGGCGGCACCTGGACCTTTCTCGCCCATGAGAGCGAGCTGCCGGCGCCGCACAGCTTCGTCCGTCGCAAGCTCGGCCTGCGGCCGGTGATCGTCAGCCGCGACCGCGACGGCGCGCTGCACGTGCTGCTCAACCGCTGCACCCATCGTGGCGCCACCGTGTGCCGCCAGGACGAGGGCACGGCGCGGCGCTTCACCTGTCCCTATCACAACTGGTCGTTCGACAGCGCCGGCGCGCTGGTCGGCGTGCCGATCGAGGAAGGCTACGGCCCCGGCTTCGACAAGGCGGCGCTCGGCCTCGGCAAGGCGCGGGTCGCGAGCTATCGCGGCTTCATCTTTGCGACGTTGAACGCGGAGATGCCGGACCTCGTCACGCATCTCGGCCCGGCCGCGCAGCTGATCGACGAATGGCTCGACCGCTGGCCCGGCGCGACCTTGAAATTGCAGCGTGGCACGCATCGCATGATCTGCCTCGGAAATTGGAAGCTGGTCTACGACAATTCCGCCGACGGCTATCATCCGGGCTTCTCACACATGTCGCTGCTGCGCATGCGCAAGGACCGCTACGGCGCCGGCGTCGACATGCAGTGGACGATCGGCAATGTCGATCACGGCCTGCAAACAGTGGCCGATGTCGGCAACGGCCACACCTTCATCGACCAGCGCGCCGAGATCAAACGCTATTGGGAGCAGGCCGCGCCGATGCCCGGCGAGACCCGTTACGAGCAGGCGATCCGCGCCAAGCTCGGCGCCAAGGCGGATGCCGCGCTCGACGTCGTGATGGGCTCGGGCATGAACCTCAACATCTTCCCAAACCTTTTGATCATCGGCAACCAGATCCAGGTGATCGAGCCGCAGAGGGTCGATCTGACGCATCTGACCTGGTACGCGACGGCGCTCGAGGCGCCGGATCTGCCCGACGAGGTCAATGCGCTGCGGATGCGGCTGCAGGAGGATTTTCCGAGCTTTGGCGAGCCCGACGATCTCGCCAATTTCGAGGAGTGCCAGGCCGGCCTGTCGATCCCCGAAATGGAATGGGTGCTGACCAACCGCCATCTCGGCACCGGCAAGGAATATATCGGCCCGAAGGGCATGCTGACGGGACCGGTGACCGACGATCTGCCGCTGCGCGCATTCTGGCGCGAGTGGAAGCGCCTGATGACGTCAACGACACGATTGGCCGCCGCATGACCCCGCTCGATCCCGGAATGAATATCGCCTTGGATGATGGTTTCACGCTCAAGGACATTCTGCGCGACAGCCTGGAATCGACCTATGTTGACGATGCCTATTATGCTCGGCTGCGCGGCGATCTCGACGAATGGCAGGCGATCGGCACGCCGCTCACCGAGGCCGAGCGGCAGCGCTACGAGGCGCTGATCCTGCATGAGCACTGGCTGCTCGACCGCCGCGCCTTTGAACGCTGGTATCAGCTCTACACCCGGCAATGCCTGTACTGGGTGCCCGCGGCTGGCGACATGCCCGACGCCGTCAGGGGCGATCCGCAGCGCCAGGTGACGATCGCCTTCGACGACCGTCGGCGGATGGGCGATCGCATCGTCTGGCTGCGCACCGGCGTGGCGTCGTCGCAGCTGCCGCCATCCTACACCAGCCATCTGAGTGCCGGCTTCGTGCGCATCGCCACGGCCGCGGACGGCGAGGTCAAGATCCGCTCGCAATTCATCGTCCACGAGATGCGCGCCGGTCATGTCGTGCAGACCCTGACCGGCTGGATGGGACACGTGCTGCGCGAGGAGGACGGCCGGCTCAAGATCGACCGCAAGCTGGTGGCGCTGCTCGATGCCGCCAGAAGCCAGCACAACATGACGTTCCTGCTCTGAGGCAGCTCGCTTTTGCGACAACGCGATTCATGCTAGCTGCGTGGTGATGATCATCGCCATGCCCCTCCGATCGCAGGACCGTTCGTCGTGAGTGCGCCGCTCCCGAACGAGGGCACCGTGGCCGAGCGGATTCGCGTCGTGCGCAACCATCTGGCGCCGGCCGAGCTCGCGGTCGCCAAGGTCATCCTGGAGAACTACCCGACCGGTGGTCTGGTGCCGATCGTGCAGCTCGCGACCGCCGCCGAGGTCAGCGCGCCGACGGTGCTGCGGCTGGTGTCGAAGCTCGGCTTCGACGGCTATGGCGCGTTTCACGAGACGCTGCGCGCCGAGATCCACCAGCGTATCTTCTCGCCGGTCGATGCCTATCCGGATTCCAAGCGCCAGCCTGCCGCCGAGACGCCGGCCGCGCGGGCGCAGGCGGCCTATGTCGACTGCATCCGCTCGACCTTCTCGCATCTCGACGTGAAGGAGCTGAAGGCCGCGGTATCAGCGCTCGCCGATGTCGCGCGGCCGGTCGTGGTGATGGGCGGCCGCATCAGCGCGATCCTGGCGACGCAGCTGGCGACCTATCTCTCGATGCTGCGCAAGGACGTCACCCACATCGCTTCCGACGGCACCGAGCGCATCTCGGCGCTCGTCGACCTCAAGCCCAGGACGGTCGTGGTGCTGTTCGATTTCCGGCACTACCAGCAGAGCACGCTCGATTGGGGCCTGGAGGCGGCCAAGCGCCGCGCGCATCTGATCCTGGTCACCGACCAGTTCCTGTCGCCGCTGGCCTCGCACGCGACGACGCTGCTGACCAGCAGCACCAAGGGGCTGGAGCCGTTCGATTCGATGGCGGGCGGGTTCGTGCTCACCGAGCTCCTGATCTCCGAGGTCGCGCGCGCGCTCGGCTCGCCCGCGCGCAAGCGGCTCGGCGAATTCCTCGCCCTGCAGCAGGCCGATGAGCAGGGCTCGCCGGGCATGACGCCGATCCAGAAGGGCCTGCGCGAGAAGTAGGACCGGCTGAGCAGGCGGGGGCGGCCTCCGCGCGCAAGAGCGACGTGAGGCCCGATCAGTTTCTATGTCATGGCCGGGCTTGACCCGCCTGCGCGGCCGAAGCCGCTTCGGCGCGGCGAAGGCCCGGCCAGCCACGTCGGCGTGGGTGGCACGGCGTGGGTGCCCGGGACGAGCCCGGGCATGACCAGTAACCTCATTGTCAGATCAATTGCGGCGGGAGCCCGCGATCATGATCTCGGTAGCCCTGCAAATCACGGCCGATAGCTGGCCGCGGGATGCGGCGCGGCGAGGCGGGCGCGGCCGGCGCCGAACATCTTTTCGCGCAACGTGCCCGGCTGGTATTCCTTCTTGTAGCGGCCGCGCCGGGTCAGCTCGGGCACCAGCATGTCGGCGACATCGGCAAAGCTCTCCGGCGACAGCGCAAAGGCGAGGTTCAGGCCGTCGACACCGGTCTGCTCGACCCATTGCTCGATGGCGTCGGCGACCTTCGCGGGCCCACCGACGAAGACCGGGCCGATGCCGCCGATGCCGATATGCTCGGCCACCTCGCGCACGGTCCAGACCCGGTCCGGGTCGGCGCGGGTGACGTTGTCCATCGCGCTGCGGCCGGCGTCGTTGAGGACGTGACGGACCTGCTGGTCGAGCTCGTAGGTCGAGAAGTCGACGCCGGTCCAGCCCGACATCAGGGTCAGCGAGGCCTCATGGTCGATATAGCGGCGATAATCGGCAAACTTCGCTTCGGCCTCCGCGTCGGTCTCGCCGAGCACGACCGTGGCGATGCTGAAGATCACCATGTCGCTGCCGGCGCGGCCGGCCTCGACCGCCGCCTGGCGGATCGCGGCGACGCGCGGCGCGATGATCTTGGCCGAGGGGCCGGACATGAACACGCATTCGGCATGGCGGCCGGCGAATACGCGGCCGCGCGGCGAGGTGCCGGCCTGGTACAGCACCGGCGTCCGCTGCGGCGACGGCTCGCAGAGATGGATGGCGTCGAGCTGGTAGGTCTCGCCCTGATGGATGACACGATGGACTTTTGCGGGATCGGTGAAGATTCCGCTGGCGCGGTCGCGCTTGACGGCGTCATCCTCCCAGCTGCCTTCCCACAGTCTGTAGACCACCTCCATGTACTCGTCGGCAATGTCGTAGCGGTCGTCATGCGCGGTCTGGCGCTCCTTGCCCATGCCGCGCGCGGCGCTGTCGAGATAGCCGGTGACGATGTTCCAGCCGATGCGGCCCTGCGTCAGGTGGTCGAGCGTCGACATGCGGCGCGCGAACGGGTAGGGCGGCTCATAGGACAAGGTGCAGGTGACGCCGAAGCCGAGATGCTCGGTCACCGCGGCCATCGCCGAGACCAGCATCATCGGATCGTTGACCGGCACCTGGATGGCATGGCGCAGCGCGGCGTCCGGCGAGCCGCCATAGACATCGTAGACGCCGAGCACGTCGGCGAGAAACAGCCCGTCGAAGCGGCCGCGCTCCAGGGTCCTGGCAAGGTCGATCCAATACGGCAGGCGGTTATAGTCAGAGGAGCGGTCACGCGGATGCCGCCACAGGCCGGGCGACTGGTGCCCGACGCAGTTCATCGCAAACGCATTCAACCGGATGTCCGCAGCCATGATGGTCCCTCGATCGTATCGTGAAGACAGATGGCACGCTTGGGCTGGCGTTTTCAATCGCGCGCATGCGCAGGGCCGCTTGCGAGCCGCGCGCAGGCTTGGCTATGGTCCAGATGCGATCAAGCGTGCCGCGACGCAATGACGGCACGCGACGGGCCATCGGCCCCGGACAGTCGGGAGGACGAGATTGATGCAGATCCGGATGATGGCGCTGGCTGCGGTCGCGTTGGGGTCGTCGGCCGTGGCATCGGCCCACGCCGATGATTTCAAGGCGAGCTGCGCCGCGCTGGGGCAGGGCTTCTCGGGCAGTGGCCGTGTTGTCACGGCGGAGTTCGTCGCCGCCGGTGGTGTGCAGCTGGCGCCGCCGGCGCCCGCGGGCGTCACCAGTCCCGCGCCGGATCACTGCCTGATCCGCGGCAAGATCAATGAGCGCACCGGCATCGACGGCAAGCCCTACGCGATCGGTTACGAACTGCGATTGCCCGCGACGTGGAATGGCAAGTTCGTCTTCCAGGGCGGTGGCGGCGTCGACGGCGTGTTGCGGCCCGCACTCGGCCTGGTCACCGGTGCGACACCGCCGAACGGGCTGTCCAACGGCTATGCCGTCGCTTCCACCGATTCCGGGCATTTGGAGGAGCCGGGGCCGCTCGGGCCGTATCTGTTTGGGCTCGATCCGCAGGCGCGGCGCGACAAGGGCTACAGCTCGATTCCGCCGGTGGCCGAAGCCGCCAAGGCCGCGACCGAGAAGCTTTACGGCACCGCGCCGCGCCGCTCCTATTTCGCGGGATGTTCCAATGGCGGCCGCCAGGCGATGGCGGTGACGCAGCGCTTTCCGAGACTGTTCGACGGCGTGATCGCCGGGGCCCCGGCCTATCGCGTGCCGCTCGCCGGCATCGACGTGATCGCGCAGGAGCAGGCGCTGCTGGCGATCGCGCCGCCCGGCCCTGACGGCAAGGCCGATGTCGGCAGCGCGCTGACCGACGACGATCTGAAGCTGGTGGCCGACGGCGTGATCGCGGCGTGCGACGGTGCCGACGGCGCCAAGGATGGCATGGTGCAGGACGTCATGGCGTGCCGCTTCGATCCGGCCGTGCTGGCCTGCAAGGAGGGCGAGAGCGCGCAATGCCTGTCTGCGCCGAAGCTGAAGGCCATCAAGTTGATGTTCGACGGCAGCCGCAATGCGATGGGCGGGTTGATCTATGCACGCTGGCCCTATGATCCCGGCCTCGCCGCGCCGGGCTGGCGCGCCTGGAAGCTCGGCACGCCCAAGTCCAGCCCGCCGAATGCGCGCAATCTGACGCTGATCGCCGGCGGCGTGCCCTATGATTTCATGAGCCCGCCGGAGACGCCGGAGGATCTCGTCGCCTGGGTGCGCAATTTCGATATCGACCGCGATACGCGGAAGGTGATGAAGGGCGCCGGCGGCTTCGACGCCGGCATGGAATATGAGGCGGCGATTTCGACCGATCTCGACGCCTTCAAATCCAGGGGCGGCAAGATGCTGTTCTATCATGGCACAGCCGATCCGATCTTCTCGGCGTTCGACACGGTCGACTATGTCGGCCAGCTCAAGACAAGATATGCCGATGCCGACGGCTTCGCGCGGCTGTTCCTGGTTCCCGGCATGAACCATTGCGGCGGCGGAACTGCGACCGATCAGTTCGACCTGCTGGCCGCGCTCGACCAATGGGTGGAGGGCACCGCCGCAGCGCCGGAGGCGATCCGCGCCACCGCGCGGCGTGCGCCGGACGTGCCGTGGCCGGGCCGCACGCGCGATCTCTGCGCGTTTCCGAAGGTGCTGGCCTACAAAGGGAGCGGCAGCCTGGAAGATGCGGCCAATTTCGAATGCCGCTGACCGGATCGTGCACGCCGCCTGGGTCGCGTGCACGATCGCTTGATGGGCCGTTGACCCGGCGTGCCGGAGTCCCGATCTACCGGCCAGCGCCGGTCTCCCTCCGCAGCGTTGCGGCGTCCCATCAGCCCTCACATCGTTCCTCATGGTTGCCGTCAAGACGCGAGCCTTCACCATTTTGTGCGAGTTCGAGCATGCTCAGACGGAGCTGATCGGGAAGTGCGTGGCATTGAGCGACGGCAAGGCAGGAACCGTGGAGCGCGTCTATCTCGACGAGCTGCATGGTCTGCGCATCACCATCAGCGGCCATGACGGCCGCTGGCCGGTGTCGACCATCAAGTTTGCCGAGCGCTGAGCGCGGGCAGCGGCCTGGCGTTTTGGAACCTTCAAACGATCAAGAGGATTGGTTGTCTGTCGCGTGCTCCAATGCCGCGCGAGCCAACTCTTCTTTCCGAAGATCGCCAATCCCACGATGTCGGAGGAGACGAAACAGCCCGATAGATTCGGTCGCGAAACGCCGTGATCGACGAGATCGCGCTGATCTCGTTGCCGGACAGCGACAATGATGGCCGGTACGACCTTCCGGGGATCAAGTCGCGCAGCGACTATCTGCAATGGCTCGGCGTTGACGCGGTTGGTTCACGCCGATCAACGCCGCTTGCGCTGCTGCTTCAGCCGCGAGAAGCCCTGGATCAGCCGCCGCAGCTCGGGATGGTGGACGCGGCGCGCGGCTGCCGAGGCCGGCAGCCAGACCAGCTTGCGCTGGCCGCGCTTGGGAAAGCGCCCGTGCTGCTTCGTCACCTTCAGCGGATAGAGCTTGACCTCGCACGCGATCTTGCGCTTGCCCTTGCGCTTATTGTGCCTGAAGCGACCGAGCGCCTGGCGGCCGATCTTGCCGCGCAGCCCGGCCTCTTCATAGGCCTCGATCGCCGCCACCCGATGCGCACGCTTGCGCAGCATCGGCGATCCCTTCGGCACCGACCAGCGCCGCTTCCGGCGCGTGGTGATCAGCAGGATGCTGAGTTCTGCAGCCTCGATACGAAAGGGCAGGGCGGCGAATTGCTTATGCTTCATGAGACCCCCTTTCACTGCGGCTCGAACCGGGCGGCTGGCGATTGGTTCCTTCGCCACCGGCGCGCGCGGCTGGTCCGCATCATTTGATACGAATCGACCGTTCCCCCGGCGCTAATGTGGGGCTGCAGAGCCCGCCGGAGGCCAGGCCCGCTGCATCGCATCGGTTCAAAGCACGTCGTGGATTTCGGATTCACTTATGTAGCTGCAGGTCCCGGTCGATGATCTAGGGTTGTATCTGCGTCAGGATCGAAGCCGGGTCATCATAGCATGGACGTCGAGACTCAGAAAAAACGAAGACGGCGCGTCAAGCAGACGATGTCGCTGGGTGAGCGCCTGTTGCAGACGGCGCGGGAGGCGCGTGACCAGGCCAAGCGCCTTCCGCCGGGAATCGAGCAGGCCCGCCAGCTGAGACGGGCGCGCGAAGCGGAAGCGATTGCCGAGCTCGATCGCTTCCTGACCGCTCCGGCGCGCAGCAATCCGCCGCGGTCGCGCTGAACCCGCCGCGCGCAGCGTGATGGGGACAGCGTCGCGAGGTAAGAGTGTCGCACCTGCATAGATTTGCTGCATGCGAGCCTGAATTGGTGCAGGCATCGCTGCAATAACGCGCTTGACAGGATATGCGTTCTAAGGGACCGTACTGTCCACGCGTTGGGCACAGCGGCCCGTAGACGCAACACGATCAAACCATTTCCAACGCCGCGCTGTTTGAAGCGTGTTTGGTTGGTGGCGAGGGCGCCCTCGGCTTCACGGCCGGCGGGCGTTTTTTTGTTTTGGGATGCGGGATGACACGGACGACGTATCGCATCGGGGTGATGTTCTCGACGACGGGATCGTACAGCGTCGTCGCGCGCTCGATGCTGAACGGGGCGCAGCTCGCGCTCGCCGAGATCAACGCCGGCGACGGCCCGATCGCGCTCGAGCCCGTGGTGGTCAATCCGGCCGGTGATCTCGCGCAGTATCGCGCGCTGGCGCGCGACCTCCTCGGCTCCGGCATCCGCCAGGTGGTCGGCTGCTACACCTCCTCGAGTCGTAAGGAGGTCATTCCCTGCTTCGAGAAGTTCGACGGGCTGCTCTGGTACCCGTCGCACTACGAAGGCTTCGAGAGCTCCGACAACGTCATCTATACCGGCGCGGCGCCGAACCAGCACGTGCTGCCGCTGGTCGACTATCTGGCCTCACGCGTCGGCAAGCGCGCGTTCTGCGTCGGCTCCAATTACATCTGGGCCTGGGAGAACAACCGCATCTTCCGCGAGGCGCTCAGCGCCCGCGGCGGCAGCGTGCTGGCCGAGCGCTATCTCTCGGTCGGCGACACCGAGTTCGACCAGGTGATCGCGGCCATTCTCGAGCAGCGTCCGGATTTCGTCTTCAACAACCTGATCGGCACCAGCGCCTATGCGTTCTTCCGGGCGTTCCGCGCAGCCTGTCGCGCCGCCGGAATCGACCAGGCGAACGACATCCCGGTCGCGAGCTGCACGCTGTCGGAGCCGGAGCTGCAGGAGATCGGGACCGAGGCGGTCGACGGCCACCTGTCCTCCAGCGTGTACTTCTCCTCGCTGAACTCGCCGGAGAATGCGGCCTTCCTGCGGGCCTATTCGCGCGCCTGTCCCGATGGTCCGGTGGTCTCGGCCGATGCCGAGGCGTCCTATATCGCGGTCAAGCTGCTGGCCGCGACGCTCGCCCAGGCGGGCACCGACGAGTCGCGCTTCGTGCGCTGTGCCGTCGCCAATCAGCGTCTGCCAGCCCCGCAGGGCGAGGTGCGGATCGATCCGCAGACCTATCATGCCTGGCTGACGCCGCGGATCGGCCGTTCGTCTCGCGACGGTCAGTTCGAGCTGCTGCTGGAAGCGCGGCAGCCGATCGCGCCCGATCCCTATCTCGTGCAGTCGTCGCCGCGCTTCGCGACATCCATGCGTCCTCCGCTGCTCCGAATGGTGAAGTCATGACCTTCCGACTGCTGCAGAACTTCAAGGGTGGCCGCGCGCTGGTGATCACCCGGCGGGCAGGGTGGGAGACCACGCTGGAGACGACCCTCGCCAAGCTCGGCGTCGCCTGCGACTATCCCGAGATCGTCGACGGCCGCGCCCAGCTCGACGTCGGCGTCTTGCAGCCGGAGCGCGACATCCTGTTCATCGATGGCGACCTCGAAGGCGCCGTCGCCATCGAGGTCAACCCGGCGTCGAAACTGCCGCCCGTTCCGGTGATCGGGCTGGTCGGCGTGGAGGCGCCGAGCCGGCTCAAGGCGCTGGTCAATCTCGGCGCCACCTCGTTCCTGCGCAAGCCCGTGCATGGCGGCGCCGTCTACACCGCGCTGTTCCTCGGCATCAACCAGTTCCTGCTGCGCACCGACATGTATGAGAAGCTGCAGGACCTCGAGAGCCGCCGGCGCGGCCGAAGGGCCGTGATCCGTGCCGTCGTGACCCTGATGCAGGAGACAGGTCTCAACGACGACGACGCCTATTCCGCGCTTCGCCGCGACAGCATGCGGGCGCGGCAAAGTCTGGAGCTCTATTGCGAGGAGTTCCTGAAGAGACGGGCGAGGCCGCCCGATACGCCGGAACGCCCGAGCAGCATCACGCTGCAAGGCGTCAACAAACAAGCGATGTAGGAGCATCACATGACCAGATCTGGATTGCGGGGGCTGCGCGCCGCGGCCCTCACGGGGACGCTTGTCTTCGCGTCAGGCGCTTATGCTGCGGAAAACCCGATCAAGCTCGGCGTGCTGGAGGACCAGTCCGGCGACTTCGCCGCCGCCACCATCGGCAAGGTGCACGCCATCCAGCTGGCGGCCGAGGAGATCAACAAGTCGGGCGGCATCATGGGCCGTCCCCTGGAGCTCGTGACCTACGACACCCAGTCGGACAACACGCGCTACCAGGAGTTCATGCGCCGCGTGCTGCAGCGGGACAAGGTCGATGTCGTGTTCGCCGGCTTCTCCTCGGCCTCGCGCGAGGCCTACCGGCCGATCGTCGACCAGTTCAACGGCTTCGCCTTCTACAACAACCAGTATGAGGGCGGCGTCTGCGACGGCCACATGGTGGTGACCGGCGCCGTTCCCGAGCAGCAGTTCTCGACGCTCATTCCCTACATGATGCAGACCTACGGCAAGAAGGTCTACACGCTCGCCGCCGACTATAATTTCGGCCAGATCTCGGCCGAGTGGGTGCGCAAGATCGTCAAGGAGAATGGCGGCGAGATGGCCGGCGAGGAGTTCATCCCGCTCGGCGTGTCGCAGTTCTCGCAAAGCATCCAGAACATCCAGAAAGCCAAGCCCGACTTCGTCGTGACCCTGCTGGTCGGCACCGCGCAGGCCTCCTATTACGAGCAGGCGGCCTCCGCCAACGTCAACCTGCCGATGGCCTCGTCGGTCAATGTCGGCCAGGGCTATGAGCACAAGCGCTTCAAGCCGCCGAGCCTCAAGGACATGTACGTCACCACCAACTACATCGAGGAGATCGATACGCCGAAGAGCAAGGAGTTCTACGCCAAGTTCAAGGCCAAGTTCCCCAGCGAGCCCTATGTGAACCAGGAGGCCGAGAACTCCTACCTCGCGGTCTATCTCTACAAGCAGATGGTGGAGCGGGCGAAGTCGACCAATCGCGACGAGATCCGCAAGGTGATCGCGATGGGCGACGTCTGCATGGACGCGCCGGAAGGCAAGGTCTGCATCGACCCGAAGAGCCAGCACATGTCGCACACCATCTACCTCGCCAAGGTCGGCGCCGACCATTCGATCTCGTTCCCGAAGATCTGGGAGGACATCAAGCCGTATTGGCTGGGCGAGGCCGGCTGTGACCTGACCAAGAAGGATCCGATGGCGCAATACACGCCGTCGAATCCGCCGCCGAAGCCCTGACCGGCGGCCGCGGCCGCTCCGGCGTCCCCTCACGCCGGAGCGGCTCGCTCCCGATCGTCACGCACATCTTTCCGCTCCCACATTGATCGAAGACATGGACATCGCAACCCTGGTTTTCTCTGCGCTCTACCAGTTCGGCGACGCATTCGCGTTCCTGGTGCTGTCGGCCTGCGGGCTCGCGGTCATCTTCGGCATGATGGGCGTGATCAATCTCGCCCATGGCGAGTTCATCATGTGCGGCGCCTATGTCACGGCGGCGACCGTGCATGCCGGCCTGCCGCTGCCGCTCGGCATTCTCTGCGGCACCTTGGCCTCGGCCTGCGTTGGCGTGCTGGTCGAGCTGCTGGTCATCCGCCATCTCTATGAGCGTCCGCTCGATACCATCGTCGCCACCTGGGGCCTCAGTCTGATCGCGACGCAGGGCACCCTGATCATGGTCGGGTCGACCATGGCCGGCGTCGGCACGCCGTTCGGCAGTTTCCAGGTCGGCGCCTATTCCTATTCGATCTACCGCATCGTGCTGTTCGTCGCGGCGCTGGCCGTGCTCGGCGCGCTCTATGCGCTGTTCAACTGGACGCGGTTCGGCGTGCTCGCGCGCGCCACCATCCAGGTGCCGCATATGGCGGCGGCGCTCGGCGTCGATACCCGGCTGATCTACAGCCTCACTTTTGCCTGCGGGGCAGGGCTCGCCGGCCTCGCCGGCGGGCTCTACGCGCCGACCATGACCCTGGTGCCGACCATGGGCGCGACCTTCATCATGGAGGCCTTCGTCACCGTGGTGATCGGCGGCGCCGACGTCTTCCTCGGCACCGCGCCGGCCGGCGGCATTCTTGCGATCGTGAAATCCGGCATGACCTCCTGGCAGGGCCAGCTGTTCGGCCAGATCGGTCTCCTGATCGCCGTCATCATCGTCGTCCGGGTGCTGCCGAAGGGCATCTCCGGCTTCGTGCTGCGCGAGCGGACCTGAGGAGCGGCGCGATGACCGGATTTCTCGGATTGTTTCGTCGTCTCGAAGGCCCGCAGACGCTCGGCCGCGGTCCCGCTTTCTGGGCGCTGTTCGCGCTCGTGCTCGCCGGCGCGCTGGCCTATCCACTGTTCAGCGACGGCTACACGGTCGGCAACACCGTCTACTTCTTCGTCTGGGTGTTCATCGCGCTCAGCCTCAGCCTGATCTGGGGCTATGGCGGTTCGCTGTCATTCGGCCAGACCGCGTTCTTCGGCATCGCCGGTTATGGCTACGGCATCCTCACCATCAATTTCGGCGCGTCCTACGGCTTCACCTGGATCGCGCTGCTGCTCGCTATCGGCATGGCCGCATTGGTGGCGGCGCTGCTCGGCTATTTCATGTTCTTCGGCCGCATCGGCGGCGTGTTCCTCGGCATCGTCACGCTCGCCGTGACCCTGATGCTCGAGCGCTTCATGGCCCAGACCGCCGGCCCGGAATGGCGCATCGGCGCCGCCCGGCTGAACGGCTTCAACGGCATGAGCGCGATGCCGCCACTGACGATTCCGTGGTTCGGCGGGCCGATCGTGCTGTTCGCCGATGTCGGGCTGTATTACGTCGTGCTCGCCATGCTCGTGCTGGTCTATCTGGCGCTGCGCATCCTGATGAATTCGTCGTTCGGCAATGTCATCGTCGCGATCCGGGAAAATCCCGAGCGGGCCGAGATGCTGGGCTATGACATCCGCAAATATCAGCTGATCACCTTCGTCATCGGCGCGGCGCTCGCCGGCCTCTCCGGCGTGCTCTACACGGTGTGGGGCCAGTACATCACGCCTTCCAGCATGGGCATGACGGCGGCCTCACTGCCGCTGATCTGGGTCGCCGTGGGCGGCCGCAGCGATCTGACGGCCACCATCATCGGTACCTTGGTGGTGCTCTCCGGCTTTCAGGCGCTGACCATCTATGGCAGCCAATATGCGCTCGTTTTCATGGGTGTGCTCCTGGTGCTGACGGTGCTGATCGCGCCCAACGGCCTCGTGCTCGGCCTTATCACCTGGGTCACGAAGCGGGTCGCGCGGCGCAAGCAGGAGACCGCGTGATGGCGTTGCTGCAATTGCGCGACCTCAACAAGCATTTCGGCGGCCTGCACGTGACCAATTCGGTCAACCTCGTGCTGGAGCAGGGCGAGATCCACTGCCTGATCGGGCCGAACGGCGCCGGCAAGAGCACGCTGTTCCGGCTGATCCTCGGCGAGCACCATCCCGGCAGCGGCCAGATCTGGTTCGCCGACGAGGATATCACCGCGCTGAAATCCTTCGCCCGAATCCGCCGCGGCCTCTCGGTCAAGTTCCAGGTGCCCGGCGTGTTCAAGAGCCTGTCGGTACGGCAGAACCTCGAGATCGCGCTGCAGAGCCGGCTGCATGGGGCTGCGCTCGACAAGGAGATCGAAGGCCTGCTCGCCTTTCTCAATCTCGAAGCCGAGCAGGCGCAGCTCGCCGGCAATCTCAGCCACGGCCAGAAGCAGTGGCTGGAGATCGGCATGGCGATTTCGTTGAAGCCGCGGCTGCTGCTGCTCGACGAGCCAACCGCCGGCATGTCGCCGGAGGAGACTCATTTGACCGGCGAGATGGTGCGGCGGCTGAACGCCGCCGGCATGACGGTGCTCGCGATCGAGCACGACATGGCCTTCGTGCGCCAGGTCGCGCAGCGCGTCACCGTGCTGCATCTCGGCCAGGTGTTCGCGCAGGGCTCGATCGACGAGATCGTGGCCGACGAGCGCGTCGCGGCGATCTATCTGGGGCAGGCGCATGCGTAAGGAAGTCATCCTCACCACTTTGGGTCTGCGCGCCGGCTATGGCGGCAAGCCGGTGCTGCAGGGCCTCGAGATCGAGGTCCGCGAAAGCGAGATCGTCGCCGTGATCGGCCGCAATGGCGTCGGCAAATCGACCCTGATGAAGAGCCTGATCGGGCTGGTGCCGGCCATGAGCGGCTCGATCGTCTATCGCGGCGAGGCCGTCGAGCAATTGCCGGCGCACAAGCGCGCGCGGCTCGGCATGGGCTATGTGCCGCAGGGCCGCGACGTGTTTCCGCGGCTGACGGTCGGCGAGAACATGGCGGTCGGAGCGGCGATCAAGGGCGGCGGCATTCCGGAGGAGGGGCGCCGGCGTGTGGTGGACGCGTTCCCGATCCTGCAGGAGCGCTGGAGCCAGCGCGCCGGCACGATGTCCGGCGGCCAGCAGCAGCAGCTCGCGATCGGTCGTGTCCTGATCGCCGATCCGCATCTGATCCTGCTCGACGAGCCCTCCGAGGGCATCCAGCCGAACATCGTCCAGGACATCGCCCGCAACATGGTCGAGCTCAACCGCAAGACCGGCGTCACCATCATCCTGGTCGAGCAGAACCTCGACATGATCCGCGCCATGGCGCAGCGCGCTTACGTCATGGACAAGGGCCGCATCACCGCAAGCCTCGCGCGCGAGGCACTCGACGACGCCGCCGAGATGCGCCGCCACCTCGCGGTCTGAGGCAAAGAAACGCTGATAACGAGCACAAGGAGAACGAGCATGGCCTGGCAGTCGGAGTCGATCATGGCCCGCAAGGGCGTCGCCAAGGGTGTGCGCGGCGCGCACCATTTCATCACCGAGAAGGATCAGGGCAAGTATCACTATGTCTACGGTCCCTATGTCGATCCGGTGCTGACCGTCGATCCCGGTGCCGTCGTGTCCGCCGAGACCCATGACGCGTTCGAGGGCGCGATCAAGCATGAGAGCGACAGCCCGTCGAAGATCCTGAACTTCCCGTTCCTCAATCCGCAGAACGGCCCGATCTACGTCAACGGCGCCGAGAAGGGCGATACGCTCGCGGTCTATATCGAGAGCATCGTGCCGCGCGGGCCGCAGCCGCGGGGCACCACCGTGGTGATGCCGGATTTCGGCGGGCTGGTCTCGACCGGCAACACCGCGCTGCTCAATCCGGCGTTGCCGGAGCGGGTGAAAAAGCTCGAAATCACGGCCGAGAACGGCACCAGATGGAACGACAAGATCACGCTGCCCTATGAGCCGTTCATCGGCACCATCGGCACCTCGCCGGAGATCGAGGCGATCTCCTCGCTGGTCCCGGACTACTATGGCGGCAACATGGACCTGCCGGATGTCGGCACCGGCGCGGTCATCTATCTGCCGGTCAATACCAAGGGCGCGCTGCTGTATCTCGGCGATTGTCACGCCGCGCAGGGCGACGGCGAATTGTGCGGCGTCGCGATCGAGCATCCGACCGTGACGACCGTGCAGGTCGACCTGATCAAGGGCTGGCACATCGCTTGGCCGAGATTGGAGACCAAGGACTTCATCATGACCATCGGCTCGGCGCGGCCGATGGAGGATGCAGCGCGCATCGCCTATCGCGAGCTGTGCCGCTGGATGGCCGCCGATTACGGCTTTGAGGAGATCGACGCCTACATGTTGCTGACCCAGGCCGGGCGCGTCCGGCTCGGCAACATGGTCGATCCGAAATACACGCTTGGCGCCTCCATCAAGAAATCGTTCCTGGTCTGAGGTCACAAGCGATGTCGTTGCAATACAAGGTCGCTACCGTCCAGTTCGAGCCGACATTGGCCGAGAAGGAGCGCAATATCGAGAGCCTGCTCGCGTTGTGCGAGCAGGCCGCATCGTCCGGCGCCAAGCTGATCGTGACGCCGGAAATGGGCACGACCGGCTATTGCTGGTACGACCGCGCCGAGGTGGCGCCGTTCGTCGAGAAGGTGCCGGGCGCGACCACGCACCGCTTCGAGGCGCTCGCCAAGCGGCACGGCTGCTATGTCGTGATCGGTATGCCCGAGGTCGATGACGACGACATCTACTACAACAGCGCGGTGCTGATCGGCCCCGATGGTGTGATCGGCCGGCACCGTAAGACCCATCCCTACATCTCCGAGCCGAAATGGGCGGCGGCTGGCGACCTGCACAACCAGGTGTTCGAGACGCCGATCGGCCGCATCGCGCTCCTGATCTGCATGGACATCCATTTCGTCGAGACCGCGCGGCTGATGGCGCTCGGCGGCGCCGACATCATCTGCCACGTCTCGAACTGGCTGGCCGAGCGAACGCCGGCGCCATACTGGATCAGCCGGGCCTTCGAGAATTCCTGCTATGTGGTCGAGAGTAATCGCTGGGGGCTGGAACGCACCGTGCAGTTCTCCGGCGGCAGCTGCGTCATCGCGCCCGATGGTACGCTGGCTGCGGTGATCGACAAGGGCGACGGCGTTGCCTTCGCCGAGGTCGATCTCGCTGCGGCCAGGGCGCGGCGCGTGCTCGGCGAGCCGGTGTTCGCGCAGCGCCGGCCGGAACTGTATCCGGAGTTGCTCACCAACACCTACAGCTGGAACCCGCGCGATTTCTTCGGGCTGTACGGCCATCAGCCGTGGCCGGCAGGCAAACGCTCGCGCATCAGCGTCGCGCAATTCGCGCCGACGTCGGATGGCGCCGCCAATCTGGCGCGGATTGCGGATCTCGCGGCCGCCGCCAAGGCCGATGCTGCCGAACTGGTGGTGTTTCCGGAGCTTGCGGCAACAGGGCTGACCGATCCGGCCGCCGCGGCGGAGCCGATCCCGGGCCGCATCACGGCCCAGCTCGCCGAGATCGCAGCAAGGCAGGGGATCACACTGGTCTGCGGACTTGCGGAACGAGACGGGAACACCATCTATAACTCAGCCGTCCTGGTGACGCCCGACGGTAAAATCGCAACCTATCGCAAGACGCATCTCACGACCGCCGAGCGCAGCTGGGCCAGTGCGGGAGATTCATGGGCCGTCGTCGATACGCCGATAGGGCGGATCGGTGTGCTGATCGGCCACGACGCTGCCTTTCCGGAGGCGGGCCGGGTGCTGGCGTTGCGCGGTTGTGACCTGATCGTCTGTCCTGCAGCGGTGAAGGGCACCTTCAGTGCGGCGCATGCGGGAACGGAGGTCGCGCAGCCTGCGCCGATCCCGACCGGCGCCGATCCGCATCATTGGCATCACTTCCGCGTTCGCGGTGGCGAGAACAACGCCTACTTCGCATTCGCGAATGTGTGCGACGCCGCGAATGATTATCCCGGGCTGAGCGGCGTGTTCGGTCCGGATACGTTCGCGTTTCCGCGTCGTGAGGCGATCATCGAGGGCGAGGAGGGGATTGCGACGGCGGAGATCGACACCAGCAATCTCGACAGCGTCTATCCGACCAACGTCGTTCGGCGGAAGGATCTCGTCTGCATGCGCATGCCGCAGTCCTATCGTGCGCTGGTGCAACCAAGCGCGAGCAATTTCTGACGCTGCGCGCACGTTCCGTCTCAAAATGGAACGAGAACGGCGTGTGAGGGGGCGGAGAGCGGGGTGCGACCACGCTGTCCACATTTCTTCACAGCCGTCGCAAAAAGTTCTTGCACGGGATGCGGCATCGCACTATCTCACCACCACGCCAGCCGGACATCACTGATGACTGAGGCCCCCGACTTTCGGGACCAACGTTGTTTTCTCTGATGTTTCTTCTTCCGACTGGCTCCTGAGTTTTTCTTCAGAAAAGCTCTTGACGGTCTCTCAAAATCAGCTATGTGAAGCGCCCCGGCAACGGAGACTTCGACGGCGAAAGAGACCAGAGAAGTTGCACTAATTAGTTCTCTGCGATGTAGTTCGCGAACTAACAAGTGCGGGCTGTTTGACAAGTGAAGATGAAGAAAGAGAAACGTGGACGGCGGAGTCCTTGCGGGTCTCGGGTGGGAGCTTCGGCTTTTATCTGAGATCGGACGAGAAGACTTCGGCGGACAATGTTTCAAA
>Ga0265338_10000319_pt1 | contig 87159 bp, 74 predicted proteins | sample 42126metaG_FD_193579 | JGI IMG/M metagenome (GOLD analysis project Ga0265338, IMG submission 193579) | Rhizosphere microbial communities from Carex aquatilis grown in University of Washington, Seatle, WA, United States - 4-21-26 metaG | ecosystem: Host-associated > Plants > Roots > Rhizosphere...
AAAAGCCTAAGTATTGCATACGACCATGTCAATCAAAAAGCTTATCCGTATGCACAATATGACACGCTTACACAAAAAGCAAAAGCAATTGACTATAATGATAACTGTTCTTATCTGCGGGATATGGTTATTGGTGGATTATGCATTCAGCATGAAGGAAAGAAAAGCTTGTTTACTTCAGCTACCAGTTTTCAGTATTTAAAAGATAAAATGCAGATGGATCAAGACTTCACGCCAGATTCCATCTTTGCCCTTATACAAAAACAATCAGAGAAAACAGTTACACAGGAATTTGTATTTCGTTCTAAATCAGAAAGCAGATATCAGTTTGTTTGTGGTTTATTTGGTTTCTATAAAAATTTAGATACTAATTCTCCAATGACATTTGAAAAAATGGCTATTGACAGCTTCATTCAAAAATATATGCCTCCGTTCATTCAAATTACCGACACGAGCATGCCTATACCCGGAGACTTTAAAACGCATAACTATGGAGCAGCTATATATCATCAATCCACTTATGCTTTCAATAAAAAACTTTCCATAACAGCTGGATTACGCTTGGATTATGAGAAAATTGATATAGACTACAATACTCATACTACACAAAACATGATAGTTATGGGAAATCCTGTTTCAATTCCATATTCAGTTATTGGAAAACAAAGTCATGAAAACATAGAGCTTTTACCTAAACTTGCTATGAAATATAATATTACTAATCAAAGTAATTTATATGCTTCGGCAGCCAATGGATATAAAGCAGGCGGATATAACTATGAAATGTTTTCAGATATATTGCAAGCAAAAATGCAAAGTATGCCCGAGGGAGATATTGAAAAAACCATCTCTTACAAACCTGAATACTCTTGGGATTACGAACTGGGTACACACAACGAATTGATAAAAAACAAGCTTTTCGTAGATGGTTGTTTGTTTTATATCGATGACCGTAACCAGCAAATGACAATCACAACAAATGCCGGTAGTAGAATTATCACCAATGCATCTAAAGTAGAAAATTATGGTGTTGAGGCAAATATTTGTGCCAAGATAACTCACAATCTTACAGTAAATGCAACCTATGGTTACACCCATGCTTCGTTTAAAGAATATACGGATACGGTAGCTAAAATAAATTACAAAGGTAAGTTTGTTCCTTTTGTGCCACAAAATACCCTTTCTGTTGGTGCGGAATATGGATTGCCCATCAACAAAAAGCTATTGGATAAAATTGTGTTTGCCGCACAATATCTCGGTGTAGGTAAGATTTATTGGAATGAAGCAAACACCAATATCCAACAATTCTACGGATTGCTCAATGGTCAAATTTCCTTTGTAAAGAAATCTTTCCAATTGACTGCTTGGACTAAAAACGCGTTGAACCAAGAGTATAACTCGTTCTATTTCGAATCGCTTGGAAAATCATTTGTACAAAAAGGAATACCAACAACATTAGGCCTGTCAGCCAAGTATGAATTTTAATAAATTCAGTTTAATGCCCCTCTCCTTTGGAGAGGGGTTGGGGTGAGGTCACAAAAAATGCCGATAGAGAATCTCTATCGGCATTTATATTTTTATATTCTATATTCTTAATTCATCATTCTAAATTCTAAATTCTTAATTCTACCTCAGTTTCGCTCCCAATTTCTCTTCCAAATTCTTCTGAATCTTACCCATTATAGCATCAATCTGACCATCGGTAAGAGTTTTGGTTTCGTCTTGTAGAATAAAGCTCAAGGCATACGATTTCTTTCCGGCTTCCAAGTTCTTGCCTTCGTACACATCAAACAACGAAACAGACTTCAATAGTTTGCGTTCGCTTTCGTAAGCAATCATTTCAAGTGCGTAGAACTCGATGTTTTTATCAACCAACAGTGCCAAGTCGCGTTTCACTTCCGGGAACTTAGGTATTTCCGTATAGCTTACCTTATGGTTTCTGATATTATCCAACAATTTGTTCCAGTTAATCTGAGCATAATATACTTCGTTGTCAATATCAAATTGTTTGAGGATGTTTTTGTGTACAGAACCGTAACTCACCAACTCCACATTTTCAGGAGTAGCCACACGGCGACCTTCGGCAATCATTTCGCTGCTGAAATTTTCTTTGATATAGCCTTTGGTATTAACGCCCATTCTTTTAAAGATATTTTCGAAATATCCTTTCAATTCATATAAGCTGGTTTTTTCCTCACCACGCACCCATGTTTGAGCAAACTTATTACCCGTAATCCAAAGTCCCAACATAAAGTCTTCGCTGTATGGTGCCAACACATCTTCACCATTTTTATTTTCAGCGTGGTAGAAATAGCAATTGCCAAATTCGTAAAACTTCAAGTCTTGATTACGACGGTTGCTATTGTAAGCAATGCTTTCCAATCCGCCAAAAAGCAACGACTGACGCATTACACTCAAATCATTACTCAACGGATTAAGCAATTTCACGCAATTCTCAGCCTTATAAGTTTCAAGTTTATCATAGTAAGCCGCTTTGGTAAGCGAGTTATTCAATATCTCGTTGAAGCCCGAAGCAGTTAATTGTTCCGCTATCAGGTTTTGTAATTTATGACTGTCCGGTTTGTTGCTGTAGCTGATGCTTGCTTTTACACTGGTGCCGGGCACAACATTGTTATATCCATAAATGCGTAAAATATCCTCAATCACATCCACATCACGTTCCACATCCACCCGGTAGGTTGGGATAGAAAGCACCAAACCTTCTGCCGTTTCGCTTACGATATTCATTTCCAGTCCACTCAAAATGGTTTTGATCGTGGCCTTTTGTATGTCTTTTCCGATTAAGCTATTTATCTTGGCAAAAGTAATGTTCACTTGTTTTGCTGCAATAGGAGTAGGGTAGATATCTGTAATCTCGCTGGAGATAGTACCACCTGCCACATTCTGAATCAACAGAGCAGCGAATTTCAAAATGTAAATAGTATTGTTCGGGTCGCAACCTCTTTCGTAGCGGAACGAAGCATCCGTGTTTAGTCCATGACGGCGAGCCGTTTTACGAATGGTTACCGGATTAAAATAAGCACTTTCCAAAAAGATGCTCTTCGTAGATTCCGACACGCCGGACTCCAAACCGCCAAACACACCTCCGATACACATTCCGCCTTTTTCATCGCAAATCATCAAATCGGCAGCACTCAACTTGCGTTCAACTCCATCCAAAGTGATGAATGTAGTTTCTTCCGGTAAATTCTTTACAATTACATGCTGACCCTTTATCTTGGCAGCATCAAAAGCGTGGATTGGTTGCCCCATGGCATGCAACACAAAGTTGGTAGCATCCACCACATTGTTAATAGGACGAATACCGCAGGCTTTGAAATAATTAAGCATCCACGCCGGTGATTCTTTCACCGTAATATTATTGATTGTCACTGCTGAATAACGCGGACAAGCATCCGTATTCTCCACAGTCACTTTTATCGGTAAACTATTGTCTTGCACTTTAAATGCATCCACAGGATACTGTTGCAATTTAATTTCGGGGTTATACACACTATAATAAGCCGCCAAATCGCGCGCTACACCAAAGTGCGAAGCTGCATCAATGCGGTTGGGGGTGATATCTACTTCAATCACCGTATCATTTTCTACCTTGAAATAATCTTTCGCTAGAGTACCCACAGTTACATCCGCAGGTAATACCATGATGCCGCTATGGTCAGTACCAATACCTAGTTCCACTTCGCTGCAAAGCATACCTTCGGATTCTTCGCCGCGTATCTTCGATTTCTTAATGGTAAACGATTCTTCGCCATCATACAATACCGTACCTATGGTTGCCACCACTACCTTTTGTCCTGCAGCCACATTCGGTGCACCGCATACTACTTTCAATGGCTCGGCTTGACCGATGTTGATGGTGGTAATATGTAAGTGGTCGGAATTAGGGTGTTCTACACAAGTAAGTACTTCACCAATTACCAAGCCCACAAGGCCACCTTTGATTGTTTGTATATGTTCTACACCACCCACTTCCAAACCAATAGAAGTAAGCGTTTTAGAAACCTCTTCGGCAGGCAGATTACAATTCAAATATTGTTTCAGCCAATTATAAGAAATATTCATAAAGCGTAAGGTTTTGTTTCGTAAAAAATGAAGGGGCAAAGGTAGTAAAAGGAATATAAATAATGGAACACAAAGCACACAAATTACTTTCGTAGAGACGCACGATCGTGCGTCTGAAATGTATCACAGAAACATCATTTGGGTAGTAAAAGGAAGATAAATAATGGAACACAACCTACACAAATTACACAAAGCCACACGAAGAGGAGAGGATTAAACGCAAAGACGCCAAGACGCCAAGAACGATTCTTTTTATCCTGACGGTTTGTTATATTGTATCGTGTTTGTTCTAATCGTAGAGACGCACGATCGTGCGTCTGAAATGCATCACAGAAAAATCATTAATGGAACACAAAGAACACAAATTGCACAAAGCAACACGAAGAGGAGAGGATTAAACGCAAAGACGCCAAGACGGAAAGAATATTTCTTTTTCAGTCTTGGCGATTGTGTTTTTATTAAGAGCTATTATTTATAAACCCTGAATTATTGTCCGTTTAGTTTTTCTATATATTTAATAAGAACTAGCTGATTGTCTTTGTCTTTTTCATTTTCAGAGTCAAACGCTTTTTTTAAATCAACATTGTTTTGAATCAAATTATTTACATAGTCTTTACACAATACTTTTATTGTTCCTTCTTTGCAATCAATAATATAAGAGAATCTTATCATTGCCAATTGTGCGCCGCCTATTGCTCCTCCAACTACTCCCATTTGTGGATATGCTGCATATGTCATGTCCGAGTTGTAACCCAATGTTTTATACTTTGACATTGTGGGAATCCCTGCCTTTAAAACCAAAAATCGTTTATTGTTTTCAACTTTACAATAATACTTGCGACCATTCACAAATTGACCATTTATGTATAAGGAATTCCCATCATAAATGGCAAAACTTTTTTTGTTTATAAAACTCCTTGTAATAGTATCATTGTCGGTACTAACTTTATAATCATTTCCTCCTACCATTTTTATATCAAAATCAGTTCTTTTCTCAAACTTGAACAGGCACTCGTTGGTAGGTGTGTTTTTTAATAATTGGGTTAAATCAGCATATGCTCCCTTTTTAATATTTGCGGGATATTGTGCATAAACACTACAAACGATACTTGTTAAAATTAAAACAATAAATCCTTTCTTCATGGTTATTTAAATTAAATGATTGGCAAAGATAACAAAACATTTTTTTGAATGAATTATAAAATAGAAAATATCAGCAGTTCTCTCGTAGAGACGCACGATCGTGCGTCTGAAACATCATTTGTAAAACGAGATGCACGGCTGTGCGTCTCTAAATTCGGCAGGGTGTTATAAAAAACAACAGGATTCAAGTGTAATACCTGAATCCTGTTATTTCTTTTTATTACTTTTTGCTTTTTTCTTTAGCTTTTTCCTTTGCAGCTTTTTCTTTTTCTTTGGCCGCTTTTTCTTTTTCTTTGGCTTTTTCTTTAGCCGCTTTTTCCTTTTCCTTGGCAGCTTCTTTGGCCGCTTTTTGTTTTTCCTTCGCTGCTTCTTCTTTCTCTTTAGCAGCTTGTTTCTTTGCTTCTACTTTTTCTTTTGAATCGGCTGAAGTTGCAGATGTTTTAGCCATGACATTTGCTCCACCGATAAGAGCTACTGATAAAAATAACATAATGATTAATCTTTTCATAGCTTTAAATGTTTTAATGGTTTATAACTTTTGTAAAGATAAATAAACTTTTGACTCATGTTTTTCTTAAACACATGTTGTTCATGCATACATTAAACATTTAACTGTTAATTCCGGAATATCAATAATGGAACACAAAGCACACAAATTACACAAATCAACACGAAGAATAGAGAATTAAACGCAAAGACACAAAGTCTGAACTTAACATTCTTAGCGTCTTGGTGTCTTTGCGTTCAGTCTTTTGTCTTTACTCTTTGTTCTTTAGTCTTTAGGAGGAATTTTTTTTTGGTCTTGGTGTTCATTCTTTTGTTGTAAAGGTTTCACTATACAATTGAAAATTACATCCTTAATGATTATAAAATTAGGCTTCCAATAGCTTTTCAGTCTTAGTCAAAAAGGCTTCAAACGCATCGGCTATGTCTATATCCATGCGGTCGGCCAAGATAGTTAGCCACCACATACATTCGCCCAATTTATGTGCTAATTCCGATTCGGTATCATCGCCTGTTGGCCAACGCCCTTGCTGAGACATGGTGAGCCTTCCCACCAAGCCTGCATCGGTAAGAAAGGCCAAGGCATCTTCTTCAATGGACCACAAGCTTTCGTGCTGTTTCACTTCTAACTCATGATACAATTCTCTGATCTTTTGCGAACGAAGCATTGCTTCTTCAAACTTTATTTTATTCATGTCTCATGTGTATTAAGGGTTGGAATTATTTTATTGATTCAAATCCCGCTTTGCGGGATGATATTATTATAGTAACCTATATCACAATAGAACTATAACCTCGAAGGGGGTAGTATATATAATATATAATAATGTCACCCCTTCGGGGTTTTTACCTCATCTTCGCTTTCATTACTATAAAAATGTCACCACTTCGTGGTTTTTGATTTCAACCCTTTAATGGTTTTGAATCCCGAAGGGATGAAATTATTATAGTAACCCATATCACAATAGAACTAAAACCCCGAAGGGGTGGTATTATAATGTCACCCCTTCGGGGTTTTGAATACATAATTTATCAAAACGTCTATAATAATGTCAACCCTTCGGGTTTTAATATTCTAAATTAGAAACTTAAACAGGTACTTGGTAAATGATGGGAAATAAATTTATGTATCCCTTTCTCAATAATTCTTCCCCAACACCAATTTTAATAAGAAGGTACTTTTCTTAAATATCTTTACGGTGAAATTAAAAAGCCGGGCATTGTTTAGGATGATGCGTTGATAGAGGTAATTCATGCGTGATTTCCCCCAGAGTTTATCATACACCTGTTTGTCGTATTGCTGCATGAAAGGTGCCGAGAAATCATTCGCCTCAAAACATTTGACGGCTTGCCATCCGGCATATCGTCCCGATATCATGGCATGGCCGATGCCTTCTCCGGTGGCAGGATCTATTAACGAAGCTGCATCCCCACAAAGCATAAAATGATTGCCGCTTATCACTGTTTTGCGTGAGCCCAAGGGCAAACCACCGCCTTCTATCTTTCCAATCAGTTCCGCATCTTTAAAGCGAGCCTGTAAATGGGGATTGTTTTTCAGTATATCCTCCAAGGCAGTACGAAGATTGAGCTTGCGTTTGGCAGCCAGGTGGGACGAAACGCCCAAGCCCACATTGGCCGTGTTGTTTCCAAAAGGGAATATCCAAAGATAGCCCGGCAACACGCCTTTTATAAAATGCAATTCATAAGTGGCGGCAGGGATATCTTTTACATTTTGGTAGTAGCCTCTCACGGCAATGGCATAATGCTTGGCATCGTGTGTGGTAGAGGTCAGTTTTTTACCCACCACGGAGTTTGCCCCATCGCAACCTATCACCAGCTTTCCTTTAAAGCTCGTTTTATCCGTAGTAACGATTACTTCCTGTAGGGTTTGATTAACGGTGACATCCACCACCTGCTGGTTTAACTGATAGTGGATGTTGCTTTCGGCGGAAGCCAGTTTGTAGAGGAAATTATCCCAATCGCCGCGCTTGGCAATAAACGCATTTTCACGCAAAGGGATATCGATGTATTTATTATTCGGGCCAACTATGCGGCGTGTGCTTATGGTATCTTTATAGGTAAAGGCGGAGAGGGCATCTTTGTATTTAGGATCAATAGCATGCAATACCTTCGGTATATAAGGTGCCACCAAATCCCCGCACATCTTCTCCCGTGGAAAACTCCCTTTCTCAATCACCACCACCTTGAGCCCGCTATTAGCTAATGCTAGTGCGCAAGTACTACCCGCAGGCCCTCCACCACAAATAATAACATCAACTAATTCCATTTCTACATTATATTGCCTATTTTTTTAATGCTAGGGCGAAGTTTTTATTTGGATTTATAATTTTGAGCAGCTTTAAGACATTTATATTCTTCGAATTTATCCTCAACGATATCTCTTAAATCAAAAACAGTACAATCTAGCCAAACAGTAGTTATACGAAAAGGAGATATTTTGTGATAGCTAAAAATCGTCTCTTTTTGAATACTTCCCAATCGCAGCATGAATTTATCAAATCCTTTTGTGTTGTTATCAATATATTTTTTTGAATCAATAAGGTAAATTGAAAGTACCATTGGACTTCTAAATTGAGAGGTTAATTTTACACAATCTATAATATTCCATTCATAAAAACGACCCATTACTAAATCATTGATGCCTTTTTCGTTTATTATCAACCCTGGGCGTTTATCAAGAATTCTTTTAATACTAATTATCATGAGAGGTATTAACGCAAGCAACATTAACGAAAAAACACTTATAATAAAATATCGACTAAAGTCCTCCAGATTTACTTTTACCGAAGCCATATATATCATATTGAAACCGTAAATAATAATAGCAATCGTTACTAAAGTAACATTGATACCTCGTTTTCTACTTCTTTTTATTGTTACTTTTTTATATGTACTTATCAGATCTAATTTCATATTTTTTTATATTTCCATGTAGTTGAAAACTACCTCCGTTTTAGGTCTATTAACAAACTTGCGCTAAAGTCACTGTCCCATACTTGGAATAAAAGAGCCTATAAGGATTGTTTACCACAATTGATTATCTTAAATATAATAATCTTTTCATTTCATTTTTAAATAACTCAGAATCGGATTCATATAAATCCTTGTTTTTCCATACCCAACTAGCTGTATCATTTGTCATTTGAGTGGCCATCATGTTATCTCCAGAACAGGCATAGCCATGACCCAATAACATATAACTTTTCCCATTAACATTTATACCAAATAAATACCCTTTCTTTCTTAATATTTCTATATCGACATCATTAAAATCAGGATAAATAGTATGACCAACCTCTTTGTCTTTTAATAACTCATCATTCCAATTGTTTTGAATTATTGAAATTAGCTCCCTTTTACCCCATAAAGGTTTCTCATTATGTTGCCCAATATCAATAAAATAAGCAGTCGTTTCTGTAAATTTAGCAAATAACAATAAGTTTGAACGGTCATAAAAGAAAGCCTTAGGATTTGTTTTATGACCGTTCAAATGTAAGTGATGAATTCCCCAATCATTAAACAAATCATCATCGTAATCAGAGTCAAATGATTTTTTGCTTTGAAATGAATTCAAATCTATACCATGATTGGCATTGAATATTATGCTATTAAAGGCTTTATTTGTGTTAAAATCAAGTTGCTTACTTTTTAACTCCAGTGAGATTTTGACTTCTCTTTTCGATGCTCCTATATATTTTAACCGAAAATTAAAATAATGAATAAGCCATCTTTGACAATCAAGATGCTCGGAATATCTAATTCCATATCTAATAAAAAAGTCTTTTATTAGACTGATAATTATATCTTCTGCTATCATTTTTTTCAATTATAGGTGACGATTGAGAATATGGACATTAGCGGTTTGTTGGAGCATTCACTGTCACCAAGCAACAAAGTGAATGTAGGAACAAAACCAGCTAAAAGCACTTTCATTTTATTTTTGTTTCTAAATCATACTTTTTATGAAAGTTTGTCAGTAATTGTTAAGTCCTTTTTTTGTCTTTTTATCCTAGCTTGAGAAGAACGACTTAGATTCAGAGTTTTCTTTACAATACGCAAATTAGCCTTTTCTTTATGATATTCCTTGAATTTTTTTTTCAATTCTTCGTTTGCAAGTTCATTCTGTCCACCGTCCACTTGAATGTATTCGATTTTCTGAATATCAATGTTATAAAGTTCAATAAATCTGTCAACAATTACCGAAAAGGTGTTTGGTTGTCTATGGTCTATTGACAAATCTTCCCAGTTTAACAATTCTCCAGTTTCTTGACATTTTACTTGTCCTTTCTTTGAATTTTTATCGAAATAGTCAAGTTTCACTTTTCTTAAATATTCTTGAACTGCTTGTCTACAAGCTTCTCTAAATCGAGTAAAATCAGATTTTGGAGAGTTAATTCTTTTCGTGTAAGAGATGTATTCCGTAGAATTGTCAAATCTAACTAATTCAAATGATTTTGTCCTATATTGCAATTTTGCGATTCTGATTTTTTCGATACCAACACCAATTTTTTCTTTTATATTAGGGTGTGTTTCAAGTAAATCAAAAACATCTGTAAAATCTATCTGATTTAAAATTTCACCAAAGTCATATGAGTTTAAAATAGTTTTATAGTGGTTTAATGCGTCCTTTTTTGTCGCATATATTTTGTCTCCTATTCCTACTAAATTTCTCATTTCATTTTTTATATAATAAACTAGTTCAGTGTAGGCTTCAGCTTGGGTCGCAACTAAAAGTAAAGCTTCAGCTTTGCACTTATCTCAAACCACACCAAATTTAAATCTTTTAAATTCATATCCAACAGTTTATACCCATAATTTATCAACGAATAATAAGTCGGTTGTCTAAACTGTCAACCAAAGCGGTATTTTTAATTCATAGAGACTTTAACTTGTCGTATTTCTGAACGGTCTCTGTTTGACATCAAACCTGTCGTATTTAATATTAAACCTGTCGTGTTTAACATTAAACTTGTTGTATTTAACATTAAACCTGTTGTATTTAATATTAAATCTGTCGTGTTTAACATTAAACCTGTCGTATTTAATATTAAACCTATCGTATTTAATATTAAACCTATCGTGTTTAACATTAAATCTGTTGTATTTAATATTAAACCTGTCGTGTTTAACATTAAACTTGTTGTATTTAATATTAAACTTGTCGTATTTGACATCAAACCTGTTGTATTTGAAATCAAACCTGTTATATTTGATATCAAACCTGTTGTATTTGAAATCAAATCTGTTGTATTTGAAATCAAATCTGTTGTATTTGAAATCAAACCTGTCGTGTTTGACATCAAACCTGTTGTGTTTGAAATCAAACCTGTTGTGTTTAATATAAAACGGAAATCACCGGCTTAACACGAGGTGTTGAATATGCCTTTTTCCACAAAGCCGTCATTGTAGGTAAAAAAAACCGACTGGGAAGGGTCTATTTTGTTGATGGTGATATAAATTCGTAGAGAGGCAAGGCTTGTGTCTCTGGTGTCATAATTAATAAGGAAGGATGCGTTTGCATCCTTTTTTCATTTAATAAAAAGAAAAGAAAAACTCACCTTAGTGATAAAATTCAAAGAAATAAGAGTATCCCAATTCAATCTATATTATCCTACAAAAATGTTATGTTTTGTATGGAAATTGATTTTTAGATGTTAAAAAATGGAAAATTATAGCATCTGTTTGATTAAAACCGTGTTTTTTTGACATCAAATATCATGAGAATGTGACAATATGTAAGTAAAATAATATAATTATAAGCATTAATCCATTCAAATAATTCGAATACTATACAAAAGCGATCAGTTTTGGTTGAAAAAAGTGTATTTGCTATTTATTATCATTTTTTATTGACAATTTGTTTTTTATTTCTCATATTTGCATTCACAAAAAACAGAAAAACGAATATATTGTTTAAATAAATTTTAAAAATCATTATGAGCAAAACAAAACTAGAGTACATCTGGTTAGACGGAAGTCAACCAACTCAAGGCTTAAGAAGCAAAACACGCATCAAAGAAAATTTCAGTGGTAAATTAGCAGACTGTCCAATGTGGTCGTTTGATGGTTCTTCAACAATGCAAGCAGAAGGTGGATCTTCTGACCTTTTGTTGAAACCGGTATTTCTTTGCAAAGATCCAGGTCGCAAAGATGCTTATATAGTTATGACTGAAGTTTTGAATCCAGACGGAACTCCACATCCATCTAATCACCGTGCTACTATCTTATCAGAAGATGATGATTTCTGGTTCGGTTACGAACAAGAATATTTCTTATATGATCTTGAAACTCGTTTACCTCTTGGTTTCCCAAAAGGTGGTTTCCCTGATCGCCCACAAGGTCCTTATTATTGTTCAGTAGGCGCTCGTAACGCTTATGGTCGCCAAATCGTTGAAGAACATTTCGATGCTTGTTTAGAAGCAGGTTTAAATGTTGAAGGTATCAATGGCGAGGTTGCTACAGGTCAATGGGAATATCAAATTTTCTCTAAAGGTGCTAAATTAGCCGGTGACGAAATTTGGGTTTCTCGTTATTTATTAGAAAGAATTGGTGAAGCATATGGTGTATATGTAGAATGGCACCCAAAACCACTTGGCGATACAGACTGGAATGGTTCAGGTATGCATGCTAACTTCTCTAACGGTTTAATGAGAAAATGTGGTGATAAAAAAGTATTTGATGCAATCTGTGCTGAGTTTGGTAAACATGTACCTGAGCACATGGCTGTTTATGGTGCTTATAATGACCAACGCTTAACAGGTAAACACGAAACTGCATCTATCCATGACTTCTCATGGGGTGTATCTGACCGTGGTGCTTCTATTCGTATCCCTGTAGGTACAGTAGAAGATGGTTGGAAAGGTCGTTTGGAAGATCGTCGTCCGGCTTCTAACGCTTGTCCTTACCAAGTTGGTTCTGTTATCGTTAAGTCAACAATCGCTTCAGGACAAATTTAAGAATTCGTTCTTAAACCAATATATAAAGCCTTCAAACTCTGTGTTTGGAGGCTTTTTTCTTTTCTATTGTTTTATTGCTCGTATTTTTTTGTACTTTAGTATCGCAATTTCTTAAAACGAATAGGAGATATGTTCCCTAAAAAGAAAATACAAATCAAACGACACTTATTCTACGAAACTTCACATTCACCTTCCTTGGTGGATATTGTGGGAGCTGATATGCTCAAGAATATTGTGGACTTCTGTTTTATTGCAAACCCGTACTATCCTGATAAAAAGTTGCTGAAGTTACTGCAACGGCAGCTTCCCATGTTGATTAAATCATATCCTTCCAGCAATTGTAAAATAGCACAACACTATTTGTCGGAGGTGTTGCATGTGGCTCCCGAAAGCTTAGTTATAGGCAATGGTGCCACAGAGCTGATTGCACTTATTGTGAAGAATTTGATTGAAGATATTGCCATTCCTATTCCTACTTTTAGTGAATACATTGATAAACTCCGTAAGGAAGATTCGGCTAAGCTCTATCAGTTGCCTGTTGTCGATGATTATCAGTTGAATCTGTCGGATTATGCCACATGGATCGATCAACATAATATAACTTCGGCATTGATTATCAACCCAGGCAATCCTACGGGGCAATTATTATCCTTGGAGCAAATGATGGCGTTTCTAAACAAAATGGCGCATCTTAAGATGATTATCGTGGACGAATCGTTTATTGATTTTGCTGACGAAGATATACCTAGTTTATTACCTCATATTGATAAATTTAATAACCTGATATTGGTACGCAGTATGAGTAAACATTGCGGTATTCCCGGTTTGAGATTGGGTTACTGCTGCTCGTCAAATCAAGAGTTTTTAAACAGCTTGCGCAAGCTCTTACCTGCTTGGAATATCAATACCGTGGCGGAATATTTCCTTAGCCAGTTAAAGCGCACGGATGCTGAATATCAAAAGGCTCGTATGAAAGTGATAGCAGATGTGCAATACCTATATGCACAGCTAAAAGATATTGAAGGTTTTCATGTATATCCTACAGGAAGTAATTTTGTGTTGGTAAAATTGACTTGCGGACATACTGCTACGGATTTACAGCATGTATTGTTAGAGAAATACCATGCGTATGTGCGCGATTGTAGCAACAAGCTTGGGTTGGATAATTACCATATCCGTGTAGCATCGCAAGGAAAGAAGAAAGATAAAATATTGATAAAGGCGTTGAAAGAGATTGCTACAAAGAGATAAACGCTTAACGATTAGAGATAAACAGTATAGTAATTATTGCTAATAAAAATATGAAAAAGGTACTCATAGTATCGCGTCGATTGACACGTAAAAATAAGCTTATCAATTGGGTGTCGGAAATCTATCTGGAGATATTGGCTAAGGCAGGTGTAATGCCTATTATTGTACCTATTGCTCCCGGTACACCTGAAATCTTGTCGGAATACCTGAATGATTATGATGGCCTGTTGATGATGGAAGGCGGCGATATCGACCCTAAATATTATAACGAAACTTATCCCATCGAGGAACTGGATGAATATGACCCGTTGAAAGATACGATAGAAATTGCCTGTTTGAAACATGCTATGGCGGCGGATAAACCAATACTTGGCTTCTGCCGTGGCATACAATTAATCAATGTTATGCATGGCGGAACAGTACATAAAGATGTGCATGAGGCCAACAATCGCTCTGTGGTGCATATCAATTATGACAACTACGACGGACATCGACATCATATAAATATAATAGAAGGTACGCCTTTGTTCGATTGGTATCAGGTAAAAGAATTAATGGTGAACAGTTACCATCATCAAGGTATTAAAATGCTTGGGTCCGATTTGTTGCCCATGGCTGTGGCTGATGATGGTTTGGTGGAAGGTGTGTATAATCCGAATCACCGATTTCTGGTAGGTTTGCAATTTCATCCAGAGAGAATGTATGCTGATTATCCGGGAAATAAGAAAGTGTTTGAGGCATTTGTGAAAGCACTTAATAAAGAGGTTAGAGATTAACGCTTAGAGATAACCAATGATTGCTTTTGAATTTTTTATTAATCGTTTATCTCTCATCTCTCATCTCTTATCGTTTTTTATTATTAACTATTAACTATTCATTATTAATTATAAAGGATGAACATTCAAATTTTTAAAGAGATTTCGCGCAAGTACAAAGTGATATTCTTTGACTCATACGGCGTATTGAGAAACTATAAAGGTATATACCCCGGTGTGAGGGAGATGTTGCTTTCGTTGGAAGAAGATGGCATTGATTATTATATTTTGACAAACGACGCTTCAAGAAGTCCGAAATTATTAGCGAAAAGTTTTCATGATAAAGGCGTGCCCGAAATAACTGAAGATAAGATTATCTCTTCGGGTATGATAGCTATGGATTACATGGTAAATAAAATAAGTTCCGGTACCTTAGTCTATCTTGGAACGGAACGGTCAGCTCATTATGTTGAATCAATAGGATTAAAAACAATATCTATTAAAGATGTTGATTTGGATGATATAGAAGATGTAAGTACTCTTGTTTTACTGGATGACGAAGGTTTTGACTGGAACATAGATTTATCCAAGACTGTAAACTTGTTGCGTAAAAAAAGTATTCCGGTTATCGTTGCTAATTTAGATGCCACTTATCCTGTTAATAATGAAGATGTAAATATAGCCATTGGAGGACTAGCCGAATTGTTGGAAAAGATGGTGAAGAAAACCTTTATGCGCTTTGGTAAGCCGGACTCACAGATGTTTAATTTTGCCTACAATTATGTTATAAACAAAAATCATGTTGGCAAAAGAGAAATCCTAATGGTGGGAGATACTCTTAAAACAGATATCATTGGTGGAAATAAGTTTGGCATAGACACCTGTCTCGTTCTTTCGGGTAATGTGCAAGCTAAAAACGCAGAACTCAATATTGCTTCATCAGGTATCATTCCTGACTTTATTTGTAACTCGGTGACGACATGATATGCTATCTACTAAAAACAAAAAGAGCCTGAATGTTTATTCAGGCTCTTTTTGAAAATAATATATAAGAATTTATTTCTTTAAGAATTTATCAATATGTTCAGCAGCTTGACGACCTGAGTCGATAGCACGAACCACCAAGCTGGCACCTGAAGCAGCATCACCTGCAGCAAATACTTTTTCTACACTTGTTTGGCGCGTTTTAGGATTGATATTCACATTGCCACGAACATCATAAAGAAGACCAAGCTCATCAAGCAAGCCTTTGTGTACAGGGCTTACAAATCCCATAGCAAGGGTTACTAATTCGGCTTTGATGACTTCAGGTTTACCAACTTCTTTCATTGAAAGTCGACCTTGAGTATCATATTCCCAGGCTACTTCAATTACTTCAACACCTTTCAGATTACCATCTTTATCAGCGATAAATTTCTTGGTTGCCAAATTCCAACGACGCACACAACCCTCTTTGTGAGAGCTCGAAGTACGCAAAGTATTTGGCCAGTATGGCCATGGAGTATCAGGATTAGTTCCTTCCGGTGGTTGTGGTAAGATTTCAATTTGAGTAACACTTTTTGCTCCTTGGCGGATAGAAGTACCTACACAGTCGGAACCGGTATCTCCACCACCAATCACTAATACATTTTTACCTTTGGCAGATATTATGCTAGTTTCTGCTATTTCATCACCACGATTAAGGTGGTTTTGTTGTGTCAAAAAGTCCATAGCAAAATGCACACCCAGAATATTACGACCTTCTACAGGTAAATCGCGAGGAGCACCTGCACCGATTGTAATACACACCGCATCGTACTTTTTCAATATCTCAGCACCGGAAATATCTTTACCTATTTCTGTATTCGTTTTAAGCTCAACCCCTTCCGCAGCCATAAGGTCTAAACGACGGTCGATAATTGCTTTGTTTAATTTGAAATCAGGAATGCCAAAACGCAAAAGTCCACCGATAGCACTGTCTTTTTCAAATAAAGTAACAGTATATCCTTTTTTGTTCAATTGATTAGCCGCAGCCATACCTGCAGGACCTCCACCAATAACCGCAACAGTTTTACCATTACGCGTTTTAGGTGGTTTTGGTTTCATATATCCTTGTTGGTATGCATATTCAATGATAGCTGCCTCGTTTTCACGAATAGTAACGCTGTTCTGATCAAGATTTAATACACAAGCCTTTTCGCAAGGTGCAGGACATATACGGCCTGTAAATTCAGGGAAGTCGTTTGTAGTTTGCAATAACTCTGAAGCATCTTTCCACTTGCCTTTGTATAGTAAATCTTGCCATTCCGGCATTTTGTTGCTTACAGGACATGCCCAATGACAGAAAGGAACACCACAATCCATACAGCGAGATGCTTGTAATATGCGGTCTTCAGTATTCAGGGTTTGCTCAACCTCACCGAAATCTGCTACTCGTTCGTGAACCGGACGATAGCCTGCTTCTTTTTTATTAATGTTTAAAAAACCTTTTGGATTTCCCATTGTCGTATAAAGTTAACATTTAATAGATAAACAAGTTAGCCAGTTTTTTGTTTGACGCTTATTTAAATATTATTTGTTTATTATTAATTATTTATTGTTTTAATAGTCTCTTTCTACTTGAGCTATTTTCTTGCTGATAGCTTCCATTTTTTCTTGGTGCAATACTTTCTTGTATTCGATTGGCACTACTTTAATGAATTGGTCAACATAATCATCCCAATTGTCTAGCATCTGTTTAGCAAGCGGACTTTGAGTGTGTTTATGGTGTTCACATATCAGTTCTTTCAATTCACGGTTATCGCTCATATCTTCGATAAGAGATAATTCCACCATTTCCATATTACAGAAATAGTCGAAGTCACCGTTTTTATTCCAAACATAAGCAACACCACCACTCATACCGGCAGCAAAGTTACGACCTGTAGTGCCAAGCACTACGGTGCGTCCTCCTGTCATATATTCGCAGCAGTGGTCACCGGCACCTTCAACAACGGCAATACCGCCTGAATTTCGAACACAGAAGCGTTCGCCTGCACGACCATTGATAAATACTTTACCGCTTGTAGCTCCATAAAGAAGTGTATTACCAACAATGATATTTTCTTCCGGTTTAAAAGTGTATCCTGTAGGAGGCACAACCACAATTTTACCACCCGAAAGTCCTTTGCCAAGGTAATCATTAGCGTCACCCTCTAAGCGGAAACTAACTCCTTTTGCAAGGAAAGCTCCAAAGCTTTGTCCCGCAGAACCTTTGAAGACACAAGAAATGGTGTCAGCTTGTAAACCTGCATATCCGTAGCGAAGAGCAATTTCTCCTGAGAGCATAGCGCCTACAGTACGATCTGTATTTTTGATTTCTCTTGTTAATGAAACTGCTAAACCATTTTCGATTGCGCCCTTTGCATCCTTAATCAAACCAAGATCAATTACATTGTCAATGCGATGTATTTGAGGTTTAATATTTTTAATGGCATTTTTGCCAGCTTCTTTAGGATAATATAATAATTTAGAGAAGTCGAGTTTTTTGATTTTTTCGTTTTCGTCAGACGGAACAAATTCAATCAAATCTGCACGACCAATAATCTCATCCAAACTTTTGAAACCTAATTCTGCCAAATGCTCGCGTACTTCTTCTGCCAAATAAGTAAAGAAATTAATCAAATACTCATATCGACCGATAAAGCGTTTACGCAATTCAACATCTTGAGTGGCTACACCACGAGGGCAGGTATTTAAGTGACACTTACGCATCATAACACAACCTAATACAATCAAAGCACTGGTTGCAAAGCCGTATTCTTCAGCACCTAGTAAGGCTGACATGATGATGTCTTTACCTGTTTTAAGCTCACCATCGGCTTGAAGACGAACTTGACCACGCAAGTTGTTCATCACCAATGTTTGTTGTGTTTCTGCTAAACCAATTTCCATTGGTAATCCCGCATGTTTTATTGAACTTGAAGGACTTGCTCCTGTACCACCTTCGCAACCACTAATCAAAATCATATCAGCTTTTGCTTTTGCTACTCCGGCAGCCACAGTTCCTACACCACTTTCTGATACTAACTTAACTGTTATACGAGCTTTTGGATTGACATTTTTCAAATCGAATATCAATTGAGCCAAATCCTCGATAGAATAAATATCATGGTGAGGAGGTGGTGAAATCAAGGAAATGCCCGGAATTGAGTGACGAGTTTTAGCAATAATCTCATCTACTTTATATCCCGGAAGCTGACCGCCTTCACCCGGTTTTGCACCTTGTGCAATCTTTATTTGAAGTTCATCGGCATTTACCAAATATTCGGTTGTTACCCCAAATCTACCGGAAGCAACTTGCTTTACAGAGCTACGAGCACTGGTTCCATCAGCACGAGGTTTGAAGCGTTCAGGATCTTCGCCTCCTTCACCGGTATTACTTCTACCACCCAATTTATTCATGGCTATTGCCATCGCTTCGTGTGCATCAGCACTAATAGAACCATATGACATGGCTCCTGTAACAAAGCGTTTAGTAATTTCACTTACAGGCTCAACTTCTGAAATATCAATTGGGTTGCGTTTATATTGGAAAAAGTCGCGAATGAATATTTTACAATCCTTATCGTCAACTAATTTTGAATATTCTTTGAAAACACTATAGTTTCCTGTTTTAGTTGCAATTTGTAGTTTAGCAATTACTTCAGGATTCCAAGCGTGTTTCTCTCCAGTTTTACGATATGCATAAGTTCCGATATTCTCAGAAAGTGCATCTGCAATTTCTTCGACAGCAAATCCTTTGTTGTGAGAAATAATAACATCCTTTGCTATATCAGCTAAATCGGCACCTTCTATTTTAGAAGTAGTTCCTTTGAAATATTTCTCCAATATACTTGTATTCAAACCGATTGCCTCAAATATCTGAGCACCACGGTAGCTTCTAATTGTAGAGATACCCATTTTAGACAGCACTTTCAATAAGCCTTTTCTTATAGCTTTTATATAGTGATTTTCAGCTGTTTCAAAGTCAAGTTTTAGGTTTCCTTGTGCAATTTGATCTTCAAGAAGAGCAAATGCAAGATATGGATTTATTACATTGGCACCATAACCTACTAATAAGGCAAAGTGCATGATTTCACGAGGTTCACCGGTTTCCACCACCAAGTCAATTTGCATGCGTTTGCGTTTGTCAATTAAATAATGATGAACAGCAGAAACAGCTAATAAAGATGGGATAGGAGCCAAGTCTTTGGTTACTCCTCTATCGCTCAATACAATGTAATTGTTGCCTTTGTCAACCGCTTGTTCCGCTTTTAAGCAAAGTTCTTTAACGGCTTTTTCCATCCCCTCTTTACCTTCTTTTACATTGAAAAGCATAGGTAAAGTTTGTGTAGAAAATCCTTTATAGCGAAGGTTAACGATTAAGTCAAGCTCTTTATTTGTAATAATAGGGCATTTTGTTTTTACCACCTTACAATGTTCAGGGATTGGCTCCAACATATTTTTTTGCAAAGAACCAATGTAACCTGTAAGCGACATTACCAATTCTTCACGAATTGGATCGATTGGTGGATTGGTAACTTGAGCAAATAATTGACGAAAATAAGAGAATAACCGTTGTGGTTGGTCAGAGAATACTGCCAATGAAGAATCATTACCCATTGAATTAGTAGGCTCTTGTCCATCTTTAGCCATAGGTAACATAAGCATTTCAGCGTCTTCTTTCGAATAGCCGAATACCTGAAGTAACGATTTGTAATTGTCAATAGTTGTTTTTACCGAACGACCTGAAGAAATTTCGCTTAAATCAACACGGTTTTCGTTCAACCATTCTTTATATGGATATGCTTTTGCTAAGTTCTGTTTAAGTTCAGCGTCATAGAACACTTCACCGGTTTGTGTATCCACCATCAACATCTTACCTGGACTCAAGCGGCCTTTTTCTTTGATGTTTTTAATATCAAAATTTTGAACACCTATTTCAGATGCTACAATCATCATATTGTCTTTGGTAATAAGATAACGAGCCGGACGCAAACCATTACGGTCAAGCAATCCACCTGCATAACGACCATCTGTAAATAATAATGTGGCAGGACCATCCCAAGGTTCCATGAATATTGAATGATATTCGTAGAATGCTTTTAAATCTGTAGAGATAGGATTTTTTTCGTTCCAACTTTCAGGAACAAGCATGGCTAAGGCATGAGGAAGTGATTTTCCTGACATCACAAGAAATTCCAAAGCATTGTCAAGTGATGCACTATCACTCATTTCCGGTTGCATGATAGGGAACAACTCGTTAAGGTCACCTAATTGCTCTGATTTCAATACACTTTCACGGGCTTCCATCCAGAAACGGTTACCTTTGATTGTATTGATTTCTCCATTATGACCTAGCAAACGAAATGGTTGTGCCAAATCCCAAGTAGGCATGGTGTTAGTACTAAAGCGGGAGTGAACCAATGAAATTGCACTGGTTAAGTGTTTATCCGTTAAATCAGGGAAGTAGTGTCTTAATTGTTCGGAGGTTAACATCCCTTTGTAAACCATTCTTTTTGAAGAAAGACTTACAATATAGAAGCTGCGTTTTTGAGAAATTGAAGATTTAGTAAGCGCTTTCTCAATTTTCTTGCGAACGATATAAAGTTTTAGTTCAAGTTCTTCTTGATTATTACAGCCTGTTACGAATATCTGTTTTATTTGAGGCTCGTTAGAACGAGATATTTCACCAAGAATATCACTATTTACGGGAACATCACGCACAAAGATTAGTTTTAATCCTTCTGCTTCTACTTTTTCTTGGATGGTTTTTAAACATGCCTCGGCTTCGTTTTGTTGCTTAGGTAAAAACACCAATCCTGTACCGTAGGTTCCTTTTTCAGGAACAGCAATGCCTTGTAGAAGAATGAATTCATGAGGAATTTGTAACATAAGTCCTGCACCGTCACCGGTTTTGTTGTCAGCACTTTCAGCTCCACGATGTTCCATATTTTCCAACACCTGAAGACCTCTTTCTACAATGTCATGAGATCTTTTTCCGTCAATTTGTAATACTAATCCAACGCCGCATGCGTCGTGTTCATTCTCAGGGTGATAGAGTCCCTGAGCAGGTCTTTGATACATAATTTTTCCCCTCTTTTAGGTTTGAATAAAAATGATATTGAGAAAATCATTTTGTTTTATTAGCGTTGTCCCTATTCCACCTACCAATCCCCTCTAGATTACTATGTATTATAGAACCTAGAGGGGATAGTATTAATTGCTACATCTCTATAGTTGTATGAGGTGAGGCCATTTGCCTAATAAAAGTGATTTATCGATTTTTCTATAAATGTCTTTAAATTAGTCAATGATTTTTTATCAAATTAATGCTATTGAGTAATTCTTAAAGCGAGTTGCAAAGATATAAAAGTGTTTTTAAAGAGCCCAAAATTGCATGAAATATTTACATTCTTTTTACCAATTTTGACTAGAAGGATAGATTTGGTAGTTGAATGGTAGAAAACTGCTTGCAGACATTAATTGCTAAGCAGGATTCTGAAATTCTTGTTATTGAATTTTAAAAGATAAAGAAGCCATGATTTTAAATTTTGAAAGAAAAAACCTATTGTTTTTTACTTTCAAAAGATTATATAACTGTTTTCATCATCTTTTTTAACACTTACATTCTCTGTTTTCTCTGAATTTATTGTGCAAAAACGAGGAAAGAACTTGAATATTCCCTTTCCTCGTTTTCTTATAATTAATTACAATTTCTTAGTCAAATGTAGTATATGCTGTTTCGTGATGCATGGTTTCATCTAAACCGATTGCTTCTTCTTTTTCAGATGCACGAACACCCACTGTTTTCTCAACTATTTTGAATAAGATGAATGTCATAATACCTGAGTATGCAATAGTAGCTCCTACAGATATGAATTGTACTGAAACTTGATGCCAGTTACCATAGAAACCTCCGCTACATGCTGATTGGATAGCTGGTGTGGCAAGAAAACCTACAGCTATAGCTCCAAGAATACCACCAATTCCATGTACTCCAAATGCATCTAATGAGTCATCATATCCTAATTTTGGTTTTACATAAGCAACCATTACGAAACATACAAGAGATACCAATACGCCAATTGCTAATGCTCCCGGAATGCCTACAAATCCTGCGGCAGGTGTGATGGCAACCAATCCTGCTACTGCACCTGTGGATATACCTACAATGGTTGGTTTTTTACCTACAATCCAGTCAAGTAAAGCCCAAACAAATGCTGCTGTTGCTGCCGCAATGTGTGTTGCCATAAATGCACTGGCAGCTAATCCGTCAGCTGCTAAACCGCTACCTGCATTGAATCCGAACCAACCTACCCAAAGCAAACCAGCACCCATAGCTACGAAAGGAATGTTGTGAGGAGGTATAGCGTGACCTTTGTAATCGCGGCGTTTACCAAGCATTACAGCGGTTACAAGTGCTGCGACACCAGCGTTAATATGTACTACTGCACCACCGGCAAAGTCTAAAGCACCCATTTTGAATAACCATCCGTCACTTGACCATACCCAGTGTGCTACAGGGTTGTACACGATGACTGCCCAAAGTACACTGAATATTAAGAAGCCTTTGAATTTGATTCGTTCTGCAAATGCACCAATAATAAGCGCCGGTGTAATTACGGCAAACATACATTGGAACATAATAAATACGATATGAGGAATAGTTCCAATTAATTCAGGTGTACCGTTAGCAAGTAAATGCCCTGTAGCTTGGGAATGTGAAATAAAGTAAGGGCTTAAATCACTGATGTTAATGTGATTAAGAAAAGCCCAGTGGAAACCTCCGACAAATGGTTTTAGTGCTTCAATAGAGTTACTGCCAAAAGCATTGCTGTAGCCAAAAACAACCCATTCAATGCTGATAACGGCAACAAGCATAAATATTTGCATAAATACGCTCAATACATTTTTACGACGAACCAAACCTCCATAGAATAAAGCAAGACCGGGGATGGACATTAATAATACAAATGCTGTTGCTACAATCATCCATGCAGTATCTCCTGCATCTATTTTTGGAGTTACTGCTGCTACTGCTGTAGCGCCTTGAGCTAAGACCGGCAAACTAAATAAAGTTAACAAGGCCATAAGTGATAAGATATATTTTTTCATGTTTCTTTTAAAATTAATATTAATGGTCTTTTTTTTTATTTAATGTAAAGAGCTTCCGGACCTTCTTCTCCATTTCTAATTCTGTAAGAATTTTCAATGTCCCAGATGAATATCTTTCCGTCACCGGATTCACCTGTTCTTCCAGCGTCAATAATTGCTTTTATAGTTTTTTCCGCATTTTGATCGCGTACCACTATGGATAACATTCTGCGTTGGATGTAGCTTGATTGGAAAACTTGTCCACGAACCACTTGGTCTTCGGTGCTTCTTCCAAGACCTGTAATGTCCCAATAAGAAAACCACTCAATGCCCACTTCATAAAGCGCTTGCTTTACATCTTCAAATTTGGACTGTCTGATAATTGCTTCGATTTTTTTCATTTGATTAAGTTTATATTAAATATATATTGATTTATTATTCTGTTATAAATTAAAATCCATGCAAAAATATGAAAAGAATTTGTTAAATTCATTAAAAACTTACATAAATGTAGTAAAAAATAAGAAAACTTACTAAAATGTAATATAAATTAATAAAAAGCTATCAAAAGGACATGGTGTAAAAGATGATAAAAAGACATAAAATATTAAATATGAATGATAAAATGAAATAAGAATAGGTGAAAAGGTTTCTGATAATATTGAATAATACCCATGATATTTATTAATAAAAAACGGTCTTACTTGATTAGGGTAAGACCGTTTTAAACTGTTTTTAAAAACACACAATGATTTTTAACACTTAATTCTCCTTTTTGGAGATATTTTGACAAAAAAAGAAGCTGTACAAAAAAAGTCTCAATTCTTCAATGATATTTGAATATTAGAAAGAAACAATTGATTGACCTCAAATAACAACAAAAAGGGCTCTCCGATACTTTTTAGACAGCCCCTTTCCTTTTTAGTTGCGAATAACAGGACGCTATTCTGAATTGAAATCCCATAATTCATCTCGCCTTTCGCTATTTTTTAGATTAACCATTCTTTAAAAAAGTATTATTGTGCACGGGGCTTCGACTTCGCTCAGCCACCTTCCGACTGAGCTTCATTTCGTACCAACAATGCTCCGTTTCGTATCTACAATGGCGCATTTCTTATCCATAATGCTCTGTTTCGTATCCACAATAGCCCATTATGGAGCAACAATGCCGCATTTCTTACCAACAATGCCGCATTAATTACAATGGTCTATTGTATAGGTATTTAAAGATAATATACCTATATACAGTTTTATGTACAGTCTCAAAACTTTCTTGTTTCGACCCTGTTTTTTCTTCTCCGGAGGGTGTTTTTAAAGCATATACCCTAATCATAGAACTCCGATTTCTCCAAATGCACTACGGGTAAAAAATCATACAATTTAAAAAATGAAGGGCTGTCCAAAAAAATATTGGACAGCCCTTTAAAATAGTTTCTATAATAAGATAATTATCTTGATTGTGGTGTTTCAGCGTTTTTGTCTAATTTAATACCAGAATAACCTTCAGCACCCATTTCAGGAACATCTAATCCATTAAGTTCAACTTCTGGTTTTACTCTATTTCCAATAAATACGTCTAATAATTTGAATGTTACCCATCCGGCTAGCCCAATAAATATTAAGTTGGTGATTCCTCCAATTGCTTCAGCGTAGAATTGTCCTGCATCCCCATAGAAAAGACCTGTTACAGCACCTTTTACACCATTTAATCCATCTCCATAAGTTCCGTCAGCAAATAAACCAAGTGCTAAAACACCCCAAAGACCATTTGCACCGTGTACTGCGATAGCACCTACTGGATCATCAATTTTCAACTTTCTTTCTACAAAGAATGCAGCTTCTACAACAAGAGCACCTGAAATTAATCCGATTATAAGTGCACCGGCAGGAGAAACAAATGCACAAGGAGCAGTGATTGCTACTAAACCGGCTAATAAACCGTTACACATCATACTTAGATCTGGTTTTTTGCCTCTTATAAACCACATCCATAAGGTTGCTACAAGAGCACCACCACAAGATGCAATCATCGTGTTGAAAGCCACTACCGAGAAACGCAAATCTGTTCCTGATAGAGTTGAACCGGAGTTAAATCCGAACCAACCGAAAGCTAACACTAAAGTACCAAGTACTGCCATTGGGATGTTATGTCCAGGAATAGCGTTTGGTGACCCATCTTTGTTGTATTTACCAATACGAGGACCAATCATTTTTGCTCCAACGAATGCCAATACACCACCTGTTAAGTGTACAACCGATGAACCTGCAAAATCTACATGTCCATGTCCAAGACCAAAGTTAGTACCTAATTGAGCTAACCAGCCACCGCCCCATACCCAGTTGCCGTAGATTGGATAGATAATACCTCCCACAATAAATCCGAATATTGCGAAAGAAGCAAATTTCCATCTTTCAGCCATAGCGCCAGTTGGAATGGTTGCAGCTGCATCCATAAATACTACTTGGAATACAAATAAACCTAGAATGGCAACATCATACATGCCACTCATGAAAAATCCTTTTGTTCCAAATAATCCGAATGCATGTCCAAATAAGTTGATACTAACTTCACTATTTAAACCATCAAATCCGCCTAATGTTCCAACTGCACCGACACCACCAAACATGATGGCAAATCCACAGACATAGAAGGCGAGCATACCCGCGGGATATACAAAAAGGTTCATCGCCATGGTATGAGCCACATTCTTGGCTCTGGTAAATCCGGTTTCAACCAAGGCAAAACCCGCTTGCATAAAGAATACAAGAAAACCTGTTAGTAATAACCATACTAAGTTGATTGAAATTTTGTTATGTCCGGCTTGAGCTGCAACTTCGTCAAGAGTTGGTTTTCCCGCAACCTTAGCAGTTACATCACTAGTAGATCCTGTTGTTAAACCGGCAGGATCCGGCACTCTTTCCGCATAAGTATAAGTTGATGCGGATACTGTTAATAACACAAGCATTAACAGTGTTATAATTCTTTTCATAATTTATTTTGCTTTATATTATTTATTAATAAAAATTATTTTTCTCCTTTGTTGTATAATGATTCATCCCCTTTTTCTCCGGTTCTAATTCTATAAGAATCATCTATAGGTGAAACAAAGATTTTCCCATCACCTACAACTCCTGTTTTAGCTACTTTTAAAATAGCATCAACTGTTTTTTGCACATTCTGGTCGCGTACGACAATAGTCAATAGCTGACGAGGAATGTAACTTGTGTCATAAACGGTTCCTCTGTAAGAATGCTCAGACTTTTTTACTTCGTTTCCAACTCCTGTTGCATCCCAATAGGAGAAGAATTCAATACCGACTTCGTTAAGTGCTTCTTTCACTTCCTCAAATTTTGAGGTACGAATAATTGCTTCAATTTTCTTCATTTAAATTTCATTTTTTTGTTAAACACTTCGTTTGATTATATCTTTTTATTAAAAGTTGTTTATTCACAGTGCAAATATATGCATATGTTTTTAAAAACAAAAAATATCTATCAAAAATATCATTAATATTTTAAAAAAATATCATTATGAAAGCATATGCAATATATTGCTTTCATAATGATTGATTTAAAAGATATTCCTTTGTTGAAAAAATATCACAAGAAACGCCCTATAGACTTTATCTATAGGGCGTTTCTTAAATTTGATCGTAAACGACTGTGAGTTTTCTATTTTATATCAAACAAAGTATCATCACCTTTTTCCTTGGTTCGGATTCGGTATGTATCAAGACATTCATAAATAAAGATTCTTCCATCGCCTATTTCACCTGTATATGCGGTTTTCATAAGGCAATCTATTGTTTTTTGAAGATTTATGTCTCTTACTACAATTGATAGCGTTTTTCGTGAAATAAACTCTGTATCATATGATGCACCACGGTATGAACCTTTTTTGTTTTTCTCATTTCCAACTCCCGTCGTGTCGTAGTAGGAAAAGAAATCTATATCAATTTCATGTAAAGCATCTTTTATTTCTTGGAGTTTAGAGCTTCTTATAATTGCTTCGATTTTTTTCATAATAAATTAATTTAGTTTATTAATAATTTTTGAAGATGGAACTCATTTACAAAGTTAATAATTTGATTGAAATGAATTCCATCATTTAAGTTAATGCAAATTAATCTCGATAAGCTTGTGCTCCATGTTCAAATACATCAAGACCACCAGGACCTGTTTCACCTTCTGGTTCAACACGAAGTTTGAATGGATATGGTAATTTACTTACAAATAACATAACTAAAAGTGATATGGCAAGAGTTGCAAATGTTATTGTAAAACTTCCGATAGCTTGAGCTTTTAGCACATCCCATCCACCTCCGTAGAATAAGCCTTTTACTAACGTGGGCGCTGAATTATCAGGACCCATAGGACCTGTAGCACCAAATTCACCACTTGCAAACAATCCTAGAGATAATGTTCCCCAAATACCGGCCAAGCCGTGTACCGATACTGCACCCACAGGGTCATCAATACGAAGGAATTCCATTAAATATACGCCACCAAATACTACCAAACCAGCAACAGCACCAATAATAATAGACCCGAATGGAGATACCCAGTAACATGGACAAGTAATTGCAACTAGACCTGCTAACATACCGTTTAAAGCAAAGCCTGTATCAAATTTACCTTTAAAAGGACCAATCCAAAGAGCACATAACATCGCAATTAACGAACCTGTACAAGCTGCAATAGTTGTATTTGCAGCAATTCGACCAATTCCAATATAATCCATAGCTGAAAGCGTACTACCAGGGTTGAAACCATACCAACCGAACCATAACAAGAATGCTCCAATGGTAGCTAATGGTAAGCTGTGAGCGGCAGGTAATCCACCTTTAGTTTTGTCATCTCTTAAGAATACACGACCGATACGAGGCCCTAACACAATGGCTCCGGCAAGAGATACAACACCACCAATGGTATGAACTACAGTTGAGCCTGCAAAGTCACGGAAAGGTTGACCTAAAGATGGTAAGAAATGTCCGGGAGTTCCCATTAAAGCTAAGAAACCGTCAGGACCCCAAGCCCAGTGACCAATGATTGGATAAATCAAAGCAGTAACAAAAATGCTGTAGATGATATCACCACGGAAACTTGTTCGGCCAATCATAGCACCAGAAGTAATTGTAGAAGCCGTATCAGCAAAAGCAAATTGGAAAATCCAGTGTGCTAATAGAGCAACTCCAGTTGTTCCGTATGTTGCAGGAACATTTTGTAAGAAGAAATATTGGTTTCCGATAAATCCATTGCCTGCGCCAAACATAAATGCATAACCGATTGCCCAAAATGAAATGCCACAAATAGCAGTGTCTAAAACACACTCTACCAAGATATTTACAGTTTCTTTTTTTCTTGCGAAACCAGCTTCAAGCATTACAAAACCAGCTTGCATACCAAATACTAAGAAGGCTGCAACAAGTGTCCAAACTGTGTTTAATGAATTTATTACTACTGTTTCATGTGCAGTATATGTATCTGCTGCATTAGCTGATGTTCCACCAAGTAAATTTGGAACAATTACAATTGCAGCGACTACCGCCATTAAACCTATCATTTTACCTGTGATAAGGGTGGCGAACAATCGCCAATCTTTCGGTTTTGAGATATTCTCCAGAATTCTAGAGAAATATCCACCCCTTGTGGGGTGTGCTAAAGTTCTACTCATAACGATAAATATTAAAAATTAAATAACTCTTTACTCCATTGTTTTTTTGAAAATAAGATCAGATATCTTTTATAAAACTAGTTTTAGTTGTTTTTTGAAATTTGTTTTTACTAAAAAATAGTTTAAGATTCCTCTGTCCGTCTTCGGATTTAATCCGAAGACGGGTGAGAATATATATGCAATCAGTTGATTATTAGAAAGTCATACCTACAACAAAGTAAGCTGTTTCTACTTGAGGGTTAAAGCCTAATACACCGTAAACAGGTAGGCTGAATGAGTCAGAGAATTTGATGGTTTTAGATGTTTTCAAACCCACATTGATAACTGAGAAGCCTTGAGATTTTCCTGCAGTGTACATACCGGGACTATCTAAAAGGGATGCTCCAAGGAATAGTTTTGTATTGTCAGACAAAGGATAACCTAATTCTAAATAAGTAGAGTATGCATTTACTAATTTAGTGCTGTCAGAATTTAATTTTTTGTCTGCGCCATAAAACATAGTATTTAATGAAATACTTAATGGAAATGATTTTACCCCTGCATAATTTAATGAAGCTTCAAATACATGGTCGGTAGAATCATTCTTGTATTTGAAATAACTTTTAGTAAAGTTCCAGTTATAATCGGTTACTGTTGCAGAGAATATATCTGAGAATGCATAAGTTGCAGATAAGTCAACTTCTTTTACATTACCAGAGAAACTCCCTGAACCCCATGCTCCAAGTGTGAGGCCACCTATAGTATAAGAAACTGTTGGTTGGAAATTAGGAGAACCTCCTTTTGAGCCTTCTTGTGCAATACCACGCCATACATAGGAGCTTACAAGGTCTGCACTAACTGAAAAGCTGCCTTTTGCAGGTGCTGCAGGAGCTGTTTGTGCGTTTGCACTAATTGAAATTGTAATAAATAACAAGCCCAAAAGGACTTTCGCGATTGTTCTACTCAAAGTTTTCATAATTCAATTGTTTTTGAAAAATTAATAAATAAAAATTAATATAAGATTGAATACAGTCAATTCTTGTTTTCTCTTTCCGGAAACTGAAAACATCAATTGTCTTTCTTCGTTTGTTTTTTTTATATATTATACTTTGAATGCGCGAGACCTTTTGGGCTTGTTAGAAAGAATAAGTTTGTTGCTTATTTGAATAGTGTTTTTAATCTATCCATAGCTTCCATTGTGTCTTCTTTTTTGCCAAAGGCGGTGAGTCTGAAATAACCTTCACCACTTGGACCGAAACCTACACCGGGTGTTCCTACCACATTTACTTTAGTAAGAAGTAAATCGAAGAAATCCCAAGATGTCATGTTGTTCGGAGTTTTTAACCAAATGTATGGGGCATTTACTCCACCAAAAATCTCAAATCCCATCTCTAACAGACTTTCTCTGATAATTTTCGCATTCGTCATATAATAGTTAACAAGTTCTCTTACTTGTTTTTGTCCTTCTTCACTGTAAACAGCTTCTGCAGCTCGTTGGATCACATAAGGCACACCGTTGAATTTAGTAGTATGGCGTCTGTTCCATAATTTATTTAGCTGCACTTTTTCACCGCTCTCGGTATAAGCTTCCAGTTCTTTAGGGATGATGGTGTAAGCACAACGGGTTCCGGTAAATCCGGCAGTTTTCGAAAAACTTCTAAACTCTATCGCTACTTTCTTCGCACCTTCAATTTCGTAAATACTGTGCGGAACATCGGTTTCTTGAATGTAAGCTTCATAAGCTGCGTCAAATAAAATCAAACATTTATTTTCAGTAGCATAATCCACCCACACTTTCAGTTGATCTTTTTTAAGCGTTGTTCCCGTTGGATTATTCGGATAGCATAAGTAAATAACATCTGGTTTCTCCGTTGGTAGTGATGGCACGAAATTATTTTCGCTGGTGCAAGGGATATATACAATGTTTGTCCACTTGCCACTTTCTTGATAATTGCCTGCGCGTCCTGCCATTGCGTTGGTATCTACATACACCGGATAAACAGGGTCGGTTACTGCTACTTTGTTTTTTACGCTTAAAATATCTCCAATATTTCCTGTATCGCTTTTGGAGCCGTCGCTCACAAATATTTCGTCGTTTTGTATATCTAAACCTCTCGGTTTAAGGTCTTTTTCAATTATTGTGTCCACTAGGAATTTATATCCTTGTTCGGGACCGTAGCCTTTAAATGTTTCTGCTTTTGTCATCTCATCTACTGCAGTGTGCATCGCGTTTGTTACCGCTAATGGAAGTGGGCGGGTTACATCACCGATTCCCATGCGGATGATTTTAGCGTTTGGGTTTGCATTGCTGTATTCACCAACTTTACGTGCGATTTCTGAAAATAAATAACTGCCAGGCAGTTTAAGGTAGTTTTCGTTTACTAATACCATGATGATTAAAATAATTAATTATTTGTTTTTGTATTTAACTCGTCAACTTGTTTACTTGTCAACTCGTTTACTATTCTGCTAGTTCTCCTTCAAAAACAGTAACTGCTTCGCCTGTCATAAAGACATGGTTGCTAGCTTCGTCCCATTCTATTTCCAAATTTCCACCCAAGAGTTTTAAGGTTGCCTTGCGTTCGCTAACGTCATTTAAAACAGCGGCCACAAGGGCGGCACAAGCACCGGTTCCACAAGCTAAGGTTTCACCGGTTCCGCGTTCCCAAACACGCATTTTTAAGGTGCTACGATCCAAAATTTCAATGAACTCTGTGTTAGTGCGTTTTGGAAAAATCGTGTTGTTTTCAAACTTCGGTCCCAATTCAGGGAGATTCAATGAATCAATTCCGCTAGTGAAAATTACAGCATGAGGGTTTCCCATTGATACGCAGGTAATTTTGTATTCTTTACCATCTATTGTTAGCGGCACGCTTACCGCTTTATCTTGGTTGATATTGACTGGAATTAGAGCAGGCACCAAAATCGGTTCGCCCATGTCCACTCTTACTGTGGATACTTTTCCATTTTCAATATTCAGTTTTAAAATTATTTCACCTGCTCTGGTTTCAAGACTAACTACTTCTTTTGTTGTCAAGCCTTTTTCATAAACAAATTTACCTATACAGCGTGTTGCGTTTCCGCACATTTCAGATTCCGATCCATCGGAGTTGAACATCCTCATTCGGAAGTCGCATGTATCTGAAGGTAAAATAAGAACAAGACCATCTGAGCCTATGCCAAAATTTCGGTTACTCAATTTCAATGCTAATTCGGAGGGGTTGTCTATCGTTTCGGTAAATCCGTTTACATATATGTAATCGTTACCCGCACCTTGCATTTTTGTGAATCTTAAGGGGCTTTCCCCTTTTGTCGTTGTTTTCATTACAAAGATAATATGTGTTTATAAATTGACAAAAATAATAGCAAATAAATAGTAAAATATTTAATAAAGTGTCATAATGTAAATCAAAAACATTAAATACATATCAGAATGATAATTTCCGTTTCTTGTTTTTATCTTTTATGAGTGAGTTCTTCTTTCATAATGCAAGCAATTTTTTTCTTGGTTTTGCAATTTTAAGTTAAAAAGCCTACATTTTCGTGACCCGTTTGTGTTGTTAAATGCATTTTAACACTTCTGGAAATTTATTTTGTGTTTTAGAGCATAAAATTACAATGTTTTGAGGAATTATAAAAGTTTACAAACATACATTTTCACAATTTTGTATATTCTTAAGGTAAGAATGATGAGTTTTTGAATGATAGAACGCTTGTAATTTGTACTTTTGCAATGAAACTTTCATAATTGCCATGGATTTCAGAACCATCATTACCATACCCAATGCTAATCAGAAAATCAGCCATACGAATCAGCTGATGATGCTTGGTTCTTGTTTTACCGAAAATATTGGCGAACGCTTGCATAATGCTAAGTTTAAAGTGGATATTAACCCTTTTGGCATTCTATATAACCCAATTTCGGTGGCAAATTCTTTGGATAGGTTGATTAATAAACAATTGTTTGTTGAAGAAGAGCTTTTTCATAGTAATGACCAATACCACAGTTTTAGTCATCATAGTCGTTTTTCGGCAACCACAGTAGCTGAATGTTTACAAGGAATAAACGAACGATTAGAACAATCAGCTAATAATTTACGACAATCAGATTTTCTTTTTATCACTTTTGGAACAGCTTGGGTGTATGAGTTGAAAGAAACAGGTAGCATAGTTTCCAATTGTCATAAGCTTTCAGATAAACTTTTTTCTCGTCGTAGATTGACCGTGGTAGAAATAGTTGCATGTTATACTGAGTTTATCGTTAAGTTGCAACAAATAAATCCAAAACTTCAAATCTTATTTACTGTTAGCCCCATTAGACATTGGAAAGATGGGGCACATGAGAATAATGTCAGTAAATCTGTCCTTTTGTTAGCAATTGAAGAATTGAAACAGCAATTTGAAAGTATTAGTTATTTTCCTGCTTACGAACTGTTGCTAGACGAGTTGCGTGATTATCGCTTTTATGCAGAAGATATGTTTCATCCAAACTCCACGACAATTGATTATATTTGGAATCGTTTCTCAGATTGCTATTTTTCCAAAGAAACACAACGCACTACGACAGAAATTGAGAAACTCAAGCGTAGTTTGGCGCATCGACCGTTTAACAAAACTGGAGAGGAGTACCAGCAATTTTGCCAACAGAATTTGAATAAGATTAAGCATTTTGAGTTGGCTTATCCAGATATAGATTTTGAGGAGGAGAAGAAAAAGATAGAAGAGATGAACGATTAGAAATTAGCGATTAATAAACCAAACTGCGACTCAGCGTCTCTGCGAGAGAATTTAAATAGTAAATAAAAAACCATGTCAACAGAAAACAAAAAGAAGAAAGAAAATCCCTTATGGAATCTAGCGTTCAATATCGTGGTTCCTGCAGTTTTATTAAGTAAATACACGACTCTTTGTGCGAAGATACATTTTGACGGAATCATTTTTCCGTTTAAGTTGGGTGAATCTATAAATCAAGCTGGAGCAAATGGTTTGGTGCTGGCGTTGTTATTTCCTTTAGCATACTTTTTCTATGATTTGGCAGTACGAAAGAAACGCAATTTCATCTCTATACTTGGGTTCTTTGGTATTTTGGTTACTGGTGCAGTGGGTATTTTCCAGTTGCCATCTTTTTGGATAGCAGTAAAGGATACGGCTATTCCTTTGGTAATAGGTTTGGCAGTTTTAATATCGTTGAAAACTAAATTTCCATTGGTTAAAAAAGTATTTTATAACGAAGAAATTATCGATACAGAAAAAGTTAATGCTGCTTTGAAAAAAAATAATGCACAAGAAGCTTTTGAGCGTTTGTTTGTTGTAAGTACCTATTGGATGTTCTTATCATTTTTAGTTTCAGCAGTGTTGCACTATTTTGTGGCAGTGCATTTTCTAAAGAGCGCCATTCCAACCAACGAAGAATTAGGTCAGTTAATGGCTTGGAAATATCCTATGATTGTACTTCCTCTAACTTTAATTATGCTTGGAATTGTACTTTATATTTTCAATAAAATAGTAAAATTAACTGGTTTGAAATTTGAGGAAATATTTAGGATTGAAGAAGAGAAGACCCCTAAATCTCCTAAAGGAGACTTAGGAGAATCCAATCAGAAGTGATATTGTTTTGATTATATAATATCTTTGAATAAAAAATAAAGCAAGTACAATGTCAAAGCCCCTTCAAAGGGGTATTTTATATTTATCTTATGAAATATTCACTCCAACAATTAGCCAAAATCACCCAAGCTAAACTAATAGGCAAAGGCGACGCACAAATTGATTGGCTATTGACAGATAGCCGTGCCGTATCATTTCCTGAAGAAAGCCTTTTTGTGGCTATTAAATCACCACGCAACAACGGACACAAATACATTGAAGCTCTTTACGAAGCGAATGTGTGCAACTTCTTGGTTAGCGAACAACCTGCTGGGCTTAAGAATGCCAATTTTTTGTTGGTAGATGATACCCTGAAAGCGATGCAGGCAATTGCGGCTTTTCACCGAGCTCAGTTTAAAGTTCCGGTTGTGGGCATTACGGGTAGTAATGGTAAAACCATTGTGAAGGAATGGTTGTATCAATTGCTGCAAAAAGATTATGCGATTACGCGTTCGCCACGCTCATATAACTCTCAAATTGGAGTGCCACTTTCCGTTTGGGAAATGAATGCACAAACACAATTGGGTATTTTCGAAGCCGGTATTTCCTTGCCGGGCGAGATGGAAAAGCTGGCTCCGGTAATTGCACCAACTATTGGCATTTTCACCCATTTAGGCGAAGCTCATCAGGAGAATTTTTCTTCGTTGAAAGAAAAATGTAACGAAAAACTAAAGCTATTCAGAAATGCGGAAGTGCTTATTTATCAAAAAGATGATAAATTAGTGGATATTGCCGTATCACAATCGGATATCAAAGCTAAGTTATTTACTTGGGGGAAAAACAAGGATGTTGATGTTCAAATTCAGGTAGTAAGCAAACAAAATGGTACTTCTAACATTTCATATACTTATAAAGAAAAACCTGCAGAGATATGTATTCCATTTACCGATGAGGCTTCCATAGAAAATAGTATGCATTGTTTAGCATTGCTTTTATATTTAGGAAAAGGAACTAGTGTCATTGCAGAACGAATGCAGCAACTCGAAGCCATAGCCATGCGCCTCGAAGTAAAAGAAGGTTTGCGAAATTGTATTATTATTAATGATTCGTATAATTCCGATTTAAGTTCTTTGGTTATCGCGCTAGACTTCCATAATAGCCAAGCTACCATAAAAGGAATGAAGCGTACGCTCATTTTGTCCGATATTTTGCAAAGCGGACAAAAATCCGTAGAACTATATAAAAGCGTATCGGAACTAGTTAAGAATAAAACAATTGACAAATTAATAGCTATTGGTTTGGAGCTTTCCGCAAACGAAGTTTTGTTTGATTTGTCTGAGCAATATTTCTTTCCAGACACGGAAGCATTTTTGAAATCTTCTTTGTTGGGAGAATTGAAAAACGAGGCTGTATTATTGAAAGGTTCTCGTAAGTTTAAGTTTGAAACGATTTCTGAGAAATTGGAAGCCATTGCGCATCAGACCACTTTGGAAGTGGATTTGAATGCTTTGATTCATAATGTAAATTATTTTCGCTCGCACCTAAAGCCCGAAACAAAAATCATGAGTATGGTGAAGGCCTATGCTTATGGTAGTGGCGATATAGAGGTAGCTCGTACCCTACAACATCACAACTGCGAATATCTGGCTGTGGCTGTAGCTGATGAGGGATCAGACCTTCGCAACGAAGGAATCCATATCCCCATTGTAGTAATGAACCCTGAAATTGGAGCTTTTGGAAAAATATTTGAATATAAATTGGAACCTGAAATATATAGTTTCCGCCTGTTGTATGCTTTCTTGAAAGAAGCCGAAAAGCAAGGCGTGACTAATTATCCTGTTCATATCAAAATCGATACAGGCATGAATCGGTTAGGCTTTTTGCCTGCGGAAGTGGATGATTTGATTGAGCAACTTATTGTTCAAAAACAATTGATGGTGCGCTCCGTGTTTACGCACTTGGCCGGTGCTGATGAAGGTGCCTTGGATTATTTTACCGAAGAACAAATACAACGCTTTCAGGGTAGCGCTATTAAGTTTGAAAAGTCCTTTTCTTACAAAATCATGCGTCATGTCTTGAATTCAGCAGGTGTTGAACGCTTTCCACAATACCAGTTTGATATGGTGCGTTTGGGTATTGGTCATTATGGCATCAGTGCAGTAGATCATAGCAAGCTGCAAGAAGTTTGTACACTTAAAACCACTATTCTGCAAATCAAAACTGTTCCTGCCAACGAAACGGTAGGTTATAATCGCAAAGGTAGACTTACTCGTGAAAGTGTTATTGGTGCTATTCCTATTGGCTATGCCGATGGCTACGACCGTAAGTTGGGTAATGGAGTCGGGAAGGTATTGGTAAATGGACAACTTGCACCCATCGTTGGTAATGTATGTATGGATGTATGTATGATAGATCTTACCGGCATTCCTGCCAAAGAAGGAGATGCTGTCGAATTATTCGGCCAAGGTCATTCTATCAATGAGATAGCCAAATCTCTCCAAACCATTCCTTATGAGGTGTTGACAGGGATTTCGAGAAGGGTAAAGCGGGTATATTTTAAAGAGTAGTAAGCATGAGCACATTCATAGAACACATATTTATAGTTTCCACCCACGAGGCCTTTCCCGAAAGGGCTGTGGATTTGGCTTTGCGTTTATCAAAAGGTTACGAAAAGCCTATTTGTTTTGTTTCCTATTTAGATAAAAAAATAAAAACTACCAGAACCGAAATAGAAGCTGTGCATGAAATCTGGGTAAAGCAATTGCGCTCACAATGTGAGCAGGGTGTGGAGAGTCATGTGTTGGATAAGAAAGAAGAATTTCATGCTTTTATGGAAATGGCGGAGGCTTCGATGGTAATTTTTCAATTATCCGAGAATGTAGGTTATAATAAGGTACAGACCTTTTTGAAGATCTCCCGCCAATTGCGTGTGCCATATATTTTTGTAAAGCCCTATTTTGCCCCTGTTAAGTTGGATAAAGTGTTGGTGCCGGTTACCTTCTTGATTGAAGATAGAGAAAAAGGGCCATTTAGTAGTAGCTTGGGTCGCTTTTTTGGTGCTGAATTGCTTATGATGACGGCTAAGGATTACGGCAGTAAAGCCAAACAACATACAGATGCCATTTGTACACTATTAGACAAATTCAAGTTGAATTACCGCTTTATAGAAGCAAAAAAAGATAGTTTCAAGGTGGAACTCGAGGCTACAAAACGCTGTCAAGAACTAGGAGCTGGGATGGTTATTGTTTCGGCCTCCCGAGATTATGGCTTAGATGATATAATCTTTGGTCCCAAAGAACTTTTTGCCATTAATGAAACTTCTGTACCGATAATGGTAATTAATCCTAGAGGTGATTTATATGTGCTATGTGGATAAATTAAAAAAAGAGAAGTTTTTGCTTCTCTCTTTTTATTTCAAGTATTAGTTTTTTATACATCTCACACTAAGTCCATCAAATTTAGGGGTTCTAAGAGAATCTATTTTTAGTGAATCTGCAGCATAATTTATCGAAGCATTATAAACAAAAGAGGTATTATATGCTGAAGAAGACCACCAGTTTGCATCAGTTCCTAATGCTAAGAATTCACCTGAGTAATTTGTGCCTCTGATACCTCCAGGTCTAGCACTAAAACCGCTACTATTTGTTGCTCCTGTTGGATTAAACCATAAACTAATGCCGGTTTCTTTCATTTTACCTCCGGCAATACTTTCTCCTCCCAAAGTATTGGCAAGTTGTATCCAATCATTTATTGAGGGAATTCTCCAACCTGGAGGTGCCAATATTCCGGTATTAACTGCGTACCAATTGTATAATCCACCATAAATACTTTTGTTAGTTTCATTATTACTATACCAACAAAGTGCTCCAGTAGTAAGATTATTCCATTCATAATCAGTATAAATCTTATTAATCAGACTGTCTATATTAGTACCATCGTTTAAATGTGTAACCTTCAAGTTTTCAGCCATCCATACTTGACTGCCAATTTTTATAATGTGGTATGCGTTACCGTCATAATCAATAACACCATCTACAGTAGTGAATGAAATAACATTTCCATAACCAGTACCTTTTTTGTTTGTAGCATATGCCCTTGCATAGTATGTAGTATTAGGTTGCAGTCCATTGATTTTAACAGTAAATGTTAGACTATCAGATACTATTGCTAACTTACTATTATTTATTGTTGGGTTATTCGTTGTATTCCAACAGATACCTTTCTCAATAATACCATTTTTACCATCTGATATTATTTGTGCTTTGATTATTGAGTAGGTTATATCAATGTTTGTCACATTGCCTGTACTTATGGAAGGGACTGTATCCGTACTTGTAGAAGGTGCTTTCACTAGAATATTTTTATTATCTTCAAACAAAGTACAAGAACTTAAATTTAAGATTACTAAAAGAATAATCCATACATCTTTGAGTTTCATAAATAGTTATCTTTTTAGTGTAAATATTATAGAACACCCAATTCCAATGTCGAAAGTTGAATTCGCAGATGTTTCAATGGCATAAAATGGTTTGAGATTACTAATCATGTGGATTGTTTCATTATACATGGCATTATTATCAATATTCTTTCTCCATGAACAATATATACTTGGAGAAATTGTAATCTCTATTTTCTTATTGTATAAGTAGGTGAATCCAAATCCAATATGATTGTTGTTTTGTATAGGTAGAGTAGTATTTGTTGGGAAATACCACAATGCCACTATCTCTGGACATAGTTTAAGCTTCTCTGAGAGTCCTATCTCTTGTTTTATACCTATGCCTCCAATTAATGGAAATGCTTTATTTATGTTTAATCCTCCTGAAATAATAAGGCTAGTCGATTTTTTTGTAATGTAAGACTGTATCCCAATGTTTTGGTAATCAGAAAACAAAAACGATATTTTATCAAAGAATGTAAAATCCGTTTTTGCTACATCTTGAGAATTTCTCTGATTTTCTTTTTGATTTATATTTTTTAAGTCATTTAAGAGAGAGTCGTAATGAGCTTTAGAAATGGTTATTGAATTTGAATCATTAGGTATGAGTAATGTGTCAACTTGAAATACAGTGTCATTTGCTATTGTTAAAGTATCTTTTAGTTGCACTCTTCCTTTTTGAGCAGAAATTGTGATACTAAGACCCAGAAAGAGTAAAATTATTAGTTGTTGGATGTGCTTTCTCATTGTTGTTTTATATACACTTTCTTTTTAAAAATTACTTTTTTCTGCAACACCGTTTGCTTTGTTGTGTCATTGTCATTGACAGCTGTTTTAATCGTTTGAGAAGTATCTGGTTTACTTTTTGTTTCTAAAGTTAAAGTATTATTTTTTTGAAGATTGTTTTCTTTTTCTGTTTTAGTTGTTTCAACCTTCTTTATTTGTGTTTTTAAGTTCGTTTCAGATTCCTCGCTATTTTTTATATCTACAGTATTTAAACTTTTAATGTTATTCGTCTTTGGTTTTGTAGAAAATACACGGTTCTCAATGGGAAGTTTTGCCTCTGCCTCGTTGGTATTCGATGATATAAAACAATAAGTAACACAGGCAACAGTGCTTGCTCCAATGAAGATGATTGCACTTGTTTTAAAAAGTCGCACAGAAGGCTTAATTAATATAGGTTTTCCTTGCTCTAGGTTTTTTTTGAATAAAGGTTTATTGTTTTTTGGTTGAATATTATCATTTTTGAATGCATCTTGGAAGAGTCTATCCATCGCATTCATTTCAGAAATCCCTACAGCAGAAAGAAGAACAAATGCTCCTTGGCGTTTCTTTTTGTTAGTTTCCATACTTACCGCTTTTTGATAGAGTAGCTCTTGTATTCTTTTTCTACTTCTTGATAATGTCGTTTTAGAAACACTTTCGCTTATATCTAATTTATTGGATATTTCCTTGTGAGAATATTCATCTATTACATATAAGTTGAAAATTGTTTTTTGTTGGATAGGAAGTGAATCAATTACTTCAAGTAAGTCTGATTTAGAAAAAGAAGCATTGCGAATTATGCTTTTTGAGTTTGGATTTGTATGATTTTCTGAAGATTCTTCAGCAATGTTCACATCTTCAATATCTAAAAATGTTTGTTTCTTGTTTTTTCGAAGATAATCTAATGCGGAATATATTGTAATTTGTTTTAACCACGCTTCAAATGCTCCGATGCTTTTATAAGAATCAACAGATTCCATTGCTTTTATGAAACTTTCATGTAGAATATCTTCTGCTATTTGGATATCGTATACATATCGTCTTAAAATAGCCAGCAGTTTTCCACTTTCTTTTTTGTATATCTCAGACCAGTTTATTTCTTTGCTTTTCATTGACAATTGAAAGGTATTAAATTTTTGTTCAAAAGTATTAATATAAAATATTATTCTGTTGTTTTTTGAATCGATTTTTTGTTTTGAAATTATTTTCAGACTTAATTGTAAGAAAAAAAGAGGTTGTTTCGTAGAATAAAAACGAACTAACAACCTCCTTTAAAAAGAAGACCACCCAACCCAAAGTAAAACTTCTTATTGATAAGATGCAATTTTATCAAAAGGTTACAGTTTTAAAAGTTAATAAGAGTTAAATTTAGAAAAGATTAATCTTTAATGCATTTTACTGAGAATCCGTTAGCCTTTACATTGTAACCTCTGGCATCTGCACTATTATAACTATACATACCTCTATCCCAAGCCTGAGTGCTACTATATTGGTTGGAACACCACCAATTTCCGATTATACCGAAGTTGAAAAAAGAGCCATTTGAACTATGACCTCCTGCCGGCAAAGCTCTGAAACCAAATTTATTGTTTAGGCTTAAATTGTTGCCAATAGTACCCATGCCCGTATCTGAAATCCAGCCAATTGAATCAGCTAATGCTTTGGCAATTTTATTTCCGGTAAAGGTTCCATCATAATTGCCACCATTTGCAATTACATAATTTTCTAAAGTTGTCCATTCTGCATCTGAAGCAATATGCCATCCTAATGGGGCTAAATTACGAATGTCATTTACGGTGTACCAGTTATAAAGTTTACCATATTTTTTATCATAACTTGTATCATTATTATAATTACACCATGCACCACTAGTTAATGCTATCCAAGTTGGATCATCTGTAACATTTGGAATAGTGCTTCCATCTCTGTATTTAGCAGTACGAAGATTTTCAACCATCCAAGTTTGTGTTCCAATTGTAACTATATGGTAGGCATTTCCATCCACATCCATTACACCATCAAGTGTATTAAATGAAACTTCATTTCCATAACTTATTCCGGACTTGCATGAAGCATAAGCTCTAACATAATATTTAGTATTTACTAATAATCCAGATAGCGTAGAAGAGAAACTACCGGTATTGATTCCATCCGAAGTTTTATTGTCATTGATAGTTGGATTGTGGTTTGTACTCCAACAAACACCTTTCTCAAATAACGTATTATTAGACACTATGGAAACGTTTCCTCCTGAACCGGCAGATGTAATGTCTATATTTGATATTTCTGTAGTTGTAACTAAAGCTTTTTCTATTGATGTGGTGAAGGAAATTAATTTTCCATAACTGGTTCCTGCCTTGTTTATGGCATACGAACGAACATAGTAAGTTGTATTAGGTGTTAAATTATTGAGGATATGACTTAAAGAATCTTTTCCATTTCCATCATTTGATTTATTATTATTAATCGTTGGATTTGGATTTTTGCTCCAACAGAATCCACTTGATTTAATTGAAGCGCCACCATCGTTTTTAATGGCACTTGTAATAGTTACAGAAGTGGAATCGTTAATAGAAACTTTGGTGTCACTTAATGTTGGGAGTTGTACGAACAATGGATGTGTCTCATCCAAGAAATTACAGCTGTTGATAAAGAGAATGAGAGAAGATATAATAATTGGGAATATTATTCTTTTGTACATTGTGAGGAAAAATGAAAAATGTTTACTCTGTTATAAATTCAACGCCAATACTTATCCCAATACCCAAATCATAGTTTTTGCTTGTGCTTATTTGTTTGCTATAAATTGGATTCAAAGGACTTACATAGGCAATTATATTTGAGTAATGTTGGTTGTCAATAATATTGCTTTTAGGACTGTAATAGAAACTTGGTTCTAAGTCTAAAGCAAGTTTATTTGAAAATTTATAACTGAAACCCAATCGTATGTGATTATAACTTGTGGTGCCAAAATTAAAGCTCAATGGTATGTAGAGATAACTCATTATGTTTGGTTGAAAAGTAATTTTTTTGTTAATAGGGATATTATATCCGCCTCCAATTCCAACTATTGCTGGTAATTGTTTATTGAAATTAATACCAAGACCTAACATTCCAAAGATTTTTTTTATTTTGAGGCAATAATGCATTCCCAACTCCATATAATCAGCAATGGAGATTCTTATTTCTTTTGCATTATGTGTCTTATTTATATCTAATTGCTTCGCTTTTTCTGAATCTGCAATTGAATCTGTAGCTATTTTTTCAACACTCGTATTTGAATTTATATCAACTGTTTTATTTTTATCAACAATAATTTTCTTTGGGACAGAAATAGTATCATAAACAACCAGTGTGTCTACTACAAAAAGAGTGTCTTGATTACTTCCTTTAGAATTGTAATTTTTATCTTTGGAATAACACCATGTTGAGATTGACAGAACACAAAAAATAAAAAAGAATAATCGTTTATTGATTATAATTAAAGGCTTCATGTAAATGCATTAATGTGAGAAAATGCAAAAATATATAAAATATCAAGATATAAAGACTTTGAACTTGAAATGTTGCAAACAAAAAACGCTGCCTATTATAAGGCAGCGTTTTTCTGATTTTTTATAAAGAAGTCTATTTTGTGTTTTCGTCTAAAACTACTGTTTTTCGGACAACTACTTGTTTTCTTATTACTACTTTTTGTTTTGCAGTGTCAGGCTTATTTTTTTCTATAACTGTTTTTTGAACATTAGTTGTGGGTTCATTTACTTCTGTTTGTTTAACAGGTTCAGTACTTGTTATAAGTGCATTTTCTTTATTTAGATCCGATGCTTCTCTTTTCTTTATTTCAATATTAGATGTCTTAACAACAACCGTATCTTTTTTATTGGTAGTCGGATTTACTTTTTCAATGTGTGGTTTTACTATAGGATTAAGCTTTACTTCTTTTTTTTGTGCTAAAATGTTGTATGTAATAGCACCAATAACAATAGCACCGGATATTCCTGCTGTCCAATATAAATTACCGGCTGATTGAAAAAATCCAGATTTTGAAGTTGCTTTTATTGGTTTAGCCTTATTAATTATTTTTTTGAATTCGGCAGGCTGGTTGGGTATTTGTAATTTATAATCTGCAAAAGCATCTTTGAATAAACGATCAATAGGATTAGCTTTCGCACCAATTCCTAATAGAGGAAGTAGTGCCAAAGCTTTTTTCCGTTTTTTGTTTTCGTTATTCTTTTTCATTTGAGAAGCTTTTTCAACTAATTGTTGTTGTATCTTTTTTCTTGCTCTTGATAGATGAGATTTTGAGGTACCTTGTTCTATATTTAATAAATCACTAATCTCTTTGTGAGAATAACCATCAATTACATATAAATTAAATACTGTTTTATGGTGTTCAGGTAACAGATCTATTGTTTCCAATAAATCTTCTTGAGTAAAACGAGAGCTATTTATAACAGATATTATTGAATCATTGTTTTGGTCAAATTCATTTTCGTCAGCAATAATCAAATCTTCAACATCGGTAAAGCTGGTTTTCTTGCTGTTGCGTAAATATTCCAACACATTATTTAGTACTACTTGTTTTAGCCAGTCCTCTATTGCACCATGCCCATTGTAATTCTGAGCATTCTCCATTGCTTTTATAAATCCGTCATGCACAAGGTCTTGGGCAAGTTGCGTATCGCGTACATACCTTCTACATGTACCTAATAATCGACCGGCTTGTTGATTGTATAGTTCATTCCAATCAATGGTATTATTTTTACTCATGCCATACTATATGTTAGACGGATTTTTATCAAAAGGTTGCAGTTAAAAGTGAATTATTTTCAGTAAAAAAGTGAATTATTTTCATTTTTACTTAGTAAAGGGCATTACAACAATATAAAAAAAATGTAAAATTTTGATATAAAAATAAATAAAAAATAATATAGATAATACCTAATTAAGTTAAAGCTACAATTTTCCGAATATTTTATCTATCACCCAACTAGTCCTAGTACCTGATGTAGCAGGTGAAGGACAATAGCCTTTGCCACTAAGTTCTTTTACAATAGTTTCAATCAGTGGTTGTTGGATATGTTGTGGATTACCTATTTCAAATTCTTGGATACCTTCTGAAGTTATTAGTTTAATAGGAATGAAGTCAAATATAGCAAAACTTATTTTACCTTTTGTCCCCAATATTTCTACTGAATCAATATTTGATTTACTCTCAGTTACAAAGCTCCAAAGCCCAGTGCCGAGAACTCCAGATTCAAATTGGAAACAAGCAGAAACAGTATCCTCAGTTCTGTATAAACCACCTAAATTAGCTGAGAAACCTTTTGCATCAGTTATTTTACCCAGCAAAAAATCTAAGATATCAATGGTGTGAGGAGCTAAGTCATAAAAATAGCCCCCACCGGCAACATCTGATTTTACACGCCAAGTTTGTGTGTCAGCTTCAAAGTCACTCCCAAAAGGTGAGCGAAATTGTTTTACCTCAACAGCCACAGGTTTACCGATAAATTCCTTATCAATCAATTCTTTTACCTTTTCGAAATAAGGTAATGAACGACGATAATATGCCACAAAAAGTTTTTGATTATTTTCGTTAGCAACCTTAATCATTTCTTCGCATTCGGCATAATTAAGCGCCATCGGTTTTTCTACATATACAGTTTTGCCAGCCTTTAGGGCTTGAATGGTGTATTGTTTGTGTAAATGTGGAGGTGTGGCCACATAAACGGCATTTACATTCGTATCTGCAAGCAATTCTTCCGTCGTGGTGTATGCACTTTTCACTCCGTGTCTTTTAGCAAAATCTGCTGCTTTATTTCCATCGCGGCGCATTACTGCGGTTAAAGTTGAACCTTCAATTTTATAAAATGCCGGACCACTTTTTATTTCGCACACATCGCCACATCCTATTATTCCCCAGTTTATTGTCATAATATTTTGTTTATTCTTCACTTTCTGCCAAATCTAAATTAACTAATCCTTCTGGAAGATTCATGTAAATAATGCGTTTTTCTTCGTCAATTTGGGTGATAAAATCATCTGTAGCAGGTATTAGCAATTCTTCTCCCTTATTATCTATGACAAACAATACATTCACAGTGCTTTCATCTACTTCTGTTATTTGACCTAGCGAACCTAATTTATCATCTATTACAGAGAAACCCACAAAGAAATGTATTCCCAAGTCTTCTTCCGATTCTTTCAATACAAATTTTTGATGTATGTATATGGTATGATTGCTTAACATACGAGCTTGTTCATCGTTGTCAATTCCTTCCAATTTAATTAGTGCGGTGGTATCAGTTTTATATCGGTAATCTTCTACAAAAAACGGTACGAAAATACCATCTATTTCAAAGATGTAATAAGGTAGTTTCTCTTCATCAAAGTTATCTTTCGAAAAATTAAAAGATAATTCACCTTTGATACCATGCGGTTTAGCGGTTTGCCCTATTGGGAATATTTCGTTTTTTGTTATCATTTTTAATGCTTGAGTATATAAATCAGTTTCAAAGATACTGTTTTTCGTAATTTTAAAGCAAAATCCATTTAAAAAATGATTTTGTGAGTTTTACATTATTGTATTTTGTAAAATAAATTCTATCTTTGTCCCCCGCTTTAAAAGTAAAGCGAGAATTAATTAACAAATTTAATTTTAAGTGTTTATGTTAAACAACTATGAAACCGTTTTCATTTTAACTCCCGTTTTGTCTGACGCTCAGATGAAGGAAGCGGTCGAAAAATTCAGAAATCTCCTTGTAGAAGAAGGAGCGGAGATTTTAAATGAGGAAAACTGGGGATTGAAAAAATTGGCTTATCCAATTGGTAAAAAATCAACCGGATTTTATTCATTACTTCAGTTCAATGCTGAACCGACAGTAATCGCAAAATTAGAATTGCAATTTCGTCGTGATGAGCGCGTAATTCGTTTCTTGACATTTGCAATGGACAAGTATGCTGCTGAATATGCTGCAAAAAGAAAGACTGTTAAATCATCTAAAGAAGTAGTGAAGGAGAACTAATTATGGCATCAACAAACAATTCTGAAATTCGTTATTTAACCCCTCCTTCAGTAGAGGTTAAGAAGAAAAAATACTGTCGTTTTCAAAAAAGCGGTATTAAGTATATTGACTACAAAGACCCTGAATTTTTGAAAAAATTCTTGAATGAGCAAGGTAAAATCCTTCCTCGTCGTCTTACCGGTACTTCGTTGAAATATCAACGCAAAGTAGCGCAAGCAGTAAAAAGAGCTCGTCATTTGGCGTTGCTTCCTTATGTAACCGATATGATGAAATAAAACAAGGAGGGAAAAAACATGGAAATTATATTAAAAGAAAATGTAGAATTTGTTGGATACAAAGACGATATTGTAACTGTAAAAGATGGTTATGGTCGTAATTATTTGATTCCACAAAAGAAAGCTATCCTAGCTACTTCATCAGCAAAGAAAATGCTAGCCGAAGATTTGAAGCAACGTGCTCACAAAGTAGAGAAAATCAAAGCTGAAGCTACTGAATTAGCTGAGAAATTGACTGGATTAACTGTTACTGTAGGAGCTAAAACTAGTTCAACCGGTAAAATATTTGGTTCTGTTACAACTATTCAAATAGCTGAAGCAATTGAAAAAGCTGGATTTGTTGTAGATAGAAAATTGATTACTCTCAAAGAAGCTATTAAAGAAGTAGGTTCTTATAAAGCAATGTTGAAATTACACAAAGAAGTTAGTGTAGAAGTTGCCTTAGAAGTTGTTGCTGAATAAAAGTAAATAAAATAATTTTAAAAACCGATATGTTTAACATGTCGGTTTTTTTTTATGTTTATACTTTGTAATTAAATTGAAAAAGATATCTTTGGAATAATCTTTTATCAATACTTGAAATTATGAAAAAAATGGTGATTGGTTTATTCCTATTTATTACAACCCTGGCTTATGGACAGAGTGTAATCGTTTATAGAAGCTTTGATGAATACAAATCAGACAAAGGACAGAAATACGATCGATTTGAGAAAGTAACACACTCACCTTTTGGAAAGTATAGGGTGGTAGTTCGTAAATCGGGCAAGTCTATGAAAATTAAGTGTGAAAGAATTTGGGGTTTTGTTTTAGAAAAAGAGCTTTTCAGAACTTATGGTACCGGACAATATGTAATGATGGTGGGTAAAGATAAATTATACTATTTTGAAAACGGCGAGGCGTATCTGAATAAAGGTACTTTTATGGTTGGACATTATAATTTTATAGCTAAAACTATTGATGGTCCATTAGTGCCAATGCCAACACCTGATTCTAAACCAGAGATACTTTCACAATACCAACAATTTAAAGATCAAAACCCTGAATATAAAAAGTTCTTCGATTGTTTTGATAAGAAGCAAGAATTGGAGAATTGTCGCGACTGTATTGATAGATTCAATAATCCGGATAAAATCAGACCATTTCAGTAAAAATAAAAAGACCCACTTCAATTTGAAGTGGGTCTTTTTATTCATCTTAATTTTTCATTGAATCTGATTCGCTGATGGAGGAGCTTGAACATTGAAAAATTTACTATCAATTAATGCTTTAATTTCTTCTTTAGACTTTTTTCCTACTTCGATACTCCACATTGTTTTCGAATCTTTCATAAAGACCAATGCCGGGATATTTGTTATTTTAAATAAGTCGGTAATTTCTGGTTCTTTATCTACATTGATCTGATAGATGGTTACTTTTCCTCCGTATTCCTTTTGTAATTCTACTAAAGAGGGATGAATTGCTTTACAAGGTACGCACCATGTCGCAAAGAAATCAATAATAATTGGTTGAGTTCCTTTGTATTTGAACTTCTTGCTTTTTGAGTAATCCCAAACATTGTCAATAAATTTCTTGTTGGTAAGCATTGGAAGATCAGCTTCTACTTCCTTTGTTTTTGGAGTTACAGTCTCCGTATCTTTCGCTTTTTGTGCAAAAGTGCCACTTGTGATAATAAGAAATACTAATGCTAATTTGAATGCCTTTTTCATGATGATATTGTTTTTAGGTTTTTCAATAATTGAATATTCGCACTTACTGTTTTGAGTCTTCTTTATCTTGTCTTAGATTTTCTTCTAAAAGTATTATCTTCTTTTTAGATACTGTAATAATTCGTTCAAGATTTTTCAGGTCTGTAAGATAAACGGATAGATTACAGGCTTCGGATATGGCTTTCTTTTCATTTGATGTAAGCAGAAATGTAGCTTTTCTTTTCTCACCTTGCAGGGTAACTACAATTGTCTTGCCACTATTCTGTTGTACTAATGTGCCAATTTCTTTGTTTGCATTGCTTTTATAAATCACTGTTTCAAAGGTTGCTTCACCGTCTTTAAAACTATGATTATATCCATCATCTGTAACTTTTTCTGTTTCTGCGAATATATCTCCTATGGTAAATCGTGCAGAGAAATGTTTCAACGGTACTTTGCTACAATAAAGGCTTGATAGGTAGAGTTTGCCTTTTTCATCAACATATGCTCTAATGAAAGTGCCTCCCAGTGTATTCTCAACGCGTTGGCTTTTATAGACATAATTGCCTAAGTCTTCATATGCTGTATCTTTCTCAAACTTAAAGTTCTTAGCTATTGAATCAACTTCTCTTTGTTTGATTTTAATTACACTATCTGCATATATCAGATTCTTTTTTTGTTCTATTAATTGAATATTGTAAGAGAGGGTATTTGCCTTTTTTCTTACTGCAACTTGCTTCTCAAAGAACTTGTTTATGGTATCAATTTGCATTTTGGCAGCATTTATCTCATTTGAGTTAAAAAGTTTCTCAGATTTTGCTAAATGTTGTTGAGCCAACTCTTCATCTGTTAATTTCTTTGGTCCACAGCTTATTGTAAAAAATATTAATAAGCTAAATATTAATGGTTTGTATCTCATCCTCATTGGTGCGTTTAAGGGTGCAAAATACAAAAAAATAACATAAATTAATCATTTGAGCATTTTAATTTTCATGTTGTACAGCCTTCGGATTATTAAGCTAAAAGATATACCTTTGGCACTTTATATTTTAAATTGAAAGATGAAGGAGTTTTTGCAAGATAATATTTTCAAAATCGTATCTGAAACGGCTGATGCTAAAGGCCAGGAATGTTATGTTATTGGTGGTTATGTTAGAGATATTTTGCTCAAACGGGTATCTAAGGATATTGATATTGTGGTTGTCGGTAGTGGTATTGAATTGGCGGAGGCCGTTGCGGGAAGACTTGGTAGTGGAGCTCATTTAGCTGTTTATAAGAATTATGGAACTGCGCAGGTTAAGTTCCAAGATATTGAGATAGAATTTGTCGGTGCTAGAAAAGAATCGTATCAGCGTGACAGCCGAAATCCGATTGTGGAGGATGGCAGCTTGGAAGATGACCAGAATCGTCGTGATTTTACTATTAATGCGTTGGCGATTTGTTTAAATAAAAGCCGTTTTGGTGAGTTGATTGATCCTTTTAATGGGGTAGTTGATTTAGAGAATAAAATTATTCGTACGCCGCTTAATCCGAATATTACTTTTAGTGATGACCCTTTGCGCATGATGCGAGCCATTCGTTTTGCAGCTCAATTGGATTTTTATATTGAGGAGGGTACTTTCGAAGCTATTACTGAGAATAAGGAGCGCATTGAGATTATCTCCAAGGAGCGTATTGTGGATGAGTTGAATAAGATGTTGCTTTCCAAACGACCTAGTGTGGGCTTTTTACTGCTTGATGAATGTGGTTTGCTTGAGATGATTCTGCCTGAATTACATGCTTTGAAGGGTGTGGAAAATATTGATGGCATAGGTCATAAGGATAACTTTAGGCATACGCTTACGGTGTTGGATAATTTGGCTCAACATTCGAATGACTTGTGGTTGCGTTGGGCGGCTGTTTTTCATGACATTGCCAAACCGCTGACGAAACGCTATGATAAGCGCTTGGGTTGGACTTTTCATAATCATAATTTTATTGGAGAGAAGATGATTCCAACCATTTTTAGGAGGATGAAGTTTCCAATGAATGAGAAAATGAAATTTGTGCAAAAAATGGTATCCTTACACATGCGCCCCATCGTGTTGAGTGAAGAAGAGATTACCGATTCAGCTGTGCGGCGCCTGTTGTTTGAGGCTGGTGATGACATTGAGAACTTGATGATGCTGTGTGAGGCTGATATTACTTCTAAAAATACAGAGAAGGTTAAGAAATACCTATACAATTTTCAGTTAGTGCGCCAAAAGCTGAAAGATATTGAGGAGAAAGATCGTGTGCGCAACTTTCAACCTCCCATTTCAGGTGAGCTTATTATGGAAATATTTAACTTAAAACCTTGTGCTCAAGTTGGTGAACTTAAATTGGCTATTAAGGATGCTATTCTTGATGGTGTTATTCCCAACGAATACGAAGCGGCTTTTCAGTTTATGTTGAAGAGGGCGGGGGAGATGGGGATAAAATAGATTTAAGAGCAAAGAGCAAAGAATAAAGAGTGGAGAATTGAGAATGAAGAATATAGAATGAAGAATAAAGAGTAAAGAATAAAGAGGAATTTGTATAATTGATTTAATAAATCCGAGGGGGTGGTATTTTTATAATATCACCCTCTCGGTTTTTTGTTTTGTTTTAATGGGATTTGCTATAATAATGCGATTTATTCCGGCTTGAATTCTTAATTTTCATTAATAACTAAAAAAATTCTAATCCAAGCTCTGTATTATACAATTTTATTTATATTTGCACTCGTTTATGAATGGGTAATGATATATGTTCCTCTTTTTAAGCCTTCTGATGAATTGGAACAAGTTGTCCAAATTGGAGGAAGAAGAGAAGAATACCACTCTACTAGCCCTTTCAAAGGATGGGAGAATAGAGAAATTGCTGCGGATGTAACTGACGAGTGCTCGGAACCATCTGTCAAGTGTTCGGAGGCATCTGTCGAGTGCTCGAAGGTATCTGTCGAGTCCTCGGAACCATCTGTCAAGTGCTCGAAGGCATCTGTCGGGTCCTCGGAGGCATCTGTCAAGTGCTCGGAGGCATCTGTCGAGTGCTCGAAGGTATCTGTCGAGTCCTCGGAACCATCTGTCAAGTGCTCGAAGGTGTCTGTTGAGTGCTCGAAGGCATCTGTCAAGGGTTCGAAGGGATCTGTCGAGAGAAAAATGGGGAGAGACCTCACCCCAACCCTCTCCGAAGGAGAGGGGGAAGAGAAAAAAGCCCCACCCCAACCCTCCCCGTCCTTCGACTCCGCTCAGGAACCAAGGGAGGGAGTAGAGAAAATACAAGAAATACAATTTATATTAATCTGAAAAAACAAATTTTATGACTAACAAACAAGAGAGTACTGAGAAGATGTCGGTGGCAGGTGTTGCCTTTTTATTGGCTAATCCTACGATTACGGCTACACTGCCGAATTTTATTAACTATTTTACAGTAATTCAAACTACAAATACGCAGATTCAGGCGGCACAAGTGCAGCAGGAGGCGGATAAGGGTGGGGATACGGTGAATAAGAATCTAGTAAGGGCAACGCTTATTGCTGGGGCGATGGATGTCAGCCGTAGGGTGGTGGCACTTGCTACTAATGTGAACAATAGTGCCTTGCTTGTCTTGGTGAATTATGTCGAGAGTGATTTGAGTAGGAGTTCGGATTCGAAATTGTTAGCTATTTGCCAAGTGATACGGGATAACGCTAATGCAAATTTGGTTGCTTTGGCTAGTTATGGTGTGACGCCTGCGATGCTTACTGCTTTGCAAACTTCTATTACTAATTTTAGTGCCGCTATACCTAAGGGGCGTTTGGATACGACTGATACGGGGGAGGTTACTCAATTGCTTGTTACTTTATTTAAAACGCTTACAACGAATTGGGATAAGATTGATACGCTGGTGGAAATGGTGCGCACGTCGCAGCCTAATTTCTATAAGGAATATCAGGCAGTGCGGAAGGTAATTGTAACAGGTACGGGTTCGTTGGCATTGAAGGTGCAGGCTACGGACTCGCAAAGCGGAACCGGTGTGGCTAATGTTACCTTAACGCTTGCTCCCGCGGTCAGTGCTTTGAGAGCTGCGAGTAGTAAGAAAAATAGTATTGTGAAGAAAACGGCTAAGGGTGGTGGATCGAATTATAAGGGCTTGGCGGATGGCGACTATACGGTGACTGCTACGAAACCGGGCTTTAAGGATGTAATTACTACTGTGAGTGTGGTGAATGGTGAATCGACGGCGTTGGAGATTGTGATGGAGAAATAGCTTCGGCTTACTTCGGCTACGCTCAGCACAAGACGCTCAGCTACCAGAGCCCCACCCCGACCCTCTCTGAAGGAGAGGGAGTAGAGACGGTGAGGGCATCGATTATAACTCATCTGATGACTTGAAATCATTGGATGAGTTATTTGTTTTCTCTAAAAAACTAGTTTGAGAGAAAGATAAACAGGGTATCTCAATAAGATAAATAATAATCCGTTTTATTAAATAAAGGATTATATTTGTTAACTAAATATAATACAAAATAGTGTAACCTTTTGGAGTATTTCCATCATTACTTTATTGCTAACACAACATTATAACTAATACCCACAAAATTATGAAAAGAAATCTATTTGTTGCTATCGGTATGGTAGCTGTTATGAGTTTGTTTACTGCTTGTTCCAAGAGTACCAAAGACGATCCAACCACACCAACTACACCGACTACACCGACTACACCGACCACTACTGTTGTAACCGGTATTAGTTTAGACAAAACAAACCTTTCTCTGACTGTAGGTAATAGTTACACACTCACAGCAACTGTAACACCAACCGATGCTACGGACAAAACTGTAACATGGACAAGTAGCGATGCCACCAAAGCTACCGTAGCCAACGGGCTTGTAACCACCGTGGCAGTCGGCACAGCTACTATTACAGCTAAAGCAGGAACACAAACAACTACATGTGTTGTAACAATTACAGGCACAAGCGTAGTAATAAACGGTGTAACATGGGCTACTTGTAATGTAGCCGCACCTGGTACTTTTACTAATAACCCCGAAGCAGCCGGCATGTTTTACCAATGGAACAGCAAAGTAAGCTGGCCTGCCACCGGCACAGTAACCGGATGGGACAGCTATTGGAACGGTGGTTACACCCCAGGTTCTGCAAGTGATACATGGACATCCACTAACGACCCCAGCCCTATAGGATATCGTGTGCCTACTAATGCAGAAACACAAACTCTTTTTGTCTCCGCCAAAGTAACTGGTATATGGACAACCCAAAATAGTGTATATGGAGAAAAATTCACTGATATAGCCACCGGTAACTCTATTTTCTTTCCTGCCTCGGGCATCCGTAGCTTCGCCGACGGCACGCTCAGCAACACAGGTACGTATGGCTTTTATTGGAGCGGTACTGTTGACGGTGCCACCAACGCATACCGCATGAAATTTTATAACTACTCCGCCGACTGGTACGGCCACTATGAACGCAACTACGGCTTCACTGTTCGCCCCGTTGCAAAATAAAAATTCGATTAAGAAAACTCATTGACCTCAACCTAACTCTCCCACAGGAGAGGGAAAAATATAAATACAAGTTCTGAAAGAATATATATTAAAAATTTTACTAAAACACACTGTAACCTTTTCCATATTCTCACTCTTAAATTAAGAATCTACTTAAATAGAAAATTCAATAACAACCAAAAAAATCATTATGAAGAAACAACTCTTACTATGCCTAGTAGCATGTAGTACGGTCTTATTCTTTAGCGCTTGTTCCAAGAGTACCAAAGACGATCCGACCACTACTGTTATAACCGGTATCAGTTTAGACAAAACTACACTTAGTCTTGCCGTAAGCGGAACCTATACCCTTACAGCAACAATAAGTCCTAGCACTGCTACGGACAAAACCGTAACATGGACAAGTAGCGATGTCACAAAAGCCACAGTAAGCAATGGTTTAGTAACAGCCGTAGGAGCTGGAACTGTTACCATTACTGCCCAAGTAGGGAGTCAAACAGCTACTTGTGTGGTAACAATCTCTACCGTTCCTATAGCCGTAACCGGCATCAGTTTGGACAAAACTGCACTTGCCTTGACCGTAGGTGGAACATCTACCCTCACAGCAACTGTAAGCCCTAGCACCGCTACCGACAAAACTGTAGTATGGACTAGCAGCGATGTCACCAAAGCTACGGTAAGCAACGGACTTGTAACCGCTGTGGCAGTTGGTACAGCGACCATTACAGCTAAATCAGGAACACAAACAACTACATGTGTAGTAACAATAACAGGCATTGGCGTATTAATCAACGGCGTGCGCTGGGCTACTTGCAATGTAGCTGCACCAGGCACTTTTGCTACTAACTCCGAAGATGCAGGTATGCTTTATAAATGGAATAGTAAAGTAGGTTTGCCAGCTACGGGTACAATAAGTGGTTGGATCAGTGCTTGGAACGGAGGTTACACCAATCCATCATCCTCTGACACTTGGATCTCTGTCAACGACCCGAGCCCTGCAGGATATCGCGTGCCTACTCGTGATGAAATACAAACATTGGTCGACGCTAATAAAGTAACTGGCACATGGACATCACAAAACAGCGTATATGGCAAGAAATTTACGGATAAAAACACCGGAAATTCTATTTTTTTGCCTGCCTCGGGCATCCGCTCCTACACCGACGGTTCGCTTGGCTACATAGGCACATACGGTGACTATTGGAGCAGTACGGCCGACGATATCTACAACGCCTATTACTTGTTCTCCAGTAGCAGCGACGCCTACTGGAACTACCAATACCGCGCAAACGCCTTACCTATTCGCCCCGTCGTAGAATAAAAATTCGATTAATTAAGAATTTTAATTATGGATGTTAGTCGGGGTGCGACTTAACTGAGACTATCATTTCGACTACGCTCAATGCAAGTCTCAGTTAACTTAGTTGCGCTCCGAATTATCACCAATAGATATAGAATACAATACATTTAAAACAAATCTTTATGAAAAAACTAACATCTATCAATTTTTGGCTACTGCTTTTATTGGGTATCGCATCCGTAGTATTCACAGCTTGTTCCAAGAGTACCAAAGACGACCCGACCGCACCGACAACCATTGCCGCAACGGGCATAAGTCTAGACAAGACAACGTTTACCTTGACTGTAGGCGGGACATACACCCTCACAGCCACGGTAACACCTACCACCACTACGGATAAAACCGTAATATGGACAAGTAGCGATGTCACAAAAGCCACAGTAAGCAATGGTTTAGTAACAGCCGTAGGAGCTGGAACTGTTACCATTACTGCCCAAGTAGGGAGCCAAACAGCTACTTGTGTGGTAACAATTACTGCAAGGGGAGTTTTGTCTCCAGGTGCTAGCGTAGTAATAAATGGTGTAACATGGGCTACCCACAATGTAGCAGCCCCAGGTAGTTTTACCACCAATCCAGAAGTTGCCGGTATGTTTTATCAATGGAATAGTAAAGTAGGCTGGAGTTCAACATATCCGCTTACACCTTCTGACGGGACAAGTATATGGAACGGTTCTTGGGTAGGTAGTTCCACCCCATCTTCTACCGACACTTGGACAGCAGCCAACAATCCATGCCCTATCGGATACAGAGTGCCTACTTATACAGAAATACAAACGCTACTTGACGCTGCTAAAGTAACCAGCACATGGACAACACAAAACAGCGTATATGGAAGAAAATTCACTGACATAGCCACCGGCAACTCCATTTTCTTGCCTGCCCCTGGCGGCCGTGACTACGAAGTCGGTACTATCTACTACGATGGCTCGAGTGGCCTCTATTGGAGCAGTACCGCCGCCGGTGGTGGCGCCGCCTACACCCTACGCTTCAGTAGTGGCAGCGCTGACTGGTACGACTATAACCGCGCAAACGGCTTCACTTTACGTCCTGTAGCGCAATAAAGATTAGTCCCAAGGAGGGGAGAGAGAAATACTCGAAAACAAAACCTATTGGGGCGCTACTCTGTAAATAAACAAATAAGGCGATAATCTATCACGATTATCGCCCTTGTTGTTTTTATATGCTTTGATAATGTTTTACTTTCTTGTAATCTTAGCTCCCAAAGCTTGCAAGCGTTTATCAATATCTTGATAACCTCGGTCAATTTGGTCGATGTTTTCGATGGTGGAAGTACCGTCGGTACAAAGTTTAGTTTCTTATAATACCATTATTTGGTTTCAATGGATCTTGAGAAAGCATCACTGTTAAAAGTGAGTACAGCTCAGGAATATGTTGGATAAATCCTTGTGGATTCTCAAAGAAATATTCAATAGATACTGCAAAAAACTCCATTTGATTAACAAATGCATATTTTCTAAAAAAATCATGTGTTTGTTGTTCATTTGCAATATTAGTGACTTCATTATGCCAGTCTTTTATTTTAGAGATAAATTCATAAGCAGTATTCCCTTCGATATTATTAATAAATAAAGCATGTGCAAACTCATGTAATCCAACATTTATGCCATCATTTGAATCTCGAATGCCATCTTTAAAACTTTCCCATGAAAGAGCTACATAACAAAATTCTCCCCGATGACCAGTTTCTCCTTTACTCAATTTATGGGTGCTATTAGATGTGAAATCTTTAGGTAATATGTATACTTTATTAACTGATTTATAATCATATTCATGTTTATAGCCAAAAGTTATTTGGACAGCAGTAGCTGCAATAGTAACTTTAATGTCGTCATTTAATTCAAAATTCTCGGAACAATCAAACTTCTTATCTCTTAAGAATTTGACAACTCGTTTTGCGAATAAAATTTTTTCTTCTTCATTTAATGATTTATAATAAAGCGATTGTTCACTAAGTATTTTAGGAATCATTCTTTTTGTTTTTTTTGAAATAGAACCAAAACGAGGTGTATGCCAATAGTTATAAGTAATGATAATTAACCCAGTAATGAATATTGCTAAAACTAAATACATTCCTTCCATAGATTCTTTTTCGGAAGCATAGTGAATAGTCCGAAATACAAATAAAAGATGATTCATATAATAATAAACTTAAATTTACTTTCTTGTAATCTTAGCCCCCAAAGCTTGTAAGCGTTTATCAATATCTTGATAACCTCGGTCTATTTGGTCGATGTTTTCGATGGTGGAAGTGCCGTCGGCACAAAGGGCGGCAATAAGAAGTGCAATACCTGCACGGATATCCGGCGAACTCATTTTGGCCGGGCGAAGTTTGAATTGATCGCCAAGACCGATTACAGTAGCACGGTGTGGGTCGCAAAGAATGATTTGTGCACCCATATCAATGAGTTTATCTACGAAGAATAGGCGGCTTTCAAACATCTTTTGATGAATAAGCACACTTCCTTTGGCTTTGGTTGCGACTACCAACAATACGCTTAGCAAATCGGGAGTGAGTCCCGGCCAAGGTGCATCGGCAATGGTCATTATAGACCCATCGATAAAAGATTCGATGGTGTATGAGTCTTGTTGAGGTATAAATAAATCATCGCCACGCAATTCCATTTTAATACCCAAGCGGCTAAAGCTGTGTGGAATCACGCCTAAGTGCTCATATCCTACATTTTTGATAGTAAGTTCAGAGCCGGTCATGGCAGCTAGTCCGATAAATGAACCAACTTCAATCATATCAGGCAAAATGCGGTGTTTGCATCCGCTTAATGATTCTACACCGTCAATGTAGAGTAGGTTAGAACCGATGCCACTAATTTTGGCACCCATTGCATTAAGCATCTTGCAAAGTTGTTGCAAGTATGGTTCGCAAGCTGCGTTATAGATGGTAGTTTTGCCTTCGGCAAGTACGGCAGCCATTAAGATATTGGCTGTACCTGTTACAGACGCTTCGTCAAGTAGCATGTAACAGCCTTTCAGTCTGGCGGCTTTTATTTCGTATTGTTGTTTGTTGGGATTGTAATTGAAGTCGGCACCCAGTTTTTGAATACCTTCGAAGTGAGTGTCTAAGCGACGACGACCGATTTTATCACCTCCCGGTTTAGGGATAATGGCTTGTCCGAAGCGAGCAACTAATGGACCGACTATCATTACCGAACCACGAAGGGATGCGCTTTTTTTGAAGAATTCGTCTGTGTTAAAGAAATCTAGATTTACATTTTTTGCTTGAAAAATATAATCGTTGGCGTTTAGTTTGGTTACCGTTACGCCCATATCGCGGAGGAGTTGAATCAGGTTGTTTACATCCAAGATGTCGGGGATGTTTTCTACCGTTATAGGTTCCGGACTAAGTAAAGTGGCACATATAATTTGAAGCACTTCATTTTTGGCTCCCTGAACGGTTATTTCTCCATGTAAGCGGTGTCCGCCTTCGATTACAAATGATGACATTCTTTAATTAATAGTTAATAGTTAATAATTAATAGATGAAAAAAGCAATCTTATTTGCTAATTTTTCTTCCGCTATTATTCTTCTTAATGTTATTGATTTTGGGTTTGTTGCGATGTAAGATTTCTTTTGATTCTATTAACTTCATCAAATCTTGATTCAAATTGAGTTTGCCATTTGAAAGTTCAAGCAAGTCTTTGAAAATCTTCTCATCGCTTACTGATTCTTTGTTCCAGGTAAGGAAACATTTCTTCATGTGGTTAGCAATAAGCAAGATTAACTGATCTTTTTCTTCTCCTTCTGGAAATGAAACGGCTTTATCAATCATTTGCTCCATAGTACGACCATAGTGCATGTATTTGATTCTTGAGTTTTTATAGGCAATGCTATCCGGTTTTGTATAAAGATTTTCTTTTTTGAAGATCTCATACGGATAATCTATATCTAATTTGAAGTCGGACATGATGGCCAAGTGATCCCAAAGCTTGTGCTTGAAATCGTTTACATCGCGTAGGTAAGGGAAAAGATTTCCCATAATGCTGATGATGGTTTTTGCACAACGGGTTCGTTCTTCACGGTCTTCAATGCTTACGGCATGGTCTACCATTTGTTGAATGTTGCGTCCGTATTCAGGCAGGATAAGGTCAGTTCTTTTTGAGTATTCCATTTTTAGTTACAAGTTACAAGTTACGAGTTACAAGTTTGAGCTGTATTTTTATTTTAGCTGTCATTCCAATAGCTTGATAACTTTTATTCTTAATTCTTCGTTCTTAATTCTTAATTCAGAAAACTTTGTTTTTCGGTGTTGTAGTTACAAATTCTTTCAGATAGAAGGGTTCGAAATAGGCCACATCTTCAAAGCGTTGAGCTTCGAATGAAGCTTCGGCTAAAGTAATCATATTTTTTGCAATAGGATGTATTTCATTCAAAAATAAAGCGTTGGGGTGGGTGAGTGCGGCTTTGCATTTGTCTGCTCCATTGCCAAAAAACAATATTTGATATTTGCTTAACAAATCGGCATACGAATCATTTTCTATAATATCAGCCGAAGTTTCACGAACGGTTTCTAATTTATTGTTGTAAAATGCAGCGTACACTTCCATGCGTCGAGCATCTATCATTGGGCAAAGTAATGTGTTATCGGTAATCGGTTGACTTTCATTTACGGTGAAAGCCATGATCTGAAGCGTGTTAATAGCAATCAAAGGAATGCCAAATCCAAAACACAAACCTTTGGCTGTAGAAACCCCAATACGCAAACCTGTATATGAACCGGGACCGCAACTTATGGCAATAGCATCAATTTTCAATTCCTTTTCTTTTGCAAACGCTAGTATTTCCTGTACATACACTGCGAGAAGTGTTGCGTGTGATAGTCCTTCAAAATTGACTTTTTCAGCTAGGCATATTCCATCTTTGGAAAGAGCTACGGAACAAACAGAGGTAGAGGTTTCGATAGAAAGGATAACGGGCATGTATCTAATTAATAATTAATAGTTAATAATGAATAATTGAAAATGTGTAGAAGTTACAATCAATCAAATACTTTCATTATTTAGATGTTTGGCTTAGAGCACAAAAGTAATACAAATGGACATAGCTTCCGAATAAAAATGTATTTTTGCCGAATAAAGTAAACAAGTTGACGAGAAACAAGTTGACGAGTATATATCAATTATTTTGGTAATAACTTGAAAACTGAGTTTTGTTTCTCTAACTTGTAACTTCTAACTTGTAAACTTGTAACTGAATATGATTCAATCTATGACCGGCTTCGGAAAAGCTTCCGCAGAAATAGGCAACAAAAAAATCACCGTTGAGGTGAAATCTCTTAATAGCAAGCAATTAGATTTATCAACGCGCATCAACGGGATGTATCGTGAAAAGGATATTGAAATCCGTAATGAACTGTCGCAAAAGTTGGAACGAGGTAAAGTTGATTTTTCTTTGTACATAGATAATTCGGGCAAAGAAACTGTAACTCAGATTAACCAATCGGTGGTGGAAGCTTATTACAAACAAATAAGCGAACTGTCTGGAAAACTAGGTGTACCTGTTCCGAGTGATTGGTTCTCGGTGCTTTTGCGCATGCCGGATGTGTTGAAGACTGAAGCACAAGAACTCGAAGAAGACGAATGGTTGGAAGTGAAAAAGGTAATTGCAGAGGCTATTAATCAATTCAACGATTTCCGTATTCAAGAAGGTAAATCCTTGGAGACGGTTTTTGTAAATAAAATTGCTAGTATTAAACAATTGTCTGAAGAGATAGGCAAATACGAAGCAGAACGCATTGATAGTGTGAAAACCCGTTTACATAATAACTTAGTTGCGATTGGTGAAAAGGTTGATTACGACAAGAATCGCTTTGAACAAGAACTGATTTTCTACATTGAGAAATTGGATGTGAACGAAGAAAAAGTACGCTTGGCAAACCACTTGAATTATTTTATTGAAACCATGCAAACAGAGAAAGCAGCAGGTAAGAAACTAGGCTTTATTGCTCAGGAAATTGGTCGTGAAATAAACACCCTCGGTTCCAAAGCGAACCATAGCGAAATGCAAAAACTTGTTGTGTTGATGAAAGATGAGTTGGAGCAGATAAAGGAACAAGTACTAAATGTTTTGTAATAGAGATAAGAGATTATCGATTAACGATTAACGGAATATAATATGTCGGTTGGATTGGAGAAGAGTTTGGATTTTGCAGTTCGGATAGTCAACTTATATAAGTTTCTTGTAGAAGAAAAACGAGAATTTGTAATGTCCAAACAGGTTTTGCGAAGTGGAACTTCAGTTGGAGCGATGTTACGAGAAGGAAAACATGCCGAAAGTGATGTTGATTTTATTCATAAATTTGCCATTGCTCAAAAAGAATGTAGTGAAACTTTGTATTGGTTGGAGTTGATGGTAAAGACAGAATTTATTACAAAAGATCAATATGATAGTTTATATAATGATGCGAATGAATTAATGCGTTTGATAACTGTAGTATAAAAACTGTAAAGAACCGAATCAATAAAAATTAATCGTTTGCAAACTTTTTGTTAATCGATAATCGTTCATCTCTAATCTCTTAAAAATAGATGTCTAAACTTATCATTTTTTCAGCTCCTTCAGGTTCTGGAAAAAGCACCATAATAAACTACTTATTAACTCAAAATCTTGGGCTTGAGTTTTCCATTTCGGCTACCAGCCGTCCACCAAGAGGAACGGAACAGAATGGTGTGGAATATTATTTCCTTGCACCGGATGAGTTTCGTGCTAAGATTGCAGCCAATGAGTTTCTGGAATATGAGGAGGTATATCAAGACCGCTATTATGGTACACTTAAAAGCGAAGTGGATAGAATAGCTGCAAAAGGGCATGTGGCAGTTTCGGATTTGGATGTAGTAGGCGGAGTGAATGTAAAAGAAATCTACGGCAGCAATGCTTTGGCTATTTTCATACAACCACCGAGTGTGGACGAACTTCGTAAACGTTTAGAAGATCGTAAAACAGACAGTCCTGAAGTGATAGCCGAACGAGTAGCAAAAGCGGAGTGGGAGATGAGCTTTGCTCCAAAGTTTGATGTGGTAATAGTAAATGATGATTTAGAAAAAGCAAAAACTGAGGCATTGAAAGTAATTCAAGGTTTTTTGAAAAAATAATTAATGTATGAGAAGAGTTGCACTTACTTGTAACTCGTAACTTGTAACTCGTAACTATGATAGGTCTTCTCTTTGGTTCATTCAATCCCATTCACCTTGGGCATATTGCTTTGGCAACTTACTTGTTGGAGCATGGTGGTTTGGATGAAATTTGGTTTGTGGTGAGTCCACATAATCCTTTGAAAGAAGAAGCCGATTTGCTTCCTGATGAACTTCGCCTTCAACTCGTTAATATGGCGATTTCAGATAATCCAGCTTTCAAAGCTTGTGATGTGGAGTTTGAAATGGCAAAACCAAACTATACGCTTCGCACTTTAGAAAAACTCAACGAACTTTATCCTGACAAGCAATTTACTCTTATCATCGGTGCGGATAATTTAGCTTGTTTTACGCTTTGGCGTGAATATGAAAAGATTCTCTCAACTTATCCTATTGTTGTTTATCCTCGTGAAGGAGTTGATTTAGTTCCCTTAAAAATTCAATATCCTCAAGTAACCGTTGTTGAGGCTCCTTTGTTTCCTATTTCTTCTACAGAAATCCGCCAATTATTAAAAGAAAAAAAGGATGCTAGCCTTTGGCTGCATCCTTTGGTAAATCGTTATTTGTTGGAAAACAGTTTATGATTTTTTTACTTCCACCGCATACACATTTTCTTTTCCTTCAAAGTTAGCTCGGAAAATAATCCATTTGCCATCGGGGCTGAAATGGACATTGGGTTCGAGTTTGTATTTATGATTTTGCATATTGACTAAGCGTTCGGAAGTGAACTTATCACCATTGGGAGTAAATAGATAAATCCATTTGCCATTCTTGGCTTTGGCTACGGAAGTCGAATCGCCACCATCGCCTGCAAAGAGCGTGTTGTCTCTATTGCTGGTGTAATGCACCGACCATTCATTGCGTTGCAAGGCGTACTTCTTTTCTGTATTAGTGATAAGATCAGTCCCGCACACAAAGAAGGTTTCGCCACGCGGTTGTTGCAGGTCAAACCAAATGTTCCTACCATCTGCGCCGAACCATTCGTGTCCGGCAATTTCCATATCCATGCTTCGGTGGTGAATCAGTGTTACTTGTTTGATATTGATATCAATCGTCCAGATTCTATTCACTTTGTGCCAAGAGCCTTCGTGGCAGAACATCAATAAGGCAGGATTGGTAGGAGAGAACTGCACATGGTTCAACCAGGCACTGTCGGTAAATACTTTTGTTAGTTCTTTGGTGTCGATATTGATAGTAAAGAGTGTGCGGGGTAGTTTGGCTTCGTATATCTTGTTGAAGTAATCGTGTTTTTCTGGATTCTTTTTGGAAATCTCTTTTTCCTCGTCGCTGGCTTTGAAGCCACCCAGCAAACTACCATCGGCATTGATGGTTTTTACATCTCCTTTAAAGTCTGAGGGAAATACATAGACCAGTCTTTCTTGTTTACTGCTAATATTTACTGCAAAAATACTATCTCCCACTTGATAGAAAGCTTCATTTCGTGGTACGGAAACTATTTCTTCCGTGATACCTGTAGGATGATTGGTGAGGCGCTCGGATTGAAGTGTGTTTAAATCGAGGATATATAACTGCCTGTCTTTACCGCCTTTCTCGGTGCTATAATAAAGCATCTTATTGCCTACAAAAGGATTATTATGAAAGTAGAAGCTCTGGTTATTCCGATCGTTACGCGTAAGTTTGAGAACCTTATGCCCCGTATCTTTGTCTATCCATTCATTGGGCATCTCTTTTCCGCCTGTTTCTAATAACTTTTGCGCTTGCGTAGGGACGCATAGAAGTAGGAGGATTACAAAATGGATTGTTTTTTTCATTTATCCTAATCTTCATTTACAATGACACTGCAATTTTTATCAAAAGGATTGGTTCTTATTGCTAAAGAGAATAAATAGGGATAATTGAATTCCAAATAATCCATGTAATTCAACCATTCAATAATGATTAAAGTGTAAACTCTTTTAGCATCAATGTTTAAATGATTGAGATCTGTTTTTGGTACATCTATTACATGTTCTCTAAACTTAAGTTCTTCTGTCAAATGAAATACCGCTTGAAGCAAATCTGTAAATGATTCGTGCTCCATCAAGGTTGGGTTTTCTAGTATTCGTAAAAGAAACTCGCTTTTCTCTAACAAGAAGTTACGCATTCCTGCAAATTCTTCTTTATCAATCTTAACATTAAAGTCGTATGTTTTTAGCCGTTTAATTACACTTTTAAATTTCTCATCCGACCATGTTCTTGTGATAATTAATTCTTCTCTAATTATATCAATATTGGGATCAGACTTAGAAAAATCACTGAGCAATTGGTTGCCTATTTCGCTAAAGAAAACTCCGATCACCATATTGAGTTTTTCCATTCTGGCTTGCTTCTCCCTTTTTGTTAGAAGATGGTTAATTATCAACCCAACTAATAGAACTTGTATAAAAGCAAAGGCTATATCGCTTAATAGGTTGATAAATATTTGATGTACATCTCTAAATATTAGGTAATGTACAATATAAAAAAGAACAGACAATCCTACTAAGGATATGCCTGTCCATATTTGCCACTTTGATGCTTTCATTTAGTTTACTATGATAACAAAGCTACTAATTCACTTGGCTTGTCGAAAAGAAAATCAGGATTCTCTTTTTCCATTACAGCTCTTTCATGGAATCCCCAAGTTACGCCTACGGCTTTAATATTACTTTCTTTGCTTTCTTTGATGTCACCGGTGGTATCACCTATATAATATATCTCAGCATCCGGATATTTCTCTTTCTGCCAGTTGATTTTTTTGACCTTGCTTTTTTCTATATCACCGCCCAACACTTCATCAAAACAAGTAATTCCACGACTTTCTAAGAGTGCTTTAATAAAGTTGGTTCCATTAGATGATATTATAATCATTTTGCCCCCTTTGGACAATTCATTTAACGCTTCTTTAACGCCGTCAAAAATTCTAAAGTCATCTTTTCGGCGTTCATATTCTGCGTTTTTCTATTTCAATATCTTTTCACGGGTTTCTTTGTCGGGTATAGCTTTTGAGATACCTTCATGGAAGTTATTTAGAAATAATCCGGCAAAACTTTTAGGTGTAAATTGACTTGGTACACCAGATTTCCGCATCATTTCATTGTAAACCTCAACGGCAATGGGTAATGTATCAGTTATCACTCCATCAAAATCAAAAAGAAATATTTTCATGTTTGTTCTTTTTTTGTTAGCAATTATTGTTCTTAAACACCCACAAAGGTAATTAAATCAAACAACAAAGCCTTACTATATAGCAAGGCTTTGTTTGTATAATTAATCAGTTTTTTTAGAATCTTCTAGTTTTCCAAATTTGCTGTCCATTCTTAAATATGTAGAATATCTTCTTTTCTGCAAATTCATCTTTCTTCCAGAAAATAGCAAAACGATTTCCGTCTTTATCTAATACACCTATAAATGGCATATCACTGAATACTTGATCCGGTAAGCAGTGCATGGCTTCAATCTCTACCTGCTTGTTTACAGCTTTGTCCACATCATTATATACTGTGTCCACGATGAATTTATGCACCACAAAGTTATCTACAACGATGGTATCCATGCGGATATTCTGTGAAGTGATACAAGGGAATTTTGTAAGGAACTGTGATAATGTTGGGATGTATCTGTATGCACCTACTTGAACTTCGCCATTGAATGGGAATAACCCCAATTCTTTGAGTTTGGCATATAATTCGGATTTCTTGTCTTGTATTGTATCAACAATTATAGGTTTCTTGATTATTATTGTATCAAATATCGGACGCGATTTTACTCTAATCTCATAGATGTCATAGCCGCCTTGGCCCATAATTCTATTAGAAGAAAGATACATGGTTGAATCATTGTACCATCTGAAGTCTCTATCGTCAGACGAACTATTAATCATGGTATCTTTCATTAATATCGGCTTGGAGAACTGATTATCAATAATAGGAGATTTGTAGATATCGTATCCACCAACACCTCCAGGTCTATTGGAGCTGAAATAGAGTGTTTGATTAGGGAAGCTAAAGAAAACATCATTTTCGTCATATTCTGTATTAAGAATATCTATAGGAGTTGCTTTCCCTGTCCCTGCTTGAAGAAATATGTCATAGTTGCCATTGCGGTTGGATACAAAAATAACACTATCCCCATTACACGGAGTAACTGAACTTTCGTCAAAAGGAGTACAAATCCGAGTCATCTTTTTTAGTTGAGATGCTTTCCATGGCTTTTTGGGGTCTTGAACGCGTTCGGCAGTGAAGATTTCTCCATTGTCTTTCCAATAAGAACGATAGAAGTAGTACAACGCATCACCTACACCTATTAAGGCAGAGTTATTGTCACTATTCCATTTATATCCATTCTTTCTGGGACGAGTCCACACATTCTTATTCTTCATTGTAGTCCAATACACTTTCTCGGTGTATTCTTCTGTTTGCCCTTCTTGTGTGCTCTTTCTGTTGGAAGTAAATAACAAATTCTTCCCAACTAAAAAAGGTAAATAGTCGTCTTTTGAACTATTTATAGTCTGCATATTAACACAAACTGTATCCTTCTTCACTTCTTTTAATTGAAGTATATAATTAGGCTTTTTTACCTTTGGTGTGTTGTCCGCATTTTGTGCATTAACCGACCCAACAAGTAGCAACCCAATATACAGGAACAGTGTATATTTTATATTATTCATCCGATAATAATTTTAAATTAAGGACGGATGGAACTTGCAAATAAATTCTCATCCTTGTGTATGTTTAAAACTAACAGGCTCGATTCAAATGCAAACTAACGGCTTGCGTTTGAACGAGATGATTTTGAGGTGTTTAATTCCAGTCTCATAAACAATTCATGTTTAGGTAATGCATAAGTATAGCTTGTAATATTTCCTACACCAATACCTCCTGTATAACCAATAGAAAGATTTTGGATGTAAATACCGGCCAACACTTTAATCAGGCTGTTAGAATAACCACCACCAAACCAGAATGTTTTTTTTATTATCAAGCGAGTGCTGGCATCATAGGTTAATGTAAATTTATCTTGAGGCATAAAGGTCATTCCCACAAGGGTTGTTTCTAATTTGCCATCCCCTTGAAAGAGATTCAATGAGTACATACCACTTGCACTTATAAGGCGTGATGATTTAACTGAGAAATTAGGCAAGAGCCAACTTGTTTGTTGTCCAATTAAGTTATATCCGGCTATACCAAAATAGAATTGGTCTTGTTCATAAATACTTACCCCGAAATTAGCATCGAAATAAGAACCTGCTGCAGCAGCTTGGGTTATAATAGGGTCGTTGGCATGCTGTGGATTTAAAAGACCGTAATCAAGACCTATTTGATTAAACACACCGGATAACCCGAAAGCCAATTTAGTATCTCTACCTACTGGCACTTTATAAACAAAGGTTGCTTCACCCATTAAGTTTTTGATAACACCTCCGGTTTCCGAAGTCAATTTAAAACCTGCTCCAACCTTATCAGAAGGGAATGTGGATGAACCCATCAGCATAAATCCTTTAGGACTATTTATGGCTGATTGATAAGTAGTATAATAAACTCCTTCAAGTTCTCCTAATTCATTCATTCCAGCACCGGCGGGATTGTATGCATATTGACCTACAGGATTTCCCCAAATGCGTTGACTAAAGCTTTGAGTAGATATAAGCAATAGACCGAGGCTAATAAAAATATATATTTTTTTCATTGCTAATTGTTTAGATGTTTGACATTATAATTCTGTCTCGCTTTGTTTTAAATTACACTTTTATTTTTGATATATCACTGAGAAACTTTCGGAAAACTCAACTAACTTTTTGCCTTTATCGAATAGTGTAACAAAAGCCGTATAAGTTGAATTCGGACCTGTTGGCGGCGATGAAGGATCTATTGCATCCCAAGTAGGGTTGGCCTCTGTTAGGTTGGTTACGAGTCTGCCGGCTTCATTGAATATAGCTGCTTTCATTTGTAGTCCTACGCACAAATCAGTTAAGTCAAATTTGTCATTTAATCCATCGCCATTTGGTGTTATAATGTTATAGAAACATGATTTATTTAATGAATTAATGTCAATAGAATCTTCAGCCATACAACCGTTTTGATCTGTAATGGAAACAAAATATTTACCTACTTTTTGCTTTTCAATGTTCTGTGTCGTATCTCCGGTTGACCATAAATATTTTACAGGATATGCAGCTCCATTCACGCCCCTCACATTGATAGCTCCATCAGCACTATATGGACAACGGGTGTTTTTAACAGGATCGAATGCAATGTTTAAGAAGTTATTAACCAGATTAATTTTTGTTGTATCTTTCACTGTACATCTATTTTTATCTGTTACAGTTACTATATATGTACCTACTGAAATGTTGCTAATACTTTGAGTAGAGTCTCCTGTTGACCATTTATATTTTACAGGATAGGTTGCTCCATCTACACGGTGAATATTAATAGTTCCGTTTGTTCCAGTTGCGCAGGTTGAAGTACTTGAATTATCAAAAACAACACGGAGTGGCTCGTCAGGTTGTTTAATAGTTACAGTTTGAGAGCCTGAACATCCTTGCCAATCGGTAGCAGAAATTGTGTATATACCAGCCGCTAGCGTAGCTGGAGTTGATGGAGCAGCTATGCTGTAACCATTAGGGCCAGAAATAGTATATTTGTAAGGTTTTACAAATTGTTGATAACTACCTTGAGCTAGAGCAATAATTTTTCCTTTTAGATCCCCATAGCAAGTATCATTTACTTGTGTGAAGTTTATAGAAACGGGTGCAACCACACTGTCCACATCCCAACTATACCTAAATCCTCTTCCATCAGCGGTATAAATTGTTGCTAAGTGAAAGCCAGGGAAAAGAGCGTCAGCAAAGCTACCAATTGAAACGCTATCTTGTCCTATATGAGGTCCAGACGGAACGACTGTTTTTGTCAAAACATAATAAAATCCAGGAGCGGGATTCGTTTTAACTACCGGAGAAGATACACCAAATCCTGTTACTACATGTGTGGAATCATTCACTCTTTTATATCCTAATAAAATATGTTTAAAGGCACCACCATCCTCAATTATTGTTACCGGAAATTGTACTTTGAGGGTGTCGGGTGCCACAGTGAAGGATGTTGATTGTTTATAACAGGCTGTGGTGTCAGGATTTAATAGACCGTTTCTGTTTTTTGCTATCTCACCGTATACAGAGCCTGCTGATTCGAAAATGTGAACTCTATTTTTTACAAAACATCCATTTACATCAGAAGTCGTTATAAAATAAGTTCCGGAGGCTAGTCCTGTGAATACAGGGTTTGCTGTATTTACCGTTACCCTGGAGATGCTATCTTTAACTGCATATTTTACCCAGCCACTTCCACCTGTAGTAGCAAGAGTAAATTTACCATTGTTTGCCGGCCATACATAGTTTGAATCTTGTGATGCAATATTAGTAACAATTTGAAGAGGATCTTTCAATTTGTAATTGAATACCTGTACAATAGGAAGAATAGGGTCAGAATCGGTTATTGTTACTGAGTAATCAGCGGCACCGAGTCCTTTAATTATACTGTCACCCGGAATAGCGGTTGAAGTAGTAACATTGGTCCATGCATACGAGTAAGGAGCAGTACCAAAAGTGGGGTGTATATTCAATTGTCCATTTGTAAGGCCGGGACAAGTAATACTTTGTACTTCTATTATTTGAGCAAATGAACATGTTCCTGCTCCCAAAACTATGCTAAATAGAAATAGTTTTAAATAAAAACCAGAAAGCTTTCTCATAATTATGTTGTTTTAGAGGGTTTTATCACGAAATGTTAACAAGCGTCAAATTTAATATATTTTTTTGAATTACAACCCCGTTGTTAAAAAATAATCCCCCTAAAACATCACTTATATATAGCTTTACAACATGTTTTTCTATGTATTTTAACTTTTGTCAAAGTATAATCGTTATTATTTTATAAAATATAAAGTTAATAATGGGCAATAAACCTCCGACACTCTTCACTTCTTAATACAAATTATACAAAAGCGCTTTTCGAAAGATGGCTGAGCGGAGCCGAAAGGCCACTAAGCATAGTCGGAAGGAGGCTGAGCGAAGTCGAAGCCCCGTGTACACACTTGAAATCAAGAATGTTTCAGTTGAAATCGACAAAACCTCACTTGATATCAAGAAAATTCAAGTGGAAATCAAGAAAAACTCGCATGATATCAAAGAAACTTCGCATGATATCAAAGAAACTCCAGACGATATCAAAGAAATCATGCTTGATATCAAAGAAACTTCGGAAGATATCAAAGAAAACAGAGATGAAATCAAAGAAAACACAGATGAAATCGAGGAGAATCCAAAAGATATCAAAGAAACTTCAGAAGATATCAAAGAAAACGCGGAAGATATCAAAGAAATCACGCTTGATATCAAAGAAAACACGGACGATATAAAGAAAACTTCGTCTGATATCAAAGAAACTACACTTGATATCGAAGAAAACACACATGAAATCAAAGAAATCAAGCTTGAAATCAAAGAGAATTTCGCTGCGATATCCAATTTTCACCCCGATTTTAAGAAAAATCCGTCCATTTTGCTGAATTAACACCCCAAAATTTCATCAAAAACACCCCGATTTCATTCAAATCGGATAGAAACAGGCCGTTTAAACCATTCAAATCATGTTAATGTAAGTTAATGCGCAAAGTCTGCTGTGATCATTTTGTGTTTAGTTTTGAAATTTCAAAATAAATTACGATAATAATTTCAAAAAAAATCAGCTTCCCCATTCAACATCCCCATAGAATCAGACTTTCCATCATCTTATGTTTATTTTAAGAAATAGGAGTGCTATAACAATGTTATAATTCTATGATAACATTGTTATAACATTGTTATAATTTCAGGATAACAGAGTTATAACATAGTTAAAACGCTTTCTATCATATTGAAATACAGCTTATTGTTAAAAGAAACAAATTTCAAGATATGCCCTTTTTTTATACAAAACCATCCTTTAGTTTTGTCAATACGAATTCGTAATTCTTTCAAAACATTATTCATTAACCTCATTTTAAAAATAAAACAAAATGAACAATATCATGCATTCCAAAAGCAGTATGCTGGTGGTAACCCGCGACTACTTAAATCAAAACATCATCATCACCAACGGTATTTCACAATTTGCAGCACTATTTGCCGTATTTATTACAGGCATCTCCCAATTTCTTACACTGCGAGAACTCTATACCGCCGACCGCAAAGGATTTAAGAAAAGTAAAGAAGCCCTCAAGGCCGATTTAATACTCAAACTTTGCGATATAGCACGACGCATCGTGTCCTATGCTAAAATCACAGGCAATCCCGTGCTCTTAGCTGAAGTAAATTACAACGAAAAGAAACTGGCTAAAGTGCGTGATGCAGACTTGCGTGACATAGCCCAAATAGTGTATACCCGTGGCAACACCAATTTGCTGGCTCTAGCCCCTTATGGAGTAACAGCTACCACGCTTACTACACTCAAAACAGCGATAGATGCCTACGCCACCGCTCAGCCCAAAACAGCACTGGCACGTAAAGACCGCAAAGTAATGAATATGCAAATGCAGACATCGCTCAAGGATCTATACAGCCAGCTAGATAAAATTGATAGCTTGGTGGATTTGGTCAAAATCACCCAACCGCAATTTTACAACGGCTACCTGGAAGCACGTCGCGTGGCAAAACCCGCCACCTCACCGCTATCCCTTCGGGGTAAAGCCACAGACAGTGCCACCAACAAAATGCTTGGCTATGTCAATCTCACTTTAGTACCAATAAGCGAAAGCAATACCCCCATACTGACAAAAAGATCCAGCAGTGAAGGAGGATTTATTGTAAGAAACCTATCGGCAGGCAACTACACCCTAATCAGTAAGAAATACGGCTACAAAACCCAAACCCAAACCATCAGCATCAATGGTCGCGAAACCACCAAAGTAACGGTGATGATGGAAAAAGAAGGGTAGTATTAGTTGGCTGAGCCTTGGCAGTAGTCGGCTGAGCGAAGTCGAAGCCAGGTAGTCGAACGCGTAGTCGAAGCCAGCGTAACGAAGCCAACCAAGTGAGTGGATGACTCCAAGTCATCCGCTCACTATGCTTTAGGTGGCTGAAGCTTTTTTGCAGTAGGTGGCTGAGCGTAGTCGAAGCCAGCGTAGTCGAAGCCCACCCTGTCAGCCCTACAATATAGATTGAGCCTACGGCTTTACAACATGCGTCAAAATCCCATAGAGATGGCCTGTTTTGTAGCGTTGGATTTCAATCCAATGATTGTTGAGCCCCTTCGGGGTTCAGTTTGTGTGGGCGTTTGTTTCCACGGGTTGCACCCGCGATTATTCATGTTTAATCCTTTCAGGATTGGATAGAATACGGACCTCTCTATCCTTCGGCTACGCTCAGGAACCATCCTTCGACAGCGCTCAGGAACCATCCTTCGGCTACGCTCAGGAACCATCCACAGGAGAGACTTCCCCCTCCTGTGGAGGGGTTAGGGGAGGTCAGTAGTATTTTAATTCAACGGCATATTAATAAATATCCTATTAACAGATTTTTTCGAAACTTATTAATATCTTTGTCCTCTCTAATCAGCAAAAAATGATTTTAAGCTGATTTTGATTCTGATTCAAGTTACAAACAACACATTATGAAAAAAGGGATTCTATTATTAGTAGGTTTTACACTGTCGGTGGTACTTATGGCACAAAGTCCATTGGCAAAAAGTATTCTTGAGAAAGTAAAGAAACATCAAGTGATAGATTCTTTAAAAGTGAAGAATGAACATCATCCTTTGCCAAAAAGTTCGCACCCAACATTCCGCTCGGCCTGTGTTGTTGATAAACAAAAGCTGGATAGTGTTATTAGACCTGAAATAGAAAAAATATATTTTATCTATGATGCGAATGGAAATAATATTCAGTGGATTGATTATAAATGGGATAGTGGCACAAATACTTGGATGGCGTTTATAAAGGTTGATTATATCTGTGACGGTAGCGGTAACAAAACTCAAGAAATTGAAGCTAGATGGCACAGTGACACCAATACTTGGGTGCCGGTTTATAGAACTGATTATACTTATGATGGTATTGGTAAAGAAACTCAAAAAATTAATTCTCAATGGGACATGGTCGCTAATATATGGGTAGTACATTCTAAGAATGATTATACCTATGATAGTAATGGTAATAATACTCAAGACCTTTGTTATAGCTGTGATAGCGGGGGTAGCGTATTGAAACCTTATTCTAAGACTGATTATACCTTTGATAGTAACGGTAATAATACCCAAGTACTTGATTCTTTATGGGACACCATTAACGGTATTTGGGTAGGAAATACTAAGTCTGATTATACCTTTGATGGTAATGGTAACTGTACCCAATATATCTATTCTACATGGGATACAACAAACAGCATTTGGGTTTTGATGACTAAATATGATTATGTCTTTGATAGTAACGGTAAGAAAACTCAAGAGATTTCTTATAAATGGGACCTGCCGGGCAATAGTTTGGAAGTATATTCTAAAGATGACTATACCTTTGATGGTAATGGTAACTGTATCCAAAAAAATAGTTATGAATGGGACGGCACTATTTGGGAAGAAGCTTCAAAAGATGATTATCTATTTGATAGTTATGGTAACAATATCCAAGATACTTTTTCTTTTTGGGATCGTTTCAACAGCTTATGGTTGATAATGAGTAAATCCGATAAAGTTTATAATAATGCCTATTCATACAGTGATTTGTTATTGCCAATTGATGAACCAGCTAACGAAGTTAACTCGGCTGATTTTTTTCACCATGAGTTGCTTAGTACAGCTTCATTTGATTGGGATATCTCTACCGGTACTTGGACTCCTGATGGTAATGCAGTACAATATTACTATACAAATTTTACTGCTGCCGATATAAAAGCAAACACAGCATCAACCTTGATAGTAAGTGCACAAAATAACCAAGTGCTGGTAAAAGGAATAGCAAAGGGAGAAACACTTACCATTTATAACCTGCAAGGTACAGCCCTTTATAACCAAAAAGCAGATACCGATACAGTTGTTGTGAGCCTACCTGCTCATGGAGTGTATGTAGTTAAGGTTGGTACGCGAACTGTGAAGGTGGTTGATTAACATTGATTTCGTTTCCCTTTCAATAGCATCAATTTAAAAAGGAGGTCGCAATTTGTGACCTCCTTTTTGTATAAAGAGAGTTATTCCTTATTACAACTTGCGATAAGTTGCCGATATCATTGCTAAATAAATATGTTAAGGATATCCTTAACTTGGTACTGATTCTTAATTGTAATCCGTGCTAAATGAATAGAATATAAATAGGATAGGACAGGGTTAAGATAAAAGACTTTTATTCTTCAATATGGATGTTCTTACAACCATTGGTTTTAAAGACAGGTTCTTTGCAGTTTATTTTTACATGTTTCATATAAATATCCTCCGCATCTTTACATTCAAAACCACTTCCGGAAGTAATCTCCATATTTTCAAAATAAATTTGTTTTATTTTCATTTCGGGTAGTCCTGTAATTGTAATAGCCGATCTGGCACCCTCGCATTTGATATTACTTATATGGATATTTCTAAAATCGGGTACTTTGCTGCCACCTTCATCCGTGTTCTTTACGGCGGTATCTTGGTAATATGTATCAAACAACACAGCTTCGTTTGCAATGCTTTTCATGTTGATATTGCTTACATAGATATCGCGTACCCATCCGCCACGACCGCTATTACTCTTAATACGAATACCCACATCGGTACCAATGTAATTGCAATCGCTTACAAAAATATTTTTCATACCTCCATCCGTATTGCTACCTATAACAAATCCTCCATGCGCACGGTATACTGTACATCCGGCAATGATAATATTGGCTAAGTTGGCACTATCATTGGCATCGGGCGTTCCGCTTGATTTCATACAAATACCGTCGTCACCGGCATTCACAGTACATTTATAGATAGCTACTTCTTTACATGCACTGATATCAATACCATCGCCATTTTGCGCCCACCATTCGTTATATATATGCACTCCATTCATAGTAAGGTTGGTGCACCGGGTAGGATAGAATACAAATTTAGGTGAGTTACGCAGGGTGATATTTTCCAAATAAATATTATCGCAATTGGACAAATAAAGCAAGTGCGGACGAACGTCACCATCTACCACAGCCGGATCTGGCCACCATTCTTTTTTTTCCGAATCAAGAAATCCTCCTTGTCTTAACAAATCCGCCCATTTATCGGCAGTTACTTTTGATTTTTTCACCGGACGCCAGCTATCACCGGCACCATCAAATATGCCTTTACCTGTAATAGCAATGTTTTTTAAGTTAAAACCATAGATAGGCGAAGCCGGAAGAAGTTTTTTACTGTTATTACCTTCTTTAATCATCGGATATTGTGCATGGTCGGTAGTGAAATTAATCAGGGCACCGTCTTCGGTATGTATTTCCACATTGCTTTTTAACTCGATAGGCCCTGTTAACCATTCGCCTTTAGGTATCAACACAGTTCCACCTCCGACATCGGTACAAGCTGTAATAGCTTTGGCAATGGCTTCGGTATTTAGCTTTTTACCATCGCCCACCGCGCCATAGTCGGTAATAGAAAATGTTTTTTGAGGAAACACGGGCACCGTTATAGGAGCCATCTTAAAAGGAGCATTAGCTATGTAGTAAGCTATATCTTTGGTTTGTGCAGAAATTGTACATGTGAAACCGAAAAATAATAGCAGCCCTTGGGTAATAAATAATCGTTTCATTTTGATTGGATTTATTTGTGTTTGATATATTTCAAATATTGTGCCCTAAAAATACGGATTAAAGTGAACTTTCTAAACAATAGAACAAATAAAATACTTCCATTAGTGGAAGTATACAAGGACTAACAGTGCAGACCAATCACACTTGGAATAATGGCGCGGATTTACTTTAAACGAGTTGATTGATAATTGTGATAACTTGAAATTAAAAAGGAGGTCACAATTTGCGACCTCCTTAGTTATATAGACAACTCTATTTTATAATGCGTTAATAGTTTTTCGAATAGCAACGAGCTTTCTGAGTAGTTCTTCGGTTTTGGATAAGGCTAACATATTGGCTCCGTCGGATTTGGCAATGCTAGGGTTTGGATGCGTTTCCATAAAGAGGCCATCCACGCCTACGGCTATGCCTGCACGGGCTATTGTTTCAATTAGTTGAGGCTGTCCGCCTGTAACGCCGCTTGCCTGATTGGGTTGTTGTAGAGAATGGGTAATGTCTAATATTACCGGAAATCCGAAAGCTTGCATGGCGGGGATACCGCGGAAATCAACAATGAGATCCTGGTATCCAAAGGTATTGCCTCTTTCGGTTAGCATCACGTTGTTATTGCCCGCATCTACTACTTTCTGCGCGGCATATTGCATGGATTCGGCAGACAGGAATTGGCCTTTTTTGATATTGATTACTTTGCCTGTTTTAGCGGCAGCTACCAATAACTCTGTTTGACGACACAGGAAAGCGGGTATTTGTAATACATCCACATACTGAGCTGCCAAAGCGGCTTCAGGTTCTGAATGAATATCGGTTACTGTAGGTATATTGAATTTCTCGCCTACGGCTTTGAGTATGGCTAAGGCTTTTTCGTCGCCAATACCTGTGAAGGAATCCAAGCGAGAGCGGTTTGCCTTTTTATAAGAGCCTTTAAATATAAGAGGTATTTTATATTTGTCGCTGATACGGCATAGCTCTTCGGCTATTTCAAAAGCCATTTCTTCTCCTTCGATAACGCATGGGCCGGCTAATAGAAAGAAGTTGCCCGAGTCGGTGTATTTTAGTTTTGGAATCATCAGTTTTAATTTATGATTAGACTATTTACGATTTATCAATTAATATGAGAAACGAGTTACAACTAATAATTGTTAACTATTCATTATTAATTCATTTACGTTTGTTTTGCTTTTTATTGAAATATGGATTCAACTTTATTATTGTCACTGTAGAAAGAACTTACAATCGGATTTTTCAAGCACTTCGAGGAATGTAAAATACTCACAAATCACCGTGTTTGAGAATGCTATGTTTTGTTCCTTTAGTCCAAAGTGATCCATGGATGGTTGACAAATGTAAAACTTTGCTCCGTATTTCTCTAAAATCCTTAATTTGTCCTGTGCCGGTGAATGTCCAATTTTTGAGAGCCCATTGCGAGCAAATCTACTAAAAATTGCATTGGATCCTTTTAATTTCTCTTTAAATTCGTTAGACAACACTTTTACGGCTGGCCCTTGGAAGTATATGTTTACTTGGTATCCGCTCAAAGCGGCTCCAACCGAAAATCCTAATGGAGATAATAATTCTTCTAAACCGTTGTTTGAAATGATTATGGAATATTTTTTATCCCTGTTTAATTTCTCAACACTTTTTGTAATATCAAAACAGAGGCTATTTTCATTTTTCTCAGTCAAACTAACTTTATGGCCGGTCATGCTGCACCATGCATGTAAATCAGATTGAATGGCTTTATAATTATCCGTTTTGATTCTTATTACATCGTTTATTTCTAAATTCTCGAATTTCTCTGAAATATCGGCTATTATAAATCCACTAATTTTCTTGCCGGAAAAATCAATAATCTCTTGGGCATTTAGTTTTCCTTTCATATTTTCATAACTTTATTATGTATTTATGTGCTCAAGGTTTTGTCTGAAATTACTGCTACACGATGCGAGGTGAGTTATAAATCAATACATGCAGATACAGGGTGTATATATTCTCTTTTTTGTTGTGTTCAAGAAATCTTTGTTTCTCGTTTACTTTGTGTTTGTTTTGCTTAAGAGATACATATCAAAAAGGGTAATGGCTGCCATAGCTTCTACGATAGGCACTGCTCTTGGAAGCACGCAAGGGTCGTGTCGGCCTTTGGCTTTGATGGTGCTGGCATTGCCTTCTTTGTCGATGGTATTTTGCTCTTTCAGTATCGTTGCCACCGGTTTAAACGCTACACGAAAATAGATGTCTTGTCCGTTGGAGATTCCGCCTTGCAATCCACCTGAATTATTGGTTTTGGTGGTTACTTTCCCTTTTTCGGTAGTAAACTCATCATTGAGTTGTGAGCCTTTGTGGCTTACATCAAAACCACTGCCGTATTCAAAACCTTTACAGGCATTGATGGATAACATGGCATTGCCGAGTATGGCATGCAATTTATAATAAATAGGTTCGCCCCATCCGGCAGGTACACCTTTAGCAACGCAAGTGATTATACCTCCAATGGTATCGCCTTCGGCTTTTACTTGGCGCACCAGTTCTATCATTCTTTCTGCAGTAACTGGATCAGGACAACGGATTTCATTCTTTTCGGCATCTGCTATGTTGTAATGCTCATAGCTCTTGGGTAGTTTAATGATTCCCACTTGCGATGTGAAAGCAGCAATCTCTATACCCAGCTCTTGAAGTGCTAAGCGAGCTATGGCTCCTGCTACTACGCGGTTAATTGTTTCGCGTGCAGAAGTGCGACCGCCACCTCTGTGGTCGCGAATGCCATATTTTGTTTGGTAAGTATAATCGGCATGAGAAGGTCGAAACACATCTTTGAGGTTGTTGTAATCGTTAGAATGTTGGTCGGCATTCCAAATAACAAATGCAATAGGAGCACCTGTTGTTTTACCTTCGAAAATTCCGGATAGAAACTCTACTTTGTCGGCTTCATTACGCGAAGTGGTTATATCCGATTGACCGGGACGGCGGCGATCCAGTTGCGACTGAATATATTCCTCGTCGATGGCTATGCCGGAAGGACAACCATCAATTACGCCACCTATGGCTTTACCATGTGATTCGCCAAAAGAAGTAAGTCTAAATAATTTTCCGAATGTATTTGACATGTTTCTTACTATTAAAAAATTACCACAGAAAGTACGGATACTAGCTGTGGTAATTATAGTTTTATACCCTATGAATTAGGAAATAGTTTTGTGTTTTAATGCTTAGTTACAACCACAACCGCAGCCACCTGAATCATGGTTATGGTCATCGCCACAACCACCGGATTCACAGCTTTCGCAACCGCTACCGCAACCGCCGCCACCTAAGAATGTTGACATTTCTTCTTCAGAGGCTTCATGTACATCTATTACTTCGCCTTTAAAATGTAGGTTTTCTCCGGCAAGCGGATGATTTAAATCAACGCTTACATTTTCATCGTCCACAGAAAGAACTTCCGCATTTAAGCGGTTTCCTTCGGAGTCCATAAGAGGAACTACATTGCCCACATACACTAATTCATCATCAAACTTACCGTCTACTTCAAATATATTTTTAGGTAAATCAATTACATGTTCTTCGTTGTATTCTCCATAAGCATCTTCGCAAGCAATGGTGAAATCAAATTTATCACCGGCCTTTTTTTCTTTCAATTCTTCTTCAAACTTTTGCAACATCATGCCAATGCCAAAACAAAATATAAGTGGTTTGTCAGCTGGTGCAGTTTCCATTAACTCAGGTTTTTCATTTTCCGCTTGAACATACAATTCATAGCTTACGGAAACAATCTTTTTTTCAGAGATATTCATCTGGTTCGTATTTAATTAATAATATGCAAAGATAATTAAAACTTTATCAAAATAAAGCCTGTGTTTTTTCAATACCAGTTAATTGGATTTGTTAAATAATCGCTTTTCTTCTCGTACTTAATATCGCTTAGTAAACTTGAATTTACTTGAATTAGTAAGTTGTAAGTTTTATACTGCCCAAGAGGAACTACATTAGCACTCATATTCCAGCAGTGCAGGTTTCTATTTATACCTAAACTGGTATAGGTTATTTGTTTATTGGTAATATCATAGGCTCCACCAAAATTGAAACTCCATTTAGTAGTAAGGCTTATATTGCCATGCATATCCATGCTATGTGTAAGCTTTCTATTGAATTCCATAATTGCTTTATTGAAAATAGTAGTATTACCATATTGAACAGAATAATTAAACGAAAGACTCCAAGGGATTTTTATTTTTTCGTATCCTTCGTTGTCGGCAGTATTAACTGCTTTCTTAGTTACAGCAGCAATAGAATCTGCTTTCGATGTTGGCGTTGTTGTTCTTATTGCCGGTGTTGCGGTAGCTGTAGCTGTAGCTGTTGTCGCTTTTTTTGCCTTGAATGTATCGTTATTGAAAGTGTATCCAAAAGAGGTTCCGGTATTAATGAGTCGGGGAGATTTACCGTTGTTCCATCTAAGTTTATCTATATGTACAGGATTGCCGAAAACATCGAACCCATAGAGGTAGTTATCAAATGTCCCACTTAAATTGATGCTTAAATTAGTGAAAAGTTTCAACCGTAAATTAGCATTGAGATTTGACCATTTCAATGAATCGGCTTCCATGTTATAACTGCCACTAACCATAAATGCATCAATTAAACTTACTGTTTTATATTTTGCTTCGGCAGTAGTATCATTTTTTTGCTTGACCTTCATTTCTAAGTTGTTGTCGAGCGAAAAGCTTAAACTTCCAGTTTTTCCTTGACTGGGAGAGCCATATAATCCGCTGGCAAAACGAGAATAAGTTACGGTTGTTAATGTCGGGTCTGTAAGACTAATGGGGCGTTGGTATGATGAATAGTAGTTCCAATACGACGAACTAAAATTAGGCATAAAATTAAAACCAATGGATGGTGTCATGACATGGCGAATGCGGTCAATTTTATCCCCAAAGAGTTTGCGCCAAGGTTTGTAAAATCCATATAATTTGGTAGAAGCACTGACTCCGGCACTGAAATCGTACACCCGGTAGAACTTATTTATCGTATCATTTTTTGTTTTAAAGTGAGCCGAATCCCACGATTGACTTATAGACTGAAAATACCATCTTTCGTGGTAATTGACTGTTGGTGAAATGGAAATGTATTTAAGCAGGTTAAACGACATATTTATAGGAAGATTATGGTCAAACCCGTTTTTCCAGTCTTTAATAAGCGAAGACTTCAATAGCAGATTTTCTTTGGTTGAAATGCTATTGCTAAAACTACCTGTGTATGAAAATGCCACTTTTTCATACCATTTTTCTTTACCAATCTCATTTTTTCTTTTAAAAGGATAAATACGAGTCATAGACAGAGTTAAATTAGGCAATGTAAGTGAAATGATTGAGTCCTTTGTGCTTTGATTAGACAAAATACTGGAGGAAAGGCTAAAAGGAGAATCCGGGAAAAGATGTGTCCATGAAATGCTAGAGCTCTTGGTGTTTTGAGATAATAAAGCCAGATTGTTGTAATCGGCAACGTTGCTGTGGTCGTACCCTATGGATGAGTAGTTTATACTGGCAGATAATGTGCTATTCGGGTTTGCCTTTGCATCTTGTGCGTGTGTTGCCGTGAGTGAAAAATTCTTTGTTTTCGAATAACCAGGAATCCCTTTGTCACCCAGAACATCTTCGCGGTAACTTATTTCGAAATGGCCGTTATACTTATATTTTTTCAGATAAGATGAAGTTGCTTTTGCAGCCCAAGTGCCCATTGTATATAGATCTCCGGTAAGGGCTAAATCCATATAATCGCTTATTGCAAAATAATATCCGCCATGGTTAAGATAGAATCCTCTAGTTAAATCTTGTCCATAAGCCGGTACAATTATACCGGAGGAATATGATTTTGAAAAAGGGAAATAACCAAAAGGAATTACTAATGGCAGTGGTACATCAAGTAATACTAAATAAGCGGGTCCGGTTACCACCCATTTTTTATTTTTTATCTTTGCTTTAGTTAGATCTAAATAAAAGTGAGGATGATCGTGGTCGCTGCAGGTGGTATATTTCCCATCCGTCATGCATATAATTTCGCTATCTATTTTTTTTGATTTTTCACCAATTATAAAACCTTCACCTTGTTGAACAATTGCATGTAGAATATATCCTTTCTTGGTGTTCATGTTATACCTCAGGGATTTTGATTGGTACTCATCGCCACCATCTTTAAATACCGGAGTACCAACTTCTTCTCCATCCTTATCTTTTCTTCCTATAGCATAGACTGTAGAGCTGTCAGTATTAAGCTGTATAAAGTCGGCAGTCAGTTCTATTTTCTCGTAAGTAACATTTCCTGCTCCATATAAATAAGCATTTCCGGAACCCATCAATACAATGGAATCATTTGCTTTGTAGTTTATCGGAGTCTCAATTGCTTTTTTCTTTTTTTTTGAAGTAGAAGTAGTAGAAATGGAATCGGTAGGTTTGGAAATAGAATCTTTTTTGGAAACAGAATCCTTTTTGGTAACTATTTGTTGACCAAACATAGTTTGTGGGGCAAACCATAATATAGTCAAAAACACCAACGAAATTATATATCTCTGTTTCAAAAAATTCATCAATGAAAGTTTGTTTAAATCTGCGCAAATTTAATTAATATATGGCATAGAATAAGACCTCTATACTTTTTTAATGATTTTTTTTAAAAGACATATCGATTTCGTGATATTATTGTCATAAATAGTGTGCCAAAATTGAAGATATTATCTATTTTTGCCTGTTGAAATATTGTAATTTTAAATAATAAATTTCTATATGAGAGATATCAAAAAAAGTTTTGCTAAAGTTGCATTGGTTTTTTTTGTTTTTCTTTTCTCCTTTGAGAATATATATGCAGTTGATACTCCAAGTTTTATTGTGGTTATTGATGCCGGACATGGAGGCCATGATCCCGGTGCTATTAGTGCCAAATCACAAGAAAAGGATATAAATTTAGCTGTTGTTTTGGCTTTAGGTGCTTTGATAGAGAAAAATAATCCGGATGTAAAAGTTATTTATACTCGCAAAACCGATGTTTATTTGACATTGCAAGAAAGAGCCGATGTGGCGAATAACGCTCATGCTGATTTGTTTTTGTGTGTTCACACTAATGCCAATAATAGTTCGGTTCCTTATGGCGCAGAAACTTATACTCTCGGACTAACGAAATCTAAATCGAATTTGGATGTAGCTATGCGAGAAAACTCTGTAATCTTATTGGAAGATGATTACAATGTAAAATACGCGGGGTTTAATCCAAAATCGGCAGATTCCTATATCATGTTTGAATGTATTCAAGATAGATATATTGATAAAAGTGTGCAAATAGCTTCAGATATTCAAAAAAGCTTTGTAGATGCCGGCCGATTGGATAAAGGAGTAAGACAAGCCGGCTTTTGGGTACTTCATAAAACGGCCATGCCAAGTGTATTGGTGGAGGTGGGTTATATTAGTAATCCGGAAGAAGAAAAATTCTTGACGAGTGCTGATGGACAACAACATATAGCTAAAGCTATATATCAATCATTTAATAAATTTGAAAAAGAATATCAACGAAAATCGGGCAAACAAAATTATGTCGAAACCACTCCTGAAGTAGCTTCAACATCTAACAAGTGTGCCGATAAAATAACAACATCTAACGTAACTCAGAAACCAGATTCAGTTAAAGCAAATAAAGTTACAAGTACTAAGGCTGAAGCATCAACATCGAATAAATCCACAGGAAAAAAGCCGGTGTCCAGTGTGACTCAGAAAAAGGATTCTGACAAAACGGATAAAAGCAAAACTACTCCTATTTTAAGTCAAGATGAGCAATCGCAACAATTCTTAGATAAAATGAAGGCGGAAGCAAATGTTGATAATGACCCAAGCAGTCAGGCAAAGCCAACTGTAACACCTAAAACAGCAGCACCAAAAGTTGAACCAATAATTGAAATTACTTCTAAAACTCAGGTTAAACCTGTGACAGAAACTACACAACCAAAGAAACCAGAAGTAACTACTTCAAACTCCAAGGTTGATATGAACGCTGACTCAAAGAAAGTAGAAACAAAACCTTCGACAACAGGAACAACAAGTTCAACGAAGCCAGTTGCTGTTAGTACATCAACAACCAAAACAGTATCGACCACTACAACATCAACACCAAAAGCAGATTCAAAGAAGATCGAAACAACAACGGCAACAAGTAACCTGCAACCAAAGAAATCAGAAGTAACCTCTTCAAGCTCCAAGGTTGATGTAAAAACCGATTCAAAGAAAGTAGACACAAAACCTTCGACAACAGGAACAACAAGTTCAACAAAGCCGGCTGTTGTTAGTGCATCGACAACGAAAACAGTATCGACTACTTCAACTTCAACGCCAAAAGCAGATTCAAAGAAGGTCGAAACAACTACGACAACAAGTAACATACAACCAAAGAAATCGGATGTAACTTCTACCAGCTCCAAATCGGATGTAAAAACCGATTCAAAGAAAGTAGACACAAAACCTTCGACAACAGGAACAACAAGTTCAACAAAACCAGCTGTTGTTAGTGCATCGACAACGAAAGCAGTATCTACCACTTCAACTTCAACGCCAAAAGCAGATTCAAAGAAGGTCGAAACAACTACGACAACAAGTAACATACAACCAAAGAAATCGGATGTAACTTCTACCAGCTCCAAATCGGATGTAAAAACCTATTCAAAGAAAGTAGACACAAAACCTTCGACAACAGGAACAACAAGTTCAACAAAGCCGGCTGTTGTTAGTGCATCGACAACGAAAACAGTATCGACTACTTCAACTTCAACGCCAAAAGCAGATTCAAAGAAGGTCGAAACAACTACGACAACAAGTAACATACAACCAAAGAAATCGGATGTAACTTCTACCAGCTCCAAATCGGATGTAAAAACCGATTCAAAGAAAGTAGACACAAAACCTTCGACAACAGGAACAACAAGTTCAACAAAGCCAGCAGTTGTTAGTACATCGACAACAAAAACAGTATCGACCACTTCAACAACAAAAGCAGATCCAAAGAAGGTAGAAACAACCACGGCAACAAGTAGCATACAATCAAAGAAATCGGAAGTAGCTAAAACGACTAAAACGGAAGTAAAAGCAGAAACTACTAAAACTACACAAGCGATAAGTACAGATGGTGTGGTTTATAGATTGCAGTTATTTGCATTAAGTAAAAAACAACCCTTAAGTAATCCTGCCTTTAAGGGTTTGAAAGTGGAGTATTTTGAAGATGGTGGTTTATTTAAATACACTTATGGTAATACTCCAGATTATGAACAGATACAACAAGTTAAGAAACAAATTGCATCTAAATTTCCTAACGCCATTATTATTGCTATGAAAAATGGAAATAAGGTATCTTTGCAAGATGTGTTGAATAATAAATCTAAATAAATAGAATAAAATAACTTAAAATGATAAAGAAGTATTTTACTAGAGAGGTCAAAATTGGACTTTTAGCAGTTTCTTCAGCGGTAATCTTGTTTTTTGGATTTAATTTCTTGAAAGGCATTAATATTTTTAAGCCTACCAATTATTATTATGCAACTTACGCTAATATTGATGGCTTAGTAGAAACTTCTCCGATTTTCATAAAAGGGCACCAAGTAGGACAAGTAAGGCAAATTGCTTATGACTTTACGAAAGAAACATCTTTTCTAATCACGCTGGATATTTCTAAAGATATACAATTGCCTAAAGGAACAACAGCCGAATTGTTTGACAATGGATTAGTGGGTGGCAAAGCTATTCGTTTAGTGTATGCATCTCAATCAGGTGCATTTGAACCAGTAGGTGATACACTTAAATCAGTAGTAGTTCCTAGCTTTATTAAGACATTATCTGATGGGCTTGTTCCAAAAATAAGCTCTTTGATAACATCTACAGATTCCTTGATAACTTCTGCTCGGAAAATAGCGAATAGCCCAAAATTGCAGCATTCCTTAGCATCTATAGAAAGATCTAGTGATAATTTGGAGCAAACTACGGAGAAACTAAAAGGAGTAATGAATCAAGATGTACCTAAAATTGTGAAGAATGTAAATTCTATTACTACAGACTTTGCTGTAGTAGGTAATAATATTAAGGGAATTAATTTTGCCAAAACTGCCAA
>Ga0265338_10000320_pt1 | contig 87120 bp, 66 predicted proteins | sample 42126metaG_FD_193579 | JGI IMG/M metagenome (GOLD analysis project Ga0265338, IMG submission 193579) | Rhizosphere microbial communities from Carex aquatilis grown in University of Washington, Seatle, WA, United States - 4-21-26 metaG | ecosystem: Host-associated > Plants > Roots > Rhizosphere...
GCCCAGACCCGCATGAGCGGAGTCTACTTGGCCGCCGCCGAAGGCTCGCCCGCGCGCTCAATCCGAAAGGGCGCGGCCTCCAATGTGAAGTCCTGGGTCGAGTCGCAGGGCGGCTCCTACCCGGCGCAGGTCACGTCCGCGGTCGATGATATCTCCAGGAAGGGCGGAACGCCGCTTGTGGTCGCCGAGGGCCGCGAGACCCTCGGGGTCATCTTCTTGAAGGACGTGGTCAAGGGCGGGATAAAGGAGCGCTTCGCGCAGCTCAGGGCCATGGGCATCCGCACTGTCATGATCACGGGCGACAATCCGCTGACGGCGGCGGCCATCGCCGCCGAGGCCGGTGTGGACGACTTCCTCGCCCAGGCAACGCCCGAGATGAAGCTCGCCCGCATCCGCGAGGAGCAGGCCGCCGGCCACCTGGTCGCCATGACAGGCGACGGCACGAATGACGCGCCTGCGCTCGCCCAGGCCGACGTCGGCGTCGCCATGAACACCGGCACCCAGGCCGCCAAGGAAGCAGGCAACATGGTCGACCTGGACTCCAACCCGACGAAGCTCCTGGATATTGTCGAGATCGGGAAGCAGCTCCTCATCACCCGGGGGGCCCTCACGACCTTCAGCATCGCCAACGACGTCGCCAAGTACTTCGCGATCATCCCGGCGATGCTGGTCGGGGTCTTCCCGGCGATCGCCCCCTTGAACGTGATGCACCTCGCGTCGCCGCTCAGCGCGATCCTGAGCGCCGTCATCTTCAACGCCCTCATCATCGTCGCGCTGATCCCGCTGGCACTTAAGGGCGTGGCCTACCGGCCGATCGGCGCCGCGGCCATGCTCCGGCGAAACCTCTTCCTCTACGGCTTCGGCGGCATCGTGATCCCGTTCGTCGGCATCAAGCTGATCGACGTCATCGTGCACGCCATCCACCTCGCCTGAATCCCATGAAAACTCTCCTCATCGAACTCAAGACCTCGCTCCTCCTGACGCTCGTTTTCGCGGTTCTCCTCTGCGGGGTATACCCGTTTGTGGTCTGGGCCGGCGCCCAGGCCTTCTTCCCCGCAAAGGCGAACGGGAGCCTCATTGTCGACAACGACGGTGCCATCCGGGGCTCGGCGCTCCTCGCGCAGAACTTTTCAAGCGACAAGTACTTCCAGCCGAGGGCCTCGGCGGCGGGCACGGGCTATGACGCGACGAGTTCCGGAGGCACGAACTTGGGCCCCACAAGCCAGAAGCTGAACGACGCCGTCAAGGCCGCGGTCGGCGCCTACAGGACGGCCAACGGCCTCGCCGCCGATGCGCAGGTCCCGGCCGATGCCGTCACGTCGTCCGCGAGCGGGCTGGATCCCCACATAAGCCTCGCCAACGCGCAGATCCAGGCAGCACGGGTCGCGAAGGCCCGCGGCCTGCCGACCGACAAGGTGACGGCGCTTGTGGCCGCAAACACTGACGGACGGGACCTGGGTGTTCTGGGCGAGCCCGGGGTCAATGTCCTTCGGCTCAACGTGGCGCTCGACGGCCTCGCCGTCCCGCCACCCGCAGCCGGAAAGTGATCCCATGCGACAGGCCGCCGATCCAAGGCGCAGCCGTTCATGGGCCTACGCGCTCGTGGCGCTCGCGGCCTTCTTAGTAGGGCTTGCAGTGGGCCAGCTGGGCGCGGTCCGCGGGCCGGGGGTTTCGCGTGCGGACTGGCCCCCGCCCTCTCCGCCTCACCCGCGTTCACTGAACCCCTGAGCGCGCACCCCCGCGCGCCAGGTGGCTTGCGCCCTTCCGCCACGTCCCCATAATCGCCAAGGCCCATGCCTGACCAACGTCCCGACCCCGACGCGCTGCTGGCCTCGCTCCACCGGGAGGAGGAGCGCGCCCGCCGCGGCAAGCTGAAGGTCTTCTTCGGCATGTGCCCGGGGGTCGGAAAGACGTTTGCGATGCTCCGCGCGGCACAGCAGGAGCTCCACGACGGGGTGGACGTCGTTGTCGGCATCGTCGAGACCCACGGTCGCGCGGAGACCGAGGCGCTCCTTGTCGGGCTGCCCGTCATCGCCCGCAAGAAAGTCGAGTACAAGAACATCCAGATCACCGAGATGGACCTCGAGGCGATCCTCGCGAGGAAGCCCCGGCTGGTCCTCGTGGACGAGTTCGCCCACACGAACGCCCCGGGCTCACGCCACCCGAAGCGCTACCAGGACGTGGTCGAGCTCCTCGATGCCGGGATCGACGTCTACACGACCCTCAACGTCCAGCACATCGAGAGCCGGGCGGACGCGGTCCGCCAGATAACCGGGGCGACCGTCCACGAGACCGTGCCGGATTCGGTCTTCGGCCTGGCGGACCAGATCGAGCTCGTCGACATCACGCCCGAGGCTCTCCGGGAGCGCCTGAGCGAGGGAAAAGTCTACATCGAGGGCCGCGCCGCCGTGGCGGCCGAGAACTTCTTCAAGGACACCCACCTGACGGCGCTGCGCGAGCTCGCGCTTCGTTTCGTCGCCGAACACGTCGACAAGCGCCTTCGAGAGCTGCGTTCCGTCGGGACCTTCAAGACCGTCTGGCGCTCCGGCGAGAGGCTCCTCGTGGCCGTGGGCCCCAGCCCCTCCTCAACCCAGCTTGTGCGCTGGACGAGGCGGATGGCCGCCTCCCAGGGCGCCTCCTGGATCGCGGTGTGCGTCGAGACCTCGACCCCCCTGGACGCCGAGGCCCAGCGGCGCCTCGAGAAGAACCTCACGCTCGCCCGCGAGCTGGGGGCCGAGGTCGTCGTGACCCACGACAACGACGTCGCCCAGGCCCTTGTGCGGGTCGCCCTCCAGAACAACGCAACGCAGATCGTGGTGGGCAAATCCCGCAACCCGTGGTGGATCGACCGCATCCGCGGCGGGAACCTCGTGGACAAGCTCCTGCGCATAGCAGGGACGATCGACATCTACGTGGTGCCGGCGGAGCGCGCAGCGGAGAAACCCACGGCCTTTCTTGACTGGCGGCCGGCCCAGGTCTCCCCCGCCCGGGAATACGCTGAGGTGTTCGGGGTCCTGGCGGCACTCACGGCGGCAGGCTGGTTCATCGTTCCGCACTCGGGCTACCTCTCGGTCGGTCTCTTCTACATGCTCGCGGTTATCATCCTGAGCCTGCGCGTCGGCCCGGGCCCGGTCTTCGTCGCCGGGGTCGTGAGCGCCCTCACATGGAACTTCCTCTTCATCCCCCCCGTATTCACGTTCTACATCGGGCGGTTCGAGGACGGGCTCCTGTTTGCAACCTACTTCGTTGTGGCGCTCATCTCGGGCCAGCTTACGGCTCGCGTCCGCGCCCAGGAGCGAAACGAGCGCATGAGGGAGGACCGCGCGACGGCGCTCTTCCACCTGACCCAGGCGCTGAGCGCCGCACGCACCCTGGACGACGCCGTGTTCTCGGCGCTCCGCCAGGCGGACGCCCACTTCGGGGCGAAGACCGCCCTGCTTCTCGACGACGGGAACGGGTCCTCGCTCATGCCGCATTTTGCGGGCTCCTTCGTCATCTCGGACAAGGAGCGGGCCGTGGCCGACTGGGCATGGCGCAACAAGAAGAAGGCAGGCCGCTTCACCGACACCCTCCCCTCATCCGAGGGCTTCCACGTTCCGCTGGTCCGGGAGGACACGGCGGTCGGCGTTCTCATCCTCAAGCTCCCGCCGGATTCGACGCTGACCCTTGCGCAGCGCGACCTGGCAGAGAGCTTCGCCGCCCAGCTGGCCCAGCTTGTCGAGCGCGAGCAGCTGCGGGCCGTCGGAGAGCGCGAGAAGCTCTTGGCCGAGTCGGACAAGCTCCATCGGACCCTCCTCGACGGAGTGTCCCACGAGCTCAAAACACCGCTAGCGGTCCTGAGCGCGGCGGTCGAGAACCTGTCGACCGCCGATGAGGCGACGCGGACCAACCTCGCGCACGAGATCAGGACCGCCACACGGCGCCTCAACCGACTCGTCAACAACCTCCTGGACCAGACCCGCCTCGAGTCGGGCGCGCTTCGGCCGCACCTTGACTGGTGCGACGGGCACGACCTGATAAATGCCGCCGTCGAAGGCGTCAGCGACCAGCTCGACGGCCACCCCTTCGAAACCGACATCCCGAAGGATCTTCCCCTCTTCCGCGCGGACGCCGCGCTCATGGAGCAGGTGATCGCGAACCTGCTGTTGAATTCCGCGCTCCACACCCCGCCGGCGACCGAGATCTTCCTCGCGGCCGGCGTCGACCGCGCGAAGTCGCGGATTTTCTTCACCGTTGCGGACCGCGGGCCGGGGCTTCCGGCGGCGATGCGCGAGCGCCTCTTTCAGAAGTTCCAGAGGGGGGACGCGGCGAAGGCGGGCGGCCTCGGACTCGGGCTCTCGATCATCCGGGGCTTCGTGACCGCCCAGGGCGGCGACGTCATGGCAGGCGAGAACCCCGGAGGCGGCGCGGTCCTCACGGTCTACCTTCCCTTCAAGGAGCACGGCGACGTGCCCGCCGAATGACCTTATGAGCGCAGCAAAGACAAACGTCCTGGTGATTGATGACGAGGTGCAGATAAGGCGCCTGCTTAAGATCACCCTTGAGGCGGCCGGAATGAACGTCCTGGAGGCCGACACGGGGCGCGGCGGCCTGGAGGAGGCCGCGCGCGGCCAGCCCGACGTGATCGTCCTTGACCTCGGGCTTCCGGACCAGGGCGGACTCGAGGTCCTTAAACAGCTGCGCGAGTGGTCCAAGGTTCCCGTGCTCGTCCTCACGGTGCTGTCCGCCGAGAGCGACAAGGTGGCCGCCCTCGATGCCGGCGCCGACGACTTCCTGACAAAGCCCTTCGGCTCGGCGGAGCTCACGGCAAGGCTGCGGGCGATCCTGAGGCGCTCCACGGACGAGAGCGAGCCGGCCGTGGTGAAGTTTGGCGACATAGAGATGGATCTTGCCGCGCGCGTCGTCCGCCGCGCCGGGGCCGAGGTCCGCCTGACCGCCAAGGAATACGCGATGCTAAGGATGCTGGTGGTCCACAGGGGAAAGGTCGTCACGCACGGGCAGATGCTGCGGGAATTGTGGGGGCCAAAGGCCGAGGAGAACACGCACTACCTGCGGGTCCACATGACGCACATCCGCCAGAAGCTCGAGGCCGAGCCCCACAAGCCCCGCCACCTGAGGACCGAGTCGGGGATTGGCTACCGGCTGGTGGAGGACTGAGTCGACACCTCGCTAGGCCCCCTGAAAGGGGGTTCCGCGCCTAAATTCGAGCGTTCAGGACTTCAGTCGTCGAATGAACTGTTCTGCGAAGACCTCGTAGACGATGCTCCGTTCTTCGATAAAGAGAACTTCAATGGTGTCTTCGTTTCTGTATCGGAATATTATTCGGTATTTGCCGACACGCACCCGACAATAACCGGCAAGTTCTTGTTCGAGAGACCGAATGTCGCCGCTCTCGGTACAAAGGGCCTTGAGCGCTTTTTTGACGGCACGGCGAGGCTCCGGTGAAAGACGCCGGACGAAACTGGCTGCGGGCTCGCCGATTTCGACTTTGAAGGTCAATCCGGGATATCCTCTATGGAATAGAACTTCATCCTTCCGGCCTCATTATCGCGGATCGCCTTCATGGCGGCAGGATTCGCCAGGATTTCCATCGTCTCAACGATCGCGCTCATGCGTTCCTTGCCGACCAAGTACGCCACGGCTTCGTCCCTCTTCGTGATGGTCGTTATGTACCCGGACTGCACCTCCTTCACCATCTTTGGGAAATGGGCTTGTCCTTCAGTAATGGAATATGTAGATGGCATACGATAACTATGTAGCTCAGGTGGATGCCGTCAAGTGACCGTTTGGGCGTACCTCGGGAACTGGCCTAAATTGCCCGTTCGCCTCCGATGTGCGGAGCCTGCGATAAAAATCGTTCTAACCGTGTGCCCCGTGAGGCGGTTGTCCGCTTATGCGACGGTGCCCCAACGATATAGGTCGTATTTCGGCGGGGCCGCCCCTAAAATGACCCTTCCATGAGAGATGACTACATCAAGGAAGCGCTTAAGACGATCAGCGATCCGAACATACTGGTCAACGTAGTCTCCCGCCGTGTGAAACAGTTAAGGCGCGGTAACCGCCCACTGGTCGAATCGCTTGAAAAGCTTTCGGCGGAGGACACGGCGCTCCGGGAGATCATTGAGGGGAAGATCAGCTACGAGCTGGCTTCCTACACGTCGAGAAGCTAGGCGCGCTTAACGCGCATCAGGTTTAGCGAACTGCGGCAGCCGCCATGAACGGCTGCGTGCGAAGCCACGCAATCAGCTCGTCCGCAAGCCGCCGGTGGTCCGCCACGCGCGGATGAAGGTCCGTCCAGTGGGAGAACGCGAAGTGACATGCCCTCGGATCCCGCGCCTCGATCCGGCGCACGGCCTCCGTCCAGGCGGCGCCCAGGGTCGGATCCGTCGAGCCCTGGGTCATCCCTCCCCTGACGGAGACAATCTCCGCAAGGGGGTAGGCGCGTCGCACCGACGCATATAGCTCGACATAGCGGTCCGCAAACGAGGCAGGAACCGGCAGCCCGTGGTCGTGGGGATAGGAGGCGTCGTTGTCCCCGAGATTCACGATGATCACGTCGGGCTGCCATGACGCCAGGTCGGCCTTTGCCGAGCCTTTGGCCGGGTACAGGCGGTCCCAGATCTCAGCGAACGTGATGTCGACATATCCGGTGACGATGCCGATTCCGCTGACCGAGATGTTCTGGAAGTCGGCGCCGAAAGCCTCGGCCGTGAGCGCCATGAAGCTCACCGTGGCATTGTGGGTGCGACGGCTTTGCCACTGGTCCCTCGCACCGTCCTCGGCGCAGGCCCCCGCTCCGACCGAGTCCCCGTAGAACAGGATCCTCATCCGGGCGTCGGTTGCCTCGGGCCTCCGCACCTGCCCTCCGGCGGCCAATTCCAGTCCCCGGAACACGACCGTGCCGGCGGAGGCCTCGGAGCGCTTGACGAGCCTTAGGTGGTGCAGCCCGGGCCCCAGCGGGCCAGTCCAGGCGATGAAGGACTCCTCGCCCGGACTTACCGAAACGACCGCTGAGCGGCCGTCCACCTCCGCATTGAAGTAATTCTCGCCCGTGGCGCGCCCGAAGCAGAGCGTCAGCACCGGTCCCTTGAAATCAACCGATATCCGGCTCGATTCCCAGATGTCCACCGGCCGGGCGGGATCGGACACATCGAATCGGCCATCGTAGACAAAGGCTTTGTCCGCCGCCCCAACGAAGACGCGGACGACGGGCCGGACATCCTGCGCGCGGCAGGCAACAGCAAGCACCAGAAGGCAGAGCTGCAACATCAGGCGATAATCGAAGCCATCCCTGGTTTTCATGGGGCGAAGGCACAATGAGCGCGCGTCAGCGGCACCTTGTCGACTCTTGGATTTGCGGCAAGGCCCCCACCCTTCCCCCAGGTCGCACATTGCCGTGGAATTCCAAGCCTCCGGCTGGCATACTCGGCAAATCCGAAGACGGACCCCGTATCCTGCGACCCCCGGCAATTCCGGCACGTCCCCGCCGTCGGCAACACCCTCATGAACCCGCATGAAATTACCGCCCCCCGGCAGCGCCGCCGCATATTGAGGCTCTTCTCGCTTCTGGCGCTCCTCCCTGCAACGGCGCTCGTTGCCGACCCGCATAAGGTCACCTTCGCGAAGTCTCCCGGCAACGTCGATGCCTACGACTACGTCGAGGTCACGGCGAACGTGGAACATCCCGATGCTCAAAACCCGTTCACGGGCGCGACCCTAGGCGGCTTCTTTTCAAAGGCCAACGGAACCGATCGCCGCGAGGTCGAGGGGTTCTGCGACTCGGCCGACGGGAGCATCCTGCGCATCCGTTTCATGCCATCTGCGCCCGGGGACTACACCTACTCGGTCTCCTACCGCCAGGGTGGGTTCGAGGCCAAGGAGTCGGGCACATTCCGGGCCCTGGACGGGCACAGGCGCGGGCCCATCCGCGTCGATCCCGGGTATCCCTGGCATTTCATCTGGGAGGGGACGGGCGAGCACTACTTCTTCAACGGGACGACCGCCTATTTCCTCCTGGGCTGGAAGGATGACCGGACAATCCAATACTCCATCGACAGGCTGCACCGCCTGAAGGTTAACCGCCTTCGGGTCACAATCGCAGGCCGGGAGAACATATTCTTCGGCGAGCCCGTGATGAACGGGGAGAACTTTACGACCTTCCCCACCCCGTGGCCGGCTGAGAGGGCCGACGACGAATACCATCCGGGATTCGACTACACCCGATTCGACCTGGACTACTGGCGCAAATGGGACCGGGCGCTCCGCTTCGCGCGGGACAGGGACATGACCGTGTCCCTTGTCCTCGACATGAATGACAACAGGGTCCATCCCGCGGCGGGAAGCGACGACGAGCGCCGGTACATCCGTTACGCCATCGACCGGCTGGGCGCCTTCTCAAACATCACCTGGGACCTGGGCGACGACATGGAGCGCTACCGCTCGGATGAGTGGGTCCACGAGACCGGGACCCTCATCGAAAAATGGGACCCCTACCGGCACCTGGCCACGAGCCACCCGGTCGAGGACACCCACCAGGACAGGACCTCGGACTGGTTCGGCTTCACCTCGTTCCAGGACTGGAGCCGAACCCAGCACGCCTACATCCTGCGCCAGCGCGCCCTCCAGGCGAAGACCGGAAGGATCATCCCCCAGACGAACGAGGAGTACGGCTACGAGGACCACTACCCCATGTGGGCGCCCGGACCCGGGTCGGAATCCGCGGACGTCCTCCGCAGGACGGCCTGGGACATCTACATGGCCGGCGGCTACCAGACGGCCGGTGAAAGCTGCAGGCGCGGCACCAACATCTGGCCCGACACCGGCGGCGGCTGGCTCAACGGGCGCGGCGACGACACGATGACCATGTTCGTGGGCTTCGGGCACATCGTCGACTTCTTCACGAGCTTCGAGTGGTGGAAGGCCGACCCGCACGACGAGCTGGTGAGCGGCGGGGCGTACTGCCTCGCCAAGCCTGGCGAGATCTACGCCATCTACCTGCCCAAGGAGGGGAACGTGACGATCCGCCTCGAGCCCGGGACCTACTCGGCGCACTGGTTCGCGCCGAACACCGGCGAGGTGATCCCGCTTCCGCCGGTGAGCGGCCCATCGTGGACCTTGCCGCCAGCGCCCGACCGCCTTGACTGGGCCCTCCTCCTCTTGCGACAGCGCTGATGGAATTGGGGATCCACGGTTTCTGCTCGTAGGCGCAGGATCATTCGGCGGTGCGTGCGGATACTGCCGGCCCTGCAAATCTTCCTCGAAGAGCGCCCGCTGATCACCAATGGGAACCGGCCTCCATGGAAGATCGGAATATCCCGTTGCGGTGCGGAATCCTTAGAATACTATCGAATCGATGAGAAGCGGGCCAGAGGCTCTCCCCCGAAGGGTTTGGGTGGTTCTCGCGCTTGCAGCCCTGACGGCTGTGAAGCTCAACGCGTTGACCCTCGCGGACCTCCTGACCGACCCAAAGATGACACCCAGGCATTTTGCGGGCTATTTTGAGGATTTCGAATTCGAGCTTCATCCGTTTGATGTGCAGGATCCCGAGGTCTTTCTGGAGACGCGCAGGGGCGACTGCATCGACTATGCGGTCATGGCCGCCTACGTGCTGAAGCGGGACGGGTACGGCACCCGGATGATCCGCGTCGACATGGTCGGAAAGAACATGGGCCACGCCATCTGTTTCGTGACGGAAAACGCCGCCTACCTCGATTACAACAACCGCAAGTACTTCCAGAAGCTGACACACTCAGGCCGCCGGATACGGGAGATTGCGGATAAGGTGGCCGACTCCTTTGACTCCAACTGGACCTCGGCGTCGGAGTTCACCTACACCTACAAGGAGGGCATCAAGCGAGCGGTGCTGACCGTGGTGAAGACGGATCCCCCGGACTTGGATCCAGACTCTGGCGACTCGGACGCATCGCGGGCAAGGTCCGGCTCATGAACCCTGCACACCCGTGAAGGACAAAATGATAAGGCGGGTCCTGGTCCTGTTCCTCGTCGTGATCACGGTGTTCATCGCGGTCGCCATTGCCTCGGTCCGCAACATCAACCGGGCGGTCGCAGGCAGCGACTGGGTGAACCACACCCATTCGGTCATCCTCGAGAATGAAGGGCTCCGGTCGGATCTCTTCATAGGCGACGGCGCCGCGCACACGTTTGTCGTGACGGGCGACACCCGCGACAGGAGGGCCTGCATCGAGGCACTTTCCAATGTGGACGAGCACCTGGAGCTTCTGGCCGCGCTGACCCGAACCGAGTCTGCGCAGAAGGACCAGGTCGCCCGGATCTCCGTCCTTGTGAACCGGAGAACAGACTTGATTCGCAGCGTTGTCGCCGCCCGCCAGGCCGGCGACACGGAGCGCGTGCGGACCCTGCTGGCCGACGACGCGGGTCAGCCGGCGCTGAAGGAGATCCAGCGGGCCATCGAGAAACTGAAGTACGACGAGCTCGAGCTCCTCACGGAACGTGACACCGCCTCATTCCTGCAGGCCCAGATGACTCGGTGGACCGTGTGGGCGGGCGTGACCCTTGACCTCCTCCTGCTCCTGGGCGCCGGCTGGCTGATAAGGGATGACATCGCGGCGCGCCGGCGGGCCGCCGCCGTTCTCTTGGAAACAAACGAAAGGCTTGAAGCCATGGTCCTCGAGCGCACCTCAGAACTTGCAGCGGCGAACGTGAAGCTGACGGACGAGAATCTGGAGCGCCGTTGGAGCAACCAAGGCCTGGAGCACCAGCTCCGCTACAACAACCTGATCATCAACTCGATAAATGACCTTGTGCTCGTGCTCACAAGGGCCAGGAACATCTCGCGGGTGAATCCGGCAGTGGTTCGGCTTACCGGCAAGGAACCCCATGAACTGGTTCATACGCCGTTTTCGACGATCGCCCGACCCCACTACGATGGGGAGCCGCCGATGCTCGATCCCATTTCCCAGGCGATGAACGAGGGACGCGATCTCCGAGGGCAGCGCGCCGTGGTCATCGACAAGCTGGGCCGTGAGATCCCCGTCATCATGGCGCTTTTCCCACTGCGCGATAGCGACAAGGTCGTCGGCGGCGTTGCCATACTTCAGGTTGTTCCATCTTCTGGGAGACCGCAGTCATGACCCGCGCATCAGCCACCAAGCCTGCCGAGACCCGAGCTGCATCCGCGCAGAAGCACATCCTTCTTATCGACGATGAGGCCGATATCCGCGAGATGCTCGGCATGTTCCTGACCGGCAACGGCTACCGCGTGACCGCCGTAGCCTCGGAGATCGAGGCGGAGAAGATCGCAGGAATTGACCGGCCCCACCTCGTCATCACCGACCTGCAGCTGGAGTATTCGGACGGCCTGGAGATGGTAGGACGCCTGAAGGCGCTGCTGCCGGAGACACCCATGATCCTTCTCACAGGCGTGCTTTTCGACCCCAAGGTTGTCCGCGAGGTCCTCATTAAGGTCGTTTCGAGCTATATTGACAAGACGGCCCCCCTATCGCGGATCCTGGAGGAAGTACGCCGACTCACATGAGGACAAGGGTCGCCCTGTTCGCACTTCTGCTCGGAACAGGCCTGTTTGCAGCCGAACCCGCACCACAGGACAGCGGAGCGGGTTTTGATCCCGATCAAAAACCACTGACGCTTTCGAGCGGCCGCGCCTTTTCGAAATGGCAGATCATCGCCGAGACGGCGTCGACCGTCACGATCCGCTATCCGGGCGGCGCCGCGAAGGTGGACAAGAAGCTGCTGCCCGAGAATCTCCAGGCGGTCTACAAGATCGATCCAGCGGCCGGCGCCGCCGAAGCCAAGGCGGACGCCGAGCAGAAGGCAATTTACGATGCACAGGTGCGCGCCACTGAGGAGAAACAGAAGGAGGAACATGACGCTATGGTTGCCTCGGTGGCGGCCAAGTCACAGCAAGATAGCAAGGCACAGAAGGCCGCTGTCGAAAGCGACAGGCGCGCGCACGCGGAGCAGATCGCATCCATTAAGAAGGAGGCGAAGAAGTACGCGGACCATTATTTCCGCTATGACTACCTCGGCGGGGTATCCGGCGCCATTGTCGAGAGGCTGGACGTCGACCTGAGGGAGCCCAAGGAGGTCAGCGGATGGCCCGGCCGATACGCGGTCGATGGCAAGGCCAGCCTGGAATACTTTGCCAGCGCCGGCTTCAGCTTTCAGAAGAGCGCTTGACATCCTCCCGGTCTAAGCGGCTGGAGCCGCTTTGGCCGGGATTCCCGTCGGAGCGGGCCGCTTGCGCAGCCGGCTCCTCGGATGGGTTCGCAGTTCGCGGGCCGGGGTGACCCCGAGCCTCCCTGCGCAGAAACGGCCTTGTCCGGCCGCCAGGATGTTGATCGCCGCGTTCAGATCGGCGTTTAGGTTTCTGCCGCAGGCGACGCACAGGAAGACCGCTTGGTTCTTGCGGTTCTGCGGTGCGCAGTGGCCGCACTGCGAGCAGGTTTGAGAAGTGAGGGCCGGGTTGACCGCCAGCAGCTGGGCGCCGGAGCGCTCGCACTTGTAGGCGAGCATCCGTCGGAGGTCGGCGTGCCCCTGGGCGAGCATTGCGCGGTTGAGCCGGGATTTTGCCCGGACGTTGGAGCCTGGCGCAGAGGTTGTGCCGGCAGCCGAGGCCGTCATAGCCTTAAGCTTCAGGTCCTCGATCGCGATCGTGGCGTGGGTGGTTGCAAGCCTTGTGGAGAGCTTGTGCGCCGCGTCGCGGCGTCGGTTTGCAAGGTGGCGCCTCAGTTTTGCAACCGCTTCATTGGCAAGGTGCCGGCGAGCGCTGCCTTTAACCCGTCGGCTCGCCCTGCGCTGGAGAAACCGCATGCGGCGCTCTTCCTTTGGTGTCGCTACCGGGAAGGCGATGACCTCGCCGGACGAGGTCGTGACGGACTGGGCGACTCCGAGGTCGAGCCCGATGCCGGGCAAACCGGCGTTTGGCAGCGTAAAGGCTCCCTCGACACAGAAGCTTATGCACCAGTGGCGGCCCTGCCGGGACAGGGTGATGTTGCGCACCCTCCCCTGGACGGGCCGGGACCTGCGAAACGCAACCCAGCCAAGCTTTGGGAGCCTGACCCAGTCCCCATCGACGGCGAACTGCTTCGGGTCCGGAAATCGAAAAGCATCATCCACGCCCCAGCGCCGATATCTCGGGAAGCCGGAGCGGCCTGAAAAGAAGTTCGTAAAGGCCCGGTCCAGGTCCCGGAGCGTTGCCTGGAGCGCGTGGTGGGGCGCCCTGGCAAGCCAGGGACGCTGGCGCTTGAGCCCGGGAAGCAGGGAGCTCAGATGGACGTAGCCCACGGACCCGCGAAGCCCGATTGCCCCGGCCGACTTGGCGGCGAGCCAAACCCTCTCCCGGTACTCCAGGGCCCAGTTCCACAGCCACCGGCACGCGTCCGCAGACTGGGTAAGCAGGCGTTCATGGCCCGGATTGGGGCAAAGGCGATAGCGGAGGCCGGTGAGCGTCTTCGACATGCTTGATCCACCCAGAAACATTGTTTTAGTCTGGAACGATGCAAGAAAATATACGCAGAGGGCGAAGTGTTGTTTATGCGCTTACAGTTCATTTAGTCTTTGTGACCAAATACCGGAGGGGCGCCATTACCGACCGCGTGCTTGAGCATCTCAGGAATACCTGCCGGGGCGTCTGTGCGAAGATGGGGGCCGAACTAAGGGAGCTGGATGGCGAGGACGACCATATCCACCTCCTGGTCGGCTATCCGCCCAAACTGTCGATATCGCGCCTGGTCAACTCGCTCAAACTTGTGTCGGCCCGCCTGCTTCGCAAGCGCGACTTCCCTGAAATCCGCAGAAAGCTTTGGGGAAACCATTTCTGGACCCCGAGCTACTATGCCGGCTCCTGCGCAGGGGCCAGCTTGCAGACCGTCAAGCGCTACATCCAGGACCAAAGGCGACCCCATCACCCCTATCGGCGGCGCTAGACCCGGCCTAAGCTTCGCTTTGGCCGGGTTTGCGCGCCGTCTGCGATCAAATGCCGTCACCGTCGCCCTGGAGTGGAAGGATGGTCAGGCGACCGTTGTGGATTTCACCAATCACACAGCTCCTTAGGTATGCCGGAGCTGGCGCCCAATGGGCGGCTCCGGCCTTGGGGCCCGCAGTGCCGACGCCCCACTGAAAGTGGCGCACCCATAGGGAGTCGAACCCCAAACCTTCTGATCCGTAGTCAGATGCTCTATCCAATTGAGCTATGGGTGCGCGTGAGAAGGGAAGAAAAAGCAGGCTAGCGGCCGCGAGGGCAAGCGTGAAGTGGGCAGGTACCCAAACCTCCCAACGACCCTAGGCCGTAATTGGCTTAAGACCAAGCGCCGCGGCGGCTTTGGCTTGGTGCACGTCGTACGTGTAGATCTCCGAAAAGCCGCTGTGCAGGGCGGTGAGGAGGTGCAGGCTATCGGCGGCCCTCAGGAACACCGTTTCCGACAGCGTCGCATACGTTTTCGACGCTGCTTCCACAATTGCGGCGTCAATGGGCAGCCACGTCCAGAATCCCCCGATGTCGTCGTTGGCAAACTGGCGGGAGGCGGCGAGGAACTTGGCCCTCGGCCACCTTTTCTCCCGCAGCTGCCGATGGAATACCCCCATGAGTTCGATGCGGGCCAGCTCAGAAACGTACACTTTGTCCTCCGCCTCGAGCCGCGCACGCATAGCCGGCGACTCTTTTTCAGCGACATAAAGCTTCGCAACGGCCGAGGTGTCGCAGAAGATCATGGGTCAGCGTTCGCCACGAATCTCGTCCAAGGCTGCCTGGATGTCGTCGCGCGGGGTTTCAGCCATCATCTTCTCGTATTCCGGCAGGAGTGTGCGCTTGCGGCCGGCCGCTCGCAACAGGGAGCGATTGGTGATCACTGCAACCTCCCGGCCGCGGTCCGTGATTGGAACCGGGTGCCTCGAGGCACCCGCGCGGCGGACCAACACACCGGTGTCGTCGTGAAGCTGTTTGATCGTGATGACTGTGGAAGGCGGCATGGGTGTAACAGAGACACAAACTGCTGATATGTCAAGAGTCACAGAGACACATTACAAAGGCCGTCGGGATGAATTTCTCTGCCGCAGGCCGCATTCCCTTTGCTGCGGGATCAATGCCTTTGACACGCAGCCGGGGCCTTTCGATGTTCGAAGAAGCATGGCCTCCACGAGCCCCACGAGGGAGGAGATCACCTTCTGGTCCAGCGGGTACACGCTTGATCCGACGGGGATCCGCACGTGGCCTTTCCGCTCGTACCGAAACGTCTGGGCGGACCTCGAGGGGCTCGAGTACACGCCCGTCAAGTACAAGGGCAGCTGGCAGTTCAAGATGCACTTCCGCTTCGGCGGCATTAAGCCGCGAAAGATCTCGGTGGCGGCCGGGGCCGGCACAAAGAGCCTGCGCCAGTTCGCCGCAGCGCTCGGCTGGGTCCGGGCGGCCCGGCCGCAGGCCCAGGGCCTGGGCGAGCCCCTCGTGCAGGAGCTCATGGCCTCGTCGGCGGGGTTCGATGACTCCGTCACGGCGGCAATTCTCCCCGATGAGGACCTTCTCAAGCGCGCCAGGCTGAGGTTCGCGGCGTTAAAGCCAAGGGACGCCATCCGGGACTGCGCCACGGTCATCACCAACCGCGCCGAGCTCGAGTGCCCGGCAGCGCGGCTCAAGATCAGGATCGAGTTCTGGAACACCCAGACTGAGGACGCGCTCGACACGCTGGCCGACCTGCTGAGCCGCCACCCCGACGAGCTCGAGGCCCGCGCGCTGGCCGCAAGCCGCCTGCTGAAGGCCGACGACAAGAGGGGCGTGGCTCTTGCGGCCGTGGTCCTCGAGAGGAACCCCGCCGGATGGCCGGACGTCGCCCTATGCCTGTCGGGCTACCTCGCGCGGCGCAGGCAGTGGGACGAGGCCGCCCGCGCTCTCGATCCCCTCTCCCGGGTCCGCCCCAGGCTTTCGGATGGGGATCGGCAGGCGCTGGACAGGCAGATCGCCGAAATCGAGCGCCTTCGCGCCAACCCGGCGCAGGCCTTCAGGGAAATCACCCTCGGGGGAACCTTTGCCAAGATGAAGCTCTGGCTGCCGCTGCTCCTCTTCGCGGGGCTGCTCGGCTGGCCCCTCGTTACCCTGGCGCCTCTTTTCGGCCGCGAATCGTGGCAGCTCCTGCAGCTTCGAAGCCACGGCGTGCGCGCGGACTTGGTGCGGATCGCTCCCGCAGGGGGGTATTCACGCCAGGCAAACGGCGTCTTCATCACCTTCGTGTCGTATTCCTTCGCGCCCGACAAGAGGCAGGTGGATGCCAGGTCACTAAAGGACCAGGACCTCAGATCCATGGAACCCGAGGAAGTCGTGGCGTATATTAAAGCCGAGCAGCGGGGCCTTCTTTCGCGGGGCTGGTTTCAGGGAACGGCGATCCTGTTCAATTCCACCGCGGACGAGGTGCGCCGCAACCCGGCCCTGCAGTTCGCGACCTACCTGCCCGGCAACCCGGCGGTCAGCACGATCGGCCCCATCACAGAGTCGCGGATCTGGCTCACGTGGATCGGCGTTCCGAAGGCGATGCTCGGCGCGGTCATCATCTTGGGAGCCGTCGGATGGACGTGGATTCGGAATCTCTTCAAGCGCTGGCGGCGGCGGCAGATGGGCTTCGAATAGCGGGGGCGCCCCCGCATGCCTCGCCGCCAAGAGGCTTGGCAAAGCCCAAGGGGCCCGCAACGCTTTGCCGGAATGCCCGCCAGTTCCGAACTACCCCTCTTCCACGTCGTGGGATTCTCCGGGCATCGGCAGCTCGACAATGCCGGCGCGGTGGCCAAAGCGGTGACCGCAGCACTCGAATCCCTTAAAAAGGAGTCGAAGGGCGAGTGGGTCGCCCTCTCCTCCGTCGCGACCGGAGGCGACCAGCTCTTCATCGCTCAGGCCCGCTCCCTGGGCCTCTCGTGGTACGCCATCCTTCCCCTGCCGCGGGCCGAGTTTGCCCGCGACTTCACGGAGGCCGAGTGGCCGGTGGTCGAGAAGACGCTGGAGCAGGCCGAGAACGTGCGCGTCATCACCGAAAACGGCTCGCGCGAGGACGCCTACCTCGACTGCGGCATGGAGACCGTCAACGGCTGCGACGTCCTTCTCGCGGTCTGGGACGGCGACCCGGCCCGCGGAAAGGGGGGCACGGCGGACGTGATCGAGTATGCGAAGTCGATCGGCAAGCCGATCCTGATTGTCGACGCGGCAAGCGGCGAGATCCGCAGGGAGAACTGGGCCAGGCTCGAGCGCGGCGACGAGAGCCTCGCCTACCTGAACCGGCTGCCCGAGGCCGCTGGCGCCGGCTCCGGCAACCCGTTCATGGCCCCGGACGCGATCTTCAATTTCCAGAAGAAGTGCGACCATGCCGCGAGCAGGGGCGCGCCGCAGTTCAGAAGGCTGATCGCGTCAACCGTTCTTCTGCACGTCGCGGCGACGATCATCGCTGCGGCCGCGCTGGCCTACGGCCTGCACCACGTCTCGGTCCCGTGGGCAAAGTTCGTCTGCCTTGCGGCCGCCCTCTGGGTCGCGATCGTCCTGAGGCGCCACGCCCATTCCCACGACAGCTGGGTGCGCTGCCGCCTCGCGGCTGAGTTCTGCCGCTCGGCGCTTGCGACGTGGGGTCTGCCGCGCGCAGCCCCCCTCTTCGAGGAGCTGGACCTTCCGGGCGTCCGGGCGCTCACGCGCTCCCTGCACATCCTCCACAGCCGCTCGTCGGCTAGCCGGCAGGTGCCGATGCAGGAGTTTAAGCGGATCTACCTTGAGGAGCGGATCGACGACCAGCTCGCCTATTACCGCAGGCAGGAGGGCCGCGCGCTCCCTCAGTTCCGTCGGCTGAAGGTCGGCTTCTGGATCGCGACCATTGCGGCGCTCACCAGCACCGCGGCCTATGCCGTCGCCCACACACTCCACGCCGAGGTGCCCGAGTGGGTCCGCACCACCTTCTTCTATTTCATCCCGATCGCGCTGCCGGTCGTGGCGGCGTCATTCATCTCGATGATCTCGATCAACGACTTGCAGCGCCGCGTCGCCCGCTACCGGGAGATGCGCGCCATGTTGGACGACAGCCGCAGGCAGATCACCTTCTGCCAGACCTGGAACAGCCTGGAACGCCTCGTCCTTAGGACTGAGCGGGCGCTTCTCCAGGAGGTACTCGAGTGGCACTCGATCACGAGTTTCTCCGAGTCGCACTGAGCGGCCGCCGCCGGCCCGCGGCTAGAAGAGTGGCTCGTTGTTCTTCGGGTCGTCCAGGAGGGCCTTGAACCTCGGGTCGTCGTGCAACGGCAGCCAGCCCGGGTCGTGGAGCTCGTTGTGGACGTTCGCCCCGTAGGGAACCCTCAGGAGCCGGGTAAGCTCGGCGATCGCCTTGTCCTTCTCGCCGACCCATGCAAAAATCTGCGCGCAGGAGAGGCTTTTGGCGGGCCCGTCCACGGCATCCTTCGACTCGGGCACAAGCTCGGCGACCTTGGCGACCGCCGCCAGGGCTCCTTCTCGGTCGCCCAGGACCGCCTCCGTGAAACCAATGACGAGCCACAGCGAGGAATTGGACGGCTCCTTCTGCAGCTGCGCCTTCAGGATCGGCAGGAGCTTCTCGAAACGTGCGCGTCCGCCGGGCAAGTCCCCGCTTCCCACGTGGTCGATTGCCATCATGAAGTCCTGTGCCCAGCGAGGATTGCCACCTCCGTCATAATACGGCTGCCGCTCGTCCAGGCGCACCGCGAGGGCAAAGTCGCCCGACTCGCGCGCCCAGATCTTGTGGAAGTCGATCGCCTCGGGGTCATCCTTCCTGGTGGCTTCCAGGCCGGCGAAGAATGCGTCTCCGTCTGCGGTCGAACCGCTCGCAAAATAAGCTCCGGCCGCCAAGAGATACCTCCAGACGAGGACGTCGGCGTGGGTAATCTCTACGACGCGCTGCACCTCGGCCCGGGACTCATCGTAATGGCGCATGGCTAACAGCTGCGCCGAGAGCGTGCTACGGTAGCGCAGGTTCTGGGGATCGAGTTCGAGCGACTTGCGAAAGTTTGCCACGGCGTCCGCCCACCGGCCCTGCCGCCTATAGATGAGGCCCAGCGAGCCGAAGGCCTCGGGCGAGTTGGGACGGATGGTCTGCAAACGGCGGTACTGCGACGCGGCGGACGTGTAATCGCGGTAGCCGTAGTAATAATAGTCGCCCTGCATCTCGATCACGACCGGGTCGTCGGGCGCCAGCCGCACGGCGGTCTCGATCGCGCCCTTCGCCTTCGCGAGCCGCGTCGCAGACTCGTCCACCTCGTTGAAGTATGCCCCCGCATTGATCGCGCCAAGAAGCGCCCAGGCCTGGGCAAACGAGGGATCGAGCTGCACGGCGTCGACGAGCCATTTCTCCTGGAGCGAAAGGTCGACGCTGTTGCCCTCATAGGCCGCACGCGCCTTCAGGTAGAGGTCGTAGGCGTCGGGGTTGCTGGTCGGCTTGCGGTCGAGGAGCGACTGTTCGGCGGGGGAAATCGCGGCCTGCAGCGCCGCCGCTATGGCCTGCGAGAGCTCGGCTTGGATCGCGAAGACGTCGGTGATGTCCCGGTCGTACGCCTTTGCCCAGACGTGCTCGTCCGTGGCGGCGTGAATCAGCTGGCCCGTGACGCGGACCTTGCTGCCGGCCCGCCGGACGCTGCCCTCGAGGATGTACGTGACGCCGAGCTCCTTCGCAATCTGGCGGATGGGTTTTGTGGTGCCGCGGTACTGCAAGACCGACGTGCGCGAGACGACCCGCAGGTCGTGGATGAACGAGAGGTTTGTGAGGATGTCCTCCTGCATGCCATCGGCAAAGAAGGCGCTCGCGTCCTTCTCCTCGCTCATGTTGTCGAACGGAAGGACCGCGATCGACTTGTCGGTCGCCGCGGGCGAAGCAGGCGCCGCCACGGCGGCAGGCTGCTCGGCGGCCGCCGGCTTCCCCGGCTTGAACGAAAAGAAAAGCGCCGCGCCGATGCCGACCACGAGAACCCCGGCCGCTCCCCAGACCCAGCCGGGCACCGGAGCCTCGACCGGCGCAGGCGAAGCGGCCGGGGCAGGCGCCTGAGCTGGCTGCGCCCGAACGGCGGCCGTCGCGGCCTGGCGCGGAGCCTCAAGGAGCTTCTTCACCTGGCCCACGAATTCGGGCGAAGGCATGCCGTGCGGCAGGCGCGTCCACTGGTAGCGCATGAATTCCTCGGGCACCACCGCGGCCGACTCGAGTGTGCCGTCAATCACGACAGGGGTTATGAAGGCCACGCCGCCTGCCATGTCGTGCGTGCGCTCCACCCCGAGCTTCCACTCTCGCCGGAAATAGCCCTCCACCCTCGACTGCGTGTGGGCCGAGATGATGGGCAGGAAGAGCGCGCACTCGCGGATCTGCTTCTTAATCTTTGCATCCCACGAGTCGCCGCCCCGCAGCTCGTTCTGGTCGAACCAGACCTCCATGCCGAATGCGCGCAGCGCATCCGCAATCCGCCGCGCGGCCTCGGTATCCTCGCGGGAGTAGCTCAAAAAAACGGCTCGGCTACCCGTGCTGGAGATATCCTCAGGCATGACTTGCGCACGTGTATGGCCATGAGGGTCATACCTTGCCAGCCCAAAGGCTCAGCCCCTTTGCGGGCCGCTGGCCCGTCTCCAGAGTATCCCGCAGTCGATGCCGAAAGGCCGTGGGCGAGGGCCTCAGAACCGACCCGTTTGATCGCCATGGCTTCGTTAATCATGCGGGAAGCATGTTAGTATAGGCCTAACTGTTAGGGTCTTAGGGCATATGGCCGCCATTCTGAACACCTAAGAGCTACGTCCCGATTGAGGTGATTCGCCGCAGAGCTGAACGCACATTCGGACGGGATTGTTGCCCAGAGCATCGGCGTCTCCCGCCAGCCAGATTGGCTTGGCCCACGACCTCACGATGAGGGGAGGACCGTCGCCTGTGGATTTCCCCGGAGCTGCCTGGCGAACGCTCAGGGCGCCTTCCGCCAGTCGATGAGCTCGATCTGCAGGAGCTTTCGGTCGTTGAAGTAGTTCCAGTTGAGCTCGACCGCGAGGTCGAGCGGCACGCCGACCGGTGGGACTCGATCCGCCATCTTCCACGCGACGCCGCTGAGCGCCCGCCCTCGCGAGTCCTCGAGCCAGAACCGAAAATGGCGCACCTTGAAGACCTCGGGGCGCCGGCGGAAGGACACGCCGCGCATCCCGAACACCGGCTCGGGGTTTCCCTGGCCGTAGGGGTGAAGCGTGTCGAGCTCGTCCATCAGGTGCTCGGTGATCTGGTCCGGGGTGAGCCACGCGGAAATCGTGAGACGCGACTCCGCGATCGCTTCGCCGACGTGCTCCCGGACCGCGGCCGCGAACCTGCCCCTGAACCCCTCGAGCTCGCTCTTGGGAAGCGAGATGCCGACCGCCATCGGATGGCCTCCCCAGCTCGCCAGCCCCTCGGGGCACGTGGCGAGGATTTCGACCAGGTTGACCCCGTCGACGCTGCGCCCTGAGCCCTTGGCCACGTCCCCCTCGTTCCCGAGGACGATGCACGGGCGGTTGTAGCGCCGGCTGACGCGCCCGGCCACGATCCCCACGACGCCGGGATGCCACGCCTCGCTGAAGAGCACGATCCCGGCGTCGCCGATATAGAGCTCCTCGATCATCCGCTCGGCCTCCTCGGTTATCTTGCGTTCGATGTCCTGGCGCTCCCGGTTGAAGGCGTCGAGCTGCTGCGCGGTCTCCCGGGAGAACGTGGCGTCCTCGCTCAGGAGAAGCTCGACCGAGAGGGCGGCGTCGGCCAGGCGCCCCGAGGCGTTGATGCGGGGCCCGAGCCGGAAGGAGATGTCGACCGGCTGGAGCATCTGCGTGCTCGAGATCCCCGAGACGTCCATGAGCGCCCGCAGCCCAGGGCGCGCCGTCTCCTGGAGGATCCGCAGGCCGTTCTTGGCCAGAATCCGGTTCTCGCCCAGGAGCGGCACCAGGTCGGCGATCGTGCCCATGGCCACCAGGTCCAGGTGGTCCCGCAGCTTGATGCGCGCGGCGACCGGGTGGTTCTCCGAGCGCAGCTGCTTCAGGAGCCCGTGCATGAGCTTGAAGACGAGCCCCACCGTGCAGAGGTGCTGCCAGGCCGGCTGCGCGGGCTCGCCCGCGATGCCCTGGACGTGCGGGTTGATGAGGAGTCCCCGCTCGAGCGTGCGGTCCTTCGACCTGTGGTGGTCGACCACGAGGACGTCGATCCCCTGCCCCATCAGGTAGTCCACCTCGTCGTGCGAGTTGGTGCCGCAGTCGAGCGCGATGAAGAGGCCGGGCTTGCCGGCCTCGAGCGCGCGGTCGATGGCGCTGCGGGACAGACCGTAGCCGTCCTCCGAGCGGCGCGGCACGACGAAGACCGGGTCGAGCCCGAAGCGCCGCAGGACGAGGACGAGGAGCGCCGTGCTGCTCACCCCGTCGACGTCGTAGTCTCCGAGGACCGTGATCCTTTCCCGGGCGAGGATGGCGGCCTTGAGCCTCGCGACGGCCGCCACCACGTTGCCGACAAGGAACGGGTCCTCCAGCTTCGAGAGGTCCGCCCGCAGGAACTCCGCGGCGAGCACCGGATCCCGGTGCCCGACGCGCAAAAGAAGTTCGGCAAGCACGGGGCCCACGCCCGCGCGCTTGCTTAGGTCCCCGACCTCAGCGGCCGGGATGGGCGTGTGGATCCAGAGCATCTGCTCGGACGCACATTACCGCGACGCCTTGCTTGAGCCCGTCCACTCGTACTTCGGCGCCACGTCCGAGTGGGCCTCCACGTGCTTGCGGTCTCCCTTGTGCCACCAGTAGAAGACCTGCGAGGCGACGAAGATGGCGGAGAAGGTGCTCGTGACGATGCCGACCAGGAAGGTGAACGAGATGTCGTGCAGGACGCCGCTTCCGAACAGGAAAAGGGACATCGCCGCGAGGAATGTCGTCGACGACGTCATGATCGTGCGCGCGAAGACCTTGTTGATCGCGGTGTTGACGACGTCGCGCAGCGACCCCGTGGGGTTGATCTTGAGCTCCTCGCGTATGCGGTCGAACACGACGACGGTCTCGTTGATCGAGTAGCCGGCGATGCACAGGATCGCCGCCACCATGGGCGCCGAGAACTTGTGGCCGGTGAGGACGAAGATGCCGATCGTCATCAGGATGTCGTGCAGCGTTGACACCATGGCCCCGACGCCGAACCCGAACTCAAAGCGGAAGGCGATGTAGAGGAGGATGGTCATCATGGAGACGCCGATGGCGAGCGCAGCGTTGAGCATGATCTCGCGCCCGATGGAGGCGCCGACGTGTTCCTCGCCCACCTTGACGTAGCCGGCGCCCGGGTAGGCCTTCTGCAGGGCCTCAAGGAGAACCTGCGACTTGCCCTCGGGCGTCTCGACCTTGAGCTGCTCGCCGCCGCCACCGAGCCCGCTCTCGTAGGCGATGTTGACCTCGCCAATCCTCGCGCCGTCGGAGACATCGCGGATCTTGGCCACGTCGAGGCGCTCCTTGTACTGCATCGTGACCACGTCGCCGCCCGAGAAGTCGATGCCGAAGATCCGGCTTCCCTGGTAGAAGACGACGCCGAGGCCGAGGAGGACGATCATCCACGAGCCCGCGAAGGCCGGGACGCCGTATTTCACGAAGTCGACGTGGATCGCCTTGAGCAGGTGGCGCATCTTGATCTTCTTCACCCAGCCCGAGTCGATCAGGAGCTCCATGATCAGGTGCGCCGTGATGAGGACCGAGAACATGGTCGAGAGCACGCCGATCGCCAGCGTCACGCCGAACCCGCGGATGGGGCCCGTCCCGAGCCAGATCATTATCGCGCAGATGATCAGCTGCACGATGTGCGCGTCGATGATCGTCATCAGCGCCTTCATGTAGCCCGCCTGGTTCGAGTTGGAAAGGGACTTGCCGACGGCGATCTCCTCGCGCATGCGCTCGAAGATCAGGATGTTGGCGTCGACGGCCATGCCGACCGTGAGCACGATGCCGGCGAGTCCCGGGAGGGTCATGGTGGCGCCGATGTTCGCCATGACGCCGAGGATGATGACCAGGTTGACGGCCAGCGTGATGACCGCGACCACGCCCCCCGTCGTGTAGAAGGTGATCATGAACCCGGCGACGCAGATGAGCGCGATGAGCGACGCCCGTATGCCGGAGGAGATGGCGTCCTCGGCGAGCGAAGGGCCGACCTCGAACTGGGTCTTCACGATGAGCGGAAGGTCGAGCGGGTTGTTGAGGACGTTCGCAAGGTTGAAGGCCTCGCGCTCGGTGAAGTAGCCGGTGATCTCGGCGCTGTCGCTGTCGATCTCCTCCTTGACGGTGGCGACCGAGTAGACGGTCCCGTCGAGAACAATGGCGAGCTCTCCCAGGTGGCCGGACTTGTCGCCGGTGGCGGCGATGTCGCGGGTCACCTCGGCGAAGCGCTTCCTGCCGGGCCCGGTGAAGCGCATGGCGATCAGGGGCTTGCCGTAGGAGTCGTGCTGGACGGTCGAGTACGAGATCATCTCGCCGGTCATCTCGGGGATGCGCTTGATGAAGTACTCCTCGGCCGTCTCGGAACCGTCGGGGTGCTCGTGGTCGTAGGTCTTTACCTCGTAGCCCGGGGGGACCTCGCCCGGGCGGGCCGTCTCGGGCGTCGCGTAGGGATAGACCATCCTGATATCGAGCCGCGCAGGCTTCTTCACCTCGTCCAGGACGTCCGGGTTTTCCTTGGTGTTGATCCCCGGCAGCTGCACCTCGATCCGGTTCTCACCGATCGCGCGGATGAGGGGCTCGGTGACGCCCATCGAGTTGATGCGGGCGCTGATGATATCGATCGCCTTCGTCAGCTTCTCGCGGCGGGCCGTGTCCTCGTCATACCCCGCGGTCTTCGTTCCCAGGTCGGCCTCGAGGGTGAAGCCCACGCCTCCCCGCAGGTCGAGGCCCATCTGCAGCCGGGCCCTCGAGCTGTCGAGCAGGTACTTGAGCAGGATGTCGTTGCGCTTCGAGATGTTCTTGAGCGAGTCCTCCAGGCGCACGTCCGGGAAGAACTCGCTCAGGTCGATCTTCTCGTTCCGTCCGATCTGCTTGAGGGCGACGAACTCGCTCGGCGCCGCGCCCGACTTCCACATCTTCTCCGCGCGGTCCAGGAGCTTGCCGAATTCCTGGGTCTTCGCCGTGGCGTGGGTCTTGGCGTACTCGGGAAACGGTATGTCCTTGAGGGGAAGGAGCGCGAAAACGGCCCAGGCGAGTATCACCAGGCTAAGGCCTATTTTCCAGAGGTTGCGTTTGAACATGTCGGATGTGGGTTAAAGGGGTTTGCGGCCGCGCCCCGCCGCGGTCGTCTTCCAACTGGGCCGCTCGCTCGCGCCCTCGGGGCCGGTGACGCTCTGCTAGCTCTTCTTCTCCTCGGCTCCGTTCTTCTTCGTGGCCGCCTGGATGAATCCCTTTCCGACCTCGATCTTCGTGTTGTCGGAAATCTTGACGACGAAGCGGTCGTCCTTGACGTTCGTGATCACCCCGTAGATGCCGCCGGTGGTGATGACCTCATCGCCGGATTGCAGAGTCGAGAGCATCTTATCATGCTCCTTTTGTTTTTTCCGCTGCGGTGCTATGAACAGGAAGTAGAATCCGGCGATGAAGAGCAGCCAGACGATGATCATCGAGGGCGGGAAGCCGCCACCGGTGGCCGGCGCTGGGGTCTGGGCAATCAATTTAGTCATTTCGTATTGCGTTATTATAAAGAGAAAACACGCATCTAACTAAATCCTCACTTCTGAAGGCAAGCCCTCAGTGGCCGGCCCTCCTCGAAAACTTGAAAAGCAAATCCGCATCCGCATGGTCGGCAGCCAAATCCGAGGAGCTCTACGGCTTCAAGCGCTGGGGCTCAGGACACCTTTCGGTGGACCCTGAGGGCTTCGTCAACGTCCAGCCGCTGACCGACGGGCGCAGCATCCGGGTCCTCGACGTGGTGAACGAGGCCCTGGGGATGGGGCTGAAGGCCCCCATGGTGATCCGCTTTCAGGACCTCCTGCGCCACAGGGTGATCCAGCTGAACGAGGTGTTCCGCAAGGCCATCAAGGACGAGGGCTACAAGGGGCAGTACCGCGGCGTCTTTCCGATCAAGGTGAACCAGCTGCGCGAGGTCGTCGACGAGATCGTCGCGGCGGGGCGCGACTACCACTACGGCCTCGAGGCCGGGTCGAAGCCCGAGCTCATGATCGCGCTCGCGATGAACGAGGGCCCGAACCGGCTCATCGTCTGCAACGGCTACAAGGACCACGACTACATCCGGCTCGCCCTCCTCGGCCGCAAGCTCGGCAAGCGGGTCATCATCGTGATCGAGCAGCTCTCGGAGATCGACGACATCATCCGGATTTCCGAGGAGACGGGAGTGAAGCCCCTGATCGGATTCCGCGCGAAGCTCCAGACCCGCGGCGAGGGCCGGTGGGCCCTGTCGACCGGGGACAACGCGAAGTTCGGCCTCAACACGGCCGAGATCCTCTTCGCGTGCGAGAAGCTCAAGGCGGCCAAGCTCAAGGCGTCGCTGCGGATGTTCCACTTCCACATCGGCTCGCAGGTCCCCAACATCATCACGATCAAGAACGCGGTGATCGAGGCCACCCGCTTCTACTGCCAGCTGGCCAAAATGGGCTTCCCCATGGGCTACATCGACGTCGGGGGCGGCCTCGGGATAGATTACGACGGCTCGCGGTCCAACTTTGAGAGCTCGATGAACTACTCGATGGAGGAATACGCGCGCGACGTCGTGTTCAACATCCGCGAGATCTGCCGGGACGCGGGGGTCGCCGAGCCGGACATCGTGAGCGAGTCGGGCCGCGCCGTCGTGGCGCCCCACTCCATGCTGGTGGTCGAGGTCTTCGAGCGCATCAACAAGCGCGAATCCCTCGGCAAGCAGCACCAGCCCAAGGAGAAGCAGAAGATCGTTACCGACCTTGAGGTGCTCCTGAGGAACAAGGCCAAGCTCGGCCGCCTCGAGCGCTTCCACGACGCCCTGCAGAAGAAGGATGAGGCGTTTTCGCTCTTCAATCTGGGCTACCTCGACCTCGAAAACCGGGCGGCGGCCGAGCAGATCTTCTGGCAGATCTGCGAGCAGATTGCGAAGGAGGGAGAAAAGGCCGGCTACCAGCCCGAGGAGCTCCACGACCTCTCGACGCTCCTTGCCGACCAGTACGTGTGCAATTTCTCGGTGTTCCAGTCGCTTCTCGACCACTGGGCCCTGAAGCAGCTCTTCCCGATCGCCCCGCTCCACCGGCTCAACGAGCGGCCGACCGTGAACGCCATCCTGGTCGACATCACGTGCGACTCCGACGGAAAGATCGGCAGCTTCATCGACCTGCAGGACGTGAAGGACTACGTGGCGCTTCATCCCCTCAACAAGAAACCCTACTACCTCGGCATCTTCCTGACCGGCGCCTACCAGGACATCATGGGCGACCTCCACAACCTCTTCGGGAGGGTCAACGAGGTCCATGTCTTCCTCGAGAATGACGAGCCGAACGGCTTCTACATCGAGGAGGCGCTCAGCGGCAGCCGGATAGCCGACGTCATCGAGGGGGTCCAGTACCAGCAGGAGGACCTCTGCAGGCGGATGAAGGCCCAGGTGGACGCCGCGACCCGCAAGGACATGGTGAAACCCCGCGAGGGCGTTCGCCTCCTGGAGGCCTACGAGAGCCAGATGCTGACGAAGACCTACCTTAACATCGAGAGATCAAAGCACCCCCAAAAGCCCACGACATGACCCCAACCCCCCTTCGGGCCCTGATATCGGCGCTCGGCCTGGGCGCCGCGACCTTTGCGGCGCGCGCCGACGCCCCCGCCGTCTACCAGGACAAGTCGGCGCCGGTCGAGGCCCGGGTCGACGACCTCATGCAGAGGCTGACGCAGGATGAGAAGCTTTCCCTCCTGGGCGGCGACAGGGACTTCTACATAAGGCCCGTCCCGCGTCTGGGGATTCCCGAGATCAAGATGGCCGACGGGCCGCTCGGCGTGCGCAACTACGGGCCCTCCACGGCCTACCCGGCGACCATAGGGCTCGCCGCCTCGTGGGACCCCGACCTCGCCCGCGAGTTCGGGGCGGCCGTCGGCAGCGACGCGCGCGCGCGCGGCGTGAACATCATGCTCGGGCCCGCGGTCAACATCAACCGCGTGCCGCAGAACGGGCGCAACTTCGAGTACCTTTCCGAGGACCCCTACCTGGCGGGCGCGTTCGCCGCCCAGATCGTGAACGGCATACAGAGCCAGGGCGTCGTGGCGACGGTGAAGCATTTCGCGGCGAACAACCAGGAGACCGAGCGCGGCACGATCGACGCCCGGATCAGCGAGAGGGCGCTTCGGGAGATCTACCTGCCGGCGTTCCGCGCCGCCGTGGAGAAGGGCCACGCCTGGGCGGTCATGTGCGCGTACAACCGCCTGAACGGGACCTACTGCAGCGCCAACGACTGGCTCAACAACACGGTGCTCAAGGGCGACTGGGCGTTCAAGGGTGTCCTCATGTCGGACTGGGGCGCGGCCCACGACACGCTCGGCGTCGCGAACGGCGGCCTCGACCTCGAGATGCCCTCGGGGCGCTACATGAACCCCGAGGCGCTGAAGCCGCTCATCGCCTCGGGACAGGTCAGCCAGGCGACCATCGACGACAAGGTCCGCCGGATCCTCAGGCTCGAGGTCGCCAACGGCTTCCTCGACCGCCCGCAGCTGATCGCGTCGACGCCGAAGGACAACCCCAGGACCGCCGCGGTCGCCCTCAAGGTCGCCCGCGAGGCGGTCGTGCTCCTAAAGAACGAGCACGGAGCCCTCCCGATCACCGGCAAGAAGCTCAAGCGGATCGTGGTCCTGGGCCCCAATGCGGCCGGCTTCCCCGCCGGTGGCGGAAGCGCCCATGTCGAGCCCTTCCACTATGTGAGCGTCATCGAGGGCCTGCAGATGGCCGCAAGCAAGAAGGTGAAGATAGACGCCATCCCGGGGCCCGGCCCCGAGCTCCTCAGGAGCCTCCTGCCCTCAACCTCCTTCGAGGGACCCCTCAAGCTGGAGTTCATGACCTTCAACTGGGTCAACCGGAAGATCCTTGCGACCCTTACGGACGCGCGGATCGACCACGACTGGGGCGACCAGGCCCCGGCTCCCGGTGTGGACGCCGCCACCTACACGGCTAAGTGGTCGGGCGCCATCAAGGCGCCGGCCACCGGGAGATTCATCTTCATGGTGCAGAATCACGGCTTCGTGAACGTGAAGCTGGACGGCAGGGACATCATCATGAGCTGGTCGAACCCGAACGACGCCCTGTTCGCGGAGGCGCCGCTCGAGGCGGGCCGGACCTACGCGATCGAGGTGACCGCCCATCACGACAACCATGGGCCCGCTGGCATCCACTTCGCCTGGGGGGCCGCGCCGCCCCTCCTGACGGACGCCGAGGCCGCCCGCGTGAGGACGGCCGACGCCGTGGTCGTGTGCGTCGGGTTCAACGTCATGCTGGAGGGTGAGGGCGCGGACAGGACCTATGAGCTTCCGAACGACCAGCCCGAGCTCATCCGGAGGGCCGCGGCGCTCAACCCGCGCACCATCGTGGTCGTGAACTCCGGCGGCGTCGTCGCGACGGCCGACTGGATCGGGAAGGTTCCGGCGCTGGTCCAGGCCTGGTACCCGGGCCAAGAGGGCGGACGCGCGGTCGCCGAAGTCCTGGTGGGAGCCGTCAACCCGAGCGGCAAGCTGCCGATCAGCTACGAGAAACGCAGGGAGGACTCCCCCTCCTACGGACACTACCCGGGCTCCGGGGGCAAGGTCGACTACGCCGAGGGGATCCTCGTCGGATACCGGTGGTTCGACACGAAGGGTGTGGCGCCCCTCTACCCCTTCGGCTACGGGCTGAGCTACACGACCTTTCACTACGAGAAGCTCCACATCGAGCCGGCGCAGGATGGGCACTGGTCGGTCACGTTCGACGTCACGAACAACGGCTCGCAGAACGGCGATGAGGTGTCCGAAGTCTACGTGAGTCCGCCCGTGTCATCGAAGGCGGGGCGGCCGGTGCGCGAGCTCAGGGGCTTCAGCAGGGAGCACCTGGCGACCGACCAGACGATGACCGTCACGGTCGTGCTGGACCGCCATGCGTTCTCCTATTACGACGAGGCGAAGAAGGACTGGGTGGTCGAGCCCGGCTCCTACACAGTCGAGGTGGGCTCGTCGTCGCGGGACATCATCCTCTCCGGCGCCGTGGACGTCGACTGACGACGTCTCCCTCTAGCGCCACTCGTGCCGCGGGTACCGGCGCGAAAGCTCCGGCTTGATCTTCGGGTAGATCTCCCGCCAGAAGCTCGCCAGGTCGTCGGTGACCTGGATCGGCCTCTGGTTGGGTGCCAGCACCTCGATCCTCACCGGCACCCTGCCCCGTCCGAGAGTGAACCTCCCCTCGATGCCGTAGAGCTCCTGGATCCTTGCGCTCAGGACGGGAGGACCGTCCTTTGAGTACGTGAGGCGCGAGCGCCGGCCGTTCGCCATCGTCAGGCGCTCGGGAACGGCCTCCTCCATTGCCGCCAGCTGCTCCGAGGTGAGCCAGTCGCGAAGGACGGGCATCACCTCCCTTCCCTTGACGCCGCGCGCCGAGGTTTCGCCGTAGCACACCTGCTCGATGAGCGTCATCCGGTCCGGCGGGGTCACGGGGTTCACCTCATACTCCGGAAACCACTCGGCGAGCCGGTTGACCCTGGTGATCCACTGCTCGACCGACTCGTCCCAGGCGTCGATGGTGATCCGGCCCGCGGCCACCTCGCGAGCGAGGAGCGCCGCCGCCTCGTTCGACGGGACGTCGTCCGAGCCCGACTTGGACTCGAGGACAAGGTCCCTGAACCGCCTCTCCCGACGGGCGACGACGCGCTTGGCCCCGGGGTCATAGGCGACCTCGCGCGTGTCCGTGAGCTCCCCCGGGAAGAGCTCCTTGAGCCAGGACTCCTCGACCGCGGTCGCGATGTTGAGGATCACGCTCACCTCGCCGGAGCGGCCTCCGACCTCGGTGATCTCCGCGGCCACGAGAAGCGGCGACTTCGCGATGGCGCTCTCCCTGGCCAGGAGGCCCCGGCGGCCGTGCACCAGCTCGCACCGGAGCGTGCTCGAATCGAGGCGGCGGGCGAGATGGTCGGGAAATCCCGCCAGGACGCACTTGCGGACCTCCGCCCCGTCGACCCGGCGCTCTGAGGCGTCGAGGCCCTCCGCTTCCGCAATCTCGACAAACTGCCCGAAGAGGGGGCCGACCTGTCGGGCCGCCTGAGCATGTATCCCCAGACGGCGGCACGCGTCGACCGAGTAGCCGTTCCTGTCGGCGTACCTCCACGCACGCATGAGCAGGAAGAAGTCGCTCTCATGCTCCTCCCCGAACGCGTCCTCGCGCGCGTCGTCGACCTGCCGGGACACGCCCCTGAGCATGAAATTGCGGCCCTGGGTGAGGGCGGCCATCATCGCGACCGGGCGCACGCAGCCGCGCTCCTGCGCCGCAAGGAACATCCGGGCGTAGCGCGGGTGGACGGGGAAGCGCAGCATCCTCCGGCCAATGTCCGTGATGGCGCCCCCGGGCCCGGCAAGCGCTCCCAGGTCAGCCAGGAGCGACTCCGCGCGCTCGATCCCCCGCGGGTCGGGTTTTTCGAACCAGTCAAAACCTGCGATGTCGACAATCCCCGCGGCCTTGAGGGTCAGGACGACCTCCGAGAGCTCCAGGCGCTTCACCTCGGGGGTCTCGTGGGCCGGCCGGTGGCCGTGCTCGCGCTCGGTCCAGAGCCTCACGCAGATCCCCGGGGCCGTGCGCCCCGCCCTGCCGGCCCGCTGCTCGGCGCTCGCGGCGGATATCTTCTCCACGAGCAGCGTGTTGATCCCCCTGTCCGGGTCAAAGCGCGCGGCCCTCGCCAGACCGCTGTCGACGACCGCCGTAACCCCGTCGATCGTGAGCGAGGTCTCGGCGACGTTTGTCGAGACGATGATCTTGCGGCCCTCGCAGCGCGACACGGCCCGGTCCTGCGCCTCCGGGGGGAGGTCGCCGTGAAGGGGCAGCGCCGCGAAGCCCCTTAGTCCGCGCGCGCCCTGGATCGCCTGGATCGTACGCCCGATCTCATAGGCGCCCGGCATGAAGACCAGCATGTCACCCTGCGTCGCCCCCGCCACCCGCTCGCATTCGCGCGCCGCGACCTCCCATACGGGATCCGTATCGAAGTTGACGGGTTTGGCGAGGTACTCGATCCGCACCGGGTGGGCCCTCCCCTGCGACACGAGGACGTCGCAGGGCGCCAGGTATTCCCTGAGGGCGCCCGAGTCCAGCGTGGCGGACATGACGGCGATCCTCAGGTCGGGGCGCCCGTGACGCTGGATCTCCAGCGCCCGTGCGAGCGAGATGTCCCCGTAGAGGTGCCGCTCGTGGAACTCGTCGAAGATGATGGCGCTTACCGAGCGCAGCTCCGGGTCGAAGGTCATCTGCCGGAGCAGAATCCCCTCGGTCACGAAGCGGATCCTTGTCCGCTCGCTCACACGGGACTCGAGCCGGATCTGGTAGCCGACGAGGTCGCCGAGCTCCGTTCCCACCTCCTGCGCAACCCGGCGGGCGAGCATCCTGGCGGCCAGCCGCCGCGGCTGCATCACGATCACCTGCCCGCGGTCGAGGAAGCCGTGCCGCAGGAGCATCTGCGGGATCTGCGTCGACTTGCCGGATCCCGTCGGCGCCTGGACGATCACCCGCCCGCTGGCGCGCAGCGACGCGACAATGGACGGCTCAAGCTCGTAGATTGGAAGCTCTCGGTTGGGCATGCGGGGATTGTGAATAACCGGTGAGTTAAGTTGCTCCCACGTTATTCACAGCGATGGAATGTGAGGGGAATGTGCATAAGAAAAGCTTCACCCATTCGTAACGGGGCCGCAACCTCACCGCGTTCCTTGATAGAACAGTCGCAGCGCGGAGGCCTGAAAAACCCTCCGAAAGCACGGCTGGGATAATCCCGGGCGACCGGGGAAAGGAAGGTGGCAGCTGGTGCCGCCATCCCCTCAGCGCAGCAATGCGCTTGCAGGCACTATCACCAGCTCCTCTGACCGGTGTCATGACCGGTCAGTGACATGAACTCAGGAGCTGAGCGGCAAGGCGCGATTAGAAACCGCGTCCGAGCCGAGTCAGGTGCGCGGGAGGTTTCGAACCGCGCACTGACGCAGTTACCCAGAGGGTATGGCTGCTACTGCGCAGACCAGAACGCAGTCGCGTTTCCCGGCGGGACGACCCCGCCAAAAGGCCCGATTCGGTAAAAACGAACCGGGCGCGCAAGGGAGACGGGGCCGCGGGGAGCGAGCGGGCCAGGCAAATCCCGCGAAAACTCCTCGATTGGGCGGTGTGTTAAATCCACGTCACCCAACTGCAAAGCGAACGCAGCCTGAGAGTTAAGAGGTCAGACCCGTAACGCGGGGCAAACGACCGGCCAAAAGCCGGTGCCGTCCCCGTGGTAACGGTGCCGACGCGAAAGATCCGCTACTTGTAGGCGTGTCTGCACCACGTCCGGCGTGCCGCCCCTGGCAGGGGGTGGCCGAACTGGGCGAAGAGGCCTCACTCGATAGACTCCAATCGGCAACGGTAGGAGCGATCCCGCCATGAGATCGAAAACTTCGCATGCCGCGAAGAGTGGCGTCGGGGAGCATACGGCCCGCGAAAGCGAGTGCGCCCAACGTATGTGATGGGAAAGAGCGCGTGGCGAGCGCCCACCCCCAAATTTGGCCCCGGAACCGAAAGGTTCCGGGGCCTTATTTTTTTGCCGATTTCACTGCGGCCCAGAGGCGGCGCGCCGCCGGCACCCGATAGCCCTTGCCATCGCCGCGCGCAAATGGCACGCTTTTGCTCTTTTTCAAAATTGCCGACACGCAGAGAAATGAACCAGCACATACGTAACATCGCCATCATAGCGCACGTCGACCACGGCAAAACGACCCTTGTCGACAAGCTGCTAAAGGAGGGCGGGGTCTACCGTGCCAATCAGCAGGTCGAGGAGCGCGCCATGGACTCCATGGACCTGGAGAAGGAGAAGGGCATCACGATCAAGGCGAAGAACACCTCGGTCCACTGGAAGAACAAGACCATCAACATCGTGGACACGCCCGGCCACGCGGACTTCGGGGGCGAGGTCGAGCGGGCGCTGCGGATGGTCGACGGGGTCCTCCTGCTGGTGGACGCCTACGACGGCCCCCAGGCCCAGACGCGCTTCGTCCTTCGCAAGGCCCTGGCGCACGGCCTGAAGGTCGTGATCGTGATCAACAAGATCGACCGCGAGAACTCGGAGCCGAAGAAGATGTATGACAAGGTCCAGGAGCTCCTCCTGGAGCTCAACGCCACCGAGGAGCAGTTTGACGCCCCCGTCGTCTACGGATCCGGCCGCGACGGGTACATGATGTACCACCTGGGTGATGAGAAGAAGGACATGTCCCCGCTCTTCCAGACGATCCTGGACCACGTCCCGCCCCCCTTTGCGAAGCCGAAGGAGCCGTTCCACATGCTTGTCTCCAACATCGACTGGAGCGACTACGTGGGAAGGATCGCCGTCGGCAAGATCCTCGGCGGGACGGCAAGGCTCGGCGACACCGTGTTCGTCATCCGAAACACCGACAACTCGAAGACGCGCGCCAAGATCACCAAGGTGATCGAGTTCACGGGCCTCGGCACGGCCGAGGCGCAGTCCGGCACCGCCGGAAACATCGTCGGCCTCTCGGGCTTCGAGGACATCGACATCGGCGATACGATCGCCGCCAGCGAGGACCAGCACGCCCTGCCCTTCAGCCAGATAGACCCGCCGACGCTCGAGATGCAGTTCTGCGTCAACGACGGGCCTCTCGTGGGCCGCGAGGGCAAGCTCGTGACGTCCCGCCAGCTGCGGGACCGCCTCTACAGGGAGCTCAAGACCAACGTCTCCATCAAGGTCGAGGACACGGACTCCGCCGGCGTCTTCAACGTGAAGGCCCGCGGGGCCATGCAGATTGCCGTCCTCGTCGAGACGATGAGGCGCGAGGGCTTCGAGCTTCTGGTATCCCGGCCGACCGTGATCGAGAAGTTCGAGAACGGGCAGCGCCTGGAGCCCTATGAGACCGTCTGGATCGAGGTCCCCGACGAGTGCGTCGGTGCGATCGTCCAGAACCTGGCCAACCGCAAGGGCCTGATGACCAACATGGAGAAGCTCTCCCACTCGACGATGATCGAGGCGACGATCACGACCCGCGGCCTGATCGGCTTCGAGATCGACGTCGTGAACGCGACCAGCGGCCGCGGGGTCTTGAGCCACCTCTTCAAGGAGTATGCGCCCTACGCGGGCGAGGTGCTCACGAGGCTAACGGGCACGATCCTGGCCACCGAGGCCGGCGTCACCACCGCCTACGCCCTCGAGAGCTCGCAGGAGCGCGGCAAGCTCTTCGTCAGCCCTGGCGAGGAGGTCTACGAGGGGATGATCGTCGGCGAGAACCCCCGGAACGAGGACGTGCCGGTCAACGCCGTGCGCGCGAAGCAGCTCACGAACTTCCGTTCGCAGGGCGAAGGCAAGGGCATCCAGCTCACCCCCGCCACCAAGCTCTCCCTCGAGCGCGCGATCGAGTACATCGCGGCGGACGAGTTCGTCGAGGTGACGCCGAAGAACCTGCGCCTGAGGAAGCGGATCCTGAGCGCGGTCGAGCGGCGCAAACAGGATCGAAGGAGCGCGGGCTAAGGCCCGCGCCCGGCGGCTACGCCGTCAGCTTCGCGTAGGCGGCGGCGTCAAGGAGCGCCCCTGCCTCGGGGGGATTCGAGGGCTTTAGCCTCAGGATCCACCCCTCGCCGTACGGGTCCCTGTTCAGGGACTCCGGCGCGCTGTCGAGCGCCGCGTTGACGGCCACCACCGTGCCGCCCACGGGGGCGTACACGTCGGATGCGGCCTTAACGGACTCGACCACCCCGAAGGCCGCCCCCTGCTTCAGGACCGCCCCGACCTTCGGCAGCTGGACATAGGTGATGTCGCCGAGCGATGCCTGCGCGTAGTCCGTTATGCCCACGGTCGCGGTGGCGTCGGCCTCAAGCCTCAGCCATTCATGGGATTTCGCGTAGCGAAGCGCATCGGGGACGGTACTCATGGGATTTTCTTTAATTCGACGAACGGGGGCTTGACGAGTTGCAATTGGACCGGACTGCCGCGCACGTCGACGCTCAGCTCGCCCGAGGCAGCCGGCGTGTCGACCAGGGCGGACCCGATCGCGACGGAGAGCATCGGGGACAGCGTGCCCGAAAGCACGCGGCCGGCGGTCCCCCCGCCGGCGCCGGCAACCGGCGTCTCCGGGCGGATGATCCGGCGGTCGCCGGTCTTGAAGAACACGACCTTTCGGGGCGAGCCTCCCGCCTTCTCGGCGCCGAGCGCCGCGCGCCCGGAGAAGTCGCCCTGCTTGTCAAACTTGACCGTCCAGCCGAGGCCGGCCGTAAGCGGGGATATCGCGCGCGTGATCTCGTGCCCGTAGAGCGGGAAGCCCGCCTCGAGCCTCAGGCTGTCGCGCGCCCCGAGTCCGCAGAGCTCGAGGCCATGGGGCGCTCCCGCGGCGAGAAGCGCCTCGGCCAGCCGGACCGCCTCGCCCGCGCCGTGGTACAGCTCGAAGCCGTCCTCCCCGGTGTACCCGGTGCGGCTAATGGTGCAGCGGACGCCGGCCACCGCGCCCTCCGTGAAGTGGTAGTACCTGAGGGTTTCGAGGCGCGTCTGCGTGAGGGGCTGGACGATCTCAAGCGCCTTGGGCCCCTGCACGGCGAGGAGCGCGCATGAGTCGGAGCGGTCCGTCACCCTCACATCCAGTCCGGCGGCCCTCGCGCGGATCCAATCGAGGTCGGTGGGGATGTTGCCCGCGTTGATGCAGAGGAAATAGTCCCCGGCTCCCCGCATGTAGACCAGGAGGTCGTCGATCACGCCTCCGTCGGGGTGGCACATCGGCGAATACAGCACCCGGCCCGGGTACATCCGGCCGACGTTGTTCGTGACGAGGCCGTCAAGGAACGCCGCCGCCCCCGGGCCCGCCACGTCGACCTCGCCCATGTGGCTCACGTCGAAGAGGCCCGCGGCGCGCCGGACCGCCTTGTGCTCCTCGAGTATGCTCCGGTACTGCACGGGCATCTCCCAGCCGGCGAAATCGACGAGGCGCGCCCCGTGCGCCGCGTGAAAATCCCTGAGGGGCGTCCGCTTCAAGTCGCTCATGGCCCTATACGTAGCCGCGCAAACGGGCTCCTCTGCAAGGCTCTTTTGTGTTCGGAAATGGCGCCGGGTCTCCTAAGCTGCGCGGATATGCTCAGGTACGTCCTGCCCATCGCCGTGATCTTTACCATCGGCACCTCGTTCCTGTGCTCGCTCTTCGAGTCGATCGTCCTTTCCACCACCATAGCCGAGATCGAGGCCCTGAAGAAGACGCGCCCGAGGCGCGGGGCGCTCCTCGAGTTCCTGAAGCGCGAGATCGACGCCACGATATCGGCGATCCTGACCCTGAACACCGTCGCGAACAGCCTCGGCTCGGTGGTCGTCGGCGCCCTCGCCGTTCACTTCTACAGCGGCCAGACGGTCGTCGCGATCTCGATAGCCTTCGGTACCATCCTGCTCCTCTTCTCTGAGGTGCTCCCGAAGAACATCGGGGTCACCCACCGCCGCGAGCTGCAGCCGTATGTCGTCTACCCCATCTTCTGGATGCGGCGGGCCCTCTTCCCCGTGACCTGGATCTGCGCGCTGGTGGTGAGGCCGTTCGTCGGGCCCCCGGCGAAGCTGCATGGCTCCGGTGAGGAGATCATCCTTCTGGCCGAGCGCGGGGCGCAGGAGGGGACCCTCACGACCTCCGAGTCGAGCATCATCGCCAACGCGCTCACCCTCGGCAACGTCAGGGTGAGCGAGATCATGACGCCCCGGACCGTCGTCGCGGCGCTCCACCGCTCCGCCTCCGTCGCCGAGGTCTTCGCGGAGCATCCCACCCTGGCCTTCGGGCGCCTGCCGGTCTACGGCAAGAACATGGACGACATCGTGGGCGTCGTGCGCAGGCTGGACCTGCTCAAGGCGAAGGCCCACGACCAGGACGCCGGCCTGGTCGAGCAGTTCATGCAGGAGGCAAACTTCATCCCCGAGACTGCAACCGTCGGGAACGCCCTGCAGCTCTCGCTCAAGACGCACAGCAAATTGCTCGTGGTGGTCGACGAGTTCGGGGCGACCGCGGGGGTCGTCACGATGGAGGACGTGATCGAGCACCTGCTCGGCCGGGAGATCTTCGACAAGGACGACGTGGCGGTGGATATGCGCGAGCTGGCGCGGACGAGGATCCAGAAGCAGGCCCGCGGGCGGCGGCTATGACGGCGCCCCTCGCCTACTGGGTCGACCGGCTCGACCCGTTCGTCGTCCATTTCACCGGCCGCTTCGGAATCCGGTACTACGGCCTGGCGTACGCGATTGGGTTCGTGGTCGCAGCCTGGCTCCTGCGCGCCTACGCCCGCGCCGGCAGGTCGCTGCTGCCCTCGGCCAAGATCGCCGACTTCATGGTGGCCGCCGTGCTGGGCGTCGTCCTCGGCGGAAGGATCGGCTCCTACTTTCTCTATGACGGGTGGCGCAGCTTCGGGTCGGATCCGCTCGCCATCCTTCGCGTGTGGGACGGCGGCATGTCCTTTCATGGCGGCCTCCTCGGCGTCATCCTGGCCGTGTCGTGGTTCGCCCGTTCCGAGGGGATTCCGCTCCTGCACGTCTGGGACCTGGTCGCCTCGACGGCACCTGCGGGGCTCCTCTTTGGGCGCGTGGCGAATTTCGTCAACGGGGAGCTCTGGGGAAAGCCGACCGACGTACCCTGGGCGGTCATCTTTCCGCGAAGCATGCCCGAGGGCACGCCCCTGCACCTTATCCTGCCCCGGCATCCCTCGCAGCTCTACGAGGCCGCGATGGAAGGACTCCTGCTGCTCGCCTTCATGCAGTGGCGCCTTTGGAAAAGCGACGCGCTTCGGACCCGTCCGGGCCGGCTCGCCGGGGAATTCCTGATCGGCTACGCCTGCCTTCGGATCGCGGGCGAGGCATTCCGGGAGCCCGACGCCTCCCTCATCCTTGGACTTAGCCGCGGCATCTTCTACTCCTTGTTCATGATCGTCTTCGGCATTATCCTCAGGCTGCGAAAGGGCAGTCCCCTGGAGCGCCTCAAGCCCTGATCGAAAGGCGGCCCAAGCCATGCATCGGCTGCTTAAGGAAACGGCGCACCGCCCTTGGCCGCTGCCGGCGCGCGACTGGCAGTGGCGCCAGTCGTGGCTCGACCTGGCGTTCATCCACTACCGGGCCGATTCCGCGCAACTCAGACCCTTGCTTCCAGCGGGAGTCCGGCTCCAGGAATTTGACGGATCCGCCTGGGTGGCGCTGGTTCCGTTCCGCATGTCGGGCGTCATGCGCAGGCCATTTCCGGATCTTCCTCATTTCTCCGCCTTTCCCGAACTGAACCTGCGCACGTACGTGGAGGCGGACGGGAAGCCGGGCGTGTGGTTCTTCAGCCTGGACGCCGACTCATGGCCGGCGGTCCTTGGCGGGCGCTATTTCTACGGCGTGCCCTATTTTCACGCGCGGATCACCCAGACATTGTCGAACGGCTGGTTTGAGTACACCTGCCACCGCGGCGACGGAACGGCCGTGTTTCGCGGCAGGTATCGCCCCGTCTCTCCACCCTTCCACCCCAGGCGCGGCTCGTTCGAGCACTGGGCAATGGAGCGCTACTGCCTCTACTCACAGCTGGCGCGCCGCGGGATCATCCGGATAGAGGTGCATCACGCCCCATGGGCGCTGCAGGAGGCCAAGGCCGAGATCTACGAGTCAAGCATCATGGATGCGGCCGGCATTTCCCCCTTGGAGCACGATCCCAGGTGCCACTTCTCGCCCGGGATGGAGGTCCTGGCTTATGCGAGTGAGGAGATGCTCAACCCGCTTCAGGAGCCGACGCTCGCTTCTGCCGCGCCATCCTCATAGCGGGATTCGCGCGCAACCACGTTCGGACCAAGACGGCATTAGACCACCGTCCCCGGCGCAATGAGGGCCCCCTTGGGGACGACAAGGACGCCGTCGCGAATCACGACCGCTCCTCCCGCGTAGGGCCCGTCGACCTTGCCCGCCGGATCAAGCCTCACGCCGTCGCCTATCCGCGTGTTCTTGTCGATGATCGAGTGCCGGATGAAGCAGCCCGTGCCGACACCGAGATTGGGCTTCCCCCGAGTCCTGTTGGCGCTGATCTGCTCCGGCGTCTCGTAGTAGTCGGCCCCCATCATGATCACGTCCTCGAAGTCGGAGCCCTCGCCGACGAAGGAGCGTATGCCGAACAGGCTGTGCTTGAGCTTCGAGTCGGTCAGGATGCAGCCGTCCGCGATCACGACGTTGTCGATCGCGCACTTGTTGAGCTTCGACGCCGGAAGGTAGTCGTACATCGTGTAGACGGGCATCGTCGCATCAAAGAAGTTGAACGGCGGCAGCGGCTGGGCCAGGGCGAGGTTGGCCTCGAAAAAGGCCTTCACGGTGCCGATGTCCTCCCAGTATCCCTCGAAGATGTGCGCAAACATCTTCTTCTGCCCAAGCAGGCTCGGGATCACCTCGCGGCCAAAGTCCGTCATCGAGTTCTCAAGGGCCTCCGCAAGGACGCTCCTGTTGAAGACGTAGATTCCCATCGAGGCCAGGCAGCGCTTCCCCCCGGAGTGGTCCTTGAGGGTTGCCTCGATCGCCGCGCTCAGGACCAGGCTGTTGATCACCGCGGGGTCCTTGGGTTTCTCAACGAACTGCTGGATGGAGAGGTCGTCGGCCACCCTCATGAGACCCAGGCCCTCCAGTTGGGAAACCAGGAACGGCTTCGCGCAGACGGTCACATCGGCCTGGGTCGCAAGGTGCTGCTCGATGATCGTCCTGAAATCCATCCGGTAGAGCGCGTCTCCGGAGAGGATGAGGATGAGGTCGTGGGGGTACTTGCGGAAATGGATGATGTTCCTGCGCACGGCGTCGGCCGTCCCCTGGTACCAGTCGAGGCTCTTCTCGGTCTGTTCCGCGGAGAGAATGTCGACGAACCCGCCCCCGAAGGGGTCGAACTGGTACGCGCCCTGGACATGGCGATGCAGCGACGCCGTGTTGAACTGCGACAGGAGGAATATCCGGTTGATGTCCGAGTTGATGCAATTGCTGATCGGGATGTCCACGAGCCGGTATTTCCCGGCGAGGGGTACCGCGGGCTTGCAACGCTCGTTCGTCAACGGCGCGAGCCGCGTCCCGCGGCCTCCGCCCATAATGACCGCGAGCACGCGTTTTTGGGTGGTCATGGCACTAGCGTTTTCTATCGTGATCGCTTACTTCGCGAGCCAAAATCGTCGAGGTCACCAAATCCTAACCAACCCATCCCATGTGTGGCATAGTAGGCTACGTCGGAACTCGAAAAGCGACGGCCATCATCCTTGAGGGCCTAAAGCGCCTCGAATACCGTGGATACGACTCCGCGGGGCTGGCGATCGCCGAGAACGGGGGGCTCACCGTGGTCAGGAAGGTCGGCAGGGTCGAGGAGCTGGCCAAGGCGACCTCGAGGCTGCCCCTGAACGGGACTGTGGGCCTCGGGCACACCCGCTGGGCGACCCATGGCGGCGTGACCGAGGCGAACGCCCATCCCCAAGTGAGCAGCGACGGCAAGTTTGCGCTCATCCACAACGGCGTCATCGAGAATTACAGCCAGATCAAGACCTTCCTCCTCGGGAAGAGGTACACGTTCAAGTCCGAGACCGACACCGAGGTCCTGTGCAACCTGATCGCCTACCACTACGCGAAGCAGCCCCGAGGCGCCAACGGGGGGAGCCCCTTCCTTGAGAGCGTGCGCAAGGCGCTGCGCCACGTCGAGGGCACCTACGGAATCGCGGTCCTCTGCATCGACTTTCCGACGGAGATCGTCGCGGCGCGCAAGGCCTCGCCGCTCATCCTGGGGGTCGGTGAGAACGAGTACCTCCTCGCGAGCGACGCGTCGGCCCTGGTCAGCAGGACGCAGAATGTCGTCTACCTGAAGGACGGCGAGCTCGTCTACATCACGCCCAAGGATTTTGCGATCAGCACGCTCGACCAGGCGGACGTGTCGCCGGTGGTCGACCGTATCGACTGGACCATCGAGGAGGCCGGCATGGACGGCCACGCCCACTTCATGGAGAAGGAGATCTTCGAGCAGCCGCTGGCCCTTGAGAACACCATGCGCGGGCGCTTCTCCGAGGACGGGAGCACGGCCCTATTCGGCGGCCTCAACCTGACCCCCGCCGAGATGCGCCAGATAGACCGCTTCATGTTCTGCGCGTGCGGCACCGCGTGGCACGCCTGCCTCGTGACGGAGCACCTGATCGAGCGGTTCGCCCGGGTGCCGGTCGAGGTGGATTATTCCAGCGAATTCCGCTACCGCAATGCCCCGCTCGACCCGCAGACGCTCTTCTTCGTGATCAGCCAGTCCGGCGAGACGATCGACACGCTGGCCGCGCTGCGCGAGGCCAAGCGAAAGGGATACCGGGTCCTCGCCATCAACAACGTGGTGGGCTCTTCGATCGCCCGCGAGGCCGACGGCGGCATATTCCAGCACGTCGGCCCGGAGATCGGCGTCGCCTCCACGAAGACCTTCACCTCGCAGCTGCTCCTCGGCGCGATGGTCGCCCTGTACGTGGCCCGGATGCGCGACATGAGCTTCAACGACGGCGTGGACTACGTGAAGGCCCTGCGCCTCGCGCCCGCGCTCGTACGGAAGGCCCTCGCCCAGGCGCCGCACATCAAGGAGATCGCCAAGCGCTACGCCCACCACACGGACTTCCTCTTCCTCGGCCGCCTGTCCCTCTTCCCGATCGCGCTCGAGGGGGCGCTCAAACTGAAGGAGATCTCGTATATCCACTCCGAGGGATACCCCGCGGCCGAGATGAAGCACGGGCCCATCGCGCTCATCAGCGAGAAATGCCCGAGCGTGTTCCTCGCCCCGAAGGGAGAGATCTTCAACAAGATCGTCTCCAGCATGCAGGAGATCAAGGCCCGCAAGGGCCCGGTGATCGCGATCACGACCGAGGGAAGCGAGCTGCCGCCCGGTCTCGCCGACGACGTGATCCTTATCCCCGACTGCCACGAGGCGGTCCTCCCGATCGTTGCGACGATCCCCGTCCAGCTCCTGAGCTACTACATCGCCGTCGAGCGCGGCTGCGACGTGGACAAACCCCGCAACCTGGCAAAGTCCGTGACGGTGGAGTGACCTCCCGATAGCACACTCCGTTAAGGATGTGGTCTGTGAATTTACGGTCACGATCGAGACCGAAACCCTGGGATTGAGCTGCATTCCTGAAGCGAATCAGGACCGACACAAGATCATGCAATCTCTTGCTTGGCATCAGTATACAGCCAAGGAGATTGCGACGTACCTGACCAAGCTGGGGTACAAGACTCCACGCAGCAGGGACTACTACCCGCAGCTGGTCGGTGCCACCTTTTCGAAGCTTCGGAGACGAAGAGCTCGGACCAGGAAGACTACGGTTTCGGTCTCGGAAGCCACATACTGGCTAAAATCTCCTAAGCCGGCAGCGATCGGGTTCGTCTAAAACCGAGCGGGGCAATGAACGACCTCCAGTCGCCTGGACCGACTCTTGGATCGTTGAAATGAGCCGCTCTAAGGAAGGCGAGGCTCGTGCCCCGTACGAGACGTGCCTGACGCGAGAGTCGGCTCCGGTGACCGGTTCGGCGCGTTACTCGGCACGATGAAAGCTAACTGACGCGAGACCAAATCAGCGTGCGGACGACCACTTCACCCTCCGCGGAAGTGGTCTCGAGTTTGATGGTCAGTGTATCGCCTTCAACCAGCATCCTTCGAGTGACGAGCAAGCCTACGTTCTCCTTTGAAAGCGCGCCCACAAGCCGCTGGGTCACTTTTTTCTCGGCGTCGTCGATCGTGTAGGTGCCGAAATAGGCGTCATAGCCACCTTGCGCACGACTATTGTTTGAAGCACTAGCGGCTGCATCAGTGATCGGACCAGAGCGATCCCGCTTCATAAACTGTGCAGCAAAATTCCCTGCCCGGTCATAAAAGAGCAGTGCCACGGGATCTTCGCCAAGCGACGGCTCAACGCGACGCTCGCCACTGCGGGTGCAATCGATGCGACTGAGCAGCTTCCATGTTCCGGGTAGGACTACGCTCAAGGGATCCATCGGTGTTTTGTATACGCCAACGTTGAAGTGAACCGCCCTAACGAGGGCGCGGTTCCTGCCCCGCAGCAGAAGTGACCGAGGCAGAGGTCGGTTCCGACGATTGTATTAGGCCTATTCTGGGGGTCTTGAAAACGCCAAACCCAAATCTGCCCGTCTTCCTCGTGGACACGAGGTCCTTCCAAAATAAAACTCAATTTGCGCAGAATTCGCGTCGAGGCGTTTTCCTCGGGTAACGTGTGAGCTTTGATAACAATCCCGAAAGCGCTTTCCTTTGCCAATGAAATCAGCGAAGAAGCCATACGCGTGGCGACCCCCCGACCTTCGTTACCAGGAAACGTAAAATACGCTATTTCCACGACGCCACTCTTGGGAGCACTCGTGAAGGCACAAGTACCCACGCAGATACCGTTCTCGTGCGCCAAATAGCCTATCCACGGGGGAATACAGCCGACTCTGGAATAGAGCTGTACAGTAGAATGAATTGCGGACCGACCAGTTTCTGGAACGAGTCCTGTAAACCCTGAAACGGTTCCATCATTGTTTATCGGCGCGAGGTTCACTTCAGGTCTAACGTCGAGGTGACCGGCGCCATCAATGGCGCGTCTCGTGCCCCGCACGAGACGTGCCTGAGGCAGGGGTCGGATACGAAGATTGGTTAGGCTTCTGAGGTCGTTGGATCGATGATTCTCCTGACTTCGGAAATGCGGTTGGCTGGAAACCCACCCTGTTTCGCGTGCTCGCGCACCATCGCCTCGTTCGGCGCTATGTACACGCAATAGATTTTATCATCGGTTACGTAGCTCTCGAGCCACTGAATTTGTGGGCCTAGATTTTTCAACACGCTGCATGACTTCTGAGAGATCCCTTGCAGCTGCTCGGGGGTGAGTTTTCCTGCGCCTGGTATTTCGCGTTCGATAACGTATTTTGGCATGGTGTTTTTGTGGTTAAACTTTGAGCGGTGCGGCTTACACTCCTGACATTAATCTTTCTACTGGCACCTATTCGATCCATTAATCCAGCGCCGGTCAATATCGGCGCTCTTCGACAACATTGGTGCGGACGCTCCTTTTTCCGCCAGCGTTCCTATCCAGACGCCACCAACAAAGCCATGCAAGCGGATCGGCTCATAGCTTTGATCAATGTGCGTTGATTCGGATCGCGTGCCAAAACTTCTAGGTGGCGTAGTCCGGGAGACTCGTGTCAGAACTCTTGGCGTCAGTTCCCATCGTCTAACCATCAATTTTCGAATTTCCTACCACCGTGACCACCTTCATTGGATCGATCCCAAGAATAAATCCAAAGGGTACAAAATCACTGGCGGAAGTAACTCGATTGATGTCCTCGTTCAGGACCCTAAAAAAAAGCTCTGAGCCTGTCGCCTTCGGAAGAGAAGGTATGTTACAGGAAGCTCAGATTGCCACGGTGGAGTGACCATGGACGTCCACCCCACCCGAGAGGAATTCCTCGCGCTCGCCCGGATCGGCAACTTGATCCCGGTGTACGCCGACCTGATGGCGGACTTCGAGACGCCTGTCTCCGCGTACTCCAAGCTGCGCGGGCACGGCCCGGCCTACCTTCTCGAGTCGGTCGAGGGCGGCGAGAACCTGTCGCGCTACAGCTTCATCGGCTGCCGGCCGCGCAAGACCTTCGCCTGCGGCCCTGCGACCACCGAGATCCGGGAAGCGGGCCAGCCGGCCCGCACGGTTCCCACGCCCAAGGACCCGCTCTCGCTGATCGAGGCCGAGCTCCGGCAGTTCCGGCCGGTGAAGCTCCCCGGCCTGCCCCGCTTCACCGGCGGGGCCGTCGGGTTTCTCAGCTACGAGTATGTCACCCGCATCGAGACCACCGTGCCGGCGGCGGCCATCGACGAGCTCAGGATGCCGCTCATCTACTTCATGCTCTCGGACAGCCTGCTCATCTTCGACCGCGCGAAGCAGACCCTGCGCCTCTGCGTGAACGCCCACGTCACGGCGGCCGGCCCCGACGCGGCGTTCTCCGCCGCGGAGGCCGAGCTCTGCCAGCTCTTCGAGGTGCTAAAGCAGCATGGTTCCCTCGCTCCGGCGCCGCTCATCACCCCCCCACGGGTCGAGGTGCCCCCGGGAAACTTCACCCGGCCCGACTACGAGAAGCTCGTCGAAAGCGTGAAGGAGTACATCCGCGCGGGAGACGTGATCCAGGTCGTCCCCTCCCAAAGGTTCTCGCGCCGGTTCACCAAGACTCCGCTCGACCTCTACCGCGCCCTGCGGACCGTGAATCCGTCGCCGTACACGTTCATCCTCGACGCGGGCGACTTCGCCCTCGTCGGCGCGTCCCCCGAGGTGCACGTGCGCCTGACCGACGGGCGTGTCGAGATCCGGCCCCTCGCCGGCACGCGGCCGCGCGGCGCGACGCATGAGGAGGACCTCGCCCTTGAGAAGGAGCTCCTCGCAGACGAGAAGGAGCGCGCCGAGCACCTGATGCTGGTCGACCTCGCGCGAAACGACATCGGGCGCGTCTGCGCGTTCGGCTCGATCCATGTCCCCGACTACATGTTCGTCGAGCGCTACTCGCACGTCATGCACATCGTCTCGCAGGTCGAGGGCACGATCTCCCCGGAGAAGAATGCGTTCGACCTCATGCGCGCCACGTTCCCGGCCGGGACCGTCAGCGGCGCGCCCAAGGTGCGGGCCATGCAGATCATCGCCGAGAAGGAGCCTGTCCAGAGGGGCTTCTACGCGGGCGCCCTCGGGTATTTCGGCTACGACGGCAACCTGGACTCGTGCATCACGCTGCGGACGGCGCTTCTGCGCGACGGGATGATCCACATCCAGGCTGGCGGCGGAGTGGTCGCCGACTCGGACCCCGCCGCGGAGTACCAGGAAACGGTCAACAAGGCCGGCGCGCTGTTCAAGGCCGTCGAGATCGCGTCGCGGTTCTGACATTGGGCCGCGCCCAGGGGGTGCCGGCACCGTAACAGGCCCGTTACGGCAGGCCTCTTTAATCGCAGGATCCGTCGCCCGACAATCGCCGCATGTCCAATGTCCGGGTAGTGTCATCCGATCGCTCGGTTTCTCCAAAAGAATTCATGCTAATGGCGGGGGCTGCGGGGGATTCGATAAACTTATGCCATCCTCTGGGCGCGGAGCGCCAAAGTGCGCCGCGCTCCCTATGGAATGGGACATAATTACGCTGAAAATGTGTGACGTTTCCGCAACCTTAGAGGGGAGCGCTCGTCTGGCCGGACGGAACAGTTTACGCTTTGAGGTGGGGAACAATCGACCGTTTCAATCCTCAAAGAGATAGAGACCGAAATGCACCTCAAATACAGGGCCGACGGCCCAACCGCCGAAGTGGACACAGATGAGACCGGCCGGTCAGCGCCCGCCCCGGAGCGCCCCGCCCAGTTCGACAACCCGCCGTCGTTCCTCGAGAAGCCCGAGCCGGCCGAGGCGCCCTCGGTCCCGACGGACCGCAGCAACCTGCAGATCTATCTCCAGGAGATCGGAAAGACGGCGCTGCTGACGATCGCCGAGGAGATTTCCCTGGCCAAGCGCATCCGCCGCGGCGACAAGTCCGCGCGCGACCACATGATCAAGGCGAACCTGCGCCTGGTGGTGAAGATCGCGATGGACTACAAGGATTTCGGCCTGCCGCTGCTCGACCTCATTAGCGAGGGGAACATCGGGCTTGTGAAGGCCGTCGAACGCTTCGACCCGCGCAAGGGCGGCAAGCTCTCGACCTACGCGGCCTGGTGGATCAAGCAGTCGATAAAGAGGGCCCTGGCCAACCAGTCGAAGACGATCCGGCTGCCCGTCCACCTGGTCGACAAGATCTCGAAGATGAGGAAGACGGCGATGGTGATCTCGGAGCGCATGGGGCGCGAGCCGACCGACGAGGAGCTCGCGATGGAGCTGCAGATCCCGACCTCGAAGGTCGCGCACCTGAAGTCGGTGAGCGTGAGGCCCGCCTCGCTGGACGCGCCGGTCGGCGAGGACGGCGACTCGGCCACCTTCGGCGAGATCGTGGGCGACGACAACGCGACCAGCCCCTACGACAACCTTCGCGACAAGAACATGAACTCCGACCTGCACTCGATGGTCGCCTCTCTCGACAAGCGCGAGGCCGATATCATCCGGATGCGCTTCGGGCTGGACGGACACAGCGAGCTGACGCTCGAGGAGGTGGGCCGCCGCTTCAACGTGACCCGCGAACGCATCCGCCAGCTCGAGTACATCGCGCTGGGGAAGATGCGCCGGGCCATGGCCAAGCACGAGGCCGTGCGCAGCGCCGACGAGGTCGAGCAGGAGGACCGCCAGCGCCAACGCATGACGGTCATCCGCGAGTTTATCGAGTCGAAGGCGAAGCGGTCCGGGCGTTCGGACGAGAGCTGAGGCGGCCCCCAGGGCTACTCACCCTTCTTTGAAGCCTCGTCGAGGATGTCGCCGAGGTTCATCATGTCGTTGCTCGCGCTGCGGTTGAGGGCCTCGTAGGAGGCGGTCTCCGCCGCAAGCTGGTCCGCGCTGTAGTTCGCGGCCTTTATCGACAGCCCGAGCCTGCGCTCCTCGCGGTCGATCTTGATGACGCGGGCGGTGACCTTCTGCTCCGGCTTGAGGACGTCCTTAACCTTGTCGATGCGCTCCTCGCTGATCTGCGAGATGTGCACGAGGCCGTCGATGCCGTCCTTGAGCTCCACGAAGGCGCCGAACGAGGTCACCTTCGTGACCGTTCCCTCGACCACGTCTCCGATCTTGAAGAAGCTGTCGATGTCCGACCAGGGGTCGGTCGCCAGCTGCTTCATGCCGAGGCTGATGCGCTGCTGCTGCGGATCGATGTCGAGCACGATGGCGTCGACCTCGTCGCCCTTCTTCAGGACCTCGGACGGGTGGTTCACCTTGCGGGTCCAGCTCATGTCCGAGACGTGGACCATGCCGTCGATGCCCTCCTCGAGCTCGATGAAGGCGCCGTAGGTGGTCATGTTGCGGACCTTGCCGCGAACGCGGGCCCCGATCGGGTAGTTGTGGCGGACCATGTCCCACGGGTTGGGCTCGAGCTGGCGCAGGCCGAGCGAGATTTTCTGCTCGTCCTTCTGGATGCCAAGGACGACCGCATCGAGCTCCTGTCCGACCTTGAGCAGCTCGGAGGGCTTCGTGATGCGCTTTGTCCAGGACATCTCGGTAATGTGGACCAGGCCCTCGACGCCCGGCTCGATCTCGACGAACGCACCGTAGGGAACCAGGTTGACGACCTTGCCGCGGACCTTCGCCCCGACCGGAAACTTGCGGTCGATCTCGTCCCAGGGGTTCTTGGTCGTCTGCTTGAGGCCGAGCGACACCCGCTCCTTCTCGCGGTTCACCTCGATGATCATGACCTCGATCTCCTCGCCCTGCTTGAGCATTTCGCTCGGGTGCGAGATGCGGCCCCAGCTCATGTCGGTGATGTGGAGCAGGCCGTCCATGCCGTCCAGGTCGATGAACGCGCCAAAATCGGTGATGTTCTTGACGACGCCCTTGCGGAACTGGCCGGGCTGGATGGAGTCGAGGAGGGCGCGGCGCTTGTCGGTGCGCTGCTGCTCGATGAGCTCCCGCCTGGAGAGGACGATGTTCTTCCTCTCGAGGTTGATCTTGAGAACCTTGAAGTCGTAGGTCTGACCCACGTACTGGTCCAGGTTCTTCGGAGGCTGCACGTCGATGTGCGAGGCCGGCATGAACGCGTCGACGCCGATCGATATGATGAGGCCGCCCTTGACCTTGGCCTTCACGCGGCCCGTGGCCACGGAGCCCTCCGGGAACTTCGTGAGGATGTTGTCCCAGTTCTTCTTCTGCTCGGCCTTGTCGAAGGAGAGGATCGGGCTTCCGTCCCTGTCCTCGAGCTTCTCGACCAGCACTTCAATCGTCGATCCGATCTGCAGGTCTCCGATGTCGATAAATTCGTTTGCGGGTATGACGCCCTCGGACTTGCCGCCGATGTCGACAACAACTTCGTTTTGGCGGACTTCCGTGATTGTGCCGGGGACGATTGCGCCCTCCTTGAGCTTGTCGAAGGAGGATTGAGCGAGCAGCTCTTGCATTAATGAACTCATGGGCTGGGAACGGATGGTCGGCGCGCCTGCTCCGGAGCACCCCGGCCACCACGGCTGGCCTTTCGGCCACGGGTTGACGGTTTTATTGAGATTCAGGCCCTGCGGGAGCATCGCGGCGACGCAGGTCTGACCGATAGCAAATGCCGCGAAGGTTCAGAAAACCATCCGCCACGCCGGCCGGGCAAGCACAAACTCCGCGTTTTCACCCGGCGAACCGGCCCTCCCCGACCCCGTTCGCCCGAAAGCCGAGCACCGAATCGATGGCAAGTTGCTCTCCAACAGTAACTAGTGCCGTATCAATGCTTCGCGGGCGCGTTCAGCGCATTCTGCACGTCGCGGAAGAAAACATTGTAGAGAGGCGTGTCGCGCAGGGGCGTCTCCGTAGCCATCCCGGGCTGGTTGGACGAGTCGGCCTCGAGGGTCTCAATCAGCGAAACCTGCACCTCCGTGCCGGCGTCGCCCGCGGGAGTCAGGTGAACCTTCATCAGGATCTGGCGCGAGCTGTTGGGCTCGTCACCGCTCGCGACGGCGCTCATTGCCTCAAGCTCACCGGTGGCCGGCCCGCCACGGACAAAATTGAAGCTCATCTCGTCAACCGCGGCCCTGACCGCCTCGTAGGCCGCCTTCTTGTCGGCTTGGAAGACCTGCGTGCGCGGCGCCTCGCGGGGCCCAAGCGCGGAGCGCACCTCGTCCGGGAGGTCGGAGTTGCATCCCCACAGGAGCACCGCCGCCAGGCACACTGCCGATAGTCTTAGGTTCTTCATGGTCTGGTCGACGGCTGCTGCTGCGAGATGCAATGGAGAGTGCCAAGGCCCCATACGAGTTCCAAGCAATCTATGGCAATCACCTCGCGGCCCGGGAAGCACGCGGCCAGGACCTCCGCCGCCGCCCGGTCGCGCCTGGGCTGCCGGAAGGCCGGCATGAGCACGGCCCCGTTGATGACGAGAAAGTTAGCGTAGCTGGCCGGCAGCACCTGCCCGTTTCGCCTGCAGAGCGCCGGCGTCGGCAGCTTCACGACGTCGAGCCTTCTGCCCAAAGCCGTGCGCGCGGAGCGCAGGCGCTCGAGGTTCTCTGCGAGGGCGCGGTAGTTCGGGCTTCGATGGTCGCGCTCGACGGACGTGAGGACCCCGGACTCGCTGTAGAACCGCGTCAGGTCGTCGACGTGGCCGTCCGTGTCGTCCCCCGCGATGCCCCTCCCGAGCCAGAGGACCTCGCACACGCCGAGGAATCGCATCAGGTTGCGTTCGATCTCGGAGCGGGTGAGGTGCGGGTTGCGGTTCCGGTTCAGGAGACACGCCTCGGTCGTCAGAAGGAGCCCCCTGCCGTTCACGTCGATCGATCCCCCCTCGAGGACCATACCGGTCCTGAACCGGCGCATCGAGAGGGCCCTCGCGATCCGCCCCGGGACCCGGTTGTCCAGGTCAAAGGGGGGATGCTTGCCCCCCCACGAGTTGAACTCCCAGTCGGTCACCGCCACCTCGCCGGTTCGGTCGTTTCTCACGAAGATGGGGCCGTTGTCGCGGCACCAGGCGTCGTTGGTGGGGTGGCCGAAGAACTCGACGTTGCGCATGTCAGCGCCCGCCCGCTCGATCATCGAGCGGGCGCGCGCCTCATGGGCGCGAGAGACGTTCAGGCGCACCGTCTCGCGCTCGCTGATGCGCGCCGCGACCTCGGCGAACACGCCCGGGATCGGGCGGAAGTTCCCGGGCCACGTCCTGCGCCTGTGGGGCCAGGAGAGCCAGACGGCCTCCTGCCTCTCCCACTCCGCCGGCATTCTGAAGCCGAGCGCGGCCGGCGTTTTTGGCGCGACTGGCATCGGGGGTCAGTCGCGGAAGCGCTTCGTGAGGTCGCCGTACGCGTCGATCCTGCGGTCGCGCAGAAACGGCCAGTGCGTGCGGGTTGAGTCAACCTCGCCGAGGTCGACCGGGACCACGAGAACCTCCTCCTTGGCCGCCGACGCCCTGGCGAGGATCTCTCCGCCCGTGCCCGAGACAAAGCTCTGGCCCCAGAATTCGATGCCCGCGCCGCCGGCAGGCTTCTCGCGCCCGATCCGGTTGCACGCGGCGACGAAGCAGCCGTTTGCGACGCTGTGGGCGCGCTGGACCGTCTCCCACGCGCTGTGCTGCCGCGCCCCGAGCCTTCTCTTCTCCCGCGGGTGCCAGCCGATCGCGGTCGGGTAGAAGATGATCTCGGCGCCCTGGAGCGCCGTCAGCCGCGCCGCCTCGGGATACCACTGGTCCCAGCAGATGAGGACCCCTATCTTCCCGAACATGGTCTTCCATGCGCGGAAGCCCGTGTCGCCCGGGGTGAAGTAGAATTTCTCGTAGTAGAGCGGGTCGTCCGGGACGTGCATCTTGCGGTAGATCCCAAGCAGCGAGCCGTCGGCGTCGATGACCGCCGCCGTGTTGTGGTAAAGCCCGCTGGCGCGCCTCTCGAAGAGGGACGCGATGACGACCACGCCGCGTTTCTTCGCGAGCCTCTGGAAGGCCTCCGTGGCCGGGCCCGGTATCGTCTCGGCCAGCCTGAAATTCCCGTGATCCTCGCTCTGGCAGAAATACTGCGAATGGAAGAGCTCCTGGGTGCAGATGATGTTCGCGCCCCTCCGGGCCGCCCGCTCGGCCAGCTCCAACGCCCTCGTCAGGTTCGCAGCCGGATCAGCCGAACACGCGTGCTGAAGCAGTCCAATGGCGACCCTGGCCATTTCAATAGACGACCTTGTTGAGCGGGTATTCCACGATGCCCTCGGCGCCGAGCGCCTTCAGCTGGGGAAGGATCTCGCGGACGACGCTCTCGTCGATGATCGTCTCCAAGGCCACCCAGTCCGGGTTGTTAAGCGGGGAAATCGTCGGGTCCCTAAGGGACGGCACGGCCTTGATGATGGAAGAAAGCGCCTTCTTCGGGGCGTTCATCTTCAGGCCGACCTTCGACTCGGCCTCGAGGGCCCCGCGCACCAAGAGCGCGATCGTCTCGATCTTCCTGCGCTTCACCGGGTCCGCCCACGCCTTCTTGTTGGCGATCAGCTTGGTGTTGGTCTCCAGGAGGGTGTCGACGATCCGGAGCTTGTTAGCGCGAAGCGACGACCCGGTCTCCGTGATGTCGACGATCGCGTCGACCAGGTCGGGGACCTTCATCTCGGTCGCGCCCCAGGAGAACTCGACGTCGACCTTGATCTTGCGCGACGCGAAGTAGCGCTTGACGGTCTGGACGAGCTCGGTGGCGACCCGTTTGCCGGCGAGGTCGGCGGGCGACTTCACCGCCGAATCCTCGGCCACGCAGAGCACCCAGCGCGACTTGGCGGCCGAGGCCTTGCTGTAGATGAGGTCGCAGACCTCCACGACGTCGGATTCGTTCTCCTTGATCCAGTCCAGGCCCGTGAGCCCGCAGTCGAAGAAGCCGTGCTCCACGTAGCGGCTCACCTCCTGGGCGCGCACAAAGCGCGCGTCGAGCTCAGGGTCGTCGATCGCGGGCCTGTAGGACCGCGCATTGGTTGTGATCTTCCATCCCGCCTTTGCGAACAGGTTTCGGGTGGACTCCTCCAGGCTGCCCTTGGGCAGCCCGAGCATCAGGATTGGCTTTTTGTCCGGCACAAGGAACCCAGAGTCTCCTGTCGACCGGGCCGATCAAGCAAAATGCTGGGGGCTTACTCGGATTGACATCGCGCGTTGCGCCTGTAAAAAGCGTGTTTGCCCGCCCATGCCAGATCCACTGCCGACGCGGCCAAGCCCCAAGCCCCTCATCGTCGTCGTCGAGGATGAGCCGGATCTGGCATCCCTTATCGCCCAACACCTTGAGAAAGCCGGCATGCGGGTGCAGGTGTGCAACCGCGCCGCCCATGCGCTCAAGTTCCTGCAGCGCAATTTCGCAAACCTCGTCCTTTTGGACCTCGTCCTTCCCGACCAGGGGGGCTTCGAGCTCTACGAGGACCTGAAGGCGGCCGACATCAACGTACCCGTCATCTTCCTGACGGCCAACCTCGAGGAGAACAGCAAGGTCCACGGGCTCGAGCAGGGCGGCGACGACTACATCACCAAGCCGTTCAGCTACCCCGAGCTCACGGCGCGCATCAAGGCGGTGCTGCGCCGCGCCGACTACAAGGAGGACCTGAACCTCACGAAGAACGTCAAGGTGAACACCGAGCCGTTCGAGTTCTGCGGCGCGCACGTGGCCCCGGTGCGCCTGGAGGTCACGTTCCCGGATGGGCAGACGATCTCGGTGGGCCGCAAGGAGCTCGGAATCCTCTCCTACCTGAACGACCACCAGGGCGAGGTGATCACGCGCAAGGCGCTGATCCACGCCGTGTGGGGCCAGCACGCCGACGTCAAGAGCCGCTCGCTGGACCAGTACGTGGTCAAGGTGCGCGAGATCTTCAAGTCTAAGGGCCTGGACCTCGAGGACTTCCGGACGGTCCACGGGATCGGCTACATCTTCGACCCGAAGAAGGTCTCCAAGAAGGGCGTCTAGGGCGCAACCGGCCCGGCGCCTTAGAAGAGCTCGGGCTGACCGTAGCGCTGGCGCGCCTCCGCAAGCGCCGACCTCATTTCCATCTTCTCGAGGATCGCATAGAGCTCGCCCGGCATGGCCGCCGCAGGCGCCGCAGGCAGGGGCGGAAGCGACAGGTTGAGCGTCGTCACCTTGAGGTTCCGCCGGAGCAGGCCCGCGGAGGCGGCCACCACTTGGCGAAAACGCTCCGGGTTCACCCTATCCGCCGCGGCGATGACGCCCTCGAGGCTTCCGAACTCGGCGAGCCACTTTGCCGCGGTCTTCGGCCCCACCCCGCCCAGGCCGGGGATGTTGTCGGAGGTGTCGCCGACCAGGGCCAGGTAGTCGGCGATCACGGACGGGGGCACACCGAATTTCTCCCTCACGCCCGCCTCGTCCATCAGGCGCCAGCCGAGCTTGGGGTTGGCCGACGGGGGCGGCAGCATGATCCGGATCCGATCGCCGACGATCTGCGCGAAATCCTTGTCCGAGCTCACGATGACCACCTGGTCGCCTTTCTTCGCGAGCGACCAGGCATGCGACGCGAGCAGGTCGTCGCTCTCGACGCCGTCCTCCTCGATGCCGCCAAGGCCCATCGCCCGCGTGAGCTCCTTTATGACCGGCACCTGCTTTGAGAGCGCCTCGGGCATCTCCTCGCGCTGCGCCTTGTATTCGGGAAGGAGCGCGAGCCTGTCCATCGCGCCGCCCAGGTCGAAGAAAACGAGTGCCCCGTCGGGCTTCTCCTGGTCCGACAGCCTCCAGAGCGACTTGACCCACCCGTGGAGCGCGTTGGTTGGAAACCCGTCGGACCGGGCGAGCTCCGGAATCGCGAAGAAGCAGCGGTAGGCCAGGTTGAACCCGTCGACGAGGAGCCATTTTGCCATGACCGGGTCCCCGGGGATCAGGCGCTGGTGGCTATCGCGGCGGCCACCGGCGCGACGGGAAGGGCGTTGCGCACCGCCTCGTCGACCGTGGCGGGCTGGCGCGCCTCGGCCTCGCCGCGCTCGTGGTTGAAGCGCATCGAGACCGTCTTCGAGACCCCCCTCTCCTCCATCGTCACCCCGTAGATCGCGTTTGCCGCCGCGACCGTCCGCTTGTTGTGGGTGATGATGATGAACTGGGAGTCCTTGACGAACTTCCTGAGCAGCTCGGTGAAGCGGCCGATGTTCGACTCGTCGAGCGGCGCATCGAGCTCGTCCAGCAGGCAGAAAGGCGAAGGCTTGACCAGATAGAGCGCAAAGAGGAGCGCCACCGCGGTCAGCGTCCGCTGGCCGCCCGACAGGAGCGATATTCCCTTCAGCCTGGTGCCCGGCGGCTGCGCGACGATCTCGATCCCGCTCTCGAGGACGTCCTCGGACTGCACGAGCTCGATGTCGGCGCGCCCGCCTCCGAAGAGCGTCTGGAACGTGTATTCGAAGTTCTTGCGGATCTGCTCAAAGGTGACCTCGAACTGCTTCTGCGAGGTCTGGTTGATCTCGTCGATCGCCGCGATGAGCTCCACCCTGGCTCGGGTCAGGTCATCGCACTGGGTCTTGAGGAAATCGTGGCGCTGCTTGAGCTCGGAGTACTCCTCGATCGCCACCAGGTTGACGGCCCCCATGCCGCCCATCCTCTGCCTCAGCGCGTCGACCTCGGCCTTCACCGCGTCCCAATTCGTCGCGTCGAGGGCGGAGAGCTCCGCCTCGCCCGGGTGCTCCGGGCGCTTCTTGCGCGGTCGGCGCACGACCGGCTCCGCATCCTCCTCCTCATCGAGGTCGAGCGGCTTCAGGCCCGCCGGCTCGTCCTCGGCGTGCCAGAGCATCTCCTTCCAATTGACCGTCGCAACGTCCACCTGAAATTCGCGCACCACCTCCTCGCAGAGGAAGACGGACCTCTGCCGCGTCTCGGCGTGGCGGACCTCGTGGGCGCTCAGCTCCTCGTGGGCCGCGTCGGACTCCTGGCGGAGCGCGGCCTGGGCGGCCTCCAGGGATTCGATGTCGCGCTCGACCGCGACCAGCTCCACGCGTATCTTCTCCACCTGCTCCTGGGCCACAAGGAAGGTGTCGCCGATTCGCGCCGCATTCGAGCGCTCGTCGCTCTCCTCCTTCTCGAGCTCCGCCATCTGGCTCGTCCACGCCTCGATCTCCTGCTGGCGCTCGACGAGGAGCTCGCCGATCTGCTCACGGCGCCTTTGCATCTCCCCAAGCCCGCGGTCCAGAACCTCCACCTTCTGGCGTCGCTCGGCGAGCTCGAGGCGCGCCTGTGACAGGGCCTCGCGCTTTGCATCACGCTCGGCGCGCACCGCGACGAGGCGGGCCTCGATGTCCTCGATACGCTTGCGATGCGCGGCGGCCGCCTCCTCCGACCGGGCCAGGCCCGCTTTCGCCCTTTCCCAGCGCGCCTGAGCCTCGAGCCTGGCGGCCTCTACCGCCGCGAGCTCCTGCTCCATCCGCTTGGCGCGGGTCGACACCTCATCGGCCGCGCGGCGGGCGTTTTTCTCCTCGGCCTGGGCCGCGGCGAGCGCCTGCGTCACCGTCATGACCGACGCCCTCCTCTCCTCCAGGAGCTGCTCAGCGGCCGCGATCTTCGCGTTGAGCGTCTCGCTCTGCGCGCGGAGCTCATCGTGCAGACGCTGGTCCTCGGCGAGGGCCTTGGCCGTCTCCCTCAGGTCGATCTCGCGCTGGACGATGCTGTTCGCGTGCTTCTTGGGGTTGGCGTGGCCCCCGGAGACGATGCCGCGGCGGTCCACCACCTCTCCCTTGCGGGTCGCAACGGAGAGAAACTGAAACTCCGGGTGCCCTCGCCAGTAGTCCAGGAACGCGCCGAGGTCGTCCGCGATGTAGCAGGACGTCAGGATCGCCCCCGCCGGGTGGCCGTCGTCGACCCTGGCCAGCGCCGAAGTCGCCGGCGAGAGCCCGGCGGGCAGGTCCGTCGCGGGCGCGCCCGCGGCGCCAAGCTCGGCGATCCGCAGGACCACCGAGCCGATCTGCTCCTGCTCGAGCTGGGCGAAGATGCGACGGGCCGTGGACAGGTCGCTCACCTGGATCGCCTCGGCCGCGGAGCCCAGAAGGGATTCGATGGCGCGCCCGAACTCGGGCTTCACCTCGATCCCCTGCGAAACCGGAGTCGCCTTGGCTCCGCCGAGGGCGTCCGCCAGCCGGCCCTGGAGCACCGCCTTGGCGCCCTCGCCAAAGCCCTCCCAGCGCTCCTGGAGCTGCTGCAGGAGCCTCAGGCGGGCGCCGCGCTGCGCCGTCTGCCTGTCGGCCTCCTGGATCCTGCGTTGCAGCTCCCTGAATTCCCGCGTCGCGTCGGCGACACCCTGCTGCGCCTCGACGGCCGCCTCGTTTGCCCGCGCCCTTGCCGCAAGGGCCTCGGCGGCCTTCGTTGCGGTCTCGAGAGCGGCCTTCTCGGCGACGGCGGCCTGCTCCAGGGCAAGGCGCAGCTCCCCCGCCAGCGACTCGTGCCTGTGGAGGCTCGTCTTCTGGTCGACCTCGTAGCCGGAGGACTCCGTGCGCAAACGGGCCACGGCGCTATCGAACTGCAGCAGCTCGAATTTCGCCTGCTGTAGGTCGCGGTCGAGCTTGCCGAGTTCCCCCTCGGACACGGCGAGCTCGCGGTTGTGCTGCTGGTATACGGCATCGCTGCTGCCGAGCAGGCCCAGCTGCAATTGCTTGTCCTGGGAGCCGCTGTCCACCTGGGCCGCGACCTCCCGAAGCTGCATCTCGAGCTCGCCGAGGGTGTCGCGCGTTCCGGCCAGCCGGTCGGCAAGGCCCGTGCGCCTGATCTGCGCAAGGTTCGCCGCGTTCTCGGCATGGTCCTTCTGGGACCTCAGGTCGTAGACGGCCTGCTGGGCGTCCTGGACCCTCTGGTTGAGCCTGCTGCGGTCCGCCTTCCTCGATTCAAGGCCGGCCTGCTGGCCTTCCAGGGCCGCCCTTCGGCGCTCCGCCTCGGCGCGAAGGCCGGCGAGTGCGACTTCGAGCGCCGCGATGGACTCCGAGAGCCTGCCGTGCTGGAACGCGCTCCAGGAGACGCTCAGGTGGCGCAGCTTGTGACCCAGTCTCTTGTAACGCATCGCCTTGGATGCCTGACGTTTAAGACTTCCGATCTGCCTGGAAACCTCTCCGATCACGTCAGCGACCCGGGCCAGGTTCTGGTCCGTGAGCGCCAGCTTGGCCATGGCCTCCTTGCGCTGGCTCTTGTACTTGGTGATTCCAGCCGCCTCCTCAAAGACGGCGCGCCGCTCCTCGGGCTTCGACGAGAGGACCTGGTCGATCTGGCCCTGGGCCATGATCGAATAGCTGGTCCGGCCGACGCCGGTGTCCATGAAGAGCTTGTGGATGTCCTTCAGCCGGCAGACCTGCCCGTTGAACAGGTATTCGCCCTGCCCGTCCCGATGGACGCGCCGGGTGACCTCAATCTCGTGGAATTCGCTTCCGAGCTGCCTCTCGCACTCCGTGAGCAGCATCGAGACTTCGCACATCTGCGCCGGCCGGCGGGTGTCCGCCCCCTCGAAGATCACGTCCTGCATCTTGCCGCCGCGAAGGGCCTTCGCGCTTTGCTCCCCGAGGACCCAGCGGATCGAATCCGCAATGTTGGATTTGCCGCAACCGTTGGGCCCGACCACGGCGGTCACGCCGGGCTCGAAACTGAGGGTCGTTGGATCGGCAAATGATTTGAAACCTTGGAGCTTTAGGGCCTTGAGATACATGAAGCCTCGTAATTGGAGAGAGCCCGGCTTGCGCGGGCAAACGGAAAAGGCGGCCTCAATTATGGTCCCACGGCAGCTTCACCTCGAGACGCCTGTGTTCCCACACGCGGAATTCGTCGAACATCTTGCCCGGGTTGAGTATCCCCCTGGGATCGAGGGCGCGCTTCACCGCCCGCATGGCCCGGATCGCGGCGGCCGAATGCTGGAAACGCAGGAACGGGGTCTTGGCGAGCCCGATCCCATGCTCTCCCGAGATTGCGCCTCCGAGCGCGACGACGGTCCTCATGAGCTTGTTGACCGCGCGCTCAGCGGCGCGGCATTCCGCGCGGTCCGCGCGGTGGTACATGATGTTGACGTGGAGGTTTCCGTCCCCGAGGTGGCCGAAGGTCGGGATCGGCAGACCGGATTCCCTGCGCAGGCCCTCGAGGAACCGGGCGAATTGCACATACTTCCCCATGGGGACGACCACGTCCTCGTTGAGCTTCGAGTCGCCCAGCTTGAACATCGCGCCGGAGCATGAGCGGCGCACCTCCCACAGAACCTCGGCCTCGGCACGGCTCCGGGCCTGCCTGTGGGCGAGCCCGTGGCGCCGCGCCCAGGCGAGGGCGAGCGCCCTCTGCTCGCGCACGTCCGCGGCGCCGCCGGCGAGCTCGATCAGCACGACCGGGCGTCCCCCCTGCCCCTTGAACACGAGCTTCCCGGTCGCCCGTTCGGCGCAGTCGACCGAGTAGCGGTCGAGGAACTCGCAGATCGCGGGCTGCACGCGCAGGGCGAAGAGGGCCAGCACAGCCCGGAAGGCGTCCGATTCCGTCCGGAAGGACACGAGGAGCGTCCATCGGTCCGCGGGCCTCGGCAGGAGCCGCAAGATCGCGTCCGTGACGACACCGAGCATCCCCTCGCTCCCGATCCAGAGGTCGCGCAGATTGAATCCCGCGGAGAACTTGCGCGTGGCGGTGCCCCACTGGACCCATTCTCCGGTGGGAAGGAATCCCCTGAGCGCCATGACAAAGTCGCGCGTTACGCCGTATTTTCCCCCGTGCATCCCGCCGGCGTTGCAGGCGATGTTCCCTCCGATCGTGCAGTACTTCTTGGACGCCGGGTCGGGGGGATAGAACAAGCCCTTCTTCTCGGCGGCCGCCTGGATCCTGGCAACCACGGCGCCGGCCTGCACGTGGGCGAGGCCGGACTGCCCGTCGATCCGGATGCCGTTTAGCCTGTGGAGGTCAAGGACCCAGCCGCCCCGCATCGGGGCCGCCGACCCCGTCAGGCTTGTCCCGCGCCCGCGGACGGTGACGGGCACGCGGCGGCGGTTCGCAAGCTTCAGGACCTCGGCCACATCCGAGCGGCTTCGCGGGAGGATGACCGCTTCGGGAAGAAACGGGATCTTGCTGCTGTCGTAGGAGGCGTCCTCCCTCGAATTCCGGTCGGTCCGGACGACGCCCGGGCCTAGCCTGGCCCTCAGTTGCTTCGTGGCTGCGGAGAAATCCATCGCTGGCAGTTCCGCTACACGCGCTTTTGCGTGGGCGCAAGACCCGCCGAAAGCAGCCGCCTGATGTTTGACCCGAGGATCTGGGCGCGATCGCCCGCGCCCAGCCCGGCGCCGGCTATCTCTCCAAGGAAGCGCCCGAACTCCGGTTTTCGCGAAACCCTTGGGTGAAGGAGCAACGGGTAATCCGAGCCGTAGAGGATCCTGCCCGCCCCGACGAGGGCCACGGCTTTCTGAAACACGCTGCTGTCGTACAGGAGCGGCGATGCCGCCGTGTCGAAATAGAGGTTGGGCGGCAGCGGTCCGCCGTCGGGCGCCCCGTTGAACGCCAGTCCGCCGCCCCAATGCGCCAGGATGAGCGTCGCATCGGGGTGTTCCCGGGCGAGCCGCACGTAGCCGTCAAGGGGCGTCCTTGGCCCGGCAGCCGGCCGCGACTGCGGATCGGTCGCGTGGAGCGTGACCGGGATCCGCCGCGCGATCGCCAGCTCAAGGACCCGCCTCCATGCGGGGTCATCAAGGCTGAAGCCCTGCGCCTCCGGAAGGAGTTCTCCAACGCCGCGCAGGCCCGAGTCGAGCGCCCGCTCCAGGGCCTCGAGCGAGCGCCTTCCGCCCGCCGGCTGCACGGCCGCAAAGCCGACCAGGCGCCCAGGGTGCCTCCGGATCCATTCCAGGTACCAGCCGTTCTGAAGGTCGCACGTCTCCTGGCGCTCCCAATACCAGCCGAGCAGGACGCAGGTCTCGACGCCGGCCCGGTCCATGTCGGCGATCAGGGTGTCCGGATCGGCCCAGCCCTGGATGGAGCGCCTCCCCTCGGGCGCGACGCACTGCGTCCACCCGGGCTCGCCGCGGGCCCGTCCCCAGGCTGCAGGGGAGGCCGCGGCCTCCGCGGCGTACATATGGATGTGCGCGTCGACGATCCCGGTCTCGGCCATGGGCTCCCCTTCAGGCCCCGCGGCTGTCCTGGGCGAGCTGCTTGCACCGCGCGATGTCGAGCTTGCCCGTGCCGAGGACCGGAATGGCCGCCACCTTGATCACGGAGCGCGGGATCCACAGGTTCGGGAACCCCGCCTGCGAGAGTTTTTCGCGCACATCGCCCGTCGAGATCTCGAGCGTCGTCAGGACGACGAGGGCCTCCCCCTTTGACTCGTCGGAAACGCCCGTCACGACGACCGAGGGGACCTCGCCCGGGTCGGCGCCGTAGGACTCGGCAATCTTATCCTCAATCGTGCCGTGGGGCACCATCTCGCCGCCCATCTTCGAGAATCGCGCGAGCCGGCCGTTGACGCTCACGAAGCCCTCATCGTCTATGTGGGCGAGGTCCCCCGTGACGAACCAGCCGTCGAGAAGCGAGGCACCCGGGAAGGCGTCGCCCAGGTAGTGCGAGAACACGTTCGCCCCCTTGAGAAGCAGGATGCCGGTCTCCCCGGCAGGCAGGTCCGCGCCGGTATCCATGTCGATGACCCGCGCCGCCATCCCGGGCATCAGGCGGCCCACGGTCCCCACCTTGCTGCCCACCTGCTCGTCGGCCGTCTCCGTGTGGATCAGGGGATCGGGCTGGTTGATGTTCGACACCGGCGAGGTCTCCGTGAGGCCGTAGCCCTCGAAGATCTTGAGGTTAAACTTCTCCTGGAACCCGCGCGCGAGATCCTCCGGGAGCTTCTCGGCGCCGGTCACGACCAGGTCCAGCGACTTCAGGTCCGCCGGCGTCGCACGCTTCAGCACGGGCCGCAGGAAGGTCGGGGCGCCAAGGAGCACCGTGACGTTCTCCTCGCGGATCGCTTCGACGATCGCGCGGGTATCGAGCGGGCTCGGCGTCGTGACAAGGTGGCAGCCGCGGATGAACGGGTACCACAGCGTGACCGTGAAGCCGAAGCTGTGGAACAAGGGAAGGCAGCCGAGCAGGACAGCTGAATCAGGCAGGATGGATAGCGAGGAGATCTGCGCGCAGTTGGCCATGACGTTCCTGTGCGAGAGGACGACCCCCCTCGGGTTTCCCGAGCTTCCGCTCGTGAAGAGGAGCGCGGCCTCCTCCCGGTCCCCTTCGTGGGGCAGCCCCAGAAGGCTTGCGACCCACTGGTTGGGCAGGAGCCACGCGGCGGCCAGCCAGGGGAGCATCGCCCGCTTACCGCCGGCCGCCTTTATCTCCGCAACGAGGTCGAGCGATCGTTCGGGCCATGGGAAGTCGGGAAGGCGGGACCGCATCGCATCCGCCGTGAGGATGGTGCGCACGCCGGCCTCGGCCATGCTCGCTACGACTGACATGCGCCCGGAGGTGAAGTTCAGGTTCACGGGCACCTTGCCCGCGCACACGATCGCCAGGTTCGCGATCGCGCCGCCGGCGCCCGAGGGCAGGACAACGCCGATGCGCCTTTCAGGTACGGTCTTCTTCAGGTGGCGCGACAACGCGGCGGCGGCCGCGATCAGCTGGGCCGCCGTGAGCACCCTGCGCCCTGAAGTGCGGTCGACAAGGGCCGGTGTGCTCGGGCGGCGGGCGAGGCCACGCACGATCTCGCGCCCAATGTGCCTGCGAAGCACGGGCCTCTCGGCGAACGCCAGGGTCCCGAGCTCCATCAGCGAGCGCCGCGCGGAGGCGCAGTCCGCGCGCTCGTGCGGGATCGCCTCCCCAAACGCCACACACACGGGCGTCGGCAGCAGGCGCGGGGATTTCCAAAGGTACCTGTTCCCTGCGAAGGAGAACACGGATCCCCAGAGACCGTCGAGGGCCGCGGGGACAACCGGGACCCTCGCCCTCTTGGCGACCTGCTCAAACCCGCTGTGCAGGATCATTAGCTGGCCCGTCCGCGAAACCACCCATTCGGGGAAGAAGCATACGAGCTCGCCCCGCTCCAGGGCCTTTATCGCGTCGTCCTGCCATTGCGGGCCGCTTCCGGGATAGACCTCGATTGCCCCCGCGATCCTCGAAATCCACGACAGGAGCTTGGGGATGTCGGGCGCCTTGTAGGCGACGAATCGAAGCGGGCGCGGGCAAACGAGTTGCAGAACGAACGCGTCCACATAGGAGAGGTGGTTGGCGATCACAACTGCTCCGCCCGCCGCCGGCACGTGGCCTACGCCAAGCACCTTAGCACGGTAGAGCACCCTCGCTAAGAACACTGCCGGGATTTCGATCCAGAGCGGCAGCGTGGATCGCCTTCTCATGAATCCCTTGGAAATTTTCACCTACCGAGGAGTTTGTCAAACAAACCGCCCCCCTTTCTTATCGACGCCTGGATCAGCATTTCCCTCCACTGGCTCTGGTCGATGTTCCGGAGCGATCCTCCGAGATGGATCGGCTGGTTGAGCTGCCGGTATCCGAGCGCGTCCTGGCCCTCCTTGAGAAGGCCCACCAGGTCCAGGATCCTGGCGAGGTGTCCCCGTGCGCCCATCTCAAGGTCCACCGAAAGCGCTTGGTTTCGGATCGGGACCCCCTCGGCGTGGGCAATCGTCCCGTTGCCCGCCAGGCGCTCCTCAGGGGCGATCAGCGTGAACTCCGTCAGGCGCAGGTCCATGTCGGGGCCGCGCTCCACCGAGATGCCCATCTGGTCGTAGTGGATCTCGGAGATCTCCTTCGCGGACTCAACCAGCGCGGTGCCGAAATTCTCGGACTTCTTTCCGAAGAGCGAGCTTACCGTGTCCAGGGCGCCGACAAGCTTGGACGGGACCTGCTTCACGGACTCGATGATGTCCGTCTGGAGCGCCCTAAACCTCCCGTCCTTGCTTGAGAGCTTCAGGTCGCCCTGCGCGCCCTCCAGAATGTCCTGCAGGCCCTCCCCGCTTCCCGTCAGCTGGCCCGTGATGTCGAACCGCCCCTCGATCGCGGGGGGCTTGTCCGGGTTTATCGCCCGGAAGAGCGGAGCGGAATCAAGATGATCCAGGGCCACCGTCGCCCGGAGCGCGTAGGGTCGCGCGGCCTCACGCGCGAACTCGAGCACGCCGTCAAGACGCAAGGCGCTCGCGTCTCCAAAATTCGCGGACCCGCCCGCAAGAGTGAGGGAGTCCTCGTCAACCGTGAGCGTTCCGCGGATGTCGCGCAGTTCGACGTTCGGGAGCGAGATAGCCTCCACCTTGAGCTGAACGCTCCCGCGTACGGATGGCCAGAACGGGACGGAGGGCGGAAGACGCGGCGCGGCCGCCTGCGCGGGCGACTCGGGACTGTCGCGGCCGCAGAGCGCCACGATCGCCGGCAGGTCCGAGGGAATGAACCTGGTCCCCTCCAGCGTCGCGTCAAGAAAACGCCCCTTCGAGTCCGGTGACAGCGAACCGGTCAATGCGAGGTCCGCCACGCGCGTCCCATAGTCCATGTGAATCGGGATCCCAAACCTCAAGCGCCCGTCCGCCTCAAAATCCGCACGGATCTCGGAGGTAACGGTCGGCAGGACGGCGGAGGATCCGGCGGCCGGAGCAAGATTCGCCAGTTCGAGCTTCACGCGCACCTCGCGCGTGGCGTCGAGGCTTGCCTCAAAGCTTCCGCTGGCATCGCCGCCCGTGAGCCTCGGAAGCGAGGCCGCACACGGCTGCGAAAGGAGGGCCGGCAACGAGGCGCTCCACGATCCCGCCGCCTTGACCGCCCGGCCGGCGCCGGCGAGCCTCCCAAACCTCGCCTCGAGCGAGACGATCCTGATCCCGTCGCTGCGCACCTTGAACGGGGCCAGCTGGAACTGCCATCCCTGCGGAGCGTAGTCGGCCAGCACGAACGCCGACAGCTGCAGCCCCGAGGCCAAGGGGCGCCCGGATGCCGATAGCGTCACGCCCGCCGCCGTGAGCGGCGTCTTCGTCCTGAGGACAAGGCGGCCGTCCTCAGCGCGCATCACGAACTCGCCCTGCAGGTCGCCGCCGCTCATGTCGATCCGCGGCAGCACGCCCTTAAGCCATGAGAGGGGCACGCCCGTAATGAGGACACCGACGAGGTCTCCCGCAGGATCGGCAACCTTGAGCTCGCCCGTCGAGGGATTGTATTCGAACGACTGGAGCGCCCTCACCGACATTGCCGGTGTCGCGCCCGCCAGGCTCGTCTCCAGGCGGGCGACCCGAAGCGACTCGCCTACGCGGGCCACGTCAAAATCGGCGAGCAGCTCGACGCGGCCCAGTGGGGCAAGGTCCTTGGCCACGACCCCCAGCCTGTCCGCGAAGGCCTTGAGCTTGCCCGAAGCGTGGACGTCGCCCGTCGAGGGGTCGACCCCGTAGGCGCCCTCCCCGGCCGCATAGAAGGCAGGCAGGCTTCGCCCAAGGGTGAACGGCGTCAGGTCCGTGTCCCTAAGGTTCAGGCGCCACGAACCCGCCATCTTGAGGGAGCCGTCCGGGCTCGCTGCGTCAAATTGAGCGACCGTCTCGGACCCGCGGATGAGCGACACCGAGTAGGACGCCCGGCTGCCGTCGCGCGCGACCCACGCCGTACAGGCGAGGCCTATGCCCTTGGGGAACTGCCGCCCGCTGGCTTTTGCGTCCGCCTTGAGATCGGCCCGGGTGATGGCCCCGGACGGCCCCATGGCCACCGTGAGCGTCGCCTGCACGCCGACCGACGAAACGGCGGCCGACACATCGCTCACGACAGCCGTCGCCGTGCAGAGAAAGCGCCCGTCTCGCCCCTGGCCGAGCCCTCCGCCGGTGATCACAACGTGGACGGTCCCGGCCGGTCGCCCCGACTCATCCGGGAATACGACGTTCCCCTCGAGGTTAACCCCGTCGAGCGAAACGTCAGCGCGCGCGCCGAACGCCGAAAGCGCGCCGCTGACGGCGCGCGCGAGCCAGGGGTATCCGCCGGCGACCGCACCCGGGCCGGCGGCGTGCGAGCGCGTGAGATCGAGCGTCCAGCCTCTAGCCGAAAGGCCTGTGAAGCGGTAGCCCCGTCCGAGCAGGGCCGGCACGACCGCCAGCTCCGCATCGGCCTCCGGAATGACGAGGACCCCTTCGTAGACCTCCACCCGCATCCCCTTGACCGAGGCCCGGTTGATCCCGACGGCCAGCCGGTCGACCGCGGTCACGGGCCCTCCGCCCCTGGCTATCGCCGTCCGCACCGCCCACGTCTGCACGGCAGGCGCCAGAGCCAAAGCGCCGGCCAATACGAGTGCGACGGCGACCGCGCCAACCAGAATGAGAAGGATGCGCTTGGCTCTCATTGCATGCGGCCTCGCCGGATAGGGTCCGCCAGTTTAGACCCGGGACGCTCCTTAGGGCATCACCAGGGCATCGCTCAGTCCGATGGCCTTTCTGACGTTGGCGAGGGCAACGAGGTAATTGTAGTTGGCCGTGAGCTGGTCGGTCTTCGCCTGCTCCAGCGAGACCTGCGAGGTGAGGACATCGAGTTGCGTGGCGGATCCCGCGTGGAACTTGGCGTCGGCAAGCCGGAGCGCCTCCTCGGCCTGGTCGATGACCTTCACCGCCGCCGAGACCAGCTCCCCGGCCTCCTGGAGGGAGGAGAGGGCCTGGCGCACCTCGACGTCGATCTCCAGCTCCTCGGAGGCCTTGGCGAGGCGCGCCTGCTCCACCTGGGACTTCGCCTGGCGCACCTTGCCCTCGGTCGCCCGGCCGTCGAAGATGGCCCACGTCGACTGCAGCCCGTAGGTCCAGCCGTTGGCGGACACGCTTCCGAGAGCGGGTGACACGAAACTGAATCCGTCCCACTGGTAGGATCCGAACGCCTGGATGCTGGGGTAATAGTTCGCCCGCGCGGTCTTCACCGACTCCTCGCTGGCCGCCTGTGCCTTCTCGAGCTTCCGGATTTCGGGCCGGTGCTCGTGGGCGGACGCGAGCGCTCCGTCGGAGTCATAGTTCTCAGGCGTGAAGTTCAGGCTGCCGACGACCTCCGGAAACGCCGCGGATCCCGTCGCGCCGAGCGACTGGCGAAGCTGCTCGACCGCGATTCGGTAGGCGTTGCGCGCCGTGATCAGGTTCGGCTGGGCGTTCGCAAGGAACACCTTTGCGCGCAGGACCTCGAAGTTTGAAACCGTCCCGGATTCGAACTGGTTCTTCGTGTCCTCGAGCTGGTGCTCGTAGAGCCGGACGTTCTCCTCCTCCACCTTGATCTTGTCCCGCGCGAGGAGCACGTTGTAGAACTTCGTGCGCACGTCCAGAAGCGCCGTGTCGATGGCGGTCTGCAGGTCGTAGGCCGCCGCGTCGCGCGTCAGCTTTGCGCCCCTGATCGACGACATCACGCCGCCGCCGGCGAAGAGCGTCTGCGTGGCCTTGAACTCGACGGCCCAGAGGCTGCTGGACGGCGGGTAGATCTGCGAGATCGCCGCCGCGTTCCTCTCGTACTGCCCCTGTGCGGAGATGTTCGGTATCTGCTGGCTGCGGACCTGGACGATCACCCCCTCCTGGAGGCGTATCGTCTCGCGAGCCTGGAGGATCGCGAAGTTGTGGTCGAGCGCGTAGCCGATCGCCCCCTTGAGGTCCAGCGGCGAGGGCAGCTCGGCAAGGGGCGCCGTCGGCGAGCCGATGGCAGAGCCCCACGCAATAAGGAGCGAGGCAGATGCTAGGATGGGGTGTTTCATGCTTGCGCCGGTGTGAGATCGCCCTCGGGTGCCCGGATGGCGGCCTCCTTGGCCCGGTCCTTTGAATGGTCCTTGGCGACGAGCATATAGATGGCCGGCATCACGAACAGCGTGAAGAACGTCCCGATGGAGAGGCCGCCCACGAGGACGAGGCCGATGGAATTCCTGGCCGCCGCGCCGGCGCCCGTCACGAGCGTCAGGGGGAAGTGGCCGGCCACCGTCGCGACCGTCGTCATGAGGATCGGCCGCAGCCGCGTGAGCGCCGCATCATGGACGGCCTCCAGCTTCGGCCTGCCCGCGAGCTGCAGCTTGTTCGCAAACTCCACGATGAGGATGCCGTTCTTGGCGATCAGTCCCACGAGGGTCACGAGGCCGACCTGCGAGTAGATGTTGAACGTGGTCGTCCACCCGTCCGTGAAGAACGGCACGTTCTGCGAGGGGAACTTCAGGAACATGAAGATCGCCGACCCGAACGCCGCCAGCGGGACGGAGCCCCCGAGGATGACAAGCGGGTCGCGGAAGCTGTTGAACTGCGCGGCGAGGACCAGGAAGATGAGCGCCACGGCGAGGCTCATGGTCGTCCAGAACTTCGTGTTGCCGCCCTCCCTGCGCAGCTGGCGCGACTCGCCCGTGTAGTCGATCGTGTAGCCTTTCGGGAGGATCTTGGCCCCCTCCGTCTCGAACACCTTGAGCGCGTCGTCCAGCGGCAACCCGGAGGCCCCGCTTATCGTGACGGAGTTGAGCTGCTGGAACTTGTTGAGCGAGCGCGGTATTGTCGTGTTGTTTATCGTCGCGACCGTGCTGAGCGGGATCAGGCTGCCGTTGGGCCCGGTCACGTAGATCTTCTCAAGCTGATCCGGGTTGAGCCGGTCCACGCGCTTGACCTGCGGGATCACCTTGTAGCTGCGCCCCGATATGTTGAACCAGTTGATGTAGTTGCCGCCCATCGCGGCGGACAGGTCGTCGCCGATCTGCTGGAGGTTGAGCCCCAGCGCCGCCACCTTGTCGCGGTCGAGGACCACTTCCGACTGCGGCGCATCGAACTTCATGTCGATCTGGGTGAAGTAGAACCTCTTTGTCTCCATCGCCTTTGCCGCGAGCTGCTTGGCGAACGAGAGGATCTCCTGCGGGTCCGCGGTCGAGGTGAGGACGACCTCCACCGGGAACGTGCCGCCGCCGGGAAGCGCCGGCGGCTGAACCAGCTGGAGCTGGAGACCGGGTATCGCCGAGACCTTCGGCTGCATCTGGGCCAGCATGACCTTGATCGGGCGCTTCCTCAGTCCCCAGGGCTTCGCGACGAGCCCGGCGATGGACGTGCCCGGGGTGGTGAATTGGAAGCTGAAATCCGTGTCCTTGTCCGAGAAGTACGCCTCCTTCACGGCCGAGGCATACCGCACGTTCTGGTCCAGGGTCGAGTTGGAGGCCGTCGTGCCGATCCCGAAGATGATGCCCTGGTCCTCGGCGGGCGCGAGCTCGGCCGTGGAATGCGTGATCATGTAGACGCCCAGGAAGCTGATGACGGCCCAGACCACGTACACCGTTCCCCTGTTCGCGAGCGAGAATTCGAGCATCCCCGAATACGCGCGCTTTATCCGCTCGAAGGTGTGCGTCACCAGCTTGGCAAACCCCTTCTCGTCGTCGCCCGGCTTCAGCAGGTGCGCGCACATCATGGGCGACAGCGTCAAGGCCACGATTCCCGATATGACGACCGCGCCGGCGAGCGTGAACGCGAATTCCCTGAAGAGCGTGCCCGTGAGGCCTCCCTGCAGGCCGATCGGCGCATACACCGCCGCCAGCGTGATCGTCATCGCGATGATCGGGCCCACGAGTTCGCGGGCGCCGGTCAGCGCAGCCTCGGTGGGCGTCTTGCCCATGGAAAGGTGGCGCTCGACATTTTCGACGACAACGATCGCGTCGTCGACGACGAGGCCCACCGAAAGGACTACGGCAAGGAGCGTCAGCAGGTTAATCGTGAAGCCAAAGAGCTGCATCAGGAAGACGGCTCCCACGAGCGAGAGCGGTATCGCGACGACCGGGATCAGCACCGACCTGAAGGATCCGAGGAAGAGGAAGATCACGCAGACGACGATCATGAGCGTGTCGCCGAGCGTGTGGAAAACCTCGTGGATCGCGTCGTTGATATACGCCGTCGCGTCATAGGCCACTTTCGCCTGCATCCCTCCGGGCAGATCCTTCTGGATCGAATCCATCTCGACGCGCACCAGGCGGATGACATCCAGCGAGTTGGCCGTCGGCAGGACGTAGATCCCCATGCCCACGGCCGTCTCCCCGGAGAACCGCATGTCCGCGTCGTAGTCCTCGGCGCCGAGCTCGACGTCCGCCACGTCGCGCAGGCGCACGATCGCGTTGTTCTGCTGGCGGATGACCAGGTTCTTGAACTCCTCGACCGAGCGGAGATCTGTGTTGGCCGTCAGGGCGACCTGGGTCAGGTTCCCCTTGGTGTTGCCGAGGGCGCTCAGATGGTTGTTCGAGGCGAGGGCCGCGCTCACCTGTGAGGGGCTTATGTTGAAGGCCGCCATGTGATCGGGCTTGAGCCAGATGCGCATGGCAAACGTGCGCCCGCCCAGGATGTCCGCCCTCTGCACCCCGGGGACCGACGAGAGGCGCGGCTGGACCACGCGCACCAGGTAGTCCGTGATCTCGTTCTGGTGGAGGGTCTCGGACGCGAAGCTCAGGTAGGCCGACGCGAACTGCGAGTCGGCGGACTGGATGTTAATGGCCGGCACCTGCGCCTCGACGGGCAGGTTGCTGCGCACCTGGTCGACCTTGGAGCTGATCTCCGACAGCGCCTTGATGGGATCGTAGTTGAGCTTGAGGCGGGCCGAGATGGTCGAGATGCCCTGCACGCTCGTGGACGAGAGGTAGTCGATCCCGTCCGCGGCGGCGATCGAGCGCTCGAGCGGTGTTGTGATGAATCCCCTCACAAGGTCCGCGCTTGCGCCGACGTAGACCGTTGTGACCGTCACGGTCGCATTGTCGTTGCGCGGGTACTGGCGCACGTTGAGCGTCCGGTACGCCTGAACGCCGGCGATCAGGATCACCAGGTTGACCACCAGCCCCAAAACGGGGCGGCGGATGAAAAGATCGGTTATCTTCATGGGGCTTCTGTTTTCTAAGCCCCCCTCACGAATCCCTCGGCTTCGGCGCAAGCTGCGCCATCGGCGCAATGTCGTTGTTGACCTTCACCGCACTGCCCGGCCGCAGCCGGAAGACGCCCGAGGTGACGATCGTGTCGCCTTCCTTGAGCCCCAAGGTGACCGCGACAAAGTCGCCCTTCTGCACGCCCAGACGGACGATCTGCTGCCTGACGACGAACTGATCCTCGTGCGTGGCTGGGTCCGTCTTCTTGTCGACGACGTACACGGTGTTGCCAAAGGGGGCGTAGAGGACGGCCGTCGCCGGGATTGTCAGCAGCTTGTTGACGACCGGCAGCTCGACCGCGACGTCGACGTACATTCCCGGATGGAGGCGGCCTGCCGCGTTCTGCAGGGTCGCCTGAACGCGCACGTTGCGGGTGGCGGCGTCGACGTCGGGATTGATCGCCGTTATCTTCCCTTCGATGGCGCCGTCCGCGATCGCGTCGCCGGAGAGCCTCACCGTGAGTCCGACCGCAAGCTGGCGAAGCTGGTCCTGCGGGACGTAGAAATCCACAAAGATGGGATCGAGCGCCTGGAGCGAAACCAGGGCGTCCCCGGCCTTCAGGTTCTGGCCCAGGTTCACCAGGCGGATCCCCAGCCGCCCGGAGAAGGGCGCCTTAATCGTCTTCTTCGCGATCGTGGCGCGGATGTTGTCGGCCGCAGCCTCCGCCTGCTTCGCATTGGCAGCGTCCGCGTCGAACTGCGACTGCGAGACCGTGGCCTTCGCAAGAAGCCCGCGGGTCCGCTCAAGGTTTACGCGCGTCAGGTCGACGGTGGCCTCGGCAGCGCGAAGCTGCGCCCCCTCGGCCGACGTGTCCTGCCTGACGAGCACCTCTCCCGCCTTGACCGAGCTGCCGGCCTCGAAGGCGATCTCGACGATCTTGCCGTCGAGTTCGGCGGCAACGGTGACGCCCTGCACGGCGGAAAGAGAACCGACGGAGGTGAGCGTCTCCTGCCAGGTCTCCTGCTTGACCTCGGCCGTGGACACCGCCTCGAGGGGTATGACGGCCTTCATGTGGATCAGCGTGTTGATCTGCAGGAATTTGATCCCGCCGATCAGAACAACGAGGCCCAGAAGGCCGAGAATGATGATGAAGCGTTTCATTGTCTTGTGAGGTGGGTGGCAGTTTCGCTGTCGGGCTGCGAGGCGCTCGTCGGAGAATCCGAATGCGCCTCGATGTGCGCCGCGGCTGGCAGCCCGGCGACTTTGTTGAGGAGGCGCACGAGCGTCTTGCGCTCGTGTTCAGTCAGCGAGGCCATCTGCGCCGCCATCTGCTTGAAATGTCCCGGCAGGACCTCCCTGAGGGTCGAATGGCCCTTCGGGGTGAGGTGCACCAGCATCATCCTGCGGTCGCCCGAGTCGTGCTCCCGGGTGACGAGGCCGTCCCTCTCGAGCGTGTCGACGAGACCCGTGATCGTCGCCCGCGTCACCCCCGCCTTCTCAGCGAGGTCGGCGGGCGTCTGCGGGAGCGGCTTTCCGCCGATCTTGTCGTAGAGGAGCATCATCACCGTGAAGCGCCCCGGCGACATGTTGTGCTCGCTCAGGAAGGCCTCGCTGCGGCGGTAGGCCTCATCTCCGGCCCGAAGGAGGTTCAGGTACGCCTCGCACGCCGAAGGGTCCAGGTCCGGATGGAGCCGGACGGCCTCCAGGATGCATTCGTAGCGTGGAAGATCCTTTAGCATCAGGAGCGGCATTGGGTTTTGGCGTCGTGGGAATCCTTGACGAAAGTTGGGTAGTTAGGAAGCTAATCATCCTAAAATCAAGTTGGAAATTCGTCAAAGAATACCGGTGTTCCGGTACCGGCAAGACCTCGTGCCGCGCCTAGGTTCCCATCGACTGCGCCGCGGCCGTTACGGCTTCAGCCGTAATCCCCAGCTCCTTATAAATTACTTGGGAAGGGGCACTTAGGCCGAACCTGTCGATGCCGACGATCCTGCCGTCAAGGCCCACGTACTTGCGCCAGAGCGCGCTGACGCCCGCCTCGACGGCTACGCGTCTGCGGCACGTTCCGGGCAGTATGCTCTCCCTGTACTCCGCGGACTGCCTGTCAAAGATCTCGAACGAGGGCACGGACACGACACGCGCGCCGGGTCCAAGCACCTTTGCCGCTGCAAGCGCGAGCTGGAGCTCGCTGCCCGAGGAAAGGAGGATGATGCTCAGCGGCGCCGTCTCCTGAAGCGCAACGTATGCCCCCTTCAGCACGCCGGCCCTTCGCACGTGAGGCGGGATCTCGTTGAGGACCGGCACCGCCTGGCGGGTGAGCGCGATCAGCGTTGGGCCATTGGTGCGCTCCAGCGCGGCGGCAAAGGCGCCGGCCGTCTCCTCGGGATCGGCGGGCCGGATGACCTCCATGTTGGGGATCAGCCTCAGGGCCGAGATCGTCTCGACCGGCTCGTGGGTCGGTCCGTCCTCGCCGACGCCGATCGAGTCGTGCGTGTAGATGTAGACGACGGGAAGCTTCGAGAGGGCAGCAAGCCGCATCGCCGGCCTCGAATAGTCCGCAAAGACGAGGAACGTCGCGATCGAGGGGCGGAACAGGCCGTCGTACGCGACCCCGTTGGCGATCGCCGCCATCCCGTGCTCGCGGATGCCGAACCGGATGTTCCGGCCGGAGCGGTTCGTCGGGTCGAAATCCCTGTCGGCCGCGATGTAGTTGAGCGTGGACCCGTAAAGGTCCGCACATCCGCCGATCAGGAGCGGGAGTTCGGCGGCGATGGGCTGGAGCACGTCGCGTCCCGCGGCACGTGTGCCGCCCAGCTTAACGTCCGGCGCAAAGAGGGGGATCTTTGTCAGGAGATGGGCCGCGCTCGGCCTTGAGCCCGCTGAGTCGAGGAGCGCCGCCTTCTCGGGATTCGCGTCCCGCCAGGCCTTGTAGATTTTGCCCCAGCGCCTGTGGGCGCGGACGAGCCTGCGCTTGTGCTCGGCAAAATACGCGCGCACGTCGTCGCTTACGAAGAAGGGCTCGGGCGGAAGGCCGAGTCCCGCGCGAGCGGAGTCGGCGAATTTCGCCCCGCCTTCGCCGTGGCCCTTCTGGGTGCCCTGCACCTCGGGGATGCCCTTCGCGATGATCGTCCTTGCGATGATCAGCTGCGGCTTGCCGCTCTTGGCCTTCTTTGCCCGGTTGAATGCCTTCAGAAAGGCAACCATGTCGTATCCGTCCACCGTCTGGACGTCCCACTCGATCGCCTTGAACCTGAGCGCGGTGTTCTCGCTCTGGGTCTTCTCTGCCATCGCGTCAAGGGTGACGAGGTTCGAGTCGTAGATGAGGATCAGGTTGTCGAGCTTCTGGTGCCCCGCGAACTCGACGGCCTCCATTGCGACGCCCTCCTGCATGCAGCCATCGCCGGCAAGGCAGACGACGTGGTGGTCGAAGATCACGTGCTCGGGCGTGTTGAATCGGGCGGCGGCCATCTTCCCTGCGACGGCCATGCCGACCGAATTTCCGACACCCTGCCCCAGGGGGCCGGTCGTGGCCTCGACCCCGGGGGTCTCCCGGAATTCGGGGTGGCCCGGCGTCATGCTGTGCAGACTCCGGAATCTGGCGATCTGCTCCATCGGAAGGTCGAAGCCGCTCAGGTGCAGCCAGGCGTAGAGGAACATGCTGCCGTGTCCGGCCGACAGGACGAAGCGGTCGCGGTTGATCCACCGCGGCTCCTCAGGATTCAGGGAAAGCGCGTGGCCGAAGAGGACCGCGCCGATCTCGGCGCAACCGAGCGGGAGTCCGAGGTGGCCCGAGGCGCAGGTGCGGACGGCGTCGATCGTGAGGCCGCGGGCCTGGTTGGAGGCCTTTTCGAGTAGGGCAGTTTGAAGGGTCATCGAAGTAAAAGTCCGACAACTCCTACGGACTGCAAACGCCGCGTGGAAGCAGAAACTCCGGAAATATCCGGAGCCCCTCCGTTATTTGGCGGCAGGCGCGGCGGGGACGGCCGGCGTGGCGGCCGATTCCTCACTGCGCCTCGACTTGACCGTGACGGCCACCGCGGCCTTGCCCAGGCGGTCGCGAAGGTAATAGAGCCGGGCCTTCATGGGCTCGGACTCGAGCTCGATCTCGATCTTCTCGATGTTCGGCGAGTTCACCGGGAACACGCGCTCGACGCCCTCGCCATAGCTGATCCTCCTGACCGTGAAGGTCTCGTGGATTCCCGATCCCTTGCGCGCGATCACAATGCCGGAAAAGATCTGAATCCGCTCCTTGTCGCCCTCGCGAACCTTGGTGTGCACGCGCACGCCGTCGCCGACTTTGAACGGCGGAATGTCCTTCTTCACCTGGTTTGCGGTGATTTCCTTGATGATCGGATTCATGGCTTTGGCCTTGTTTGTATTTGATTGAAAGTTACTTGAGAATATCGGGTCGGACGCTTCGTGTCTTCTCCATCGCACGTGCGGACCGCCATTTCTCTATCTCGGCATGGTTTCCGGAAAGGAGGACTTCCGGCACGGACATGCCCCGAAATTCGGCGGGACGCGTGTATTGAGGAAAGTCGAGCAACTTGCCGGTGAAAGATTCGTGCGTCAACGACTTTTCCTCTCCGAGGACGCCCGGGACAAAACGGCTGAGCGCGTCGATGACGACCGCGGCCGCAAGCGTCCCGTTTGTGAGCACGTAGTCGCCGATGCTCAGCTCAAGGTCGATCACGCTGTCACGGATCCTCTGGTCGATCCCCTCGTAGTGGCCGCTCAGGAGAATCAGGTGGCGCTCGGTCGAGAGCTGGGCGGCTATCGCGGGGGTCAGCGGGACTCCATCCGGGGTAAGGTAGATCCTCCTGCAGCCGGGCGTCTGGAGCTGCTCGATGGCCGCGAACACCGGCTCGGGCTTCATCACCATTCCCGCCCCACCTCCGAAGGGGCGGTCGTCGGCCGTGCGGTGCTTGTCCGTCGTCCATCCGCGCAGGTCGTGCACGGAGACGGAAAGCAGGTCCTTCTCAAGCCCCTTTCCCAGGATGCTCTCGGCGAGGAAGCCGTCCAGCATCCTCGGAAAGAGCGTCAGTACATCGATGCGGGGCATGGTGCCCCACCCTTCCTTGGCAGACCGCCTCAGCTGGCGGCTGCCGGTTCGGCCGCCGGCTTGGCCGGCGCGGCCTCAGCCGCCGTGGACGCGCCGCGGCGGGCCCGCTTGATGATCGAATGAAGCGTGTCGGTCGGCTTCGCGCCCTTGGAGATCCAGTAGTCGACGCGGTCGAGTCTCAGGTTGACCTGCTGGCCCTTGGTGCGGGGATCGTACGTCCCAACGGTCTCGACGGCGTCGCCATCGCGGCGGGAACGGGTCTCGGCGACGACAATGCGGTAGTGCGGCTGGTGCGTGGCGCCGATGCGGGAGAGGCGGATCTTGAGTGCCATGAGAGCGGGATTACGGGTGGGTTCGAATCGAAAAAGAGGTCAAATAACACCGTGCGATCCGCCTATGTCAAGCGACTACGGCCCTGGCCCCGAGCGTGTGCGCCCGCAATCCGCCTCGACGGGTCCTTTGGCGCCCTCGCGCCGTGAACCGGCTGGGCCGCGCCGGCTGCGCTCCTGAAGCGCCCTTGCGGGAGTCATGTGCCACCAAGGCCTTGCGGCATGTCAGAGCGCCGCCGCCACCCTGCGGAAATGATGGCCGATGATGGCGAGCTCGATAGCGACCCGGAACTGCCGGGGGCGCCTGAAGAGTGTTCCCGCGCAGAACCGCCAATAGGCGAAGCGGCCGCGGTGCCATACGCCCAGAAGCCAGAACGACTTCACGAACGCCTCGATGTCCACCCGCGAGAGCCGGAGCCGCTCGGAGCTGGCCCTGTGGTTCTTCAGGAAAACCCGGATGCGGCGGTAGTAGTTGCGCGGCTCGTAGAGCCGGCGCATGAGCTCGCGGTAGCCGTTCTCAAGGTATTCGCGGCTGAGTTTCGGATTGAAGTTGAGGGCGCCCGTCGCGGTGTTGTTTCCGGTGGCCTCCGACACGAGCCGGCCCTCGCCCTTGAGGCGCTGGTACAGCCGCGTTTGCGGCAGCGCGGTGAGGAGGCCCACCATCGCGGTGACGACTCCCGAGCGCTGTATGAAGTCGAACTGCTGCTTGAAGATGTCACCCGTATCGCTGTCGAACCCGACGATGAATCCTCCCATGACCTCGAGGCCCGACTGCTGGAGCGTCTTCACCGCCGACACGAGGTCCCGGCCTGAATTCTGGAGCTTGCGGCACTCCTTGAGTGCGGCCGCCGAGGGCGTCTCGATCCCCACAAAGACCTTGCGGAACCCGGCTGCGACCATGAGTGCGCGCAGCTCGGCGTCGTCGGCAAGGTTGATCGACGCCTCGGTGAGGAAGCCCATCAGGGGATGCGTGCGCTTGCGCCACTCGATCATCGCGGCAAGGAGGGCCTTGGTGCGCGCCTTGTTCCCGATGAAGTTGTCGTCGACGATGAACACCATGTCGTTCCAGCCCATGAGGCGGAGGGCCTCGAGCTCGGCGATAAGCTGTGCGGGTTCCTTTGTACGGGGAACCCGGCCGTTCATCACGATGATATCGCAGAACTCGCAGTCGTACGGGCAGCCGCGTGAGAACTGCGCAGCCATGGTCACGTAGTTGCGGAGCTTGATGAGGTCGTACCGTGGCATCGGGGTCCGGTCGAGGCTCGGGTATCCGGGAGCGCGGTAGGTGGGCCGCACCGAGCCGGAGCTCATGTCCGCAACCACCTGCGCCATGACCTCCTCGGCCTCGCCCAGGACGAAGTGGGGAATTTCCGGGTAGGACTGGTGCCCGGTGGTGAACAGGGGCCCGCCGGCGATCACCGGCCTTCCGGCAGCGGCGCAACGCCGCGCGACCTCGCGCACGGATTCCTGCTGCACGATCATGGCGCTTAGCAGGACGTAATCGGCCCAGAGGATGTCGGCATCGTCGAGTTGCTCCACGTTGAGGTCGACAAGCTTCAGGTCCCAGTCGCGCGGCAGCATCGCGGCGACGGTGAGAAGGCCGAGCGGCGGGAAGGCCGCCTTCCTCGCGACGAACCGCAGGACGTGCTTGAAACTCCAGAAGGTGTTCGGCGTTTTGGGACTGAGAAGAAGTATTTTCATGCGCTAACCCTCGAGCGCATATTTTCCGCGCCGTGGTGATCGTAAGATAGGCGTGACCGCACCCAGCGCGAGGGAATATGGCCGGAATTTCCCTCTTATTACCGCGCATTATGTATCCCGAAAGCGGTGACCGGTTCCCCACGTAAATCACTCCGGGCAAGAAATGCACATGCGGCGCGGAGGTCGCGCGGGGCGCCCAAATCCCGCCCATGGCGAACGAAGTGGCCAACTCCGGCGACGGCTCTCCGCAGGCGCCGGATCAGGGCTGCTGCGTGCGGCCTTTGCCATTGACCGCGGCGGCGCTCGCGAAGAACGTGCATTTTCCATGCTAACTACCGGCATCGTCGGGCTGCCCAACGTGGGCAAGTCCACCTTGTTCAATGCCCTCACGCACTCGCGGAAGGCCGAGGCGGCGAACTACCCCTTCTGCACGATCGATCCGAACGTCGGCGTGGTGACGGTGCCCGACGAGCGCCTCGAGGTGCTTCGGAAAATCTCAAAGACGAACGTCGTCATCCCTGCGGCGATCGAATTCGTGGACATCGCCGGGCTCGTCGCGGGGGCGAGCAAGGGCGAAGGCCTTGGAAACCAGTTTCTTGCGAACATCCGTGAGGTGGACGCTATCGTGCACGTCGTGCGCTGCTTCGAGGACCCGGATGTCATCCACACGATGGGCTCGATCGACCCTGTGCGCGACATCGAGGTTGTCACGACCGAGCTGGTCCTGTCCGACCTCGAGGCCGTCCAGAAACGCATCGACAAGAACCAGAAGAAGGCGAAGAGCGGCGACAAGGAGGCCCAGGCAGAGCTCGCGCTTCTCGAGCGCCTGGCCCCGCACCTGAATTCAAACAAGCCGGCCAACGTCCTCGAGGTGCACGAGGACGAGGTGAAGCTGCTCAAGTTCTTCCAGCTCCTGACGGCGAAGCCCGTCATCTACGCCTGCAACGTCGCGGAGGCGGACCTCGCGACGGCCGAGCAAAACCCGTTCGTCCAGAAGGTCGCGGAGTTCGTCCGCGCGCACCACGACGCCGCCTATGTGCCGATCAGCGCGCGGATCGAGGCGGAGCTCGTGGACCTGACCCCGGACGAGGCGAAGGCGTTCCTCAAGGACCTCGGGGTGGACGATTCGGGCGTTTCATCGCTCATCCGGGCGACCTACACGCTTCTCGGCCTGCTGACCTACTTCACCGCGAGCGAGAAGGAGGTCCGGGCCTGGACCATCAAGAAGGGATGGAAGGCTCCGCAGGCCGCGGGGATAATCCACACCGACTTCGAGAAGGGGTTCATCAAGGCCGAGGTCGTCTCGTTCTCGGAGCTCGCCAGGCTGGGGAGCGTCGCCGCAGCGAGAGAGGCCGGAAAGTACCGCCTCGAAGGCAAGGAGTACCTGTTCCAGGACGGCGACGTCGCACTTTTCAGGTTCAATCCCTAAGGAACCCCGCCCCAAGCTGCGGCTCGGGCCCGCACGCAAGGCCGTTGACCCGGAATGCGGGTCGCCACAGCCTGTTGCCGCGGAATGCCCCGCCTCCCCACCCCACGTGAACCGAAGAAGCCTTCTCTTTCTTTTCTTGATCGCAGCCGCGGCCTGCACTTCGGCTCGGGCCCAAACCTGGGGCGAGAGCCTGGCAGGGCTCTACCTCACTGTTGACGGCGGCGCCCAGGTCCGTGTCGCCCGGGATTCCGACGGAACCTACACCGGCAGGATCGTCTGGCTGAGGGACGACAAGGACCGGCTGGACAAGAACAATCCCGATCCCGCAAGAAAGGTCGTCCGTGTTCTCGGGCTCGTCATCCTCCGCGGTTTCAGGGCGAACGACGAGACGAAGCATTGGGAGAGCGGAACAATCTACGACCCAAAGAATGGCAAGACCTACGACGCCTTCATCTGGCGGGAGCCGGACCACCCGGGGACCCTCTTCCTGAAGGGGTACGTCTTCGGCATCACCTGGCTCGGCCGCTCCACGACGTGGACCGTGGAGTCCAAGCTTCGCGAGTGAGCCCGTGCAGGGGCCTCAATAGCGCATCCGGATCGTCCGAGGACGCGCGTTGTCCAGGGTAAAGTCGACGTACGGCGACTGCCCCACCATCGACGTCTGCGGCCGAAGGCTCGCGCCGTCGACCTCCAGGGAAACCGGCTTGGGCACGCCCGGCGGCAGAGGAAAATGGCAGTTCACGGCTTCCGCGCTTCCGGTGACCGTAACATCGATTTCGCGCAGGTCGGGGCGGCAGACGAATTGATACGCCACGTATCCCGAGGAGGCCGCGTAGCGCACCGTCGCCCTTACCGAGCGGGCCTCGCCCAGGTCCCAGCGCGGCGCAAGCACCGGATGCGAGAATGCCTCGCTCATGGGCGCGTCCTTCACGCCGACCAGCCCCTCGATCAGTGCCGCCATCGCGGTCGCCGCCGCCCAGTTGTCGGGGCCGCCGAACGAGACCGGATCCGGCGGAACATAGTGGGCCCTGTCGGAAAGCGTCAGTCCGGCAAGCGTGTAGATGCCGTCGTCCTCAGGCGCCTGAATGTGAACGGTCCGGATGACCTTGTCCGGGTTAGGGTTGTCGACCGCCGCCCACGACAGGCCGACATCGGCGCTGACCGGGCTCGGCCCGTGCCACGCGATGCCGGAACGCGCGGTCTTCAGCTCCGGAAACCACCAGAAGGTCAACTGCTGGTCCATCATCATGTACTGCGTGTGGCGGGTCCCGTCCTCATAGACCAGCTGCACGCTGCCGCAGACCTTCCCGGGGCCGGGCTTGGTCGCCGTATGGAGGAAATAGAGGCAGGCGGCCTTCCCGGCGACCGGGATGTCGACCCCTGCCGCCAGCCCGGCGCGGTGGGAGACCGCAATCACGCTTCGGCGCTGGTTCTTCGCGGGGTCGGCCACGAGGAAGGTGATGCCCGCGAACGCGTGCTCGCCGGCCGGCAGGCCCCGCACGTCGTCGCCCTTCTTCGGGTCCAGCATCCAGCGGGCCGATGCAGGGCCCCCCTTGTCCTCGAGGTCCATGTTGGCAAGCCCCGAGAGGTCCACAGGGCGGAACACCGGGGGCGCAGGAGGCGCGGGCACCGAGCCCGTGTAGGCGAACCAGATCTTGTCGCCATGCCGGTGCCCGAGCTCGGTCAGACGATCGAGGATCGAGCGTCCGTAGGCCTCCCGGCCGAACTCGAAGGCCCCGCGGGCGAGCTCGCCCGCGACATGGCCGCCCACCCCGCCGTTCATGTACTGCCAGACGTCGTTCTCGCGCTCGAAGCCCTTCTTGAACGGAGGATAGATCGCGTACCATTCCCCCGGCGAACCCGGGGGAAGATGGTTCTCGAGGTCCTGGTAGGTGGCGATGATCGCCGCGGCGTGATCCTCCGGGATGCCGCGGTTAAGCGCGTAGGCGTTTCCCTGGGCGATCTGCGCCGTCAGGTCCACCCCGAGGTCGCGCCGCACCGTCGGATCCTCGTCGATGAAATGGGTGAAGAACCTCCCGTTCCAGGAGAGCCTGTCCAGCCGGCGCCGGATGTCGGCGGCGCGCGCGCGGTACCTGGCCGCGTCCGCGGGGCTGCCCGCCCGCTCCAGCATCTCCGAGAGCTCCTCGCAGGAGGCGGCGTAGGAGACGTTGTCGCCGAAGAAGACCCCAAACTTTGATTTCTGCGGGTCGACGAGCATCGAGTTCGTGAGCCCGATGTCCGGCAGGTACGCGTCGTCGACCTGGAAGTCCCACGAGTCGATCGTGAAGACGCGCTTAAGGAGCTGAAAGCGGGTGCTCCAGCGGGCCGGGTCCGTCGTGCAATAGTCGAGGGCGCGCATCGACGACTGCAGGCACTGACGCATCCACGCGTCGTCCCCGCTGGCCTTCCAGGCCTGGAAGACCGAGCTGACATAGACGTACTCGGGGTGGTTCTCGGCCGGCTGCCGGACGAAGTACCGGTCGCCGTATTTCCTGACGTAGCCGAACGGGCCGTAGCACGTGAGGTAATAGTCTACCGCCTCGCCCGCGTTGATGTTGCTCCAGATCATCCCGTCCTCGCGCTGGGCCGCGCGCATCAGGTCGATGAACTCCGACTCGACCGGGCTGAAGTACTTCATCCCCTTGGATGTGTGGTAGTTGTCCAACACCCAGTTCACAAAATAGTGGTACGTCCTGCCGTTCCAAACCGTGCTCTCAACCCCGGTCGGGCTGTAGGCGTTCATCCCCTTGCGAAAAAGGCTGAACATGTCGGCGTACGTGCCGCCGTCCTCGACGGAGGTCTGCGCGTCCAGCGTGAACTCGGAGCGGCTGCGCTCGCGCCCGCTTGGGTCGCGGACAAGCACGTCGTGCCGACCGAGGGCCCCGCCCGCCTGGAAGGCCACCTGGCCTTCGAAGGACGCGGTGAAGTAGAGCCTGTGGGCTCCGTCCCGGACTTCCACGGTGCCGGGCGCCGAATCGCGAAGCACAAGCCGGTCGAGCGGCCGCACGCTCCCGACGGGGAGCGGCTCCCCGCTTTCCGCGGCGCGCGTCAGCACGGGCGCGAGCGGCTGGGTGTCGCCCGCGCGGGCGATCGGCGCAAGCAGGGCTATCAGGAGCGCGACCACGGATGTCTTATTCATTTCGGACGCTGAAGGGAATTCGGGTTCTCGCCGGCGCGCAGGGATATCTCGGCGCCCTCGCGGCCCAGTTCAAGGCATTCGAAGAGGTTGCGCACGCACTGGCCGAGCCGGTCGTGGCCGAGCCCCCCGCGCTCGATCTCGTTCACGAGCCTTCGGCCGAGCGCCGCGGCGTACCTGCGGACCTGTTCGCAGAGTTCCCCGGGCGGGTTCTCGTCGAGGTCGAGGCACGGGTCGAGCAGCCTCACGAGTTCACCCACGGTCTGGCGGGCCGCCGCCGCATCCGCGCCGCCCGGCGTCTCCTTCCCCGGAAGAAGCGGGACGATACGCCGCGCGATCCTGCCCGCGTGCGGCAGATTCAGCGCCACCTGGAAATACGGGCGGTGATCCGCGTGCGGTTGTTCGTCGCCGGGCATCACAAATTCATGGGTGCTCGCGGTTCCGCACGCAAGATCGTCGGCGGGCGCGGAGCGGGCAGGCTAGCCAGCGCTGCATTCGTGGAGGCGCGACACCGTGTGCGACCGGACCGCCACGCAATTTCCTCCGGGGCCCTCGAGCAGCAGGTCCCCGTCGGGGAGTATACCCCTGAAGCGCCCTGAGATCTCATCTGCGGCCGCCCCTGCCGCCAGCTCCAGACGGACCTCCTTCGCCCCGCCCCAGTTCTGGTTGAGCTCCTCGACGAACCCTCTCAGGCCGTCGTGGGAGAATTTCACGTACGCCGTGCGGATCGCCCCGAGGAGCGTCGCCGCAAGGAAGTCTGTCCCCAGCTGGTCCTCCCGGACGAAGTCGGCGAGCCGGCAGGCGACCGCGTTGAGGCTGGGATCCCGGACCCACGGACGGTTCCGGACGTTTAGCCCCAGCCCGACGCAGAGCGTGTCGGCCTTTCCCTGCGAGACGAGGATGCCTCCGACCTTCCAATCGCCGATCATGAGGTCGTTCGGCCAGCGAAGCCGGAGCCGGTCGATGGCGTGCGCGCGGAAGGCGGTCACGACGGCCCACCCGACCGCTAAAGCGAAGCCTCGCCAGCCGGCCCCGTCTCCGTTGAAAGGGAGGACGGCCGTCAGGTAGAGGCCCCCGCGGTCGGACGTGAAGGTGCGCTGCCACTGCCCTCGCCCGGCCGACTGGGATTCGGCAAGGGCGGCATTCCACGCGGGAAGCCCGGCGGCTATGTCCTGCGTCGAGGGGACGGTCCCGTACCTGCGCAACGTCCAGCCGCCGAGGCTCCCCTGGTCAAAGGGCCCAAAGGAATCGGAGCTCCGCCCGGCGCTTGCGGCGCGCGGAACGCCATCGAGGGCCGGACCGTTCATGGGCGTGGCGGGATTGCGGCGCCGGCGCGGCGCCTATTCGAGGACGACGAGCGTCGCCCCTTCCTCGACCGGCTCGCCCGGCTTCTTTGACGTGACGGAGGCGACGCGCCCCGCCTTGTGGGTGTTCACGAAGGTGTTCATCTTCATGGCCTCGACCGTGGCCACCTGGGCGCCCTCGGCCAAGGTCTGGCCGACCTGGACGTCGATCGACACGAGCTTCCCGGCCATGGGGCTGCGGATGTCGCCGGGACCGTGGCCTGCCGGCACCGGCGCCGGGGCCGGGGCCGCCGTCGGCGCCGCTGCGGGCGCGGGCGTTTGCGCGGGGGCCGCGGCCGGGGCCTGGCCGACCTCCTCCTGGACTTCCACGGTGACTTCAAAAACGGTGCCGTCGACGGTTACACGAAGCTTTTTCATAATGGGGTGGGAATGGGTGTTCGGTTGGATTACCTGACTCTGTGTCCGCCGTGGATCTGCCTGCGGCCCTCGAGCGACCATGCATACATCTGCGGATCGACGTTCGTGGCGGCCGAGCGCTTTGCGGGCTCCACCGACGCGATTCGGGCGCCGGAGCCGAGGGTGACGTAGACTGCGGCGGCGATCACCGCGCGCAGTTCCGGGCTTTGGTCTTTGTTCATCGCTTGTTCTCTGGGCTCTTCGCTCATGGGACGGGGATTGTTGGCTGGTGTCGCGGAGTCAGAGCGGAATGTTGCCGTGCTTCTTCGGCGGGCGGCTCTCGCGCTTGGAAAGGGCGTTTCTGAGCGTCATCGCCAGGATGGGCCGCGTCTGCGCCGGTTCGATGACGTCCGTGATCATTCCCTTGCGGGCGGCCTCGTAGGGGGAGGCGAACTTGTCCCTGTACTCGGCGACATACTCGGCCTCCCTGGCCTTCGGGTCCTTGGCGGCGGCGATTTCCTTCTTGTAGAGGATCTTCACCGCGCCCTCGGCCCCCATGACCGCGATTTCCGCGGTGGGCCAGGCGTACACGGCGTCCGCCCCCATGTCCGAGCTGCACATGGCCAGGTAGGCGCCCCCGTAGGCCTTGCGCAGGATGAAGGTGATTTTCGGGACCGTGGCCGAGGCGTAGGCGAAGAGCATCTTCGCCCCGTGGCGGATGATGCCGCCGCGCTCCTGGGCGACGCCGGGCATGAAGCCGGGGATGTCCACCAGCGTGACGATGGGGATATTGAAGACGTTGCAGAAGCGGATGAACCGGGCCCCCTTGTCGGAGGAGTCGATGTCGAGCGTCCCCGCCTTCACGGCCGACTGGTTGGCGACGAATCCGGCCACGATCCCCTGCACGCGCCCGAAGCCGACCACGAGGTTCTTCGCGAACTCCTTGTGGACCTCGAGGAAATCGCCCTTGTCCGTGAGGCGCGCGATGGCCTTCAGGATGTCGAAGGGCGCCTTGGCGTCGGCCGGGACCAGCTCGTTCATCCCGGGGTCCGGCGCCAGGTCGAGCGCGGGTGTCGGATGGTGCGGCGGATCCATCAGGTTGTTGGCCGGCAGGTAGCTGAGCAGACGCTTGGCGAGGTCGAGCGCCTCCGCGTCGTTCTCGGTGACAAAGTGCACGTTCCCGCTGACGGACGCGTTCGTGGCCGCGCTGCCGATTTCCTCCATCGTGACCGTCTGGCCCGTGGCGGCCTTGATGACCTCGGGGCCGCAGATGAACATGTTCGCGTTCTTGCGGGTCATGATGAGGAAGTCCGTGAGGGCGGGGCTGTAGGCCGCGCCGCCGGCGCACGGCCCGGCGATGATCGAGATCTGCGGAATGACGCCGGACGCGAGGACGTTGCGGAAGAAGACCTGGCCGTAGCCCGAGAGCGAGTCGTCACCCTCCTGGATGCGGGCGCCGCCCGAGTCGTTTATCCCGATCACGGGAATCCCGGCCTTAAGCGCGTAGTCCATCAGGTCGCAGATCTTCTTGGAGTGGATCCTGCCGAGGGCGCCGCCGCCCACGGTGAAGTCCTGGCTGAAAACGGCGGCCGGGCGGCCGCTGACGTAGCCCACCCCGGTGATGACGCCGTCGCCCGGGAAGCTCTTGTCGCCGAGCCCGAAATCGTGGCAGTCGTGGTCGGCGTGCAGGCCGATTTCGAGGAACGTGTGCGGCTCGAAGAGCGCCTTCACGCGCTCCCGCGCCGACATGAGGCCCTTCTCGTGGCGGGCGGCGAGCTTTTCAGCCCCCCCCCCGGCCAGGGCCTTCTTCCGGCGCTCAGCCAGGTTGGACAGGAATTTGGGTGCGATAGCCATGGGTTGGTTTCCTTAGGGGATCAGTGGGCGCTCCCGCCCGGTTTCAGGGCGCACAGCTCCGTCAGCACCCCTCGTGTCGATTTTGGATGGAGAAAGGCGACAAGCTTTCCCGCCGCTCCCTCAATGGGCGTGGGGTTGATGAGGCGCACCCCGCTTGCCGACGCCTGCTCCAGCTGGCCCTTGATGTTGTCGGTCCGAAACGCGATGTGGTGGATGCCCTCGCCCCGGTCCGCAATGAACTTTGCGATCGGGCTGTCCGGCGAAGTGGGCTCCAACAGCTCAAGATGGACCCCCGCGACATCGAAGAACGCCGTCTTGACCCGCTGGGAGGCGACCTCCTCGCGGCCCAGGCAGCGTAAGCCAAGCGCGGTTTCGTAGAACGGCACCGCCTCGTCTATCGATCGGACGGCAATGCCCAGATGGTCAATGGATTGAATCATGGCGGAAAAAGTGGGTGGTGGTACCTGTGGAGTTTAACCGCAG
>Ga0265338_10000322_pt1 | contig 87035 bp, 95 predicted proteins | sample 42126metaG_FD_193579 | JGI IMG/M metagenome (GOLD analysis project Ga0265338, IMG submission 193579) | Rhizosphere microbial communities from Carex aquatilis grown in University of Washington, Seatle, WA, United States - 4-21-26 metaG | ecosystem: Host-associated > Plants > Roots > Rhizosphere...
CACCTGAGATACCCCGGTATGACTAAAGAGGCTGCTCAGCGCTTAGCCGATAGGATCAATGGTGGTGCCCTAGAGCTAGCAGACGCCATCATGCGGGGGCAACAGCATCACAGCGAGCTATGCAACCAGATCTTCGAGGCGGCTCTTAAGAAAGGCCTAATCTACAATATCGGCGCCTGTGGCGGTGGCTTACCAACCTTTGACGCTATTGTAACCAAGTGCCTAGAAGCTATTGAGGCTATGGACAGGCCGGCTCAGCGCTACAGCGGCATACCTGGGCTTAGCGCTGGACACGAGGATAAGAAGTGATTGATACAACGGCTCAGACCCCAGATTCTAGGTATACCGTGTACCTACCGCTTCACCGTGAAGGCGACTCCTACGTCTGTAGGATAATGGCCAAGGATCTCGAAGAGAAGCTACTCCGTAGAGAGATCCAGAGGATGTTGGATAGTTTCCGATGAGTACTCTCCATCTCAAACCAGATGGTGCTTTCTGTGGTGGCCTCCTGTTGCAGAAGACACCGCAGCAGCAAGTTATGCTGTTCGTTAATGGCCAACCGGTGCAGCAGCTATTACCGGTACATGCTAAGTGCATTGAATGCGGCACTATGGTGCAGCTGAATCCACCGAGGCCACAGAAGCAGATCGACGCTGAATTCGAAGTAATCAATAAGGAACCCTATGTTGACCAGAACCTGCACCCCGGACCAGCAATCACAATGGAAGCGGATAGTAGCCAAGTCCAAGCGCTCGGGACTTCCGAGCCTGCGTAAGGTACAACGGGGTTATGGCCGTAATGCCTGGCGTGGATGGATAGCTGAGGCGCATCGGAGTACCAGGGAGAAGATGCCGCTCTGCGATAAGAATGGCACCTGTTACCGGTATCGTATCGGTCTGCCTCCTGGGGCAGGTAAGAACATCGAGCAAGCTATGCGGGTGTATAAGCTTCTACTTGACCCAATGACGAAGCCACGGGGCTACAGATTGGTGCCAGGGTGAGACGCTTCAGGACGACGAGACCGTGCTTCAAGACTGAAGCAGAGATGGGTGAAGTAGTCATGAAGCTACTTCATGAGAACGGGTACGAACACCTATACCCTGAGCTTCAGAAGACAGACCTTGTGGGGGTCAGGGACATCGACGACATGGTAGTAGCTTTCGAGCTAAAGCTCAAGCTGAACACCAAAGTCATATGCCAAGCTGAATCCCACATTACGAGGGCTAATGGGGTAGCTGTGATTATTAATCAGTGCAACACCGGGGAACAGCATTGGCTCCGTCAAATTTGCAGGGAACACGGTGTTGGGGTCTACATGGTGGAGCGGTCCTATGAGAACCCAGATGGTTCCAGAATAGCCTTTGATGGCCCAGTAGCCTATGAACTACGGGAATACGAAGCCCCAGTCATGCGCGAGGCTAATACTCAGTGGTACCGCAAGCACATGTCCGTCAGGGCTGAGACTCACACGACCCCGGGTCATAAGGGGCCAACAAGCGTAACTCCATTTAGGGCAACTGCTTATCGCCTCATAGACTATGTAGTGGCTCACCCGGGTTGCACCGTTAAGGAGGCTGTAGCGGCTATACCGCATCACTATGCCTCTCCGTATACTGCCACCTATCGTCTTAAAGCCATTACGCTGTCCGGTGGTATCCCTGGACTTAGTGTTGACTACGGTAACATTCTCAGTTATACAGAACCAGTCAAAGGAACCAATGAAGCCGCAAGCCAAGCTGTCCCGTGAACTCCGCATGTACCTCGAAGCCGAGAAGGCTCTAGAGAAGATTAGAGAACGGGAAGAGCACGATAGCTTAGACGAATATAACCAATGCAAGTACGTTGATGCCCTGTATGAGCGCCTCAGTAAGGCTGACAAAGACTCACTAGACAGTGGCTGCGCGGACACAATCTGATTCTCTAACTGGCAAAGCCCATTAGGATAGGGTATGCCAGCACCTGTCATTAACGTTAAGAGTCTAGGGGTACAGCGTCCAAGTACCTCCGCTGCCGCTGGGCCAGCCGATGAGTTTGCCAGTAGCACTACGATCAACCCCGCTGGTGTACTGACCCAGCTACGGAACAACGCCAGTATAGTCAACAAGGTTCTCGGTGACGGCAGACTCGTTGTACCGATCCAAGGCTCTACGCCGGGTTCATTAGCAGCTGGTCAGATCTATCTCCTTCTCAGTGCTGGTGTTACCTATTTGGTGTACGTTGATAGCACAGGCACCCCAGTAGCTGTTACCAATGGTTCACCGGCTCCTATAGTCCCAACAGTCTTTGCGCTGACTATCTCAGTACCGCAGCAGCTCGATACTATCTTAGTCGACACAGGCGGCTGTATTCAGTGGCAGTGCTCGATCTCTGATCTCATTACTGGTCGCAGGGCTATCTACACCATAGCCGTAGTCAACGATGGTACAAACTCCGCTGACGCCGTTAACGCCGGTATCTTAGTCACAGGCGGTGCTGCTATTGGTACCCCAGACGTTGGCTCTCAGGTAACGTTTACAGTAACCTTCAGCGGTGCTGGGGTCAGCCAGCATATGAACCTCTTCGTTACTCCTTCAGTGGCTAACCTTCAGGCAGCCATTGTCAGAACCCCATTGGTAACGACCTAATGAACAGTACTCTCAATTTCAGCATGCGCTTTAAGCTATTGGGTTCCAATGGCAACTTAGCCATTGCTGCCCCATTAGTTGATGGCGATGAATCCCAGACAGCCAATACTGCTGCTGGCCGCATGGGAACTTGGTATGACAGGACCGGTGGCCTTGAGCGCATCGTCTCTACGGTATTAGGCACTGACGTGCTATCCGTCTACCAGGGCTCTGTTAAAGTCTTAGGAAGCACGGTTTGGACTGCTGCGACCCTTGACCCTACGTTGTACCAATTACTCAGCGGTAAAGGCGCCGCGAGTGGCTACGCTGGCTTAGACGGTAGCGGTAAGGTACCATTGGCTCAGTTACCGGCTTCAGTAGCGAATCAGATGTTTTATGTCAGTGGTTGGAACGCCAGTAGCAACAGCCCCAGCATCGTGTCTAGCTCAGGCACATTGGGCCAGTTCTACGAGGTTACTACGGCTGGCGTTACTAACATAGACGGTAACACCGAATGGTATCCCGGTGACTTGATCTGGTTCAATGGTTCACAGTGGCAACGTATATTGGGTAACCCGATATTCGTTACACCGCCGGCAGCTGTGGTACTGGTATCAACGGTTGCTACGACAGTAGACAGCTTTGCCGATGACTCAGCGGTGATGTACCAATGGGACCTAGTGATCAACAATGGTGCCGGCAACGTACAGTGCTACAAGGTCATGGCAGCTCGTACTGGGGTATCAACGTTCTCAGTGAACACCACGGTAACCGCTGGTAACGCCAGTGGAGACGTCACTACCATAGCCGTTGCCTTAGTTACTGGAAATATCGTTCTCCGTGTGACGATGGGCACCACTGGCTACTCCGCGAATGTAAGACGATGGAAGTCGTTGGTTTAAGCTATAACATCAATTAACTTAAGGAATAGCATGGTCCCAGGCGTAACTAGCCCCTTCATATTGTACGTTAACACGACCGCGTATGACCTCCGGAAGGTCTCAAGCTGGTCAAAGACGAACCCGGATCCGACAAATCCAACGGTTCAAGTGCGGTTTATCGACATGCCGGAGACAACTATCACCTTTGATGAAGCTACCTTCATCGTAGCCATGCAGGCATGCTTAGACGCTTCAGTATAGGTTGATCCGTTTCCATAACCCCATAGGCTGTTAGTATGCCAGTTACGTCGCCGTACATTCTATACGTAGGAAACACGGCATACGACTTACGCAAGGTATCATCGGTAATCCCAGGTGACGACTCCGCACACGTCGTTGCACGGTTTATTGACGACCCCCGCGTAACGGTCACCTTTGATGCCGCTACCTTCTTCCCGGTCTGGCAGACCTCGCTCATTGCCAGCCAGGGAGCTTCACCAACTGGCCCAGCCGGTGGTGACTTAAGCGGTACATACCCGAATCCCAAGGTTGTAGCCATTCAGGGCTTTCCGGTATCCCCGGCAACGCCGACATCAGGTTCGACATTCATTTGGAACGGCAGCTTCTGGCAGATTTCGTATCCCGTACAGTACTTTGCCAGCCACGCTGCGGCAGTAGCGGCTGCCCCGTTCATCAATGGTACGACCATTGTTATCAGCCCCGGATCACCGACATCTGAAGCTGGTACCTACCAAGTCACCTCTAATGGTGGTGTAACCTGGCCAACGGACTACACCCTTGTTAGCTCCTCGGTTATTACGGCTTCCTCAGTAGGCATTACCGACGTTGCCGGCTGGTATGCCGGTGCTACCAACGTTGAACAGGCTCTGGCGCAGATCGGTGCCGGTCAACAGGGTCAGATAACTGGTACACTTATTGTTGGCGCGAACACTTTGGATAGCATACCGTTTGCCACGTATGGTGCGGCAGAATGGCAGCTTGAGCTAGTCAAGGGAACTACTCGGTACTACTCCTTGGTAAACGCAGTTAACGATGGTTCAGCCGTAGCTAACTTCACTGAAAATGGTGTGACCATCGTCCCCGGAGCAGGGACATTTGACTTTACGGTATCAGTCAGTATAAGTGGTGCTAACATGATATTGGTCGTTACACCGTTGACGACTGGTTGGGCATATCGCGTCCGGAGGCGCGTGCTCAATGCATAACGCGTAGCATCTCCTCCTTTAACACCATGCGTGGAAAGTGAAACCATGAGTGACTCGAAGCCCCATACCATCAACCTTACTAATGCAGGCGCCCTGACGCTGTATTCCGTTTTACGTGACGTAAAGTGGTATACCGATACGATGGACCTCATTAACGCTGGCGTCATCTCTGGGATGATCGTCAAGAAGCTCCCCGAAATCCGGACCCAGAAGTCCATGTCTGAGATCAAGGACTTCGAAGCCTGGCGCGATAAGTCGTTCCGCTTCAAGATCAATGAGTCGATGCGCGAGACCTGCAAGAAGACGGTCCAGCATCACCTCAAGGACGGTGCCTTCGTCGCAGAGCCAGCTGTACTGACTCTGATTTACGAGCTAGGCCTCGGTTCAGCGCCTAACATGGCCGGTCTAGAAGACGATGAGCCTGTTCAAGAGGAAGTTACTAAGGTCGCTAAGGCAACAGCGGGTTAAACCGTTGCTGTTCAGCCCTAACCTGGTTAAATAGAAAGCACATATGTCAGCTCAATCCTTTCTTGCCAAGTTAGGGCTGCGAACAGCAACCCTTGGTAGTCTAGCTAGCCTTGCCTTTGCATTCCCTCTTGCCGAGGGAAGCATGGACCCGGCAGCCCACACCGATGCGACTCGCACCGGTTTCTTTGCTGCTCGTGGTGGTACCCCAGAGATTGGTGTTGTTGTCAATGGTACTGAGACTCTATCAGTTCGTCAGACCGGTGTAGTTGTTACCGGTTCAGTTAACGTTTCCAGCACAGTTACCACCACTGGTCTAGTACTTACTCCAGTAGCGGCTAACCCCGGTGGCGCTACTACGATCTGGTCAAACAGTGGTGCAGGTAACGCTATTAATATTGGTGCCAACCCTCTCGTAGCCGGTGCTACTGGAGCGGTTCAATTCAACAGTGGTTCTAACTTTGGCGGTGATGCCGCAAACTTCTTCTGGGACAATACCCTTAAGGCGTTAGCTCTTGGGAGCGGTACAGCTTCCGCACGTCTTGACATCGTTGGCCTAGACCTCAGCGCAGCAGCCGATGGCGCCGTTGGTGGTCTCTATGATCACAGCGTCGCTCTTGCTAAGAACGATGCTAACGTCAGGCAATTCTACAGCTTCCGTCTACGTCCAACCCTCAACACTGGTGCTAGTAACGCTAACACAACTCTAGACATCTTGAACGTTGACACCGTTGTCGGAACAACGACTGGTCTCACAACGAATCTCATGAATCTGGCATATGGTGGTGTCAGCAAGTTCAAGGTCGATTCAGCTGGCGTTACCACCATAGTAGGCGTTCCCTATACATGGCCAGTATCGCAGGGTGCGGCCAATAGCCTTGTACAGAACAATGGTTCCGGCGTATTGTCATGGAACGTTATGAGTGGTGATGCCACCCTCAATGGTTCCGGTGCTCTAACGCTAGCTTCTATTATCACTGCCGGTGGCCCAACTGGTTCCGGCACGGTTGTCCCTGTCATCACCTATGATGCCAAGGGCCGTTTAACTGCCGTTACAACCGCTACCATTACCGCTGCTGGCGTAGGCGCCATCGGTGGTTCAATCGCTAATACTCAGATCGCCTTCGGCGCCCCAACAGTCAATACTATCCAGGGCAGCGCTACCTTCTTAAACGTTGGTGGACAGATCACCATTGGTACAGCTACCCCAGACGCCACTGCGGCTTTAACCATTGTTGGTACTACCCTTAATACTCAGGCTACTGGTTCAGTTGGGGCTATCGTTACAAACACTTCTCTAACGAAGAACGATACCAATACCCGTACGTTCTATGGTAGCCTACTCAAACCGACCCTGAATACTGGTGCCGGTAACACGAATACCACATTTAACGTCTTAGCCGTTGATACCATTAATACCGGTACCACAGGGTTAACCACCTATCTATTGAATCTGGCCTATGGTGGTGCTACCCAGGCAACGATCAGGTCTGACGGTGCTTTCACGGCACATGCCATCCAGACACTACCGAATAACAAAGCTATTCTCGGTACTGTCGATCTAGGCTACCCCAACCAAGGCGGTACAGTAGTCATCTCTACTGGCTCAGCGAACCAAGCCGGCGATACCAATACTATCATTCTTGGTAATGGTAGCGTGCAAACAAATAACGCTACTCAGCACATCATTGCGATGGGCCATGATAGCAACATCACTACCACAACTGGCTACCGATTCAACAACCACACCCTTGGCTATTACATCAGCGTTACCGATAAAGACAACACATGGACCCTTGGCAGCGGCGCAGCCAACGGTAGTCGTTTGGCCCCAGCTGGCTCTAACACGATCAACTTCGGTATCAACTCCACTGTCCCAACGATGTGGATTAATGGTGCGTCAGGCGTTGGTACCTACGGTCAGGTCATCATTGGCACTGGCACAGCAGATGCTACGGCTACCCTAACACTTGCTGGTGCAACCCTTAGTACGGCTGCTGATCAGTCCATTGCTACATTAGTAGCAGGCGCCACAGTCACGAAGAACGACACTAACGTCAGGCAGTTCTATGGCGCGATGTACAAGCCGACGTTCAATACCGGTGCTAGTAACGCTAATACCACGTACAACATCCTGAATATCGATTCAGTTAACACCGCGCTCACCGGCCTTACTGTCAACCTATTGAATCTGGCCTATGGTGGTGTTCAACAGGCAGTCGTTGATAGCACCGGTAAGGGTACCTTCAATGGTGGCCTAGTCTCGTCTGGTGTCCTAACTCTGTCACGTAATGGTAGCGGTACCAGTGACTACACACTAGGTGTCACCGGTACCACTGTAGCTAGTGCTAGCTCCAGCCAGATCCGTATCGGTAACGCTCTAGTAGGTGCTAATAACGGTACCAATGGTGGCACTTACCTAGGGATGAACATCCCAGCTTCTGGCGCAGGCTCTAGCGCTGATCTGTTCAACTTCCAGTTGGCTGGTGTATCGACCTATAAGATGACCAGTACCGGCGCAGCGTATATGACTACGTTCACCGATGATGCCGGTCAGGGTCAGGCGACACTCACAGTTGGTAGCCGTTCTGGCGCACTCCCAGCAGCTCTAACTGTCGATGGTACCAACGATACCGGTGGCGTAGGTTGCTTCTTAATGCGCGCCCAGGGGTTGAATGGAGCAGCCAAAGTCTTCAACGTCAGAAACATTGCTCACCCCACGAACTTCACTTTCTCTCTCTACAGCTTGGGTGCAATGAACTGGGGCACTGGCGACTCTCCCCGCGATGTTCAGCTTAGCAGACCTTCTGTTGGTACCCTACAGATCGACAACAACGGTGTCGGTTCCACAGGCGGCGATCTACTGATCTATGGCAAGCTGCTGGTTCGCTCTAACAACGGCGTGACTACCGTAGATACCAACTCTGCTGCTACGATAAATGGCTCAGTATTAAACACCAACGCAGACCTAGCTGTTGCTACTCTTATCGGTGGTGGCTCTCTTACTAAGAACGATACCAATACCCGTACGTTCTATGACGTGCTGGTTAAGCCAACATTTAACCCTGGCGCAAGTAACACCAACACCACTTACAACATTATTGGTGTCGATACCGTCAATACCACTACCACTGGCACAGTAATCAACCTGATGCAACTGCGCTTCGGCAACTCACAGATATTCAACATCCGTGGTCAGAATAGCGGAGCCCTGGTGTTCGGTTCCAACTCGACGGTTAGCTCAAGCGTTAGCTTCGGCATAGCCATGGGTAACCAGGCACAGGTAAATGGTACGGCAAGTACCAACGTTGCCATTGGCGATAACGTTATCGCTGGCGGCGGTGGCGGAAGCACCAATAGCTGGGCGTTCGCATTAGGTATCCGCAGTACATCAAGCGGTAACCAGGCACACTCCTACGGGAGCTTCCTGACCTCATCGGGATTCAGCAGCTTCACCGTTGGCTCCGGTATCTCCGATCCCTCGCGCCTCGTCAACACGACCAAGGGCGCGTACATGTTCGGCTGGAACTCCATCACGCCGACGCTCTATGCTCGCGGTGGTGGCTCCTACACCGGCAGCGGCACGGTAGCTACAACCACCGCTACTAACGTTGTCACCGGTACTTCAACCAAGTTCACCAACGATTATGTGATCGGTGACCGTATCACAGTCGGCGCGAACACCTACACTGTTACCGGTGTAACAAACGATACTTCGTTAACGATCTCAACCAATGGCGCTGTCATCGTCAGCGGCTCGGCTCATACCGTACTTCCGGCTATGTTCAAGCTAGTCGACAGTGCGGCTACCACGCGCATGTTCATGTCCGATACCGGCTTAGTCAGTATCGGCACACAGATACCGGTTTCATCGTTCAACGTTGGTACAAACAACCAATTCCAGGTAGATGCTAATGGCAATATCGTCAAGATTAACAACGTAACTACGAATTTCCCATCTTCACAGGGCGCAGCCAGTACTGTCCTAACCAATGATGGTGCCGGTAACCTATCATGGGCAGCATCAGGCGGCGGTGGTACCATCGGCGGCTCAATCGCAGTCAACCAAATCGCTTATGGTTCCGGCACAAACACCATCCAGGGAAGTGCTAACCTGACCTACGATGGCACCCGTGAAGTCCTTACCGGTTCAATCTCGACTGGTAACCTACTTAACTTAGCAGCGACCAACAGTGGCACCTCGACTGCCCTGAACCTGGCTCTAACCAACTCCAGTGGTACATCTCATACCGGTATCGGTATGACTTTCGCGTCAGCCACGGCATCACCGACAATCATCGGTGTTGATATGAACATCAATAACGGTTCGTCACCGACGACCGTATATGGTGTTCGCTTCACTCCCGCCGGCGTACTGAGCAGCATGACCACGTCATACTTCTTGTACCAGACCGACCGCAGATTCGCTAGCTTCATCCAGGGTGCTCTACTCGTTGAGCACGATGCAAACTTCTCCGACCCACAGATTTGGGTACGTGGTTCATGGGCTGCTGGTGGTACTTCAACAACCACTAAGCCATCAGTACTTATCGAGACCTCGACTGTTACCCCACCAGCCTCGACTGGTTGGAACACCGCAGGCACTGGTCTCGGTATTAACGCTATCTCTACCTTTACCGGTAATCTCGTTGACCTCCAGCTCAATGGTGTCAGCCACTTCTCAGTTGATGCTCTCGGTACCACCGCTGTAACGCAGACCACCACCAGCACAAGCGGTGTTGATCTCGTTACCTCAACTCTGACGGTCAACCCAGGCTCAGCCAGCGTTCAGATCTACAACGCCGGTTTCTTCAAGACCCTTAATACCAACGCCGGCGCAGCTAACCTCTCTGGGGCTGAGCTACACGGTATCCGGGCACAGGCGCTAGCCCAGTCTTTGGCTACGAATACCATCGGAACTGTTGTCGGTGTAGAATCCGACACCAACGGGTTCTGTTCCGGTTCATCGACGCTGACCATCACCTCGATGTATGGCTTCCGCACACAGCCCATCCTCCAGACTACCGGCGGAACTGGGTCAGTGACAGTTACGACCTACGCTGGTCTGTATCTCACGCAGTTCGCCAATTCCGGAGGTGGTACCTTCACCGTTACCAACAACTACGGTATTTACCAGGCTGATACTGCGGCTAAGAACTTCTTCGCCGGTATCATGGGTGTAGGCAACGCTGCTCCATCAGCTACAACCGCTTTCATTGTCCCCGCTTCAACGACTGGTGTCAGTAGCTTACGGATCCCACATGGCTCAGCTCCTACGAGCCCAGTCAACGGTGATATCTGGACAACCACAACTGCGATGTTCGTCCGTATCAACGGCACCACGGTACAACTTGGCTCCGGCGGTGGTACCATCGGCGGTTCAATCACTCAGGGCCAAGTAGCCTTTGGTGCTGTAACCGGCAACCAGATTGCTGGGTCTTCTAACTTCACCTGGGATACCGGTAGCAACGCGCTATTCATCCAGGCACCAGGCTTCACGGCATCAAGTGGTATCGCCAGAATTAACGGCACCTTCACTGGTTCCGCTGGCAACCACTACATGTCCGGTCTCACGGTTACGCTGGACAACGCCCAGACCGGCGGTTCGAACAACTCCATCGACGGTATCCTAACAAACGTTACCTGCACCGGCTCGGCCACCTCCAACAACGGCGTAAATGGTTTCCGCACCATCGTCAGTCTCCCAACTGGGCAGAATACCGGTCAGGTGACTCTCTTCAATGGTTCGCTGACGACTTCAACTGGTAGTACCTACACCACTGTCTACGGCAGCAGCCTGACTGGTTCAATTGATGGTACAATAACCAACTTCCTCGGTCACGAGCTAGCTGCTACCATCATCGGTGCTATCTCAACGGCTGCGGTAAGCTACAGCGATAATCTCAACACCAGTGGTACCGGAATCACTGTCCCGGCCATGCGTGGCTTCTCCTCTACCGCAGTAGTCGCTTCGACTGACACTGCGACTGAGTTCACGAGCTTCTACACCAATGCACAGCTAGCTGGTAGTGCTACCAACTTCTATGGTGCTTACCTATCCCCAACCGTTGGGTTCACTGGGTCAGCTACCAATCTCTATGGTGTCTACATTGCCCCGGTCAACAATGGAACCGTTACTAATCTCTACGGTATCTATCAGGCTGGTGCCAACGTTATCAACCAGTTCGAGGGTCAGATCCTCTCATCGGTATCGCCTATCGGCGGCACCCTGAACGCAGCATGGTTCAGTGGCGCATGGTTCGCTGGTGGTGACTCGACCACGACTAGACCACTAGTTCTCATCGAGCCAAGCGGCACGCTGTCAACTAACTGGAACACTGCCGGTACTGCCTTCGGTATCAACGCAGCCGTTACCTTCGCCGGTGACCTCACCTCGTTCTGTGTCGCAGGTATCCCATACTTCAAGGTAGACGCCCTTGGCACAGCCATCGTCAGTGGTTTCGCAGACATGCGAGCAGTGGACGTCTCTTCGGCATGGACCGATGGCGGCTCGCTACCACTTCAAGACAACTCGTTGTCGGTTATCAACACAAACTCGGGCGTAGTCAGTTCCTTCACGCTATACATGCCACCGAACCCGATCAACGGTAAGCAGTGCATCATCATCAGCTCCGGTTCTGTGACTAGCTTCACGCTAGACGGTAACGGGAATACCGTCAATGACGCCCCAGGCACTCTCATCGCAAATCGTGCTGTAGCCTTCGAGTTCCTCGCAGGTATCTGGTACCGCCTCTACTAAGGATCTATCATGACTGATTGCGTCATTCCAAGCCCAGTTACCATAGCACAGTACGAAGTACGTGTCCCCAACTTCGTGTCTTACAATGACTTGGATCAGACTGATCCTATGCAGAAGTACAGCTTCGTCATCAATCGTGTAGCCGAGCCGCAAGATGATCGCAGAGTACAGGTTGGGTCACGGCTACCATTGCCGTCGCATACCCTGATGATTGCTGATGTTGCCGATGAGATCTACACTGCTGCTGGTGTAACGGTCTCTGGCCTACAGATTCTAGCTCTTGTCGAGGCGGTCATTGACAAGCATAAAGGCGATGGTATTACTCCGTCTAATATCAATCCTGCGTGATTGCGTATTGTCGGGTAGCTCAGCGGTAGATTAACAATTAAACATTATGGGAAGGCCGACGTGGCGAGGCAGGTGGCTGTTAACCACCCAGACCGTAAGGTCGTATGAAGGTTCGACTCCTTCTCCCATAGCCATTCTTGACTTATGTTAATCATAGGCTAGATTTCGATTCATGAAACAGTGCGGGCATTGTAAAGATATCCTAGAGCTTAGTTCTTTTTCTAAGTGTGCTAGACATAAAGATGGTCTACAGAAGGCGTGCAAGAAGTGCATGTCTGAATACGCTTATAAGCGTTATCGTAAAGATGGGGCGTGGAAGGCCCAGTTACAGCAACGAAACAGGGAAAGTAGAGAGGTATCCAGGCAGTACGTCACTGAGTTGTTAGTTCGCTCTAAGTGCGCTGATTGCGGCGAAGCAGATCCAGTTGTTCTGGATTTCCATCATGTGAGTGGTGTTAAGGTCAAAGAAGTCTCAATCATAAAGAACTGTAGTTATTCGCTTGAGCGCGTGAAGGCCGAAATAGCTAAGTGCATTATCGTCTGTGCAAACTGCCATCGACGTCGGCACGCAAAGGAAAGAGCCGAGAGCCATCCATAACTGGGTGGCTTGTACTATTTTGGGGATCAACTAAAGTATTAGTATGTCCCCAGAAGAATTGTCTACGAAGTTCGAACGGCTACTGGTATCGCAATCAACGCTGATTTCATCGGTATCCGAATTGATGGGAACCCTTAATACGGTTGCTACACAGCAGTTAAGTCTTATTAAGAGAATGCATGAACACGGCGAAGTCCTGATGAGACATGAGCGTGCATTGGGTCGCTGCAATAGCTGTACCAATTTCCAAGGGAAAGACCCCAACGAAGAGACCGATGAGATTCCGGCGTATGATCCCAGAGGCACTGGCCCGTTAGTTGCGCTGAAGCAGCCATTGCCCAAGGAGTGACAATAGCTTAAAATACTAGCATGGATCCATGTAGTATCTATTACTGCGAACGGAGACACGCCTTGGAAATCGAGCTAGAAGCCAATAAGAACGACGTAGTAGACCTCCTCAAGGAAGTCTACTATCTACGGTCAGAGAACTCAGTGATTAGACCTAAGCTATTCGAACTCCAACACAAGCTTGCACAACTAGAACACGATAACGCTATGCTCAGACTCGAATTAACGAAGTACCCTCCATGCTCCAAGTAGGCTTTTATAAAAACGGCACAGACGTCTTCGACAGGGCCATCCGCCTCTGGACCTGGAGTCAGTACTCCCACTGTGAGCTACGGTTCAGCGATGGTGCCAGCTATTCGGCCTTCCCTCAAGGTGGGACACAGTTCCTTAAGCATAACCACGAAGATCCCTGGTATTGGGACTACATCGATGTCCTGGAGAACCAGCTCCTGGAAGAGAAAGTAAGGAACTGGTGCGCTACTGAGTATGGATGCCCCTATGATTGGAAAGGTATCCTTTTATCACAGGTTCTTGGCTTGAATCGTGAGTCCCCAAATGAGTGGTTCTGCTCGGAAGTATGCACCGCAGCCTTGCAGCAGATTGGCTTATTCAGTAGAACTACACCGCATAAAGTGAGCCCTAAGGGGTTATATCAGTTGGTATCAAAGCGTTAGAGACTTCTTTGATTCCGGTGTTGCTTCTCGTAAACTAAAGGGAGAGGCAACCATGAAAACTACTGTACTCGAAATCAACGAAACTGAACTGGGATGCGAGCATAATATGACGTCACTGCGTATAGATGGCCAGAAATGTGAGATCTATTGCCGGACCTGTGGCGACATTGTACAGACCTTTATTGAGTCAAGGTGCGAGAATGATCCGCACTTCGAGCATGGATAAGTCCAAGGGGACTAGACGGATAAGCTTAGAGGGGTAAACTACTAGCATAATGCTAGACGAGTTAGTTACCATAGCGGAAGCCGTTAAGGGCTATTCGCCAGTCGTTATCTTACTTATCCTGATTGTGGTGGTCATCTTTAGATGGTTCGCCAGTAAGGACAAGGAAAGCGATGCCTTGGCCGATAAGCATTTAGTGGATCAAATCGATAGCGCAGTAGCGAATACCGTTGCACTTCAGCAGGTTGTTGCTAAAAGTGTAGAAGGACAAAAGAATATGATAGGGGTATTGTCGAGCCTTTCAGAAGCTAATGACGTCCGCTTCGCTCAAGAAGTATCGGTCCTTGAGAAGATACACCGCCAACTCGTTACACTGAACGCAGCTACAGCAAGTGCGGTTAGCCCGGATAACGCTAAAGTCATCATAGAGCAGAACTGGAACTGGTGCCGCGACGAAACCGCTAGAGTCATAACTGGTTCTATTAGGAACAACCATTTCAAAGGTAATGAAGAGCGTGTAGCCCGTAGTGTGTATAAAGCCCTCCTCAAAGCCTGTGCTGATTCGATGGCTAGCATTACTAAGATAGAAGGCATTAAGTATCCGTATCACCATCTCTATACCCACCATATCAAGCTGATCTGGGAGATACTGTGGGACTGGGCATTACCGATATACCATGGCTCGCATACCGACCAATTCGACGCGTCACTGAAAGACCTTAACGACCGGATCTATGCATTGTTCGATCAGGTCTTGATGCTGCATATCGAGATAGTCGAAGATATCGATAGCGGTCTGTACTACGATGAGACCCAGACTACGAGACAAACGTCTATTCCATCTGACCTAACGATACCGGCTAAGATGGCTGTTAAGCTGACCAACTACAGCCCTGATGCTGGATCAACGTCTGGGATACGTTTACGGCTGACCCCAGACTATATCAAAGACAGGCTCATTGCCAATTTCCAAGAAGACCTTGCTAAGCAGGAAAGCTTCAAGCCCTATCAAAGGACGAAGAGTTCCGCAGAAATCCGTGTACAATGACCATCGATTATCTTAAGATCATAGGATTAGGGGTCATTGCCTTTGTAGCCTTCACCCTGTATACTCATGGCAAGCAACCCGTAAGTGACATCAGTGGAAAAACCCCGATACATCAGAACGCGCCCGACCTCCACTGGTGGAAGGCTTCCGGCGATGCAGAAGGCACCATCACGGTTAAAGATGAGCATGGCCTCTTTATGGCTAGCTATCTTACTGATCGCAGTGGGCTCTTGTACCCCGGACAGAACCCCTCAAAGCTCCAAGTCACCCTCACCCCAAATTACTACGGCGGTAGAACAGTACTCGACGCCGGTGGTTGGGCCGGCTTTGCCCCGGGATACAAAGAACACCCAGCCCAAATCGGTCTCCGTTACAGCCCCGTTAGACTCATCGAAAGTGTCGCCCCAGAAATCGTCGTCTCCCACGACCTCATCGGTATCGGTGCCACCTACTACTTCTCCAGAAACCTCGTCGGCCCCTCATGGTCTAAAATCGGATTGGGTTTCGATTACTGTGCTAGCTTTGATGGCAGTTTCAGGGGTCCTGTATTTACTATCGCTACGTCAACCTTCTAAGGAATCAGCTATGCTCGCATGGATCAAATCTCTCCCCGCCAAGGCCAAAGCCCTATTCGTTAAGGAGGAGCCTAAGCTCACCGACCTAGTGGAGCACAGCACCTTAGCCAGTTCGAGGCTGTGGATAACCATTGGCTTCGCCGCTGGGCTTATCTGGCTGACCCATGGGCTTTTGAATGACGCCAATATCGATAGGATCTACCACTTGGCCCTGGCTTACCTGGCAGCTAATACCTTGACGAGAGCCATCCAAATAGCCGGTAACGTGTACCTCAAAAAGGCACTCATTCTAGCATCGTTTAAAGATGGCAAGTTAGATCCAGACGAGACCCAAGCCATTAACTCCATCACGGTTAGCGACAAGTAACCCCTTTTATAGTCCCAAGTAAAGCATAACATATTGTCTGCGCGGACACTAAACGAGACCCCTATGCCTTATGCCAGTAAAGCTCAAGCAGGATTTTTCCACGCCAACAAGAAGAAACTTGAGGCACAGGGAGTCGACGTTGCTGAGTGGGACAAGTCATCCAAGGGCAAGAAGCTACCCGACAAAGTTAAGAAAGAAGCAGCAGCCATGCTCAAAGAAATCCTAGCCCGTAATACGAAGACCGCTGAACTTGACACCCCCGATAAGAAGCCCGGCGATACTGCCCTAGCTTCGGGCAAGATTCCGGAGGAGGGCCGCGAGATCTCCGATAAGAAGGTCAAGAAGCCTACTGGTGAAGACAAGATGAAGCCACCCGGCCCCACGAAGCCGCCTGAGGGTATGAAGGATGACGGCTTGAAGGTCGCTAAGTTCCTCGCCAAGGCTGCTGCTGAAGGCGCCTTTACCCAGCCGGAGCTGGATAAGGCCGTAACCCGTCACGCCGGTTATGCATTCGATGGTGCTATGAAGAAGGACCCGAACTATTTAAATAAGTTTACGGAACCGTCTCAGAATACGCCCGGCGGCTCAACTCTTGATTTAACTAAGATACCAGAGCTGAATAAGCCACCAGCAGCACGAGTAGCTCCAGGAATGGCTCCCCAGGTTAAGAAGACTGGCCAAGACATGACCCCGGAACAGCGGGAATACGTTCTATCCGGTAATAAGTCAGTTAAGCCCATGACTGCCCCAGCAGCGCCAGCGGCTCCAGTTACTGCGCCAGCGCCTAAGGCAGTAGCACCTCCAGCCGCACCGATTAAGCCCACTACGGGCATGAACAGTACCCAGAACGCTAACGACTACGTATTGTTTGGCGGCAAGAAGCTCGCTGCTGCTCCAGGGCACCTCTTAGCAGCCGTTCTCATCCGTAACCTAGGGGTCTAAGATGCCCGGTGAACTCGTTGAAGCCAGTGACTTAGATTTACCGCACCACGAAGCTCATAATAAAGCGCTTGGGCGAGCCGAGGCTGCTGGACTTCAGCCGAGCCAAGAATTATTTAGTCGCATACTAAAAGAGTATAATGCCCATAAGGCTAAGAGGGCTACGAAGGTAGCCTCAGCTAAAGAGTTACTTGCCGGGGTCTTACTGTTGAATCAAGTCAAGACCGCTGATGATATACCCCCAGAACTTCTAGCCGGCGGCATAGGTGCTCTAGGCGGAGCGGCTGTAGGGGCGCTAAATGCCCAGCCAGATCACGAGGGCAAAATTAATCATTGGAAGAGCGCTCTTCTCTCAGCACTTCTATCGGGTGGCATGTCCGCTGGGCTAACTCACCTGATGAATCGGCGGTAAGCCGTGCTTAAGACAGCTCAGTTATTAGCTGCGGTTCTGCTGCAAAACCTTCAGAAGAAGGCGGCAGTCTCTGACGTACCCATGGGTGGCATGGGCTTCATGACGAACCAGCTAGCCAACCAGACCGCTGATAATACCGCTGCCGCCAATGGTATTGTTGGTAACGTAACAGTTCCTACTCAGGTCCAAGTACCTTTCGGTAATACCGGCCAGCTTGCCATGAATCCTCCAGCCACTACGACTGACTCGCTGCGGCAAGCCTATAGTGCCGGTGCGCCGAAGAAGCCAAACCCGAATCCATATGGTTAACTTGACATAGTCCGAGTGATCTGTATGGTATCGATATGCCATATCCAGTTGTCGTATATCCAGATAGAGAATGTCTTCAGTGTGGCAAGCCCTTTAAAATAGACAACACTCGCGATATAAAACGGCGCAAATATTGCTCTATGGCCTGCGCCGCATTATACAGGCATAAAATGGGCACCTTGCATCCCTACCCTAAAACAACTAAGAAGTGCCGTTTTTGTAAAAAGGAATACAAAGTTGATTCTAATTCTCAGCGTTATTGCAGCACCTGCGTGCCAGATGCCAGCGCTGAATTTAGAATGCGCACATACCGTATGTGTGAATACGATTTTCAAGTTCTTTTGATAAATCAAAATGGCTTATGTAAACTGTGCGATAAACCTCTTAGCGACGACACAATTACTGTAGACCACGATCATTCGTGTTGTCCAGGCCCTAGAACCTGTGGTTCGTGTATTCGAGGACTGCTCTGTAGACACTGCAACTCTGGACTGGGCTTTCTAGAGAAGTCTGGATGGTTAGAAAGAGCCACTGCTTATCTAGATCGAGGAAAGCTCAAGTCAGTTGCTTCTCAGACTGTATAAGGGAAGCTTACTAGTGTAACCAGCGTACGGAGTTATGTGTAACAATGGCATCATGGTTGAGCCCCTTAGCACCAGTGACGGCAAACGTTCAAAGGCTCTTTTCGGTGCTGCCAAAGAAAGAACCCACTGACTTCAGTGAGCGGGTAGCGAATCAGGTATTCGCCCAGGAAGATCTGGAACAGCAAGCCAAGGAACGTAAGCGCAGTCTGCTGAGTAAGTCTTTGCAAAGCTTTTTAACCGGTGGTGCCATCGGCGCCGGTGTTGCTAACGTCAAAGTTGCTCCGATTACACATTCGTTTGTTAACCCCGAAAGTGCCATTGTCGGTGGTGTTTTAGGTGGATCAGCTAACTTAGCGGTAACTCTAGCGCGGCACTACTTCCGTCACAGAATTGCTGATCAAGCCCATAAGACAATAGACGAAGCTGATCCAGCCGCTAAGTACGTGGCTGAGAGTCCTAGGACTAGGGAAGAAGCGCATCGTTGGCAGGAATCCCAATGGGCTCCTGCAAGCGGTGCGGAAGCCGGTGCCCTAGCTGGTGGCTTAGGTACGTTAGGCGCTCTCTGGGCTGCCGGTAAGCACCCCACCCCCGCCGGCTCTACCCTAGCTGGTTTAGCTGGCGCCGGTGGCGGAGCCTTGCTTGGACTTGCTTTGGGGCGATACTATAAGAACAAGAAGCAAAGGGACTTCTTGGGCCACGTCGAACAATCACTGGGAACCATGCAATCACCTAAAGCACAGCAGGCAACGGTAGAAGCCGAGACAGAGCAAGCCCCTCTATTGAAGGCTGCATTGGCTAAGATCGGTGAAGACTTCGATCCCCGTGAATATGCCATAAAGAGCTTTTTATACAAAGATCTCATGGATAAGCAGCAGAACGCTAGCGCTATGGCATCTGATGTACAGCGTATCAATGAGCGGCATAACGACAGATACCAAGGCCCGATTACTCCAGAAGAGCGGGTTAACCTAACACATAACCACCAGATGCTGGCTAACGCTCAGGGGCAAGCCAATACGCTACGAGAGTCTTATGCCAACATGGATAAGCCTAAGCCAGCTCCCCCAGCACCGACCCCAGCCACAGCGCTCCCCGGTAATACTGGGCCGCAGCAAGCTGCCCAGCCACCGCAGACCCCAGTAGCGGTACCAGAAGTGCGAATGGCGGCTACACCACCACCAGCAGCGCCACCCCCGCCAATTGCTGGTCCAGCTAGTACTCCTATCCCGGTACCGCATCCTATGTCGACCTCACCAGTAACTACCCCTCCAGGACGTGTTCCGTGGGCCGGTGAGTCATTGAGCACCCCATCACCAGATGGGGCTAAGCTCGCTGTTGATAGTGATCACCGTTACCCCGTCGTGTCGACTAATGCCCCATTACTTAAGGGTATGGGTGGCCCGCCGGACCGCTATGGTGCCACTAGACACGGTGCAGTGCTGATCAGGGCACTACCATATGTGAACTCGATTTACAAGCAATCCGCTGATTCGCTACGTAACAAGCTAGCTGATACTGAGTTACGTCAACTCTGTGATGCCATAGAGAAACTAGCTCTTGGCGGAGAAGGCAGCGACGTTGCCCAGGGTGCCGATGACCCAGCCCCTCCTGGCGAGATCCAGAACGGGCAAGTCGTTACTCCGTCACCGTTCCCCAAGGGCTATAGGAATCCCCCAGAGGCGTCTCAGAAGGTTGAAGTCGAGACTGCCAAGGGGAACCGCGATACAAACGTCAACCAAGCCTCTGGAAGCCTTCAGGAGCCAGTATCTCAGGCTGCTGGTGTCCAAGTCAATCCCAGAGAGAAAGTGGCTGCAAAGAAGAAAAAGGAAGAGACCAAGGACGGTAAGCGCCTCCGTGCTAGGGCCGAGGTTATCTGTCACAATGGCACAGGGGTCTTAGCCATTAAGAAGGATGGCTACCTCCTCATGCCCGGTGGTGGCGTCGATGAAGGGGAATCGGACCAAGACGCCGTTGTCAGGGAGTCCATTGAGGAAGCCGACCAGAAGCTGTTGAATCTTTCTAGAGCCGGTTCAGTTGATGCGCTGTACAACCCCGAGAAGCCGATCATGCCAGGCTTTGACGGTGAGAGCACCGTATTCTTTATTGCCGATGACGGTGGTAAGCTCGGTAGTACTCATGAGGACAACGAGCCCTTTAAGTTTATCCCATTCAAGGAAGCCTTGGACTTCTTGGCGGAGTGTCTGGTCAAGCCAGAGAACAAGTGGGCTATGCTGGCTAACGTCCACAGAATAGAGTTTATCGCTCAAGCCAGTGGCATGGACAGCCATATCGAGGGCGCTGAGATAATCAAAGAAGCCGACTCTGCGACGTTGCTACCGAAGAACGAAGTCCTGATGTTCAGCCCCGAGGGCAAGCTCGCTATTAAGCGTGGTGATCACCGGCGCTTCGAACTACCCAGTGGTATCGAAGGGGCTAGAGCAGTCCCCTACGAGAACCCTGTATCGATTATACCGGAGCAAGGTGTTCCTGATCCCGGTGTACATGGTTACCGCATCGGGTTGCAACACGCCGAAGGTGCTGCACCAGAAGGCTTTGAAGAAGTCGATCCCCAGCACGCTTTGAATGAGTTGTACGCCGCTATGGGCAAGCCAGAGAACAAGCTGTACCAGAACCTTGACAGAGCCCGCGCCAGAGCCATACTACGCCTTGTCAAGAAGCGTCAGCAAAATGTACAAACTCCTCAAGTCGTATAAAGGTCAGTTTGGGCCTATCCACATTATTGAAGACGACGATAGTAGGCGTCTCAGTATAAACGAACAAGTACAGGGCAGGGCTTTCATGAGCCCTAGTGCTGCTGTAGTTGACGTCACACTGCGTGGCCCCGGGCCAGTAGCACAGTCTTCATATACCTATGGTTGGCTCCTAGCTGGGGTCCATAAGCCCTTTGGTAGTGGAGTCATGATTGGTCTAGGATCAGGCATCGGAGCTGTTCAGCTACTCTACAACTTCCCGAAGATTGACCTGACCATAATTGAAATTGATCCCGTTATGATTGAAGCTGCTCTAGCATGGTTTCCCTTGTTACAGCACTACATCGATAAGGGCCGCTTAAACATCATCTGTGGAGACGCTAACCGTGAACTGCTTACCCTGGGTTCCGAATTTGATTTCGGATTTTGTGACGCTTATACCGGTGCAAATTACGACCACGTATCAGACTACTTCAACTTACTGGCCTGTAAGTGTTCCTCACTTTTCCTGAATATTATCGATACATCGCAGGGCTCCGTAATCTTGAAGACGCTGAAGTACTTCCAAGGTATCGGCTGCCCGATGAAGTACGTGATGAAGGCGCAGCCACCGCAGTACGCGAACTACGACATGATTCAGGGGAATTGGATCATGACATCAGCATCATTGAGCATGCCAGATTTGGATTCTTTCATACCCCACGCAGCTCTGACCGGCCTAGCCGCTGACTACGGCAGAGCGGTCTGGAATAACATGATCAGCACCCCGATGGCTATCAATAGGTCCATTGCAGTTTAACAATTTACTTGTAAGGTTCCGGTATGAGTGAAGGTTCAATAACGGTACTACGGCCTATCCTGGCTCTTCCTAAACACTTACAGGCCGAGCGTATGGCTATAGCCCCCGGCGATAAGCATACCATCGATAGGAACTCGGTTATTATCGTTGAGAAAGAGTTGACGAATACCGTTAAGCTCGGGCAGATGGGTGCCACTGGCGATGTCATCACAGCCCCTCCGGCGCAGGATGCTCCAACGGTGACTTATGCCAGTCGACCCGAAGCGTCGGATGTCGTTATGGCTCGACCAGACATACAGGTCAGCGAACACGGTATCGGTGCTCCTCCGATGTCACGCAGTGTCACAGAGATTAACGCCAACCAGCCCATTGCTGGTGCTCTCCAAGTAAAGTCGCAACCCGATGTCCCTAAACCAGTTATAGCAGCCAAGCCTGTAACTGTGATCCAGCAGCCACCACCTACCCCAGTAGCGAAGCCAAAAATGCGAGTCAAACTCAGTAACAAGGGCATGGGCAGGGTAACGATATCAGTACAATCGGTAGCCGTAGGCGAAAACTGCATTATATTAGCATACCCCAAGGATGCCGAGAACATCGTTGAACCACCGCTGTGCAACGAAGATAATCCGATACAAGTCGATTTCGCTGATAAACGCTATATGTGCGCCTATGCTGGTCACACAGCCGAACTAGAGGGGCTCTACTTAGTTGTTCTTATTCGTATCGATGAGGATGACGGTAAGTAAGTCCAGTTGCTTAAGTCAGTTAAACCGGGACAATGAAGGAACGGCATCATGAAAGATTTCATCGTCAAACTGTCTGGTGGTCGCTACACGTTATGCCAGGAAGATCTTCTTGGGATGACAAGCAAAGGTGAAAACTTTATTTGGGTAGTAGGCTCAATAGACGGAAAAGAAGAGCTGGATACCTGGATCCACGAAACGGTTCATACAGCTTTGCCCAACGCCTCTGAGGAACAAGTCATACGGATAGCCAATGATATAGCTGAGGTCTTGTGGAAAGTTGGATACCGTAGACAATTGAAGATACCTAAAAAGCGCTCTAAGCCCCGTTCCCCTAAGAAGCAGAAATAATGGCCGCATTCCCCGGCGTTGGTCCAACGTTAAGCCCTGGTAGTGGCACCGGTTACGGTGTCATCCCGTTTAGCGCTACTGGCTCCTACGGCAGCGGGGCTACGAATAAGCCTATTCTCAGCCCGTGGATGGACTACTCCACGGCGACTGTCCCCGATAGTCACGACCTAGTTCTTTGGTGGGCTCAGTATCTCTGGCTCATGGATGGCAACTACCGCAGCGCAATGGAGCGCGTGGCAGCCCACTTCATGACGATGATCGAGTTCCCCGATTTGGAACCCGATGAAGAGAACGCTTGGAAAGAGTTCTTCTCCGAGCACATGGATTACCGCACCGACCTGTTGGCGTGCGCCCATGACTACTTGGCCTATGGTAACCTATTCGTTACGCTGAACCTCCCGTTCCGCCGTTATGTCATCTGCCAGAAGTGCAGCTTCGACCAGCCGATCTCGGAAGTCGAGTACAGCTTGGACTTCACTGATCGCGACCCCTATCTTGTCTGGAACCGCGTCCGTCGTTGCCCTAAGTGCGGTGATAGCAGACCCTACACCATCCATGATCGCCGCGATACAGATCTCAGCAAGGTCAAGCTAAATCGGTACTCACCGATGGAAATGGATATCGCGCAGAACCGATTCAGTCTCAGGAAGGATCTGTACTGGAACATCCCCGAGGATGATCGCCGGGACATCAATAACCGTGCCCGTATCCATATCGATGATACCCCACTTGAGATCCTGCAAGCCGTAGCTTGTAGCGGTAAAGTGAAGTTCAACCCCGACTTGATACTTCATATCGAAGAGCCCTGCATCAGTGGTGTCCGTACCCGTGGTTGGGGTATCCCCAGGACCATCGCTACGTGGCGTACCGGCTGGATGCAGCAGATGTCCAATAAGATGGACCAAGCTATTATCTCTGACTACACACTGGGCATGCGTATGATCTCACCGGCTCCAGCGGCTGGTGGCTCAGATCCAATGCAAGTCAAGGGTCTTCAGGACTTCGTTGCTAACCTAGAAGGCATCATTGCGCAGCACCGCTTGAACCCGGCTAGTTACCACGCTGTGCCCTATGCGATGAACTACCAGTTCCTTGGTGGTGAAGGTAAAGACTTGATGCCACCGGATAAGCTGAAGTTCCGGCAGCAGGAATACTTGAACCAGATCGGTGTTCCCCTGGAATACCATCAGATGAGCTTGACCACGCAAGCCGCTCCGAACGCCTTGAGGTTGTTCGAAGCGTACTGGCAACAGGTCCCAGCGTTCTACAATAAGGTCCTTAACTGGATCATCAATATCATGACGCGGACCTACAATCTGGATTCCACGAAGGTCCAGATGCAGAAGACGACTTCTGTCGATGACGCTAACTACAAGGCTCTATTGCTCCAGTTGATGAGTGGCAACCAGCTCTCAGCGCAGACTGCCCTCGAACCGCTTGGCATCGATGCACACACCGAAGTCAAGAAGGTTATGCGCCACCAGGATTATGTGGCGCGTGTTCAACAGGAATACGACGAGAAGGCGGAGAAGCGCCAGGAGATGGCTTCGTTCAAGAAGAACATCCAGCAGCCCGACGCCGCTCAGGTCATGCAGCAACAGCAGGCCGGCGCCCAGGGTCAACCGGGGCAACCGCCGCCAGCTGGGGCACCAATGGGAGGGTCTCCAATGGGAGGCATGCCAGGTGGTGGACAGACGCCGCAGTCGCTCCAAGAGATCTCAGACCAGGCTATGCAGATTGCACAGACCTTAGTTACGCTGCCTGAGTTCGATAGGAAACAGCAGCTTAAGCAGCTCCGTCAAGGCAATAAACAGTTGCATGCCCTTGTAACACAAGAACTTGAAGAACTCCGTAGCCAAGCCAGATCACAGGGTGGCAACATGATCTTGTCACCTCAGGGTGCTGGTCAAGGCTAAGTATCGCGTTGATATAGCTTTAAGAACCCGTAAATTAGAAATCATAATAAGGAATATCCTATGCCAGACGCAGTAACAGATGCAGGTACCACGGGCGGCGCTATAGCAGACGCCGGTAAGTCCGTTGTAGACGCTGGGTCCAAGGCCGTTGGGAGTGTCGGTGATTTCATTAAGAATCATCCGCTTCCCTCCGTCGCTGCGGCCGGTGCTACTGGGCTTCTAGCTGGTGTCCTCGTCCATAATGCCCGCAAGAATAAGCACCAGTAATGTCCCTTAACAGTCTCGTTGCGGCATACCGCAAGGTTGCGGCAGACGGTGGTGTACTACGTACTCCAGTCGGCCGTGGCCCAGCCACAGCAGCGATTGGTGCCGCCGTAGCCCCGTTGCTAACGAATCTCGGTGTTCTCTATAATAACTACAGAGACGTCGGTAAAGCCAATACTGGACCAAGCACGCCCAAGGAGCTATCTGCTCTGAATTATAGGCACGCTCTCGCTACTGGTAATTTCAAGCCAGATGGCATCGTTGATACAGCTATAGATCGATATGGTGGTTATCAGGCCGATGAAATCCGTAATGCCCGTGACCTCGGTAGGTCAAAGACGCCAGCGGTGCCTGAAGCACCTCCAGTTAAGATCACTGATACCACGGATTACAATGATCCAGCTTTGAAGGCAAAGCTCGACGCCGGTATGGCGCATAAGGGTTCAGAGCCAGAGCCGTGGGCCGCTAAGAATCTCGGTGTCAGCACTGGTTCCAACTGGGGTGATGCAGCCGTTGGTGGCGCAGCCGCTCTTACTGGCTTAGCTGCTGCATACCATATGCTTAAGAAGAAGCAGCAGCCCGAAGAGTGAATTGTTAGTTAGGGGTTAACCCTTAGGATATAGGCATGGCCGATCCGGCAGTACAGGGAAGGGTAACGCTATCTACGGATACGTTCACCCCCACTAGAAATCTTCTTAATGTCGGTTGGCGCGATAAGTACCGTGACGCCCTTAAGAAACTGTGTGCCGAATCAGTCCACCCCCTGATCAGTCAACAGCTATCAGATACCCTTAAAGCTAACCAATCCAATCCTGAGCAACAAGGACAGGATCTCCGGGATGTTAACCCAGTTGCGGCACATCCCGCTGTTGCTAAGGCTTTTGAAGAGCCACAACCCGTAGCTAACCAAGCCATCCCCAGAGAGTCTGCGCTGGGTTCACTAGCCAGTACTGGGGCCAGCCTATTGGCTAAGCGTCTAGGTATGGGTCGCACCTCGAATGCCATGAACTGGCTGGGGCCAGTAGCCAGTGGTGCCGCTGCTGGTGTAACGAATCCCGCAGCAGTTAGCCAACCGGATACCGCTGGGATAACTGCTCACCTCAAGAACGTTCAGCTACAGCAGCAAGCTGCGACAGCCCATGAAGCGGCTCGTAGTGGCAAGCCCGAAGATATTCAGGCATACCTCAAAGCTGAGCAGGCTTATCGCGATGATCTCCGAACGCAGGCAGGAACTGAGTACAGCACTGGTTTGGATTACCGCCTGGATCCCAGGAGTACCGGTACTACGAACGCATTGTGGAATGCTGAGACCGGTGCCCAGGTAGCTGCTTCACTGCCCCCAGCCGAAGCCGCTGCCAAGGGGGCCTTCCTCCGCAGAGCGATACTGCCATATGGCTTATCAACTGCTGTTGGTGCTGGCGTCCAAGCACTAGCTGGTAGGAATCCCAGTGATATCGGGGAGAACGTCGTCCGTAGTGCGCTACCCGAAGCAGCGGCTCAGGGCGCATACCGCATGGTAGCCCCTTCATTGAGTGGTGCCCGTTTAGCTGGTCTCCGTGGTGCTGGGGTAGCTGGCTTTGCTACATCCGTGCCTACCGCAGCAATGAATATCTATGATTACGCCAATAACATGGATGAGGCCGATAGAAAGGGCATGCTGCGCCAGGAGTCTGAAGAGGCTATGCATCGTGGTGCTTTCGGTAGGATGTACCAGCCCTTCAGGGCAGCTGGTAAGTTCCTAACCGGCGACCTTACTGGTGCGGCTAACATGACGATTGCCCAAGAGGGTGAGTCCATGGACGCCGCTAAGATGGACGCTGAGAACCGGAACAAGTACGTCAGACCGCCAGTTGAAGCCGGCGACAATCGGGATCACCCCGAATTCAGTGATCCCCGTAACCGGATGTACACCCCTAATGACACCAAGCGCTGGATGTCTAACGTCTTAGACGACCTACCTAATGTCCCATCGAAGTACGTTACGACGCTGATGAGTAACGCCTTACAAGACCCAAAGACCTTGGTACATGTTAGTAACGTTGATGGGGCAGTAGCTAGAACAGTACGTGATGCTAAGCGTGAAGGTGTCACTATCCCACCGGAGCGCATACCAGAGCTGCGCCGTAGGATCCAGGTCCAAGAGCTTCAGAAGCCCGAGAACGTCGAGGCACTGAATTCACTTGAAGAGCGTCTCCAGAAGCTGACTGGTTCCCGCCTTACTGAGAAGGGCGCTAAGGATCTCACAGCGCTAGTAGCTAACGTCGGTGCCAACGGTGCTGCTACATCTATTGAACAATCCATGCTGAGTTCCCTGGGGCGCGGTGGTTACTTAGCCAACGATCTCGGCTGGTTCGAGCCAATTGGCCGGTTTGCGCCGTACAAGGAACCACCGCAGCAAGCTAAGATGCGCCAGGATCAGGAAGCCCAGCGAGCCGCCAGAGCTGCCTACCAGGCGGCACACCCAGACCCCCGTGGTGTACGCAAGCTATTCTGATAGGATACAACCATGCCAGTTCAAGAGATATACGCTAAGTTCCGGGGCACCATGAAGTTGTCCCAAGATGTTGCGCCTCCGGTGGTGCAGCCGTCATTGCTTGACCGCATGACTGATACCTTCAAGTCCTATATGGCCCCTAAGACAGGACCAGTAGCGGCACCCCCAGCTATTAAGCCTGTTGAGACCGTCAAGGCTCCAGAGACTAATATTGAGGAAGGAGTCAAGAACTCAGTCCCCAAGCCCAGTGTGCCTCCGCAGGAACCGGCTTTGAACACCGGCTCTCCAACTACTCCAGTTACGACTAAACCGGTAGAGGAACCGAAGTTACCGGAGAATCCTGTACCGGCTCAGGCGACACCAGTTTCAGCTCCAGCCCCGACGACACCGGCTACGGCTCCAGCTACACCGCCGACAGGTGGCATCCTTGACGGGATAAAGGATACCGCGAATAAGTTGAAAGAGACAGCCATAGCCGGTACAGCTAGCGGCACGGTTAACCCGCTTATTAAAAACATCATGTCGGAGTCCAAAGATAATCCGAATGGGTTCGGCATTACCGATTGGCTCACCAGCAACTGGGGCAACATCGCTGTCCCCGCTGGTATATTGCTATCAATGTTTGGTGGCCGCACCGGTGCTATCCTAGGTGGCCTAGCCATGGCTGCTGGTGGATATAACCTATATAATCGCTACCAGACGCTGATGTCTAAAGAAGCCCAGCCCGAGCTTCAGAAGTACATCGCCAGTAAGTTTGACCCCAAGGTATTGGCTCAGATCCAGCAGACCAACCCAGCGCTGGGTCAAGCTGCTACTGATCTTCGTGGGGCCATTCATTACGGGTTCGCCACTGATGTTATCAAGAAGATCCAAGAAGGCGGCGAAGCTGCGATAAAGGGGTTTAAGATGGACCCCACAGCTGAGGCAAGAGTTCTTGAACAGTACCGGACCGGTACCCAAGCCGATACTACGCAGCTTCCTGGCAGGGCTACATGGGGTAGTACCGCTAAGAACTATGTCGGCGGGCTCTACGACCAAGGTAAAGCTAAGATCCAAGGTATGATGCAGTGAGCATAAGAGACGCCGCACAACTGGGGCAGTTGATGTCATCGCGACACGGTATCGCAGATGGTAGCGGTTCATTGCTGGATAAAGCCCAGGAGCTGTCGGTACTCGATAGAGTCGCACAGTCTCCTGATAGTGAAGATACCAAGCGCACCATCGGTAACTTACTCAAAGGTGTTATCAGTAGTGCCTTCGGTTACGGCTTAGCCAAGGGTATCAGCACAGAAATGGGCTTACCAGATAGTGTTACTGATTCCGTATCTAATGCCGGTGCATTACTAGGAGGTCTCGTGGGTTTATCTAAGATCGGTTCCGATGAGCGCCTAGCCTTTAGGGCGGCGTTCATTAAGTCAGCCATAGACAAGGGTTACTTCAAGAAGGCTCTATTCGACTGGGTGACTGACATTCCTATGGCAGCCGCTAACATTGCCCACAAAGGCAGTGAAGCCGCCGGTGCTGCACTGGGTACTATAGCCAATCCCAGTGATGCCGATGAAGGCATTACTAAGGATAAAGTAGAGACTGAGTTGTTGCGCCAGGAGCTGGAACGGCTACGGGGCCAACAGCAGAACTCCGCGTTAAAGCAGATACTTGCTAAGCGCAGACAGCTCAGTAATGTCTAGGCATGTCAGCAGATCAGATCAATAAGATCCTGAACGTCCCCCGTGGCGTTCCAACGGCCCGTTATTATCCGCCGCAGACCGTAGAAGTCCCTCAGAACAGCGAAGTACCTCTTTTCGGTAAAGACGATAAACCCGAGAATCAGCTACAACAGGTCCTCAATGCTAACGTCCGTGTATTCAATCTCAGTATCGAACAGGACTTAAAGGATTACACAGCTGTCTGGCAGCTGATAACCTTTGGAAAGGGTGCAGTAAGTGAGAGCGTAGTAAACTTCCATAATGGCACCTACGTAGCGCTGTTGCGCTGGTCCGAGTTTTCGCTTAAGATACCTGACACAAAGAAACTATGACGGACTTCAACTCTTTTCTAGAAGCTGCCCCGTACGTCGCCGGAACCGCTGCCTTAGCTGGTACCGGTGCTAGAGCGCTTAAGGGCATCTATGATATGGTTTCTAGAGGAGATCCAGAAGCCGCCCCAACTGGTATCGCGCATACCGAGCTGCCCGTTGCACATGTCCCAGTGCCGGTTAACGGTGATGAAGCCGACGAGCTGCGCCGTAAAGGTATCAAGGTCCGCAGAGTACTGAAGCAAGCTTTTGAGCTACCTAATTTCAATGTCAATATCCCCGAGGCAATGGGACTCGGCGCACTAGGTACTGGAGCTGCTATCGGTGGTTGGAAGTTCAGCAATTGGTTATTGAATCGTCAACGGCAGAACGCTGTTGCCGATGAGAAGGAGCGCGTCAAGAGCCGCATCAAAGGCATGCTCAGTGACGCCCCAGATGAGGAAGACGAAACGCTGCATGCCCATATGAAGGCCGCAGAGGATCTGTTCTTCATGAAGCGTGGCTCCACTAAAGAAGCATGGTACCCCGGTAGAGATGTTGTTAACTCCCTAGCTGGCCTGCTCGGCGGCTCACTGGTATTCAGTGGCATGCGTGCCTATAACCAGTCACAAGCCGGTAGCGAAAACGCCTCCCGTATCAATAGCCTCAAGGCACTCCTACGGAAGAAGAAGACTGAGCCACCCATGGCTGTCGCTGAACCCGTTGAATACGTGGATGATCCGCAACTCGCAATGGCGGGGTAAACGTGGCTATGTTCGATGAACCGGCAGCGCCACCGGTAACATTTCGTAAATTCGATGACATCCCTGGTCAACGCCAGGATATCTACGACTTCGCTCAGAAGTCAGTGGCTAACTTCAAACCGTTGGAAAACGCGACGCATCGACTGGAGTTCGGTAATGTCGGTTACGACAACGAGTACGAACCAGGAATAGCTGACGAGAAAGACGCTGTTATGCGGCGTAAGTCGCTGCATCGCGCTCTTAAGGCTGACGTCTCACTGAAGGATGCCACTGGCCGTGTAGTCGATCAACAGCGCATGACTGTTGCGCATGTCCCGCATCTGAACTCTCAGGGCTTATTCGTCCGTAACGGTATCCAGTACGCCCTGCGGAATCAGCTTCGGCTCCGTCCCGGTATCTATACCAGGGAACAGCGTAACGGTGGCATCGAGACACACTTCAACGCTAAGCCCGGTACCGGTAGAGGATTCCGTGTCGAACTAGAACCGCAATCGGGTCTGTTCAAATTCAAGGTCGATCAGTCCACTACGAGACTATACCCGGTTCTGAAGTCACTGGGTATCACTGATGAAGCCATGAAGGCTGCTTGGGGCGACGAGCTGTTCGAGAAGAACTACCGTGAACCCAGTGGCCGTGACGACATGGACATGACGAAGCTGGTCCACAAGCTCAGCCACACCAAGGGGGAAGTTCCCCACGGTGATCTAGCTGAAGTGCTGAAGTCAGCGCTGCACCGTGCCCAAGTCGATGAGGACACCACTGAGCTGACAATGGGTGAGCGGATCAAGAACATCACCCCTGACACCATCTTGAAGGCAACGCAGAAGCAGCTCAAGGTAGCCCGTAAAGAAGTGCCCAGTGATAACCGGGATTCTCAGGCTTATCAGTCATTTCACAATCCTCAGAGCCTCATCGCAGAGCGCCTTGGAAGAGACATCACTGGGTCGCTGCGCCAAGCATTCTGGCGTGCCTCGCGCAAGGGATCACTGCAACCGATTCAGCCGGGAATGTTGAACAAGAACATCGGCACCATCTTCGAGGGTAGCGGCTTAGCCCAGACCCCAGAGAACATCAACCCCATGGAGATCCACGATCTCCGTCAGGCCATTACTCGTTTAGGTGAAGGCGGGATCCGTAATATTGAGTCAGTTAGTAAGGATGCCCGCAACGTCCAGGCTAGTTACTTAGGGGTTATCGATGCTAGTCGTAACCCGGAGTCCAGCAATATCGGCGTCGATCTCCGTGCCACTGATGCTGCACTCCAAGGCAGCGATGGTCAGCTGTACACCACGGTCAGGAATCTGAAGACCGGGCAACTAGAGACTATCTCAGCGCGGAACCTATCTACTAAGACGGTAGCCTTTCCCGGTGAGATGAACGGCCCCAACAGGCGTGTTGCTGTTGTCCGTAATGACAAAGTGACTCACGCCCCCAAAGAAGAGATCGACTACGAAATCGTTAAGCCAGATGATCTGATGTCCAGGGGTACCCGCATCATTCCGTTCCCCGAGGGTGTTAAGGGTCAGCGCCTCCTCATGGGCGCCAGAATGACTCAGCAGGCTGTACCGCTCAGGGAGTCTGAGGCACCTTTCGTACAGTCAGCGGATCACGATGGTTCCTCACTGCATCGCAACATGGGTGAAGCCATGGGTGCTCGGTACGCCCCAGAAGAAGGGGTAGTCATTAACGTTGAACCGGACTCAATCACGTTGTCGACACCGCAGGGCAAGAAGAAGGTCGACTTATACAATAACTACTACTTAGGCCGCAAGACTGCGCTGCACAACACCCCAGTAGTCGAAGTCGGTACCCCAGTACGTAAAGGTGAGATTCTCGCTAAGTCCAACTTCACCGACAAGAACGGTACGTTCTCCATTGGTCGTAATCTCCGTTCTGCTTATATGAGTGACCACGGTAACACTATTGAAGACGCGTTCGTCATCTCTGAGTCAGCAGCCAAGAAGCTTGGTGCCGAAGCGATGTACAAGACCGAGTTAGGTAACTCCGGTTTGAAGTCCACGGATAAGGGTGACTACACAGCTGTGTACAGTGATAAGTATAAGCCCGATCAATTGGACAAGATCGGTGATGACGGGGTCATTAAAGTTGGATCAACGGTCAGTGCCGGCGATCCCCTGATACTTGGCCTAGCCGATAAGCCGCCATCGGCTATTGGTGCCTTGATGACATCTCCGAAGTCCTCGGTTAGTGATAAGTCGCAGATCTGGGATCACCATGCCCCTGGGGTGGTCACTGATGTCGAGCGTACTAAAGACGGAATCAAGGTCTTAGTTAAGTCCTATGATACCACTGCGCTCGGTGATAAGTTGGCTCCGCGTTACGGTAACAAAGGTGTTGTCGCCAAAATCAGACCCGATGAGCAGATGCCTATTGCCAGTGATGGTAAGCCACTAGAGGTTATCTTCAACACCAACGGTGTTATCAGCCGTGTTAACCCCAGTACACTAGCTGAGCAGCTCCTCGGTAAGATCGTTGAGAGAACCGGTAGAGAGCCATACCTCGCTAAGGCATTCGACACTCCAGGGGGTATTGCTGATTTCGCCTTGAATGAAGCGCAGAAGCACGGAATCCCCGAAACCGAGACCGTTGTTGATCCCCGTGACGGCAGATCCATTCCTGGGGTGTACGTCGGTAACTCCTATATCATGCGGCTCCATCACAAGGCCGAAGGTAAGCTGAGTGCCCGTGACCAAGCTGCTTACACCACATCTGGCTACCCCGCTAAGGGTGGTCCAGAGGGCGCTAAGAAGATCAACTTAATGGACTCCGGTGTTCTCCTAGCCGCTGGGGCGACTAACTTCCTGAAGGACGTCAAGCTGATCAGGGGTCAGAGAAACGATGATTACTGGCGTCAGGTCAGGCACGGCGAAACTCCTATTGCCCCAACTAAGTCGTTTGCCGATGAAGAGTTCAAGGACATGCTCAAAGGCGCTGGGGTCCATGTTAAGGAAGATGGCACCAAGGAGCAGCTGAAGCCGCTCCTCGATAAGGACGTAGACACCTTTGCTAGACATGAGATCCAGAACGGTGATACCTACAACTTCGACACCATGGACCCCATTAAGGGTGGCCTATTCGACATCGGTATGACCGGTGGTGCCGAGGGTAAGGATTGGGCTAAGATCACACTACCCGAGAAGATCCCTCATCCCCTGTTCACGGAGCCGATCCAGAAGATCCTCGGTCTAACCGGTAAGGACATGAACAACATCCTCAGCGGTAAAGAGGAACTGTTCGGTAAGCGCGGCCCCGAGGCGATTGAGAAGGCTCTTCAGGGGATCGATATCGATAAGGCCATGGAGTTAGCTAAAAACGACATCCGTGGTGGTAAGACATCAAAACGGGATGATGCCGTTAAGAAGCTCCAGTATCTTCAAGGCCTGAAGACGTTAGGCGTCAAGCCTGAGGAGCTGATGGTTTCTAAGATAGCTGTTGTTCCCCCGAGATATCGCCCTGTAGTCCGTGGTGAGTCCACGGACATGATTCATGACTTGAACTACCTGTATCACGACTTGATTGAGGCCAAGAAGAACTACCACGATGCTAAGTCGGAATTCGGTAGTGCCGGCGATCAGTACCTAACGATGATGAACGCCGTTAAGGCTATCTCAGGCAAGGAATCCCCAGTTAATCCCAAGACCGCTGAACAAGGCGTCAAAGGTATCCTGAACTATGCCATCGGCTTAGGTAGCAGCCCGAAGTACAGTACGTACCACAGACGGGTCATTGGCTCCTCAGTAGACACCGTAGGCAGAACCGCTATTACTGCTAATGGTGACTTAGGCATCGACGAAGTCGGTTTACCTGAAAAGATGGCTTGGTCGATCTTTAGACCCTTCGTTATCCGCCGCATGGTCCAGAATGGTATGCCCCCAGCTGAGGCCATGACCGATATCCAGCAGCAGACCCCTGTAGCCAAGCAGGCTCTTGTAGAAGAGATGAAGCACCGCCCCATCGTGTATAACCGTGCCCCGGCTCTACACCGGTATGCGTACCAAGGGGCTTTTGCTAAGTTGGTTCCCGGTGACGCTTTACATGTACCGTACCACACCTTAAAGGCTACTGGGGCAGACTTCGACGGAGATGCTGAGAACGTACACTTGCCGGTGTCAGAGGATGCTATTGAAGATGTCAAAGAAAAGCTGATGCCCAGCAAGAACTTGCACTTTACCGGTAACTTCGAAACTCATTATGAGCCTACACAGGACTATACCGCTGGTTTATACCTTGCCGGTAAGAAAGATGACAAGCAGAAGCCTAAGGTGTTCCTAACCGAAGAGGACGCTAAGTCAGCTTATGCCCGTGGCGAGATAGGGGCTCAGACCCCGATTCGTGTATTGCATCGCAATTGATTAACCCCCAATAAGAACTAAGGTTATAACATGACTCCCAATGCCAGACTGTTCAAGCGAGCCCTTCAAGAGAAGCTAGGCTTCGTTCCCATGAGTTCACAGGGTCCGCAGGCCTCTGGCCCCGGTGGTGCCCCAATGGGTCCTCCAGGCGCTCCCCCTGGTGCTCCCCCAGGTCCTCCCGGCGCTCCTCCCGGTGCGCCTATGGACCCCAGCATGGGTGGTGGCGCTCCTCCTCCAGGCGGCGCTCCAATGGATCCCAGCATGGGTGGAATGCCCCCTGGTGCTCCAATGGATCCCAGTATGGGCGGCGCTCCTCCTCCAGGTGGTGACCCCAGCGGCGGCGCTCCTCCGGATCCGTCAATGGGTGGGGCTCCAATGGATCCCAGCGCAATGCCCCCGATGCCTCCCCCAGATGGTGGCGGTGGTGGTGGCGTGACTGAGGAAGGTGCTGATATCGTTGATAAGATCACGAAGCGCACCATGGACATCGTCAGACAGACTCTAGAGATGGTAGGCAAGACCAAGAAGCCAGCACAGGAAGAGGCAGCTCCGCCTCCGACTCCGGCTCAGCTTCCTGGCCCAGTAACGGGCATGCCCGGCTTCGATCCGTCCATGATTCAGGGACCGATGAAGACCGCTAGCATATTGGGTAGAGCCCTTAAGAAATAACGGGGAACGTGTGGATAACACGCTTGGGACAGTATATCGTAAGGTAGCTGAAGAAGGACTAGACCAATTTGGCCAGTCCATTGGAGCTACTGGTCCCTCACAGGAACAGTATCAAGGTGGCTTCACGCCGTTACAGTCACCGCAGGGTGGTACCGGAATTCCGTACTACGGTATCGCCTCTGGTGCAGCCGCTGCTGGCATTCCCGAAGTCGGTGCTGCTATGCAGGGCTTTGGGCCGATGGTTTACCCATGGCTCCGTGAACATGCTCCATGGCTGACACAGGCTCATCGCTTCGGTACCGGTCCAGGATCAGTTACTGAGTATACCAGACAGATGCAGGCCATGCAGCAAGCTGCTATGCGTGCTATGGCCATGGGTGGTGATCGTATCGGTTCTACGTTAGAGCAGATCGGTGATAAGATCGGCGGCATGCCCGGCATGATCGTCAAGAACATGGCTGGTCTAGCTAAGCAGAACCCGCAGAACGCCGGCATGTTCCTCCAGATGGCTCGGAGTGCTAGCCCAGAGATTAACCAGTTAGTCACGATGTTCATGCCCGACGTGCCAACGTCGTATATGCCTATCGCCAACGCTGTCTACCGGCAGACCGGTGGTAAGTTCGATGAGAACCTATTTAATCAGAAGCTCAATGAATTCGAGACCGCTTATAAAGGTGGTAAGTTCGTAGACCACGAAGGCAACACGATCAACATCAACGATGCCATGAGTGGTGTCTTAGCTGACTCAGAGTTGCACCCGCAACATGCATCAATTGATAATGCCGCGAAGCTGTCGCAGGCCTCAAGTTGGATCATGATGAATGGTATGGCCCAGACCACTGGGGCTGCCATGAATCTTGTTAAGCAGTTCGGTGCCGACAAAGTCATAGCCGCCCCAGATGAGTTCTATAAGACCGTTGACGGTTACAGGAAGCAGCTCGTTAGTGCCGGTGTTGACCCGAACACGATGTCGCAAGCTGCTACGCTGTCCCACCAAATGGGCATCCCCTTTAACCAAGCTGTCACAGCGGTTAAGGACCCAGCGATCCTGAATCAGTACTTGACCGCACATGGGATGAAGCCGGACCAAGCCAACATGTATGCCGGCTCAGTAGGTAGAGCTGCCACGCAGGGGCAGGCTAATAGTGATAGCTATAGAGCAGTCGCCGCCTTTGTGCAGACTAATCCCCAGGGTGCCGCGTTACTGAAGAAGTTCCAGACCAGTGGTAGCCCACAGGATGCTGCTGCATTGTTCACTGCCGCTCGTATGGATCCACATGCCAGAATGATGAAGGACAACTACGACGGCAACATGGTGTCATCGTGGATCCCGCCGAACATGGCACACTCCATGGCTGTCGGTGATATCGTTTCAACTGAGTCCGGTGCCTATGGTGCCAAGGACTTAGCTCGGTTTGCCCAGAATCCCGAGCTATTACAGAAGCGTATGCGCCCCGATGGCAGCATGGACTTCACTGGGCTAGACGTTAGGACCCAGCGCGCACTAGGTAATAAAGCCATCTACGGTACCCTCATGGGCAGCCTAGCTGAGAAGTATACCAATCAGCGTGCCAGCCAGACCCCGTCAGTGGCACCGTCGATGACGCCACCACCGCCGGCTCCTATTGACCAACCGAAACCGACGTCTATAGTACCGCCAACCCCGTCGCCTACAGGTGGCTTCACGTTGTCGACACCACCGGCCCCGGCACCATACAAACCCCCACGGTGATATGCTCATTAAAATTATCCACGACACCGGAGAACCGTACCTGATTCCGGTGCATCAAGCTGTTGTCTACAGTGACAACGGTGACCCCGTAGCCATAGTGTATGAGCGCGACAAAATGATTGTTTATACCGATATCGGCCAAGACGACTTCGCTAAGGTTGCCGACCAGCTCCTGATTAAGAAGATAGACACCAGTGGCTGAACTGACGAACATCGGTGCCATCATGATCAGCGATGCCCTCCCCGAGGACATGCGCAAGGAGCAGTATCACTTAGATAAAGGCGGCATCCACAAGATGTTCATGGAGCTAGCCGATAAGCATCCCGAGAAGTACAAAGATGTACTCCAGAAGCTCAGTGATATCGGTAAGACCGCTGCATGGACCGAAGGGGCTTCCGTTAGCTTATCCGCTTTAAAGCGGTCACAGGCCAAGGGCGACATTCTGGCTAAGGTACAGCCTCAGATCAATGCCTTGCTCAATGATGACAGCTTAACCGATGATCAACGTGATAAAGCCATTGTCGACACTCTGCTGCCCCACGTAGGTCCAATGCAGAAAGCGGTCTACGACGAGAGTAAAGCCGAGAACAGCCCATACGTGTTCCAGCTTGAAAGTGGCACCCGTGGCAAGAAGTCTGACTTGAACAGTATGCGTGGCGCAGATCTGCTGACTACCGATCAAAATGATAGGTTCCTCCCGATCCCACTTACTCGGGGTTATGCCGAGGGCTATACACCGGCGCAGTACTTCGCCGCTAGCTATGGCCAGCGCAAAGGTGCAGTTGGCGTTAAGCTCGCTACTGCTGACGCCGGCTTTACCACGAAGAAGCTCAGTAACGCTGCGCATCGCATAGTTGTCACCCACGATACCCCAGCCGAGCGGAGACTCCCCATTGGGCTGCCTACTGAAACTAGTGATACCGACAATGTTGGCTCTGTTCTTGCTCGTGATGCTGGTCCGTTAAAGGCCGGTACCATTCTGACGGCACAGCACTTAGCTGATCTCAAGGATGAGGGTGTCGACGACATATTGGTCCATTCCACGATGACTGAGCCCAGTGAAGACGGTGGTATCAGTAGGCTAGCCGCTGGTCGGCGTACCCGTGGTGGCCTATCTATGGTAGGGGACAATATTGGGTTGCAGTCAGCCCAGGCCATCGGTGAGAAGCTCAGCCAAGGTAGCTTGTCCAGTAAGCACAGTGCCGGGGTCAGTGACCGTATCAATAAATCGGGTATGGAGTACATTACCCGCCTTCTAGACGCACCGGAGAACTTCCCTGAGGCCGGACCACTATCCGAGGAAGATGGGGTCATTACAAAGATTACTAAGGCACCACAGGGCGGTCAGTACATCCATGTCGGTAAGAAGCCGTACTTCGTCCCCGAGGGTATTGAACCAGTCGTTAAGGTTGGGCAGCACATCGAGCACGGTGACGAGCTAACCGATGGTACCCCTCACCCCAGAGACTTAGTTCGTCTTAGAGGCATGGGGGAGGCCCGTAGAGTATATGCTAAGCATCTCAAGGAAGCCCTCGACAATTCCGGGGCTAATACACACCGCCGTAACATTGAACCAGTTGTTGCCGGTCTAATGAACTGGGCACAGGTCAAAGCGGTTAACGGGATCGGTGACAACGTCTACGGTGACATTGTACCGTTTAATAAGCTTGTCCATGATTACCAGCCCAGACCAGCTGCTAAGAACAGCAACCCCGAAGCCGCTGTTGGTAAGTACTTAGAGGAACCGGCTTTACACTATACCCCAGGAACTAGGATCACAAAGAAAGTCGCTGGGGACCTGAAGAAGTGGGGCATCAAAGACGTGTACAGCCACGAGGATCCCCCGGAATTCGAGCCGGTCCCAGTGCGTTCGATGCTCGGTGTGTTCTATGATCCCGACTGGAGGACCCAGCAACTTGGGTTCTACACGTCTAAGGCGTTCGAGAACGCTTTACACAGGGGTGCCACTTCAGACACTGATAGTACCTCGTATGCCCCAGCACTTGCTAAACCGGCTACGTTGGGCCAAAATCTAACCAGCACTGGTCATTACGGTTGATTCCTGTAAACTTCTACTATATAAGGCGCTAACATGTCAGAAACCAATGAGACCCAACTAGAGCAGACCTTTGCCAACCTGGCTTACACGAACCTCCGTGATAAGGCCCAAGGTCTATTGGACTACTTAATTGGCTTCCAGATGTTGAAAGTCGAAGACGAGGGTAAGCGAGCCGTAGGTATCTTCGGCTTCGAGATTGAAGAGAAGGTCTACTATGCCTCTATCTTCTTCTTGAACGGTGAAGTCCGTGGCATGGAATCGCTGTACTCCGTCGACTCCGACCTCTTCGTTCCCCTGACTGAAGCTTGGATTAACTCGATTATCAACAAGAAGACTGTAGCCGTTGGTGAGACCGATACCCGTAGCCGTAATGAGCGTGGTGTCCGCGTACCGAGCTATATCCGTCTCAAGACCCTCCCAAGCTCACATGGTGCCGTCAACCTGAAGCTCGGTGAAGACATGCTCAGCAAGATGGCTGGAGCCCGTGGCGATGAAGCCGGTGTAGACCTCCCCGAGGCCCTGCGTAGCGCTGGTGCCGTCGAGATGTTTAAGAAGGCTGTATTCGACATCCCCAAGCTCCGTGAAGCCTTTGAGAAGTTCTACGATATCAGCGACCTAACTGCCGCTCCAGCACAGATTAAGGTGGCTGCGGAGAAGAAGGAAAAGCCTGTTATTGTCATCGACACCATCACCGGTGACGGTGTCGACAGTCTCAATGATGAGCAGCGCAAGTCCATCATGGAAGGTGGAGTCGGCGTTATCGATAAGCGCCCTGAAGTCGACAAGTCCTTGATGTACGTCTCCGAGACGAAGCAGCAGCTCTTCAACCCCACTGCCGGTGGGTTGTACGATGTTCTGTGGAACGACGGTTCAGTTGACCCAGCATTCATTTGCCCGAATAGTGACCCCGAACCAACTGTGTTCGTCATGTCATTGAAGACCGGGCATTACTGCGAGATCCAGCCCCGCAAGGTATTCTGTGTCCGTCAGTACCCCGTTGGTGCCTTCATCGACGAGCTAGACAAGGCTGGCGTCAAGCCCTCAGCGGTTAAGCCCAATGATGTCTGCGTATTCATCAGCAACACCGGTCAAGGTACTGGCGGCTTCTGCGTTAAAGAGAAGACCGATGGCTTAGACGGTACAACTGTCTTTACCACGAATGATCACTACTACATGAAGGTCCGTGACCAGCAGTTCTGCTCGTACCCCACTGGTTATGGCCAGGGTCCAAGTGAACAGCGCCATGGTCGTGTTGATCCCAATGATCGGGTCCAGACCATTCTCGTTGTGGACAATCAGAAGGGTGAGCCGCAGTACACAAAGAATAAGCTCATCATCAATGATAAGCACTTCTACGCCATTAAGTTGAACACCTTCAGCCTGAAGGACGGCGACTATCCCATGGAGTCGTACTCCGATGATAAGTCAGAGATGCTCCTAGAGGCTAGCTGCTTCGGTGATGAAGACACTGTTATCAAGCAGATGACCAAGAATGCTTGTGCCGTTAAGGTATGGAGCACTGACCACAATATCACGATTGATGACGGTCGTAGTATCCAGAGCTTGAGCAAGAAGGCTGCTTATGAGCACCTCATGATCAACCACGGGCTAGGCTACGAAGATGCTACGATAGCCATCGATGATGCTAGAACTGATCCCAATGTGTACCATGTTAAGTACGCATCACAGTTCGATCCGTTCCCCACGTTCCCCCCGGAAGATGTCGATCTCAGCAGTGGTAACGAGCTGAACCAGTTCTTCCCCGGTCAGATCCCGGTACAGCTACGTCTTCCTAAGACGCCAGCTGATAACCGCGAGTTCTACATGTACCAGTCACCCTTTGGTGGTGGCGGTCACGAAGGTAACGGTGTATCACAGGGTGGCCAGGATCCGCTGTCATCGGTACAGCAGGCTTCTGAGACCGGGCAAAAGGAAGTATTCGACGCGTCAGTCATGGGCTCACTCCTGAAGTCCCACGCCCCCACGGAGTTGGTCGACAGGTTCCTACCAACCATCATAACTGGTATGGACCGCCTTGGCCGTATCCTGTTCCTGATCTTCTGGCACTACGACGAGTTCGAAGACCGCTATAACAACGAGAGCGACCTCTCTGAGCTAATCGACAACCTCAAGGCGTCGTTCAGCGATATCGGTGATATCGTCCTATTCCTGAAGAAGCGCTCACTAGCCGGTGATCCTGACCACTACGGTGTCGGTATCGGTGACAATGATATTCAAGGAGACGTCTGATGTCCCCCGAAGAAGCTGAACTAATTGCTGAGTTCGATAAGAAGGTAGCTTTCATGTACGGCTTCGCTAAGGCCGCTAAGGCGGCTGGGCTCAATGAAGAGCAGTACGTTGAAATCTGCAAGGTAGCCGCTGAGATGACTGGTGACTTCCCAGCGGAAGGTACGAGCCCAGGATTTATGAAGGCCATGCAAAAGGCCCAGACCCCAGTTAAGGCTCCAACAATATCCAATAGCGGTACCCCAGCTATAAGCAACACAGTTAAGCCAACTGCCCCAGCAGCCGCGCCCGCTGTTGCACCGAAACCACAATTTGGTGCTGCAACGAGTGACTTCGGTGTTGATCCCAATACCCCGACTACAGACTTCATGAAGCAGCTGGAGACCCAGCAGAAGAAGACCGGAGCTGCGCTAAGGATAGCCCTGTTCAAGCAGTCAGCAGCTGGCCCAGTACAGCCTATGCCTCCCCCGCCTTCGCCGGGGCCAGTACCAGCTAGTCCAAGCCAGAGTTTCGTGTCCCAGCTCCTATCCCAGAAGCTCAAGGCCTCTAAGCCGGCACAGGCTTGATTTGGTTCTGGATTCCAGTAAAGTCATCCTCTAAGGATCTTAGCCATGCAGAAGCTCTCAAAAGAACTCGAAACCAAGCTAGCCGCTGCCGAACAGAAGCATCGCGACAATTTCTTCGAAATTGGATTCGCTAAAGAAGCTCAGGCACACGGTCTTACGGAGAAGGAATACCTCGTAATGCGTGAGATAGCCATCAAGATGGCCGGCACTTACGATAATCCGCCCGCAGAGAAGAACATTCCAGTAGATACCTCGCCTACCCCAGAATCCAAGGTAAAGCCAGATTATACAAAGGTCCCGAAGCCGGTTGAGCAGAAGAAGTCCGCTAGTGGTCGCCTCGCAACGGCTGCCCCTAAGGCTCCTCATGATGGCGGTGGCACGAACGTCTAAGCGCTGAATTGTAGCCCTTGAAGCTATGCGCACGAAGTAAACCCCCCGCAAGAGCGGGAGGGTTTTTCGTTTAAACGACGTAGTATCAAGCAGTAAAGATTGAATTTGCTAACTCAGGCATTAGGCTGTAGATATGATTGCTCCAGCACGCCCTGATTGGCGGCATGCACGAATCGCAGAGTTACTGAATGCCGGATACTCCCATGTCGAGTCTATGAATAGACTCCGTGACGCAGATCCTTTGACTGTACAGGTTTATAACTTCCTCAGGGCTAATAATGGGCATATGGGGTACAAGTACCCCAATTACTTAAATGCTCACGAACTATACAATCAGCGGCCCTGGCAACGTGGTTTGTTAGAAGCTATGATAGTTGGTGGATCCGATAATGACCGCATCAAGCAGTTCATGGAATGCGACGGAGCCGACATAGATGCTTACTGTGCTATGTATTTTGATGTCCGTGATCGCAAGGCCCTGGATATATGTGGCATGCTATTCCAAGGTGCCCCTCATAAGACCTACCATGCCGCAGACCGCATCGGTGTACTACATCGACTAGCCTGGTTCGGTAAGTCAGCGCTTATTGAAGCCACGATAACTCAGGGCATATCAGAGGATAAAGCCGAGAGACTGTTCATGAGTGCTTACAGAGATATCGTCCGTCGTCAACTACCAGAGATTGGTATGGGTATCGGGGCGCAGGCTCAGTTTGCTACGGAATACCTCAAGATTGCCGATGAATGGGATGAGAAGGCGTCGGGTCGTGGGCAAGACGACATGCAGGCCGGTATTGAAGCTGCCATGCGTGCATTGACGGTCTCCGTTGCAGATCCTACTATCGGGGGTAACCTTGAAGTACCAGTTCAACCTTTACGGATAGAAACAGAGGCCCAATGAAACCAATCGAACTTATGGATGATCGCCGTCACGGCCAGCTCATCAAAGCAGCTGAGCAGTGCATCGATCTCATGAACATCGGTATCGATCCCAATGCCGCCCTGCGTAAGGTAGCTAAGGACAACGGTATGACTGATAAAGAAGTCTACCTCGTTAGCCATGCCGTTAATAACTCTAAGCAGCTGGCTCACTTACAGACCGCTAAGGCTGAAGACAAAGAGAAGCCGTTTCCGTTGACCAACGCCGAAGAGGCCCTTGGTGCAGCTTCACCGGCTCAGTTGGATACGATATCGGAGCACAGTGAGCAGGACGCCGAGCAGCCTGACGCCATTGGTATTATTCAGAACCTCAAGAAGGATGCCGCAGCGCACACCTACGAGGACCGTGGTTCATATCGCCGTGTCGAAGTATCTGACGAAGAGAAGGCTGAGAAGGTTGCTAGTCTCCGCGAGGACTGGGGTGTCACTAAGACAGCTACAGCCGATGGCGATTTCGTTAACCCCTATGACAGCTTAAGCGAAGCCAAGTTTGCTATTTCCAGGATGTCCGAGGAAGCCATGCAGTTCCGCGATGCGGCCTGTGATGTACTCGACAAGATCGCTAGCGCCTTCTGTGTCAGCGATGGCCCATCATTCGCTGAGTTCGAGAAGGCTGCTGGGACCAATGGTATTACCCAAGAGCTAATCGATCTGATTTATGACCTTGGCCCCGCTGGACTAGAGCAGGCTCGGGCACAGGAGAAGACAGCTTCAGGGCGTATGTTCGTTAGCCCAGAGGTGTACAAGCTAGTGAAGTCAGCTGAGAACGCTGATGAACTCTGGCAGGCATCTGCTGATCGTGAAGCCGTTAAGGCTCATCTCCAGAAGATCGTTAGATCAGAAGAAGCTAAGATCGCTGGCATCCTCCCCGAGGAGCTAGAGGGTCTAGAAAGCATCGACGAAGCTGTTGGCGACGCCAAAAGCAAAGCGGAGGGTGCAGGCGGTTTTTTAGGATTAGGGGAGAACCCGGTTGAATCAATCAGCCAGGTCTCCCATGTTCCGTCGACCGTCAAGTCTGAGCCAGCTAAGATCGATGATTTAGGTCACAGCACCAGACAGCAGATTCTGAACAGTTCAGCTCGTTCGAAGATTGAGAATCTCCTCCAGGATCCATACGTTGGTAAGCACGAGATCCCCGAAGTGATTGACGCCTACAACCAAGCGATGTCAGTTAATCCAGGCTTCGGTGATGCTGAAGTACTGGCTTATGCTCGACAGCACTTAGGTAGTCGTGGCGCAGTTCCATTGGATCTGATGATTAGAGCCGCCGGTTCCCATAAGCCCGTCAAAGGTGAATAATGGACGTTGATCTAGACAAGCTGGCAGCAGAACTCACTGACAGGGCATTCGTCAAGTTTGCCGAAGAAGGTGACGAAGAAGACGCCGTCCCAGCTCCGGAGAACGAAGGTGGCGGCAGCAACTGGGGTCGTTGGCTCAAGGGTCTAGCTCTTGGTGGCGGCGTAGCTCTTGGTTCTGGTCTAGGTATATGGGCAGCTAACAAGTATGCCCCACAGCTTGCTGCTGGTGGTAAGGCCGTAGAGGATGCTGGTAGCAACATTTTAGCTGGGCGTTCCCCCAGTGCTACACCACCGAAATCATGGACTGATCCGATCACCCCAGGTAACGTCGGTGGAGCTGTTGGAGCTGCTACGTTCTTATCGAGGAACCCCGTAACGAACCAGCTCTCCGCTGGACGCATGGGTAAGCCGCCTCAGGTCGAGCACGCCGGGCAAGTTGAGTCACCGACATCAGGTCGCCGGTTAGTCAATGCCATGAGCCGTTTTGGTCTTGGCCCAGGCACTGAAGCCCAGAATCAGTCCAAGGCTATTACACGTAGTATGGAGCAGGATAATCAGGGCCACGATTTGATATCTACAGTCAAAGGGCTCTTCCGTAATCCCACTGACGCCGGTAAAGGTAACTTCCAAGCTGCGTCTGATTATTTCGGTCGTTCGGCTGGCACCCCCGCTGGTGGTGAAAAGGGTAAGGAAGCACCTGGCTCCGCTGTGATGCAGAAGGTCAAGAACATGATTACCAGCTTAGAGAGTAAGGGACCACACCCTCTCAACGCTGTTAATACCGGTGCTTATTTCGCTCACCCCGAAACCGGCGAACCGACGAGACCAGGCAATCTCCCTGCTGGTATGACGGCACAGCAGATTGCTGCTCTACCAGTTTACTTGAAGACAATCGTTCCTGACGCCGTTACTGGTAAGAGTAGTTTCCAGATGCAGCCCGTAACTCCTGGCCAGCCACTACCGGGAACTCCACTGGAGCATCAGGTAAACCTGGCGCGTACCAACGATGTTGATACCCATCTCCCAGCAGAGACTAAGCTGCACATGGCTCAGGGGAATATAACAAATGCCCCGGAGACAATGAAAGTTTACAATACCCTTAAAGCCGCGCTTCCCACGATAACTAATCGCGATGAAGCTTTTAGTACAAAGCTCAAGATGGCCATACTGGAGAATGATCTCCGTAACATCGATACGCAGCATGCCGCCTTCACTGGCCGTGAGATACCGACTGGTAACAATAAAGAGCCTCTTCAAGTTGTCTTCAATAGGTTGAGCGATGCAGCACAGGCCCATCAGGCTGTTCGTCGTGCTGGTGCCGATATGTCCGGTGGTTCACAGATAAATGCTCAGAACTTCCGTCGTGCCGCCGGTAGAGCCGGTGTCAACGCTGGTCTAGCCTACGGTGCTACAGCGGCTGCTCCGTACTTGATCCCACAGTCATGGAGAGATTGGATCTCCCAGCGAAATGCTCAACCCGAGGTTGTGAAATGATTAAGCTCATCACTACGGACTCCTATGACTTCGGTGAAGCCGCAGCCTCTCTGGTGCCCCTACATCGCCGTGGAGTAGATTCCAATTGGATGTTGAAGCGTGCTAATCACGGCATGTTCAACGATGTCTTGTCCAGCCTGAAGCCGATGCCGAACCACACGGTTCTACATATTATTGCTTTAGGCGATGAAGAGATGTATGGCCCCAACCGGAACTGTGACGGTTTCAGTGGCCACGACAATAAGACGGCACACGTCTCATTTAAAGAGATAGGCCACGTATTCAGGAACCACAAGAACGACGATCCCGAGAAGAAGATCGGTTCAGTTCTAGCTACTGCACATAACCCCATGAACATGATGAGCCGCGTCGAGTTACTCGTTGCGCTCAACAACATGCTGGCCCCAGAAGAAGTCGATGAAGTCAATAAGGGTAAAGATGTACCGTTCAGCATGGGTTCTAAGCAGGACCACGATGTCTGTTCACTCTGCCACCATAAAGCTGAAGTTGCCAGGGATCACTGCGACCATATCAAGCACTTCTTAGGGGAAGTGACTAAGAGCGGTCAAAAGATCTACATGAAGAACCCGAAGCCGAAGTACTTCGATATCAGCGCGGTTAAGAAGCCGGCTGATCGAATTGCTTATAGCATGCGTAAGGTTGCTTCACAGCGTATCATCGGTGGTCACGAACTAGCCGAGATGTACGGCCTGACCCCGGCGGATCAGTCGAAGCTAGCGTTTATGCACGCCCTAGCCGAGTTGGTTAAAGAAATCCCAGCTAGTGCTAAGAAGGTCTCTAAGCCGCTCAGTGTTGGCGCGAACACAATGTCAGCCCTTAAGAAGCGTGCCGCATTATTGAGTACCGAACAAATGCTAGGGTTCCTGACGAAGCGTGGCAACATGCTGAACGCCAGCGATTTTGCCGAGGCGGTCCTAGGGCACCAGACCCCCAATGAAGTCATCGACGACCAGAGTTCTGAGGGTCTAGACGACTTACTCGAAGACGGTGAAGAAGTGTCGTCTTTCGATCAGCCTCCCCATGTAGAAGACGTCGACTTACCCCCCGATGCTATGGATGATTTGCAGCACTCCTGCTCCATGGAACCCCAGGCTGCCCAGAGCCGGGCTATCACTATAATCATCAAGGGTGCCCAGGTTAAGACATCCTCGAAATTGGATCCCGTTGAGGCACAAGGTCTTGCGATGTTGTACAAGCACTATAAAGTAGCTTTTGCGTACGCCCACCGGGGTAGACCCGAAGTCGTCCGATCCGTTGCCGCAACCTTTTAAGGTGTTGCAGCTCTTTCCAGATCTCGTAAAGTAACATTACCTTTTACAGGAATATGCTATGACCGCTAAGAAAATCAATATCGACCTTGATCGCATGATCAAGCGCGCATCCGAGAAGAAGAGCGATCTTCTGAAGCAGGCCGAGGGTAGCGTTAGCGCTAAGCTCGATGCATTGGATGGCCACGAGGTCAAGCCCACAACCGGCGCTACCGCCGCTGACAACAAGGCTCACGCTGGCGATTCCAGCGAGGCTTCTGTTGACGCTGGTGCCAAGGATAACGCGGAGAACGGTTCAGTTGCCAATAACACTGACGGTTCGACTGCGGCTGCTACCAATGGCCAGAGTGGTGCCAAGGGCAGCGAGATTGCGGGTACCATCAGGGACGCCGACAACGGCCCCACGGATAAGAACAAGTTCGCCGCTGATAAGGCCCGTAAGCTCGCTGGTGAGCTACGTAAGGCTGCGGCTGCACAGTTGAGCCCTCTTGACCATTTTCTAGTCAAGGCCGCTCGGAGTAATGACGACCCAAAAGTTAAGACCGCCATGGAAGGCATGGCAGATGACGATGTTGCCAGCGGAGCTTCAGACCAGCTCATGCAGCAACTCTCAACTGGCCAGATCTCTGATCAGGATGCCGCTCAGATCCTAGAGGAAGCCCTCAAGGCCGGCGCTCTGACCCCAGAAGAGCTAGAGCAGGCTGCCCAGGTTGTTCAGCAGCACGGCGGCAACGCCGGCGGCGAGCCAACTGGCGACCCCGCTGCGGCCCCAATGGATGCCGGCGCTCCCGCTGGTGATGCAGGCCCAGGCCCAGGCGCAGATGTTCCCCCGGCTGGTCCCGCTGACGCAGGCCCCGCTGGTCCCGAAGGTGCAGGCGCTCCCGCTGCTCCAGAGGCGCCCCCGGTTCCTGAAGATGTCCAGGCCAAGATCGCTGCCGCAGAGATCGATCCGTCGAGCCCAGAGTACACCACGAAGCTAGAGAAGTTCTACAAAGAAGCTGAAGATGCAGGCCACGCTTGCTTCCGCAAGGTTTCCGAGATTCTCATCGCCAATGATACCGCTGAGAAGCCCGCCGCAAAGGTAGCTGAGGAGAAGCCCGCAGAGAAGTCAGACCCCATGGCTGGCGTAAATCTCTCGCCTTCAGATGACGCTGAGAAGCAGGCCCTCGCTGCTGTCAAGCAAGAACTAGGTATTGACGACAAGCAACTAGCCGAGCTTGCCGCCACTCCCATCCCGGCCAGTACCGACAAAGTAGCTTCAGCCGCTGCCCAGTATCGCTCCGCGATCATGGCAAAGGTTGCAGCGCTTCAAAAGTAACGTAATCTCTAATAAGGACTGACCTATGACTTATAAGCTACTCAAGCAGGCCGCAGACGAACTCGATGCCCTAGCCACTGCGCTAGAGGCCAGCGACAAGAAGGTCGCTGAAGTTCGTAAGCTCGCCGCCCAGGCCAAGACTGCCGAAGTTAAAGTAGCGGATAATACCGCTAAGCTCGGTGGTCTCGCCAAGGCTGCTGCTGACAAGATGCTATCTGTTGGGCTCATTAGCTCAGCTGAGAAGCGTGACGGCACCGCAGCCGAACTGCTATCCCACGAGTTTGCGCTAGCTAAGCTAGCCAAGCTTGCCGAGATGGTCAGTGTCCCCAAGCTCGCTCAGGTTGTTCCTAGCGACTCCGCTCAAACCAAGACAGGTTCAGCCGACGAGGCTTGGACAGCACACGCGCAAAAAGCGCTAGCACGTCTCCGTTAACCCTCTATAATTAATTTCCATAAAGGAAGATAGACATGGCCATTCAATCCTCAATGGGCGCCCACAAGTTGGATGTACGTTACGGCGACCGTAACACTATTCCATACTACAACGGCATCCTTAACCCAGCACTGTTCGCTGACGCGCTAGCCTTTGCGGCTATCACGGCCGGTTCAGTGTACTCGCTAACTACCGCTGGTTTCCTCGTTCCCGGTTTGGTGAACGCTGGTACTCCAAGCACCGTTGGCGGTGTCATTCCTTACTTCGGCTGGTCAGGTCTGGATGTTAATAACTATCCCGACTCCCTCCGTACTCGCGGCATGCCGAACTTCGGGAATACCCCGAACCCCGCTCCAGGCGGCATCGCGTTTATCCCCGCTACAACCCAGGTCGTTCTAAACGCCGGCGGCACCGCAGTCCTGTCCGTTACTGTCACCAATGGTGGCATTAACTACATCACTGCCCCAACCGTCTCGTTCACCGCTCCTGCATCCGGTGCCATCACCGCAACTGCTACCATCGTCAATGGCGTCGTAACCGCCATCGTCATCGGTACCAACACCGCAGTCTATACTGCCGGTACTGTAGTTGTGGCGACCCTAACCGGTGGTAGCAACCTGTCGTCTGGTCCTTTCCCCTTCCAGGGCGTTCCAGTCAACAACACCGGCATCCCCGCTGGCCCCTTCGGGACCATCCAGCACAAGATGGCTGGCGAGCTAAGCACCACTGAGTTCAACCCGGCCGTAGCATACGCTCCTGGTCAGGCACTCACAGCAGTTCGCGCTTACGCCGCAGGTTCAGGCACTGGCCTCTCCGGCAAGCTGCGTCCAGTTGCGCTAACCACCGATATCATCGTTGGCTACGTGGCCCCTGCTGGTTCGTTCATGGGTGTCGAAGGCTACCCAGTTCTAGCCTTTACCCCGTCGTTCGTCCCGGGCACGACTGCCCCGGCCGACTTCACCTAATACTTAAAGTACTGAAAGGTAACCAGTCATGTCACAGACTAAACTCAGTGCAGCCCAGTCCAATAAGGCCTTCTTCGGCCTGCTCGATCAAGGGCAGACGAAGGAAGCTCAGGACATGGTGTCTGACTTCACCCGTATTCGCATCCGCGAGTCGAGTGCTTTTGAGAAACTCATGCCCGGTGTTAAGCTGAGCAATGATCAGCTAACCCCACAGCTCGGGACTGACAAGAACGTCAAGCTCGTGGAACGTGAACCGGCCTCACCGGCGGCAATCACCATCCCACTCGGCACCCAGCCGATCCAGTACTACTTCCGTGGCGACCGGTATCCAGTGTACTTCGACCGTATTACTACGGTTAAGTTCATGAAGGATGTCAGCGAGCTTCGGACCTACTCGATGGATATCCGCCAAGTCCTCACCGACAACGCGATCCTCGACATGGACTTCGAGTTCGACCGTAAGATGCTCGCTGCTGTTGACAGCATCGTTGGCACCATCGGTTCAACCGTACCCGAGACTGGCGTTGTCCAGAACGCTCGGATTGTAGACGCGCTCGGGATTACCCGTAGCTCGCTCTTCAACCTGCGCAAGATCCTACCCAGCACCTACGCCCACTTGGAAACTGTCACCATTCTAGTGAATAACATCACTATCAATGACGTCGCCAAGTTCGGTCGTGATCAGGCTGGTGGTGATCTCTCACAGAACATGTTCGTCAACGGCTTCCAGGAGAAGCAGCTCTTGGGCTGTAACTGGATCGTAACGAACAAGACTGAGCTAGTTCCTAACAACACCTTCTACCTGTTCGCCAGCCCCGAGTTCATCGGTAAGTCCTTCATCCTTGAAGATGTTACCATGTTCCTCGACAAGCGTGCCTACAACCTAGAATGGTTCGCTTACTGCGAGCGCGGCGCCACGATTGGCAACCCCGCATCAGTAGCGAAGGCTCTGATCGCAACGTCCTAAGTAGCCCAGCTACTGTAGGAAAAGAAACCCCGGCTTATGGCTGGGGTTTTTTGTTGTCTACCCCCAAGCCTCTTGACATCCTAGTCCTGGTTGGTATATCAGGCGCAGGAGCAACTATGGATGAAGAACTCGAAAAAGCCAAAGCCGCCTTTGCTAAGAAGTTCAGCGAGCTGCTTGAAAAGAACCACGTCGTATTCCTACCAGTTGACGGGGAGTCTAGTAGAGCCGCTGACGAAGTCATAGCCGAGTGTCTGGCTACCGGTAGTCGCCCAATAGAACGTGGGCCACCAGAAACTATTGAAAGTCTTCGTAGGTTGGTACAGCGCGAAACCGAACGGGCTGAGTACTGGAGAAGTCAATACTATCTCATGGAGGAGTGGAAAGATCTTTATAACCGTGACGTCGAAGGTCTGAACAATGAAGGTGATGCTATCGGTGGTGAGCCTGCTCGTGGTATGCGGTACTACGTAGAGTATTTCCGTAAGGAGAATGAGAGACTCCGTTCACTATTACCACCGGAGCCGCCGGATACGCAGAACCAAGCCTGTGCGGGAGTGGGCTAATGACTCCCTCCGAGATTAAGCATCATCAGCGTCGAGTCCTGGTATTCGGTAACTGGATCGAGCTATTGGTCCGACATGGTTGCAGTGACCATCACTGCGATATCCGTACCTATAAAGCAGGGATGCACACCAATGGTGGCTGCAAGTGCTATAACAGACTTACGGATTACGGTATAGAGCTAGCTGACTCCGCTGACCTACTCAAGAACATCTGTGGTATTGAACCGCTTCATGAATCGTCTCAAGAGGCGGAAGATGCCCTTAACTCTATGGGAGCCTAACATGGAACCACCCTGGATGGTCTGGATGCGGCATAATATGCCGGCCGACTTATATAATCAATACATCGAAGATACCAAGACTTATCAAGCATGGGTCTACAGTAGACTTAAGAAGCTTGAGGAACTTGAGGAAACAATGCATGACCGCGACATGGAAAGCAGGGAGGAACGATGAAAACGCCTTATTCCAGGAGCCTAACATGCTAGTACCAGGATGCGTTGATGGCACTACTATTAACTCAGTTATTGGCTTATATGTCCAGGACACATCGGTACAGATAGGGCTCCAGTATCTGTATCACGATCTACCCGTAGTAATCACTGTACCTGTCTGTGGTACCCAAGTGATCTACAAGAACAAGCACTGTGTCCCCAATATGAACATCCGGTGCCCCTGCGGTGATCCCAGCCATTGGCTGATCCGCTTGGACCCAATCGAGAATGTCAGATGATGCTGCACGAGCTGCTTAAGACGCTTCAACTCTATGATTCAGAGATCGGTGCCCCAGGTACCCCGCCGCATGGTAGCTTTAAGGGGGACATCAGTTTTTATTTAGATGACGAGGATTGCACCGCACTCGAAATTAAAGAGATAGAACCACGTCAGGCGCTGGGATGCGGATGCTGGACCGGAGTATCAATAACTATGAAAGTGAAGGAATCCAATGGATGATGACGGCTACCCCGAAGAGGAAGAGCTAGAAGAGATCAAGAACTGGAAGCCAGAGGGCCACTGGAGTGGTACCGAACCATGGCTCCCTATCCTTGAGCTAGTCTGTGGTGCCTGGAACCACGATATGGGTAAGGTCGTGCTGGAGCATCAAACTGCCACCTTAATCACTGGTGGTTGGAGCGGTAACGAAGACGTCCTAGGGGCGCTTTCAGATAACTTCAGTGCCTGGAGCCTGCTGTGGATTGCCAGCTTTAGAGGTGGCAAGCACGTATTCGGTATCCGAGACTTCCACAGAGACGACGAACTTACCGGCCCCGGTACGATGCCGCTGCGGTTCAACCACTTCTTAGATAAGCTCGATGAACGTTTCCCCATGCCTATGAGTCTTAAGTGTAGTAGTTTCGGTTTATCCGAGGACTACTACCTCGAAGAGATCGACAAGCTGATTAAGCACCGCTGGGAGAAGCCATGAGTCCAGAACAGCCGGTATGGGGTTTCCGTTCCGATGAAGACCTCCTTGAGCACATGGACTTCTTATTTACGACATATGGCTTCGAAGATGATGATAACCTGAGCCTCGATGCTATTGACTTGAAAAACAAACTGCTACAACACCTGAGTACTTGGATAGCTATTCACAATCGTAAGGAGCCCCAGTGATTCCTATCATAACCCTTAAAGTCGAAGGTATGGCGCATCAGATAACAGCTGCGCTTACCGAGCATCAAGCGCAGATGGACTCCTGTATTGCCGAGGCAGTACGGCGGGTCTGCTCACCGGAGAGCATCGCTGCTATAGTTGAGCGAGAAGCCGAGAAAGCCTTTGAGCAAGTCCTACAAAAGGAAGTTCATGACTTCTTCAGCTATGGCGCCGGTAGAGCCGTAGTAGCCAAAGCAGTCCGTGAGAAACTCCTTCAAGAAGTAGGTGAACCATGATGCGCGATGCAATTCATACTTTACGAGAATTCGCCCACGACTGTCGTACTAATCTCAGAGGCGTCGACACTGAACAATACTGTTCCGCGATCTGTAAGGAAATAGGGCTATTCATGAAGCCAGACGGAATTGATCCGCATAAGCTTGTTGAGGAATATGAGCGTCTTAAGAAGATCATGCCGTATTACCCCTCAGAGGGAGAATTGATGCGTCTAGCCCTTCAGAGTATGGAGCACGTAGTACAGTAATGTCGATTGATCCCTACGACGGTGTTTTCTGCACTGTCCCGTGCCCCAAGTGTGGCGCCGACGATACTGAGTTAGACTGGATAAGTATCAAGGGAAACGATTTATGGTCGTACCCATCAGCGCTGTGTATTAGATGTGGCTATGAAGTAGAGATGCCGTTTATCCGTGATAAGTCCGACGCGTTTTGTAGGTTCGTCATCATTACGGCATGGAACCGTAATGCGTCCGGCGATACCTCAGAACTCGATATCGGCGCCCTAGAGAAGGAATTCAATGGCTGATCTATTGAACTTGATCAACGATGTCGACGGTCTCTTGAAGAACAAAGAGCCCGAGAAGGCATTGGGTATATTGCACTATATCCAAGAGATCATCCATCCCGAACACGCCCTCCAGGTACCTGTACTAGTTAAGCTAGCTACGGTGTACAAAGACATCGGCTTAATGGGTAACGCCACTAAGGCGATTAAGAAGATCGTCGACATCGCTGAGAAGGCCAAACAGTTCAAGACCGCTGGGGACGCCTATGTGTCCCTAGCCGGTGCGTGGCTCTACACCGAGGGAGCTACCATTGACACCTACGCGGCTATCACCAGGAGAATCGATAGATACCTCTCCAGAGCGATCCCGAAGTATGACTACAGGGATTATGACTTCACCGTAGATAAGAAGCTTAAAATCGCTGTGTTGAGCCCAGACTTCTGCGCCCACTCGCTGTCGTCTCTGGTACTACGTCCCCTGATGAGCTTTACCGCTAACTGCGAACACGAGCTACATATCCTTCATCTGAGGAAGCAAGAGGATACCCACACCGAGCAGTACAAAGAGAACTGCACGTCATTCGTTAATGTCTTCGGAAAGACTGATCAGGAGATCTGTGGGATCATCAGGGAGAAGAAGATCGACATACTCATAGACATCTCTGGGTATACCGCCGAGACCCGTTTGTCAGTCTTCATGGCTAGACCGGCCCCGGTACAGATCGGTTGGATCTCTGGGATGATGACCCCTACTGGGCTGTCATGCCTCCCGTACTTCTTAACTGACCCCAAGATGCTGTCCCCGAAGCACAGTCATGATCTAGGCTTGCCGGTGACGATGACTACTGCGCTATCCTATGCCCCCCTTAGCAACGACTCAGTTATCGAGCCCAGGGACCAAGAGGGTATTACTTTCGTTAGCTTCAATAACCCCTGTAAGGTCAATAGTACCGTACTCAAGGCATGGGCTGAGGTATTGAAGCAGGTACCCAATAGTGAGCTACACGTTAGAACGAGCCACTCCATGGACGGTGCTAGGATCAAAGAGATCCTTGGCCTGTTGGGGGTAGACCCCAAGCGTGTTACTGACCTGGGGACGCAGACGTCGAACGCCTTTGTTAAGGACTACTATTGCAGTAAAGCCGATATCTTCTTGGACAGCTGGCCCTGTAGTGGTTGCCTGACAACGGTGGAAGCACTGTGGAACGGCGTCCCCGTGGTATCGTGCTACGGTGAACTACCGTGCAGCCGGCAAAGCTATTCCATACTCAGTACTATCGGGTTACCGGAATTAGCTCGGGATACCGAACAAGGATTCATAGATGCTGCCGTAGCCCTTGCTAGGGATCGTACACGACTCAAGGAGTTGCGGAGCACCCTCAGAGAAACCGTTAAGAAGAGTCCCTTAGGTGATTACGGTACTAGGGCAGTTGAGCTAATCGAAGCTTGCAAAATGGCTTGGGGCCATTACTGTACCAATCGTGCTAAGTCACTTGCACAATTAACCTTTTAGGAGTAACAATGATTTTCAATAGCGCCCTGGACTGTAATACCTCCCACACCGTACTTGACGTTAAGGCCCCAGTTAGACTGGTATGCCTGGGACACGCCGGTATCGCCCCTGGCGTCTATAAGATGGAAGGTGATTTGCGGCCAAAGTTCATTACTGAAGCTGATCAGCGACTTGTCCTAGCTGGCTTGCTCACGGTGACTTACCACGAGGCCGGCGCCCCTACGACCCCTTATGTCGGCAAAGAAACCCCGGTCCCAACAATGGAGTACGTTACCCCGGAGAAGGAGCGCCCAGCTATCGAGATCATAACCGAGGAGAAGTGCAAGTTAGTAGAGTCCACTGAAACCGGTGGTACTGCCTCAGAGGGCCACGACTTCGACAATGCCATTGGCACCGACGAAGAGCCTATCGTAGTCCTTGATGACAAGCCCAAACGCCGTGGCAGACCGCCGAAGGCCAAGGAAATGCAACCAGTTAATGAGGATGCAACGGTATGATAGTTAAATACAGCGATACCGTCAGTACTACCCCAGTCGAGCCAAAGCCTGTTGTTGACCCCGCAAAACCGGCTAAGGTAGATGGTAATGAGCAAACTAGCCCAGGTACTGCAACGACCAAAATCGTCAAAGCTTGCCCAACTCCTTAAAGAGGGTAGCCGCCGTTGGTTAGACGACGCTACGCTGACCAAGCTGTGCTCTAAGGTAAAGCGAAAGGCATAATATGGCTACCCCCATCAGGACCGTCATTGAGCGGTCCAGCGGTTCGATATTCCTGAGTTATGACCAAGACTTCCAGCGTGTTAACCCCTTGCTGGCTTACGATAATGGATTCGTCTTTACTGTTAACTCTACTCCAGTCGTAGCGACAACTGTCACGAAGGTAACCAACGGTCTATGGTTCACCTTTGGTTCCGGCTTCTTAAACGCCGATGTAGTCCAAGTAGCGTATAGCGGTGTCAACTTAATCGATCTGACATCGACGTTCCTTGTCCCGACTTTCGCTGCTATTACTACCCCCGGCATTTGGGTTGTTGCTCCTCCGCTTAGTTCCATCATAGTGAACCCCATTGTTATCGTGAACAACCTAGTAACCGCTACCATCAGCACGGTTCTCAGTGTTCAAGACGCCGTTATAGTTCCACGGTTCAGTGTGACGTTCAATCAAGGCGGCACCTTCAACGGTGTTCTAGTCCCCAACCTGCCGATTGCGATTCTAAATGGTGGGACCTACAGCTACGTGTTCAACGTTCCGGGATCAGTACAGACAGCTGCTACAGCGGCTCAGCAATGGTTGAACGCCATGCAGAGCGCTATCGCTACTGCGCTGATGAACGCTAGACTGTTGAACTCAACGATTTCGTACGGGACTCAGACTATTAATCCAGGCTAACAGGGTCCAGTCATGACAACTTCTCCAGGGACCTTTGTTAAAGACGCTGTATGGTATGACCCCAGAACTTGGTTCAGCGGGGCAGCTAAACCCGCAGCCCCTGCTGCGACAGCACCGGCACCGTATCAGCCTTCCATGGATACGATGCAGCGGCATTACCAATTGCAGCGTCAGCAAGAAGACTTAGGTAAGCAGCTTCAACAGCGTCGTGCCGCTGGGCAACCCACTGATGATCTATTATCTCAGATGGGTCAGATGTCGCATGACTACAGCGCTTCGACAGCGGCTATGACTGGGCGAAATACGTACCATCCCCGCACGCCCGAGCAGATGGCCAATATGGCTGCGAACTACCAGACCGCTGGTCTACCTGTTCCTAAGCAGTTCACCCCTGAAGGTGTTCCTGGCCCTGCATGGACACCAAATGTGGCGCAGCGGTACTACGCCGCGAGTGGAACACCACAGCCGGCTCCCTACAAACCGCTCCAGATGCCGAGCAATAACCAGAACTGGCTAACGGCTGGCGTACCGATGAAGCCGCCAGCTCCGGTCCCAGGCGTGGCTGGTGTTACGGCTAAGCCGCCTGTACCTATAGCTGCTAAATCACAGGCCCCCAGGGCTCCTGGGATGGCTAAGTTGAATAAGGCAACTACGTGGTACGGTGTTGTTAAGCAGGCCATAGCGCCGAGCATGGCTGAGCTACAGGCTACGAGTCAATCCCTCAAGAGCCGTCTTGAGGGTATTACACATGACCGTGTGCAGGGTAACGCCGAGATGAATGCTAGACTAGATCAGGCCAACAAGGCACTGGATAGTACTTCTGGGTCACCCAAAATTGGTCCGGATACCCCATATGTCCATGGCGCCGGGCAAGCTGCTTTATTTGAGAACCAGCACAACGTACCGCCTCCCCCTCTGACCTATGGCCAGCTTGAGCGTCAAGCGGATGTCGCTGGGGCAGGCTCTGGGCGCCTTACAGAGGCCGGTAATCTTGGTTTGACCATGCCGGGTAGGGGTGAAAGAATTAACCCCGTAGAAGAGAGATCCAAGGATCCCCGGATCGATGGGGCACGCATCGTAGAGGCGCTTAAGGCTTCGAAGCGGATGAACCTTCCTTTCACTGTTGAGCATTTCTTAAACGGTTACGTTAACCCTGAGACAGTACTACACGAGGATGCCAAAAGAGGTATCCCGGCTCGCAAGGCGCCGACAATGGCTTTGCCATATGCAAATATCCCCTTTGCGGGAAGATAAGTCATGATCACTCCTATCGAAGTAGCTCCAGCTACGGTACCGGGACCAGTTAAGGTTTCCAGGCTAACCGCTGGATCACGGAAGCAGCTCGTCTTCAAACTGACTGACGCCCTCGGCAAGCCCGTGGACCTACGGGCCGAGCAGGTTAACCCTCCGGCCCCGCTACCGACCTTTGGTAATGAACCACCGGCTAACACGTTCAATGTTACGATGCGGTTAAAGTCCCGTAGCGGTGGCTTATTCGGCCCACCGGCTTTTGACGTACTTGGTACGTTACTCGATGAAAAGGGCTTCGTAGAGTTCCTTCTTACTGACAAAGAAACAGCCTTTGCCGGTTTGTACGCCTCTGAGATCGGCCGCTTCGCCGGTGACTTCCTTACTGAGACGTGGCCAGCGCTGATCCTTATTGAGCCATCGGTATTCGCTCCCTTTGACCACTGTCAGGGTCCTCTGACCATCCCAGAGATTCGGTTGGCGCTCCTAGATGTCGACAATGGTACCGATGGGGCACCGTTCAATAACTTGATCGATGGCGTTGAGTTCAGCGACATGGAAATAGCTTTCGCTATTAAGCGCATCGTTGACATGTGGAACGAGACCCCGCCGCAGTCGGCTTACTTTGCTTACAACAATTTCCCGTACAGGTACTGGTGGATCCAGGGAGCCGGCGCAATCCTGCTACGTAGCGGTGCTGCGCGGTACCGCCGTAACAGACTCGCGTATAGTGCTGGTGGTGTATCAGTAGACGACCAGTCTAAGGCCAATGAGTACCAGCAGACCGGTGATGCTATGATGAAGGAGTTCAACGATTGGATGCACGCCACGAAGGTCGGCATTAACATGAATTACTGCTGGGGCTATAGTCTGTGATTAGCCCTCCACACGCATTTCGTCGGATCTGCGTTGATACCCATGCTAGTATACTTACTACGCAGCGTGCCACTATTTCGTGGGCCATGCAACCGGACTTCGATGCTCCGGGACCTTGGACGTTTACACTGCAACGTGGCTTAGCCCCGAACGATGATGCCTGGGAAGATATAGCCAGTACCGTAGATCAGCCATGGCTCTACGACAATCGCCCCATAACGAATATGATTGGGGTAGCGATCTTCTACAGGATCAAGCTAGTAGACGGTAAAGGTGTTATCTATTACTCTCAGGCCCAGGAGATTAAGGCCTATTGGAGTCGCTACGATTGGACCCTTGCTAAAGAGATTATTCGTAAAGAATCCTTTTTGATGCAGCGCAAGACCGGCGTGAAGGGGTATCTGCTGAAGCGTAAGTACTTCGGCCCACCGTGCCCCTGCACTGATCCAGTTACAGGTCAAGTTATTGATCCTACTTGCACACTCTGTTTCGGCACTGGAATCCTTGGCGGTTACTATCCCCCATACGCCATGTGGCTGACGATGAACGCTACACAGCGTTTACGTCAGGTTACGGCTGAGCAGGGCTCGATTGCTGCGACTATTGAAAGCGTCAGAGCACTGGCGTACCCAACCGTTGAACCGGATGACGTCTGGGTTCATGGGTACACTAATACGCGGTACTTCATCATGCCCGACATCAAGGCCCTGGCTCGTCATCGTGGTATTGAACTCGTTATGGAGTACACTCTCAACGAAGTACCAACCAATCATATCGTCTACCAAGTCCCCATCGTTTGTCCCGTCGTGGACGGCGACATCTTGGCACAAACATGATTCCTCGCCCAGTAACCATTATCCGCAAAGCTAAGAATAATCAGCCGAAGCCCTCAAAGGATAAAGCTGAGCCGAACCCCTTTATCAAGACTGCCTCACCTCTGGTACCCCTGTTTAGCCCCAAATGAGTAAGATCGACGACGGCAATACGACAGACGTTAGACTGCGTCCAGATACAGCGCCGATAGTCGGGGCTGATGAGGATCTTCGCGCCAATATTCCGATTGGCGAGCCATGCACTACAGTAGGTACTCAGACCGACTTTCCGCCAACGGGACCTGTTGGTCCGATACCACCACCGAATGGACCACCGGTCCCACCGGCGCCGCCGAGCGATGAGTTCCTCAGTACGTTCAACTGGGGTGATCTCCGTGGGATATGCCCAGACGGGTTGGATGTTACTTCAGTAACTAACATCATTTTCAAGTTACTTGCGATACACTTCAGTGACCCCGCTAACATCGTTAACCCCAATCTCAAGAGCTTCATCTTCACAACTACGTTGCCCACTGCTTTAGTCATCAATATCAATACCACCTTCAACCCAGCTACGGCAACGAATCAGCCGGCTTTGATCATTGTCAGGAACCAAATCGATATTCAACGTATCGTCATGGGTGACTTAACTGAGACCGTGACACCACCGAGTCAGGGTATCGTGCCCTTCGTCCGTAAGGTCCGTGGGTCGTACACCATTCTGTGCATCACTTCGTTCCCCGGTGTGACTGAGGAGCTAGCGCAAGAGGTATTCGACTTCTTGACGTGTCTGTCACCGATCCTGCGTACCGAACTGCCCTTCGCAGACTTCCAGGTCAACGCTATATCAAACGTCCAGATCTCGGATCCCCTGGGAAACCGTACCGTTGTAGGGGTGCAAGTCCTTTACGAGTACGAATATGGATGGAAGATACAGTACCACACAGCGCCGCTATCGAAGATCACCGCTACGGAAACGACTCAACTAGGCTAATATGGCTAATACGCCAGTCACCCGTGAACAGCTTCTGACGAACTTCCGGCAATTACCGGTAGCTGTAACCGCTAATAACGGGGCCATGATCATTGGCCCGGACTATGCGTTTCACGCCCCAAGTGGTGCCGGTGATATCGGGCAGTACACCGCTGCGGCTCTGACTGCGGCATGGCCTGGTCTAGGCGTCGGTGAAGTCGTTGACCTGTCTAGTGTTACAGCTCTTATAACCTCAGGCATAGTCAAGTATTACGGTGACACCGCTGGTAGCCCCGGCGCTGGCCAAGGTACACAAGCCGGTGCTCTGACACCGAACCAGATTAAGCACAACGCCGGGGCCACGGTATGGACCGGTTCAGGGTTCAGCGGCTTCTTGAACGCCCCCGTAGCTATTGGTGACTACGTCTTCTTAGACGATAAAGCCGGTCACACCCTTCAGACCACCGTCATAGGCTTTGGCTACACCTCAGGTATTCCAAACATCTTGATTCTCAAGGACAGCCTACCGACGACACTCCAGGGTAGCGGGACGAAGTTCTTCGATATCACAGTTGGGCAGATCACTGATGTCACAGTACCGTTCAGTGCTATCTCCGGCACTCTAACGACTGTCACTATCGCCGCTGCGCTAACGACCATTACTCCGAGACTCGGTGCGGCTTACCCCGTTATCGGTGGCACCCTCTTCGATGGTACCGTACTCAGCGAGACCTCAGTTACGTACAAAGCTTTGGCGTCAGCTATTGTTAACACCGTTACAACCGTCTCAGTCGTAGCTGACTTAGCGACGTACTTCACTGGTTACACGGACCCAGCATCTGGTTTAGGCTTCGCGGTGTACCGTGCATTGTCCCCGGTAGTGGTTAATACAGCTCCGGTCCCGGTGAAGTTCGTAGCAGTCTCCGCTGATACCCTTGGGGCCTACACAACTGCGGCTAACCTCATTAGGTACCGTAACGACTTCTCGACGCTAGCGATTCTGTCAACTGACCCCAGCGTTATAGCGGTATTCAAGGCTCTTGTTGATTCACGGAACGCCAGCAACTTAAGTACTGAGTTCTTCGTAGCTGAGCCTATACCGTCACAGGTCCAGGTTGGTACGTCGACAATAGTTAGTATCGATGCTACCCTAACTCCGGGGCAGGAGCGCACGTTCCATGTTGCCTCAGGCAGTCCATTCGCTTCGGCCGTAGCCGGGGATACCATCAAGCTGCTCAGCGGTGGCGTCTACGTTCCCTACGTTATCCAAAGTGTTATCAGTGCCCAAGCTGCTTCCTCGACAACTGCGGTTCCTGGGGCACCTCTTTCGGGTCAAACCATTCAGGTCTGGCATAACCAGACACCGGCTAGCAGAGCTGCTGCGTTCATTACTGCGGCTCAAGCCATAGCGGATAGTGCGGTTAACCTGTTGTTCCCCGATACGCTGTATTGGAACGGCACCTTAGTCAGTTCGACGCTGTTAAGCGCAGCCCTAGCTGGTATGCGGTCCTATACGCCGCCACAGCAGGCCCTTACCCACGCTGACCTAGAAGCCGGTTGGGACGTTGGTCCTACTACCGCTAGCATGGTTGGATACATCCCAGAGATGGCTGCTGGTGGTGTGTTCTGCTTAGGTATCGATGACAACTTACTCAGTGCCGTACTCCAGCCACAGACCACGGACCCAAGCACGCCACAGAACGCCGCTGAAGTCTACGTAGCCAACGTTCAGTTTGCTATAGCTTACATCATGCGACAGGTCAACCAGCTAGTGGGCATCTACAAGACGACACCGAGACTGTTGAGTGTTATACAAAACGCTGCCCAAGCTGCGGTTGTAGCTCTTCAGAGTGCGAGCATCCAAAATGTCCAAACCATTGGTCCCATTATTACTGGTGGTACTATTGGTGCCCCGTACTATGATCTCAACAACGGTGGAACCGTTATCTTGCCGATAACCCTTGTCATCAACGGTGTCCTCACTGTTGTGCAGGCTCTCTCGATCCAGGTGGTACAGTCATGACCGATGCTAGCTGTAATGGACGCGCACTAAGCGGTATCATCCGTGGAACCGGTTTCAGCGTAACAGTCGACGATGTCGCCTTCCAGGGGCTCGTACAGGCTTTCGAGTTGGACTTCACCCGTAGGATCCAACGGATCTACGACTTAGCTAGTTCAGCATTTTACTACATCGAGTACCCACCTGAGGGTCAAGTTGCCTTTACTAAGGTAGTCGGACCCATGGGTGCTCAGAAGCTGGTCTGCGACTGTAAGCCCCATACCATCACCTTGAGTGCTGGATCGATGCCGTGCTTCCCAGTTAATACCGGTCCAGCAGACCCCAACCTGACGTGGACTCTAACGAACTCCATGCCGTTTAACGAGCGTATCCATGGGAACGCCTCAGACTGGCTCATCGTATTCAGTATTGCTTATGTCTTCAGTGACCTACAGTAATGGGGTAACATGGAATTCCCCCAGGGTCCTATAACTGGTCCACGAGTAACATCACAATCCACTGATACCAGATCCAGGCTGCCGCAGCAAATCGGTAGACCAGCGACGGAGCGTCCACCACTGGGGTCGATGCTACCGGAGCCCATGATTGTTGTCAGAGGCCAAGTCCGTGTTTCGTTGCCGGCACTGAACCTCTATGAAGTCCGGCTCAACGGTGGTATCCGTGTACTATCGTACTACAACGGCACTTCCAGTGGCGCCAACGTCTCCCGCTTAGGGACGTCAGCAATTGCTACGTTAACAGTCGGTACCGATGTCTGGGTAGCCATTGCTCCAGGCAAGCCGGAGATGGGCTCATTCATCGTTGGTGCAGCACATACCCCGGCGACGGACTATGTGTTGTACCGCTCGCTGACGCAGTACCCGCAGGCCGCTGGTATCGAGTTTGATAAGCAAGGTAGCGGCTCAACGGCATCACTGCTGACGAAGCATCTCTATGACCAGATCTATGCTAAGACCGGTAATGAAGTCGTTAATAACAACCAAGGCGTTGCCGATATAGTCGGTGGTGACTGGGCCATCAGTAACTACTACGGTGGCGGTATCGGTGTCGAAGCCTTTAGAGTGTGGATGGCTGCTGGCCCCATGAATGGGATTACGTTCTTCTTGGACCGTGAGATGACTCGCGTCGCCGGAACGAACTACGAACTCATCACCATGGCTGAGGAGTACGAAGACATCCAAATGGGACGCTCGTTGATTACAACGCGTCGCCGGGTCTATACCCCTTCAGACAGCTTATTCAATAACGTCCCACAGCTCCTCGAAGTCGAGGGTCAGCCATACGCCGGTAAGACCAGCTTCTTCTCCGTTAGGCCCAAGGACAACACGGCACTATTGGCCCCAGCTACGCCGCCATCGGGGACGCCTAACCCAAACGACTACGTGAGATCAGCTTTGATCCACGAGTACCGTGGTATCGATGGCACATACGCCTTAACAACCGCTGGTGCTTTAATCCTTCAGAAGTGGGTCGGCGTCCTACTACCGCAAGAGGTTGTTACTCAGCCAACAGCTACTGAGCCAGTCTCCGATTACCCCGGTTATATCAAAGACAACAGACCTACCCCAGATATCAACACCGAGCAGAAGTTCGAGACCCCCACCGGTGATCTCAAGCCCCGTGAAGTCATTACTGATGCCCAGGACCTAGCGCTGATCTCGGATCAGACAACGATCTGGACAAACGCCGCTGACGACAAAGCCATCCTCTCCGTTGGTAGTACCAGTGATATCATCGCTGATATCATCGGCTACCAGACCACTCGGGCGTTCCTCCACAGCAACATGTGGAAGATGAGCACTACGGCTAAGCCCAGGTATCTCCGCAAAGCAGATGGCCACACGCAGTGGCAGGATCCCGTTAACCGCGATCCCGGTATGTGGCAGCGGTGCCCGAAGTTCTTCACGTTGAACCTGAACTCCTACGGTCAGTCGAAGCGGTACTTCATCGGTAGGGCCATGATCGCTATCACCCCCGAGGGTGGTATCATGCTCCAAGACGCCTGGGGCAGTCAAATCAACATGAGCGGTGGTAACATCTACTTAACCGCTGAGCACAGTGTTATCCGTAACTCCGGTAGAGACTCAGTCGACATCAGTGGTAGAGACCACAGCGTCGTCGCCGGTAGACATATCGAACAGTTTGCTAGTGGTGGCCGTGCTACGTTAGCGGCTTCAACGCAGCTCAACCTTGTCGGTGGTATCGATGGTTCCGGCGGCGTCCTAGTGGAATCACTGGGTGAGACTTCGTCACCAGTTCTCAATGGTCAAACCGGTGAAGTCGCTGCATCAGACGGCGGTATCGTCCTGAATAGCCGAGGCAATGTCAGCGCCATCGGTAAGGCCATTAGACTCAGTGCTACTAAGGGTGCTATCTTCGCTAAGGCCGAGGGGCCGATGCTTGTGAAGTCCGGCAACATGGTTACAGCTATTAGCAACACCGGCTTGTGGCTCTCGGATCACGGTGGTACCGTAGTCGATGAAGGCCAGGGGGCTGTCCTCGTCTTGAACCCCCATGGGTCAGTCATCCCGTCTCTGAGGGTGCCAGACACCCTATTCACTGGGGCAGTGGCTCAACAGGCTCAGCGCGGTATCGATACCTTCTTGAACACTAACCCCTATGTCGACTTAGTAGCGGCATACCAGGGCATGGACACTAATACGGTTAACCCAGAAGTCCCAGCGGTATCTCTGAAGTTCTCATCGGCCTTCCTATCAACCGCTAACTACGGTGCCGATACCTCAGACTTCGCGTTACCAGAGGCGGAGTGGCAGCGCCGCTTGAGACAGCAGAACACAGACAACCAAGTCGCCAACACCTATACTTGGAGTCTGAACTTCCTCTTCGGTTCGATGCCGTCCCCTGGTAGCGATCTCTGGGGCAGCAAGGGCTTCTTCAAGGTTGCGTCAGAGACCACCGCTGATAAGGAATATCACTTAGAAGCTACGACAGAACTACCCGATGCAACCCCAGAAGCCCTTGATGGGATGCTGAAAGGAATCTAATGACAACTCGTCCGACGTCGGCGCAATTGAAGAAATTGGCAGTCAAAACTGATAAACCAACGGAAGTACCACAGGCCCCGCCTGAGGTAGCCGCTAAGGCCAGAGAACTTCTGAAGAACCCCAGTGGTAGTACCGTAGAGAGCGGTACCGTCATCTGTACCGATGAAGACCGTATAGCCTTTTTAGCGCATATCCTAAAGGGGGTACCGTTCCTGAAGAGTTACGAGCTGTTCGGCAATAAGGTCTTAGTTGAGTTCACTACCCTAGGCATAAGCACTGTAGAAGCTATTTACCGGTTTGCCTGTATCGAAGAGACTACTAACCCAGCTGCTAAACCGGAGAACCGCTACGGTAGGCTTCAGGCATATAAAGCGGCAACATCGATTAAGAAGCTCCGTGTAGATGGCCATATCATATCTGGCATCGGTGACGTAGCCTGGGATAGCGACAAGTTCTATCTGATCTTTGCCAAAACGGTCACCCCGGACTTACTGACTGCTATTGAAGCGGCTTACACGAAGTACGAGGGACTGATCAGTTTCCTGATATCTAAGGCAGACGACAAAAGTTTTTACTGAGCCCCGTGGCACGAGCGGTTCTCGAAGCCGTTGCACGGGGCACCCTGGATCTAGACAAGTTCGATAATTCACCGAGATGGTGGATCGGAGCCCGTGTCGCATTGTTTGATGCCACGAGGCACCGAGCGGAGCAACAAGCTGTTATGAAGGCAATGGGCATTGAAACTGACGTAACTCCAGATACTCTAACACTTTCAGGGGATGATAAAACCGTATTCGCTGCTCGCTGGTATCTACGGTACGCACCGGATAAGCTAGGGCTATAATGAGGTATGATGACTACGCTGTTGCCCCAGATCCCTATAGTAAGCTCGCGGATCTCAATACCCAGGCCCTTAACGAGGACCTCGACGCGTCCCAGAGAGCGGCGATCCAAGGCCAACAGGGTCAGGAAATCTCGAAGCTCCTGAATAGTGCCCTCAACACCGTAACAGTATCGCAGCCGCAGTCGACCCTTGTTAAGTCCGTTAATACCAACAACATCGAGCAAATCGATAGTAACACAAAGATAGTGGACTTCACGAAGCGCGCACCAGCCGAAGCCGCTGTTGATCACGATGACGCCGTACACCGTTTGAACGCCTTAGCGAATCACTTGGACTCCGTTACAACCTATGTTTCCGGCTTAGGGGATAACCCACCTTCTACACAGGCTCCGTGGCGACAATGACTACTATAGCATGCTCGAATACCATAGGCCGGATGACTGTTGTTAAGTCTAACAACGTCGCACCGCTGTCTATTACCTTAACGGACGCCTTTGGAGTACCGCAGTCCATAGCTTCTTTTGGACTCTGCTTGGGCTTGAGCAATGATAACGCCGTCAATGCTCAGTTCCAGAATACCTTCTCGGACTCCATCTACGTTACCCCCTTTGGTGACGCCCCTGGCACCGTTGCACTTACCTTCCTGTTGAATCCCTGGTGTGACCCCAACTTCACCCAGAGCCCGACTGCTATTGATGCCTACCTCAATAACCGGCTTAAGCCCACGTCTGTTCAGAGCACCATTCTAGCCGATGGTACGATTCAGAGCACTATCTCGATGTCGGTCCCAACGATTGTGTCTATAGGGGGCAAGCTGAACCTCATAGGCTTCATCGTCGGCTTGTCCCTCAATGGGACAACCTCAAGCGGGGTCATGATCCAAGCTAGACTGCTGATGAGGGCATGGCCGATATGAACAAGTTCTTAGCTACCTTAGACAATATATCAACCGCCCCAGTGAGTGGGACGTCAACTACGGGAAACGTCATTTGGCCGTCTCCGTTCTATACCCGCGTCTTTACGCAGTACGAACAAGAGACCCGTGCCAGACTGTTCGGCTATGTCCCCGACAGGTTTACGAACTTCGTCAAGGCCATACAGCTCCTGTGGCTCGTCGAAGATAGCGTCTGCGCCCCTTACATAACTTCCCAGGATCCGGTTATAACCTATACCCATGCCCAGCTTGTGGGGCAGTTCGCTGGGATCTCACAGACCTACGAGTATGCCATTGACGAAGCCCTGGTACAGTTCCCGGAGATCGACGGGAATCAGATACCGCTCTCCCCGGAACTCCTGAAGATTTGGACCACTGCGCTGAGCCGTGGTGACAGACTCGCGGCTATAGTAACCCACTTCGGATTAACGTGAAAACACGGCAAGCATCATTTAGGATGACGCTTCATATCCAGCCCCAAGGCGGTACCACGTCGATATCGGTACCCCTTGCTTCAGCGGATATGATGTATGTCCCCAACGGTAAGAATACCGCTGTGGTACAGTTGCCTGTTGGTTTTTATACTGCTGCCACTGAACTACCCGATGGTACCTTCCGCGAGATCTTCGTCCCGAACTCCATCACTTGGCATCGCGGTGACTGGGCCTGGATCGTCGTAGATTCGGCTGATGACGCACTGACTAAGAGCGGTGTCATCTTCAGTGGCTACATCTACGACTACGGCCCAGCTGCTCTCCAGTTCGGTACGTTCTCCGTCGCAGTTACTCTCTTTGGGACGATCAACTTCTTGGGTACCGGTACACTACAGAGCAGCACTATGGTGCCCGGTGGCTACCTCGGTGATAACGAGTTGTGGCTGTCATCCTTTGTACAGCAGGCCTCAGCATTCAACACCGGGAACCCACCTCCGCTGATCCTTGCTGAGAACGTGAAATCCCAGGGATTCAACGTTGAGTTCTTGAGAGTACTAACCGCTATTGCCAGCGGAGAAGGCGCTCCGCTGGACTCGATCTCACAGTTGATAACAGCCTATTTCGGGAGTAGCCCCAACACACTGGCTCTCGCTTTGTTGAACAGTATCAACGCCGATACGTTGACTTTCCGGAATTTCGCTGACCAAGCCGAGGAGAAGAGTTCCTTCATCAACGGCATCGTCAACCAGATCAACCTGAGATTCAATAGTAATTGGAAATACATGAGTTTCCTTGACAGGATCATCGAGTTGGCTAACGAGATGTTCTTCTCGATTATCGAACTCGGTAAACCCCAGAGTGCCGTACAGTTTCAGCCCGGATTAGGCTTCAATGCTGTAGTGAGCGGTGGCTCGGGGCTGAATCCTTTCTCACAGATATTATTAGTCCCCAGTAACCCGTTCTTCAATAGTAGCGCTGCTATACACATTAATCCCGACACCTATAGTGCTGTACAACAGGCCCAAGACGCCTCAGGTATTCTCAGGGACTTCAAAGGTGCTGTACTGCTTCCAGCTGTTGGTACGGTGCTCCAGCAGGTACCAGCGGATCAAACGGTTGTCGGCTTCTTCGATGGGACACAGTTACAGACCACGCAGTTCCTCCAGTTCAACGGTACTCCGAACCCCGATCTTCTCGGTCAAGTCATTGTAGCCCCGGTTAGCCCGCTATTCGTCGAAAGCGCATGGACCGACGCAGCTAGCGCATCCGGTGAGAAGGGGGTCGGTGAGGCCGGTCATATCGTCAATATCAAGCCGGGCTTCTTAGGTAACACCTTAGCGGCGATGGCATACTTCAACGCCAAATATGCTGGTCGCACGATGTTCGTGACATCACCGTTCCTCCGCGCTGATATCGCCCCACTGACCCCCGTAAGACTTAATCTCCCGGCTACCCACGAGATTGCTGCTGCCCTAGAGTCGGCTGTTGTCTACGGTCAAGTCAGGTCGGTTGTAGTATCACTGAATGCTACCCATGCCACGGCGCAGACCCGCATTGAGATCGGATACATCCGGACGAAGTACGATCAAGAGACCTATGTGGACCCCAATTTCCCCAGCAGCCAGCAGGACGGTGCCAATCCGTTGTGGGCAACGAACTGGAACGGTAGTACTTTGACTGGCATCCCCTATACTAGCCCTCAGAGCTTCATCGGTGGCGGTGAGTTCGTGGAGACCAACTAATGCCCGACGAAAATGATTACGACTTGGACTACGCCACATGGAAGCAGAGTGGCGACCCCGAGCATTTGAAGAACGTTGTCGACAAGCTGGAACCAGTCATCAATGGCACCTTGAAGGCGTCTAATATCCAGAGCCCCATAGTGAAGGACCGTGCCAAGATGGTAGCGGCTCGGGCGATTAAGTCATTCGATCCCAGCAGGGGTGCTCAGCTGCATACCCATGTCAGCAACCAATTGAAGCGTCTCGTCAGTGAAGCCCCTAGGATTCAGGAGCCGTTCCTACCCAGCGAGAGGTTCCGCAAGGAATCCAATGATATCAGGAACGTCACAAACAACTTCAATGACCGCATGGGCCGTGACCCCACCGACGAGGAAGTGGCTGATATCAGTTACATACCACTGAAGAAGGTCATTAGGATCCGGACAGCGTCACGGGCTCGGGTTCCATTGTCAGCCGTTGAAGAGGCTAATGAAGACAATGAACAGGGCTACGACGTCGTTGGCTCTACGAGATCGAAGGCAGATGACTGGGGTGAAGCCGTGTATTATGGCTTAGGCGACTTAGACAAGCTGATCTTCATGCACCGTAGTGGCTACCGTGGGGCAGATAAGCTGTCAAATGAGCAAATAGCTGCGAAACTACATCTATCACCGCAGGCTGTTAGCGCTAGAGCCAGGACGATACAGAACCAACTCGATAGCTTCAAGTAACCATGGCTACCGCCCCTACACCTTTAGCTTATAACCCCACGGAGTTCAACGCCTGGAAGGTGGTGTACACCAATGAGCGTAACGCCAAGAATGAGGCGTACGTCGGGGCGTCTACGACTCCAGTAGTTATCGGTGGGGAAACCAGCGACAACGATGGTGCCTACCAGAACCAGCAGGGTACCCCATTCGCTGATGAACTCAAAGTAGACGCCCTTTTCGGTAAGGTCCTCTATGACCCCTTCGCTGAGGCGTCTACGGCTACCCCGACTGATTTCGGGTATCCCCCAACGGTTGACCTCCAGGCGTACCTCATCAAGGGTGCCATCGGTAACGATCTCAATAGACCGACGACGAACAATACCATTCCGGCTCAGCGTCAATTAGACATCTTAGAAGCCTTTAGAAAATCTCGGAATAACTGGATGCAGCGCCGGCAACAGCTCTACACCTACAGACAGCTTATCAACGCGAATCACGGTGCTATTGATGCAAACTTCTATAAACTTACCAATGGCGAGATGATCGACCTAGGAACTCCTACGGGGCAAGCTACGTAAATGGCTGGACAGACAGATATTTACATGATTTCCACGGACGGTAAACTCTACTCGTTTGGCGGGGTTACCGACGATATTGTACTCCGTACGAAGACCCGGTTTACTACGCAGTTCCTCAGCACCCTGGAGACAGAAGCAGTCCGTGGTGCGGCCTTCATGAATATGCTCAACGCCGGGGCACTGAAGACAAACGCCGATATAGTGACAACCTTCGGCACAGCCGCCGCACAGGTTAAGCTGGTCCTCATGCGCTTAGCCAAGGATGCCTATCTGAAGTCAGTTGAGCTGCTCAGCTACGAGATCATCGATAGTACGTCGCTCCAGTTGACCTTCCGGCTGAATACCGTGGCTGGATCAGTAATCACCAATACCATAGTAGTACAGCAATGACCGATCTAGAGACTACCGTTACCCCAGCCCTTAGGGACGCTGCACGTACAGCGATCCGTGCGGTTCTCATTGAGTCTAATCCCGCTTTGGACATCAGCATCGGTGGTGCAGTTGACTCTATTATCGTCGAAGGCAACGTTGACGTAGCAGCTAATAACCAAGTCAACGTCAACCAATCCTATTTGTTCCAGCAGCTCCAGGCCATCGCCAATGGGACCGTGACCATCACGGACGCCCAGATGGACGACCTGATGCAGAACTACTACATCACTAGGCAGCAGAACGTCCCTGCTTCTGGGATTACTTCATTCGTTGTTCGAGATAGTAAGCAATACGTAATCCAGCTGGGCTACAGGATCCGTTATGGGGCCTTCAGCTATGTCACCTTAGCTACCTATACCGTATACCCCCAGGACACTCCGGGCATCGACTTTACGGTTCCGACGAACGTGCCGCTATTGCAGATCTACGATCAAGCGACTGGGTTCAACTTCCAGTTCCGGATCCCAGTTTCCTGCGAGCAAGCTGGACCCAGCGGTATCCGCATTGCCGGTCAAGTCTTTACCCCTGACACGACCTTCACTGCTCTGGGATCGATTACCGCAGTCAGCAATTTCAGTGGTGGCACCCTAGCTGAGACCAACGCCCAGTTGGCCCAGCGTGCTCTAGCCGGTATTACCGCTGGCACCCTGAGTGGTGGCCAAGACGGTATCAATAAGTTAGTCAGCGAGTTCTACAGTGCTGCCGTAGCCAGTTCTGTTGGCGTCAATAGCCCTATGCAGACCCGGGGTCGTAATAACCCCTTCGGCTTGAACTATGCCGGCGTCTTAGACGTCTACGTCAAGTCCGGTGCTATTGGCCAGAACCAGATCCTAAACGTGACAGCAGTAGTAACTGACTTCACAACGAAGACCGCTACGATCACGCTGTCCCATGATGACTCCTCTGGGGTGTATACCGCCGTAGCTCAGGGCACAACGGCTCCAGTAGGCATGACTGGCTCGCTCGTAACTGGCGCCATTAACTACCTACCATATACCAGCCCGGTCTTTAACCCGAATACGGCATCAAGCCTACAGCGGGCTTTTAGTGCCAGTACTTTAGTACAGATCACCATTGTTGATACACGCTTGGATTCATTGTCGGCACCAGTTGTCCCGATGACCTTCAACGGCCAAGTCATCACTGGGGCCTATACCGTTGTTGTACAGAACATGCCTGGCATTAACGATGTTGCTAACGGCTTATACAGCGACCCCATTAGACCGCCGGGTACAGACGTCTTAGTCAAGGCAGCTGTGCCCTGTGTGACGACTCTGAACATTACTGCTGCGATGCCGGCTAACTACAATGGCCCCTCAGCTAGTGATTTATCTGCTGCTATTGCTCAGGCCATCAATGCACTTCCGCTGAGAACACCGTTTATTGACTCGTTCACCATTTCTCAGATCATTCAGGCTCAATCGTCGAACCTCGTCCTGCGGACCCTGAGTATGTCCGGTACCATCTACGGTCAAGACGGCTCCATTGTACCGGTGTTCCAGTTAGGGACACAGCTCATCATACCGACGAACCTCACTGCCTTGTGTTCCTTTGAGAACACCTTCTTCGCTACGACTCAGGCCCTAGTAACCGTCAATCTGGTCTAAGATGTTCGATACCGAGAACGCCTTAATAACGGGCATCGAAAATAACCCCGACCAAGTCTGGCTCGGGCTCGATTCATTTTGGAGAACCCAAGTCGTTCAAAGTGATGCCGACTTAGTCCGTTACCAGACCTATGCCACGTTAGTGGTGTACATGGCTACGCTGAGCAGCATTCAGACCTTCCAGGATGCGCAGTCCATAGCGAAGCTACGGGCCTTCGACGTTGTACCGTGGTATCCCCTTATCATCTTCGAAGATCATCTCATCAACTTGTCGTATCCCCTGTACGGTGGTGGGTACCATTATTCTCCGGTTCCCGAGATCTTCTACGGTCAAAACGGGGCTGACCTCTTTGAGTACCCCGTTGTACCGAAGTTCAACAGCATCACCACGTTGTACGATAGTATCACTACGACGCAGCACGTCTTGGACAACAGTAAGTTCAGCTACACCCCGGCTAACCAGACACTGAACTTCGCGGTTAACCCCTTTACGTACCTCAATGTCAGAGTTACCCCAGATGGGCATCGTTATGTCATCCTGTGGGCGCGTAACCCAGAACTAGACCTCAATGTCCCCTTTGACTGGACCGGCTGGCTCCTGAAGTACCAAGAAGAGTCCAGCACGGCTTATGTTGAGTCGCTTCGGGACCTGTACAGCTTAGACGTCCGGGGACCGTCAATCCTATCGTTCAAGAGTGGCTTATCCGTAGCGGCTGGCTTCCCCGTAGCTTTGGCGCCGGAGATAGTCAGATCAGTCGTCAATGATGGGTACCAATACGCGGTCATGACCGACACCTTGGTCTATCATGCCCCGTTGACAGTAAACGTCATCACCCCACCGGGGACACTCCTCAAAGTAGGGGAGCCCATTACGGATGGGATCAAGTTCTTTGACGGCTACCTAGCTGTAGCGTCTGCGTCGTCTACAGACCTTCCTGGCTTAATATTCCATGTACCCCTCTCCACGGGCCGTGTAGCTGATCTTTTCTTCTTAAACACGACGGAACAGTGGACATACGACGCCCTGAGACCGTCACCCTACAGGTTCCCCGTTGGCGGTAACGCCGCCGATGTCGAACAGTACTGGGTCGATAGGAACGTGAACTTCATTACGTACTACCCCAGCATCACCCCTGGGGCTAACGTCAATCCGATGCAGTTGATAGTGGGCGACCTCATCAAGAACGGGATCTACGTCGCAGCTACTAATTTAGCTAACCTCACTGAAACCGCTGCGGGCTTCGCTGACCGCGCTTTATTGGCGTTACCACAAGACGTGTATGTAGTGATACAGCAACGAGTTGTAGCTACTACGATCACTGACACCATCGACTTGGGTACTGACACTTCACAAGTCGTTGGATACGGGTATAACTCCTCACCAGTGGATACTGCTTCTACATCAGGCCCGTCGCTGACCTACCAGGACTATGCTCCGCTGGTAGTCACATGGTGATCGCCCTGGCTCTGTTACCGTAATACCTTAGGATATTAACATGTACGACAAGTTTACTGGTTTACGGGGTCACGTCCGCGTAACCAATGAAGACGGCGAATTCCGGGATACCCATAATATCATCGTCTACAGCGGTGGCGACATCATCACTGCCTTACTCGGCAGTCGGTCACAGTACAGCATTGCGTCAGTCTACTTTGGCTTCCAGAACGGCGGCTCCCCAGTAGCCCCGGCTCCGGCCCGCACGATTAGTGCTAACACCTTCAGAGCGCTTACTGCGCCTCAGGATTTCATCAAGGCCCCAGTACTGATCCCGCCGTCGTTCTCAACGTCGGACGTCAATCATACCGCTAACCAAGCTACCTTCGTCTCCATTGCCAGCGCTACAGTTGGTTCTCTCAATGCCTTGCCATTTGGTAGTGGCAGCGGCAGCCAAGTCTTCATGCTCGGCTTACTAGCTTCTCCGACGAACGCTATTCCCGGTGACGTCCTCTATGCGTACTTCGCGTTGCCGTCCCCATTGCCAGCCGCTGGTAGTGGTCAGATCTCAGCATCGTGGATGGTGGAGGCTGACTAATGGCTAGTTTCCCCCCAACAGTACGGACCATCACTGATGGTAACCCAGTCTCAGCGGCTTACACCGAGGGTCCGCTCCAGGATCTGACGCAGCGTACCGACTGGCTCTATGCCCAGCTCCTAGCGCTCATGTCCGGTGGCACCTTGCTGATTCGGTCACAGGTCCTCTTCACCACACTGCCTGTCGGCACCCCGGTATACTTCGACATTGTTACTGGCACCTACAAAGCCGCCTTCGCTGCTGTCAACTCAACGACCTTCGTTACAGCTGCCCCATCTGCACAAGTAGCTGGTATCGTTTCAAACGTATCTGGCACCAGTGCTGATATCGTCACCTCAGGCTATCTCAAGCTGACCAGTGGCCAGTGGGCCGCAGTATTCGACACTGGCATCTTTACCCCTGGTGCTATCTATCTCAGCACCGTTGCTGGTAAGATATCGGCTTCCCCTGGCACACTCGGGCTCTACCTCGGAACGCTACAGCCCGATGGGTCCATCCTTATTGTGCCCTCTAACGCCGGCGCTTTCTTGGATCACGTTCATATCCAGGAAATGCTGGTTGGTGCTCCCGCCGGTACTGTCGTCGACCCAGCCTTCGGTGCCGTACAAACTGTTAACACCCCCAACGCCGCACTCCAGGGTTGGCTACCGGCTAACGCTACATACTTCCCGGGATACGTCAGTGGCGTACAGATCCCAGTCGGGGCGCAGTTCGGTTACAATATCCAGCAAACCTCAGAAACCGCTCTTCGAGCAGTGTTCCCAGTTCTTCCTCCGACAAATGCGCAGTTCTCCCAAAGCGGCTTGATCCTTGGCTCAAGTACGGTTGTTATTAACCAGTTCGGTATCTGGTGGATGACCAACGCCTACGGTACCGCACCGTGGCCCGTGGACTATGCTGCAACAACCACTGCGGCGCCAATCACTATGTGGACCTCTAGACTGACTGCTGATGTCAGTTTGTCTGAGACCATAACTGATCAGATCCTATCGCTACTGGCCAATGGTGCTTTAGCCACTATGGGCGTCACACGGGTTATTCCAGGCGATAGCGCTATAGCCGTCACTGGTACTCACGGTGATAATACCGGCGGCTGGTACGGTCCCGTTACTATTGACAACAACGGTGCCAGAAATGTTAAGGGTTCCGGTGGTGTGGGTGTCAACGGTACTATAGGCGACGCAACGGTTGGCTTCGGTGGTTCAGTAGCCCTGCGTAGTATAGCTGCTAGACCGTTGCAATACGTCTTCAGCCAGTTCACGTCACCTCAGGTAACTGCAACGGTTCCCGTCACTTCAAATGGTGTACCCAGCGGTATCAGCATCGCTATGTACGGCTACGGCTTAGGCCCTGGTGCGACGGACTACATCGACTTCTTGCTCCAGGCCGGTAGCGACTTCGACGCTTCAACTTCGGTGCAGTTCACGTTGAACATCGCAGCCTTCGTCGACACCGTAGCTGGGTCAGTTGTATCGAAGCTCGTAGATGTCAACTTCTACCGCCTAGACGCTGGGGCACCATCTAGCTCGACCTCATTCATCAGGGTGTTCGGTGGAACCATCAACACCGGTCTGCCTGGGGTGATGCAGAACATCCTTGTTCCGAACTTCAGCGATGTCACATTGGCGCAGAACCGGACATGGTTGATTCGGTTGACCAACAACTCAAGCCCCGGTGGTTTGGCTGGCGGCACCCTAAGAGTTGTCAGCGCAGTAGCTAACCTAGTGGCCCCATGACCTATAGCGTAACCCTGTCGGTACAGCTTACTCCGGATTACACGGCATGCCCGGCATCGCCTGTTCGGCTGACTATGACAGTCGCTTCCGTAGTGGGCTTCATAGACCAAGGTATCTTCGTATTCCTCAGGGATACCGTGACGCATTTCCCGTATTACAGCCGTGTCTCGACGCCGTGTGATATCAACACCATTCCATTCGGTGGTGGTTCCGACACCTATAGAGCAAATGCTATTGACCTCGTGTTCTTATCAGCAGCAGCCGCCGATGCGGCCATAGCTACTATAGAGGGGGCTATTCAGGACCTCTGTAATCAAATGAATCGCCTACAGACACTGGCGTCACCGACTACTGTTGTTATAACAAACGTATGAACGTCGTAGGGGTTAATCACCCGTATCTCTTGCGTCTGGCTCAAGATCCAGCGTTTAACTGGATGACCTCGCTGGAACCACTTCGACACCTGAAACCGTCAACGAAGAAGTGTTGTGGCCAACAAGGTTATACCCCGACACCGATGCAGACCTTCCAATTGGTGAGTTCCAATAAGAGCTTCATCCCGGAATTACATACCTTAAAAGTTATGTTGAAGGCTGACAAATTGATCGTCAGCATTATTGGGCATCGCGGCCAGTACTGACCTTATACAGCGTGACGGTCTTACCGTCTTTGTCACGCTTGACATGTACTGTACCCCGGGACCGTGATAGCATAGCCGTAGTGCAGGATGTACCTTTGCAGCGCTGGTCCTTAACTACACTATCCTCAGCTGGTCCCTCGGAATGTTCCTTCTCAGCGGCAGCATAACCCTCGGGGCCACCGAACTCTGGGGCGTGCTTCTCGGTATGGGTTTCCTCGTTAGCCGGTGATGTCCACTCAGCGGTCTTAGGCTGTTCCGTCATACCCCTGGCTTCGCCTTCTATGGCGTTAGCTGTGTTATGCGCTTTAGTATACGCCTTCTCCGTAGCTTGCCCCTTCTGGCGGTTCTGCCTCAGGATGGCTCGCTCAACTAGCTCGTGTAGGAGGAGCTTAGACTTCTCCTTGGGTGGCATATTGTTTTCTAGCCAAATCTCATTCTTCGGTATTTCCGAGGTAGCCTCATGATTGCCGCCACCAATGAACTCAGTTCGGATATTGTCACGCACCGCAGTACCGTCGACTTCTTCGACTTTAGTGCCATCGGGTAGGGTCTTCAGTAATTCTGTTCTAGGATTGACTGTAGCCCGCTTCTCCTGGGGATTAGGAAGGGCTATACCTATCGTAGCTAGCTGCGCCACCATGACATTGACTAATTCCTCGACATGCTTGTCGATCTCATCTGCCTGGTCCTGTTTGCCCTGCCAAGAACTAGCCACGGTTAGAGCATCTGGGTCCGTGGTGGGGGCTGGCTTGTCTTTGACGAAGTTCAGGGTCTTCGGCGCAATAGCCATACCCTCGTCATCTAAGGCGACTCTGACATATGCCTTTATGTTATCGCTCCATCGGCGCTTAGGATCGATACCAACTGGTGCTGGATCGGCTATCTCAATTTCTGTTACGGCCCAAGCAATGTCTAGGACCGGTGGTACCCCATGTTCTATCCCAGCACCTTGACCGCATAGAGAGTGGACTACGTGGTCGAAGACTGATACCTCTCTGTAGGCGATATCGGTGTTAAGAACTGTCAGAAGGGCCATCATCTTGTCGAAGACCTTACGGGGCATCTCCACCCCGAAGTCTTCTTTAACAGTCAACTGAATGGTATCATTCTCCCAATTTAGGGCATCGACGCCATAGGCCTTCAGCAATATGCTAACAAGTATAGTAGCGAAGGTAGGCTTTTTACCTGAGAGGTAGGGCTCAGCGGCCCGCTTGAATTGGCGCGTCAGCATAAAGTGTTCGCGCAAACACTAATTAAACCAAGATCCTAGTCAATAGGGCAGCGTCACTCTTGGGAAGGGCTGGTAGGGCCGTTGCTAGCTCTTCTACAGACATCTGAGCTAGTTTAACATCGATGACCCTGAGATCATCACGGTCCAAGTTTCTGACATCTAGCTCGTAACCATTAGCTAGCTTGACTACGTTGCGATCTTCCATAGCACACTTCTGGAGATTCGTCAGGACTAGCTCGTCGGGGATGATTTCCTCGGCTAAGCCGTCACGGTAACCAATCAGGGTGTCGAACTGGTCCAGAGTAGCAATGGCATCCTTAACGAAGTCGCCATCGGTCCGTAGCTTCTCATCAGCAATCATAGCCTCAACTAGCTGGGCAACCTTTTCAAAGCTGTCGCTATATTCCTTGGGGCACGCTTGTTCGCGGCTGATCAAGGCATCATCTAGAGCCTGTACGCCAGCGGCACCATAGGCAGCGGCCTTCTCTAGGTATACGCCGAGATAAGCCGGCATAACTGCATTGTACTGTGCGGCCTTAGTCAGTAGAGCCTGTGCGACCTTATTGCGCCATTCAAAGGGGTACTTATTGCGATTCTCGTAGAAAGCCTCAGCGGCGTTCACAGTGGTGAGACCGTCGTAAGCCGCATACTTCTGAATCTTCTGACCGCGATCCTCAGCTACTAAAGCGTAGTCGGAGTCCTTCAGTTCAGGAGCCTGCATGAGCTGTGCAATCTTCTCTTTAGCTTTACCGCACTCCCCCGCGATACCCCAGAACTTGGCGTAATCGCAGGCATCGCTGAGCGTGTCGGCATCAGCGTTCTTTACAAGAGCCTGTATAAACGAGAGATACGTCGCTTCCTTGGTGTCGTAGCTGTACTCTACCTCATCGGGGATAGACGCAGCTTTGACGAATTCTGGGACACCACTGGCTCGGATGACGGCTTGTAGGGTAAGCATAGTTGTTCCTGCCTAAAGGTTACTATTGAAATCTAGTATTTCCAGCTATGGTATGGGCATGCAGATCGTGGTCAAGGAAGTAGCTGGGCTCATGGGGGTAGACGTCTCTAAGACCTTACCTTGCGTCACAAATTGTCCACTGTGCAGTGCCAAGGAGCTAGAGATCCGGCACCCCTGGCATGTCGTCTGCCGGAAGTGTAACTTTATCGGTGATCTAGTAACTCTATACAGTTACTATAAGAAAGAAGAGTTACTCAGCTCTATAGCGTATCTTAAGTCCCGTGCCTTACTCGATTTAGGTAAGGACGAAGAGAAATATGTCAAGTCAGTTAAGAACCAATTGATCTGGCGGAAGTTCATATTGGAAAAGGCTGAGATGCTCAGGGATCCCCCGGCTAGCTTTACTGGGGTACTCGGTAAGTACAACTGCCGGTTCAGCTTGATGACCCCACAGGCCCTGGGACCGCATATCATTCCGTTGTTCCGCAAGGACCTCGAAGAGATGCCCCTTGAGACGACTTTAGACGCAGATGCTATACTACGGTGGTGGAACAACTACGTCGCCGTAGCCATCCCGTGCTACGACGGTGTCGATCTCTTGGGGTTCTGGCTCATTACCCAAAGAGGTAGTAAGTACCTCCAGGTCACCCACAGGGACGCCCCAGCTAATGGCTTCGGGTTACTACCGAGTATCAGGGACGACGTCAACTTCGTCATGAGCGACCCCCTTCTTGCGCTACGCCTGACACTGTGGTCAGCCTCTAACGCAGGGGCGCCTACAGGCTTTGTAGTTCCTTATGGATTAAGAGATACCGCTGAGACCTACCGGACCAGGGGTACCGTCTTTTGGGACTACGACGATGAAACTAGTTGGCTCATCAGGGCTACGGGGACGCCAGCGGCGCACGTTATTACAACGGGTCAGCTACCCCAAAGTTTCGACAAAGAAGTCAACTTCCCCTGTGGTGGTTCATATCAGCAGTTCGTGGATTTCATTAGGTTAAACGCTAAGCCGGCTCACCAAGCCCTGGCGCTGCACCTCCTCAAACTACCCCGTAGTAAGGCTAAAGCCGATCTCATGGGTATTGCCATGGAGTCCGCTGAGAAGGCTAAGTGCATAGCTTACGTCACCGGCGAGGATGCTAAACAGCTCAGCCTACTACTGAACTCTCAGGTGAATACACAGACCATCGATTGGAGCGGTGTCACTGTCTCTGAAACCCCCAATGGCTGGGTCTGCAAAGGTAAGGTCATTAGCTCAGCGATGTTCTACTTAGACACCGTACGCCCTATACCGGGGTCCGGTGGTAACGCCGTCATTAACGGACAGATCGTTTACGGTGGTAAGAGCTATGACTTCGAGGAGCAGTACAACGTCCTCAGAGCTAATACCGCGAAGTGGTTGGAATCCTTTATTGTCATGAAGTGTGGCCACTTGATCTACATCGATAAGGCTTGGAAGAATCGCCTATTGGATGTGTCACAGAAATTCAAGCAACCAGCGGCTATCATGGAGGGCCAGCGATATGGCTGGGACGGTGAATTGCTGAGGATGCCGTACTTCATCGTCGACTCCAAAGACGTCTATGCCAGTTACGACATGATTGATGGCCCCAAGCTGATGCTACCGGTCCCACTCAGCGATGCCGAAAGAGATAACTTCAGTAACGATGCCTTCTGTCGGATGTTCATGGCTATATTGGGTAACGCCGTACTGAGCTATGGCGACAAGCCCGGTCATGGCTTCTTAATGGTTAACGAGGGCCATATCTTGTCGCGGTACAGCCAAGTGTTCGGTATCGATGGCTTACACAATCCCACAGAGACCAAGATCGGTATCACCCAAACTGAGCCGCTATTCATTCCGGTGACCTACAGCAATGAATACCTCAAGTCTATTATCAACCGTCAAGTCATACCGAACTTCTTAGTCAACGTCGACATCAAAACGGCTCACCTAGCTGAGCTGTTCACCGATTGGTCCGTATTGAGTATTGGTAGCAACATCGACTTCTCAGCTATTCGTAGTGTGTTCTTCGCCTTACAGAAGGTTCTGGTTAAACCACTACCGAAGTACAGTACGACGTTCTACCGTGACATCGCTAGAACGGTTCAAACCGACTACTGCGGTACCGCTAACAGCTTGATGTCCGCAGCTACCGACCTAGACGGGATAGCCCAGGAGAAGACCCATTCGCTGTCTTCTCGCTTACTGAGCTTCATCGTCAAAGCGGCTTTCGACCGTTCACTGAGTTATAAGGAGATCAGTGAGGGGGCCGTTGAAGGGGTAGAAGTCAACATTAAGGACTTCTACGGTCTGATCGGTGAGACCGTCGTAGCAGTACCACCGAAGTCAGAGATCACCGCAGCGTTCATCAAAGATAAGTTCTTGGTATCCAGTGAGACCGAGAACACCTGGACCTTCGGTAGGTCGGCTTGGGACTTCTACAGTTCGATTAACAGGTTTACCGTTAAGGTCTAGAACCCGAAAGCCTCTTTGATGAGGCTTCTAGCGCTTGCCCGGTAGTCGGTAACAGCGTACTTCGCTAGCGCGGCTACGGTGCCGGCTTCCATTTGGTATCTATTATTGAAAGCTGCCTCAACTGCTTTAGCGGCGTCGTAGCTGTTCACTCTATTGGTGTAGGTCCGGAGGTGAGGCAGGAACTCCGATGTCGGCAGCGGTATACCGGCATCGCCACTGATCATGTCACCGACGACGTAGTCATCACCAGCAGCCACTGGGATGTTCATACACATGGCCTCTTGCATGGTGTACGACCAGAACCCGTAGGTGCTCGGCCTGTAGACCAGATTAGAGACGAGGTACAGCGCAGCATTGTCACCGGTACTACTGGGGCACCGGATAACAACTTTGTCATCTGGGATGTCGTTACCATTGACAACACTCTGGACGCTTACCAGTTGCTCCCTAGTTGACCTAATCAGCAGTCTCGCGGAATCGACATTCTTCATGAGATGCCGGAACATATGACAGGTCTCAGCGGAGTCATCGGCATCACAGAAGATGATGAAGTCCTGTGGAGTGAACCCTGGGGCTATTCTATGCAGGATGTCTTCGCGGAGCATATCCCCAGAGGAGATATAGTGGTTATGGTACTCCTTGAAGTTAATACCTGGGGTAACCACTGATGCCTTCTCAATGACCTCCATGGGGCTGTCGGTGCTGTTCTCCTGAAGTGCCTGTTTAACTGCTACTGAGGGGACGACGATTCTATCGACCCCGCTGAGTCTACCGAACACGTCGGTATGAAGGTACGGGGAGGGCTCACAGACATAGAGAGCTACCTGGGCTGTACCCTGGAATGGCTTGATCTTACCCCCCACCAGGAGGGTATCTAGGCAGAGGACATGGGTGTAGTCTGCCCATGTGATTGTTCTCTCTTCTTTGATATCCCCGATATCCCCCATGGGGGCACCCATGTATGTGATATCGTCGAAGACATCCCTGGGGATCCCCTGGAGGGTATGCCGCGCCAAGGTGTTCAGGCCAGTAAGCGGCTTAGAGTTGGGATCGCTGAGTATGACGAGACGGCGCATGCCCCCTATATAGGGGGTGGGGCCAGGAAGTCAAATCGCTGGAATACCCCCTATTTAGGCCCCCATAGGGGGTACACGTAGAAGTACCCCATTTGGCGTATATATAGGTGATAGACTACTATAGCTATTAGTAGCTTATTGGGCTTCTGGGTTAACGCTCAGAGGAAGTCACGAGACATTGGTACATGCCTCAAGACGCCCACCCTGATTCATTAACACAAATCTACGAGATTTGACAACCCCCGGTGTGGGGGAAGACTTCCCCTCTGGGGTTTGAACAGGCTTGCCTTATAGGCAAGAAATGGCCGCACGAAACTAACATAAGTGCGGAATTCGGAGTGGGTGCAAACCCCCTCCACGGGAGCCGGATTAGCTACGGCGTACTCCCCTACAGTCCCTGAGTAGATCCCCTAGTGGGATTCAGAAGATGGGCGCTATCTCCTTGCGTATAGTAGGAGAATGAGTTCCGGCGGGTCTCATTAACAAACCCGCCACAATATGCCGGGGTGAAGCTAGGGATGCCATTAGGGCTCCTTCACTCTAGACTTCAGCGTCTTAGGACGTCTCAGTGAAACTCTGAGCCCTGGCTCCATTAACCATTAACCTCAAGGAACACACAATGCCACGCGCACTTCTTGTTGAAGATACCTCACCAGAAGCGAGGACGATCTTCCTCGAAGCTGGATACAAGCTTGATGATCCAGCATACGCCGCCTTTGTAAAACTCTTTGCTCATAAGCTTACGAAACTCGGTGATCTAAAATTCATGGCCGAGTTTATCGGAGTGAAACATAGTACTGTTAGTATATGGCTCAGTAGGAGCAATACTCCAGCTCCTATTCATAGCAGTATAGCGGCTAAGAATATAGCCATGGCTTCTGCGTATAGCGAAGGAGCTACAGCAAAAGAGTGTGCTAGAAAGCTCGGGGTGAGTCGCGGTTCTGCAATGATTACTATACACAGAGTGCGCCGTAAATTAGGCGAAAGTGTAATACCGTACAAAGATAAAGAATTCGCTGAGAGGATGACTGGTAATCACTATGCTCGGCGCAAAACTGAGCAGGTTGAGGCGGAAGTACTCCCACTTACCTTGAAAGGGTAATCATGTCAGCAGACAACGGTATCTACATCCTGAAGACTCTTACCATGGACGGTAAGTGGGAGTACCGCGTAAAGCATCTCCAAGCCGTGGAGAACTACCGCTGGGACTTCTTGAAGCCTGATGAAGACGGCGGTGGCCCCGGTGGGTATACCGAGGATACCAAATGGCATATCTACAATGCCAAGCGGATCTGGATGAACTGCAAGGTCTACCACAGTCACGCAGAGGCTTATGTCGAAGCTGCTATGCTGCATGAAGATATCGGCTATACCGAATACGGCATTACCGAGATCACCATTCCAGAGTGCTGGGATTCAGCTGCTACCATCACGAACGAAGGGGTCATTCAACTCCAGATGGCTACTGCGTTTCTGCTTGGCCAGTTGGACCCCGAGAAGTGGAGCAGCGAGTTGAATGGCCTGGATACCAGGCTGTCCAACTACGTGACATATCGCCTTCAGCTCCGGGATAACCGCTTGGAGTTGCAGAAGGCGGTGCAAGAGGAGTCCGAAGCGAAATAAGTCGTTGGATGTCTTCCCATTCATTTGGGGAGCATTCTAACCACTTATGTGCCACAGGCACAAGGAGTTAAGATGCAAGAAATCATGTTCGACGATCTCCGGAGAGGGGCTAACCGCGCTGCTGAGATTATGCTCATCAGAGCCTTCATGGCTGCCGGCGAACCCAAGCACGAGCCCGACACGCCGTTCAAGGTGATATTCAATATCAACGGTAGCGACGTAGATTTCCCCGAGTTCTGTAAGGAGTTCTACAATCAGTACGACGAGTGCTTAGTCAGCGCAGCCACTGAGCTGCTGAAGGAGAAGACGAACCTCCGTCAGGTCACCGAGACCATCGATGCCTTCACAAGGACGATTGAGGAGAAGCTCAAGGAGATGGCCTCCTCACTCCTCAATGTGCCACCGGAGATCGCTGCCAAGATGGTGGATGAGAACCGGTACTAACATGTCTACCCTCTTAAAGTTTCGTGGCGTAGAAGAGCTGGACACGGCATGCTGGTTTAAAGACAAGCATGGAAGCTGGCAGCCTCAGCCACGAGAGTGGCGTCAGCCCACAGGATTCAATGAGCACGACGAAAAACGTATGCGTATCGTTGAACAAAAAGCTATGTCGCTTCCGCTGCGCATATGCGTTAAGGGCAAATGGTTCTACTTAACCAATAAGCCCAAGAACGTGGACGATGAGAGAGAAGCCCCTATAAAGCGTCCCTGGTGGGAACCCTGGGCTGATTGGCAAGCGGGGAGACGAGCTTAAGTCGTTAAATGCTCTCTCACTACGGTGAGGGACATTTTAACCACTTACGTCCCACAGGGACAAAGGAGCTAGTATGTTCGCGGTCTACGAGAACGGCAAGCCCTGCATCGATGTTGGGCTTAGTGTACATAAGGATTGGTCGAATAATGAGTTTGAAACGTTGGAAGAGGCTCGGGAGTACGCCAAGGATTGGTTAGGGAGTAATTATGGCGGCGTAGTTCTTGATGTCGGTGAAGTCCACGATTATAACGGTCAAGGGGACACCATCGAGATCCGTGAGATCATCGACTTCGATGCCGAGGAGATCGTAGGCTGGCTCAGTGATCTCAAGCAGCGCCAGCTCGAAGCACTCCTCCTAGCCGTGGCGCTTCAACTCACAACCAGAGCAGATCCCCGTCAAGAGGAGCTGTACGATTCCATCTACGACTACCTAGAGAAAAGGGTACTCCAATGAACGCTGTCATAGAAACCTGTGAAGCCGGGCATAGGCATGGGCGTATACTAGATGGCGACTATCAGGGTTGCCCTGTATGCCTACGCCAAGGAATGAATCGTGCCCGTGATGAGGTCGATAGACTGAATGATAGTCTGGACCGGGTCTCCCAGAAAAAGGAGCACTACAAAGAGGAGACCATTCGCCTGGCTATGGAGCTACCCATGTCCACGGCAATGGACAAACTCAAGAAGCTCGAAGCTGATCTCAAAGCGGCACAAGAACTTATCGATGAGTTCAACAGGCATGGTGCCGTCAGGTACTACCGTGAGAAGATGGAAACTCTTCAAGGTGAAGTAGCCACTCTAGGGACCCACAAGGAAACTGCTGAAGGGCTTCTCAAGCGCAGCCTGGCGTTTGCGTTCAACGAAGAATATGTCAACCAAGTGGAACTCCTACTCTGGGGTCCATGTGATCACGACTTCGGTGGCAAATGCCCCCGATGCTATCCCCAACTACGGAAATAACATGAAAACCGAAATCAGAAAACTCCTCCAGGACGTCCTGAACCACCACCAAACAGAGCACCCATTTCTGGATCGTGTCAGAGTCGCACTGAGGCAGATCGACGAGGGTGAGGAAGAAATAGCAGGCCCCTGCACGTCATGGCAGGACCAGGCACGGAAGAACTTCGATGAAGTACTTGATGAACGCGATAAGCGTATCTTTGCTGAGCACGAGGTTTCCCGGTTAAAGCTCGAACTAAAAGCCTCCGTCTCGAAGTATGTTGAGACTGATGCTTGCCTGATCGCTGCAAAGTCCGAGGCTGCCGAGAATTTCAACAAGTACAAGAATGC